>Ga0209794_1000355_pt1 | contig 79925 bp, 70 predicted proteins | sample EBPBio232013_DNA_FD_185869 | JGI IMG/M metagenome (GOLD analysis project Ga0209794, IMG submission 185869) | Wastewater treatment Type I Accumulibacter community from EBPR Bioreactor in Madison, WI, USA - Reactor 1_5/23/2013_ DNA (SPAdes)... | ecosystem: Engineered > Bioreactor > EBPR >...
TATTTCAGTTTTGTGGTAAAAACAAAATACACAAAAACCCCGAAAATTGCCAATTTTGGCTCTTTTTCGGGGTTAGTTTATTTGTAGAAAACTGTATATCAGCAAGTTAAACCTATAAAGGGAAGCCTAACAAAAGTAAAAGGTTTGGTGAGCACTCGCCGCTACCGAAGCTTTCGTTCAACAGCGCCTTCATAGCTTGGCCTACGGCCACCACGAATGCTTAGTTATTAGCGGCTGTTTTTATACGTCTTTCTCAATTTGTTCGTAAGTTAAAATTCTGCTTGCAAGTCTGTCTACCGTTTCATAAGAAAATCTACTCTTAGCTTGTCGCAAGTGAGCTATTAATGGGTTAATGTCAGTATCTTTTTCGACTATCAAATACTTTATGTCATCTGGCTGAAAATTAAGTCGTATGTGGCTTACTTTTTTGTTGAAACTTGACTTCTGTTGAGATGTTCTTATTTTGTCAATTGGTATAAAGGATAAAATGTCGTCTGTAATTGGTGGAACATATCTCCATTCCCTTTCATTTGCGAATACATAATTGGGTTTTGTTTTCTTTCCTGGTCTAATTAGGTCTCCTTGATAGTTTTTTATGTAGCGTAAGGTATTAATCGTGTTATTGTATGCTGTTTCAAATTTTCCTGTTGTGTCATTCGTCTTTGCCACAAGAGTGAAAATTCCCTCAAGTCCACTCATAAAGTTTCCTGTGAATAGACTTTCTTTACTTGCATACATAACAGGATTAAGTCCATTGCTTATTGCCCACGACTTTGTCATTCCAATACCAAATTTGCCGTAAGTGCCGATATTATTTTTAAGTTCAGAAAGTCTCAAGTCACTGAATGAAACCATTGGAACAGCGAATTCCTTTGTGTTATTCCCACCAATTATCCTTTCTCTGGCATATGAAACTTTGAATGTTTCATTCAGTATTGTATAAAGGCTCTGTTTCTTAGTAAAGTGGAATAGTATGTGTGGATAAAGTGCCATAGTTCTTTGTCGAAGTTTAGGTTGTCTGTAAAATAGCCGCTAACGGTTTCGGGCTTTGCGTTCGGGCGGGTTTCGGAGCACAAAACTGTCAACCTGCACTGAACTTGAATAGAAGCACAAAGCTCCAAGTTTGCACATCACCCCGCCTGACGCAAAACCCGTGTTAGCGGTTCGTTGTTATTTTTTTCACACATTTTCATTATCTAATTTATAGTGTCCAAGTTGAATAAGTCCGTTTAAGTTGTCATATTCAACCCAACTTTCTTTAATTCTTCCTTCTGTCACACGAAAGAAACAATTGAAATCTGCTATTAATTTTTTACCTGTCGGGGCAAAGTTTATAAGCTGTCCTAATTGAGTACCTGAGAAATTAATTCTCGCTGCAACTAAGTCACCTTCTTCAATTGCAAAAATTATTGTCTCTTGCAAGTCGGGAAACGTATCTAATTCTGTCTGATGAAATTTAACTAATCCAATATTAGTTTTTATTTCCTTCGGTTCTGATGAGCTGTGTCTTATGAAGTCTTTGTGAACTAATGTCAAAACTCTGTCCCAATCTTTTTGATTTGTAGCGTTGATAAATTCCGCTACTATTTCTTTATTGCTTTTCATATAGGCAGTAGATGTTCAAAATATTTTTGATTTTCATTGTCTTTTGTCAATTTTTTGATTGTCGGGTCTTATTACAATGACCGCTAACTCTCAAATATACGAAAGTTTTGCAGTACTTCTTGTATTTGTTATGATATTTCCAAGAATAGATTGTACTTTGTGTATTATTGTTGATTTATGCCATGGTGAAATTGTATCTTTTTGTATTGTTAACACTCACCGCTAGGCCGCCCGCCCCGAATGCTTAGTTAATGGTAGCGGGTATTTTGCTATTTTGCTTTGTCCACACTTATTACGATTCGTTTATACACAGTCAAAGCAGGAATGGCATTGTCGGTAATCTCTAAAATAACGTGTATTGTCTTGTCGGAGGCATCAGTAGGTATAAGTACTTTACATTTAGAGGCAGAACTCTTTTCTATCGTTACTGCACCTTTATAAGTACTTGGTTCATAATAAACAGACCATTTATAATCCAATTGATTTCTATCAGGGTCTTTGGATTCAGAGGCATCAAATGTCAAGGAATTTCCAGCTTTAACTCTTTTATATAAACATTTTAAGGAGCTATCACCATCTACAACAGCTACTGGATGATGATTTACCGCAGAATAATCGTCCGTAGTAGTCCATAACATACGAGCTGCAAAATTATTGAAGATATGTTGTTTCCATTTGTTTATGGCCGCAATACCCTCTTTTGAGCTACCATACATATAATAAGGGTCATATTGGGTCTCATCTTTACCGCTTTTGACAATGAAGTCCATGCCACGTATTCCACTAACTTTATCCGTGGAGAACCGCCCGCCCCACCCTCCATAATCGATGTGTTCTGGTACGTTTAAACCATTGGCGTAAAGATAGAGAAAAGCAGGAGTGTCGCCTTCTGTTGCCCAAACCCTATTAGGGTAATGACTACCTAAAGGCAGGCGATTCTGCACGTTGTTCTTTGTCCAATTGTCAGACGGCGCCCATCCATAAATTTCTCTGTTGCGTATATAAACAATCTCAGGAAAGTTTTTCGCAATCCAGGCGCCAGCATCATCCTGTCCAAGCACGTCATAGATTCGTATTTTCTTTACGAATGCGTTGACTGCTTTTTTGTTTCGTGTGTTCTTAACTTTCCAGAGGGCTTGTGCCAACGTATTCATGCCTCCCCATCCAGCAATCCATACTGGGCGGTTATCTCCTTTCTTATCTATGACCGATATAATCAATTCTGACCCTGGAGAGTCTTTGCCCGCTCCTACGCCTGACATATTGGATTTTGGTTGCCCTTGCCTGGTGATTGACTTTAAATAATCTGCCTCTGGATAACCTAAAGCGTGCTTTTTAAGGCGGGGAAGTACTTCTTGATACCAATTAATAACCTCGATTATTTTAGTGGTTTTGTCAGGGTCGTCCATCCAAACCTGCGTACTTACAAGCCCCTCGATGTCTATGCTATTGGAACAAACCAAAAGGTGAATCATAGATTGGGTATCATCGGGGTCTGTGCCACCAAGGTCGGTAGTGACAATGAGCCTTTGCTTGTCACCCTGGTCAACTTGCGCTGAAGAATATTCTAAGAACAATAAAAATGTAAGAAGAAGAATGTATTTCACTTGATGAATTCTATAAATTTTATTTACTCGCTTTCCGCTGTTGCCCCAAAGAATATCTTGCACACACTGTCCACCTGTACTGAATCCTGATAGCTATCAGGACACAAAGCTCCGAATTTGCACATGACCGCCGCCCCAAGTATTAACTTCAATTCAAAAACCTGCCCTCAACGTAGCTGCAACTTCAACGATAAGTCCATAACAAAAGAAAAAGGTTTGGTGAGCACTCACCGCTAGGCTGGCCGCCCGCCCGAGCCTGAGTTTCGTTCAATCCCGAAGGCTTTTGGGATTGAATGGCTTGGCTTTTAGTCACCACGAAACCTTAGTTGTTACAGGGAGTTTTTCTGTCAAAAGTCGGCTTCATATCCGTGTCCGTTTTTACCATAAAAAATCAACCATTTTGCTAAGGAAAACAGAATATGCAATTTACTTTCGATTGTGTCTTCGTCTGTGTCAGGTGGATGTCGTTGAGATTTCAAGTATTCCAAGTTGTGGTCTTTCGCTATTTTGTTAGCTACTTCCATTAGCCTATTACCATATTCCAAAGTTTCGGTAGCCATTTTTGTATTCCAAGCCTCACTTATTAAATCTTCACCGATTAGGTCTTCACAGTCTTTAAGAAATTCACCACGAAATATATTTTCGTCCTGTCCCATTGCAATATAAACAGGAACACCATCTTCTTCTTTCGCAAGTTCAATAACATAATATCCGTCATATTCTTTTAGGAATTGGTCAAGTGGCGGTTTTTGGTCAAGTTCGTCATATTTTGCTCTAATCCACTCGTCTGCTTCTTTATCTCGTCCAACTCTTGGTGCTTTGATTGTCTCGTAAGTCTGAATTTGGTTAGCAAACCATTCTTGTAACAATTCGTCCTTTGTCGGCATTTTTTTTCCTTTCAACTTTTCAAAAAATGTCGGTTGTGGGATTTTGTCTTGTGAAATCATCTCAAAAATTTCTACGAACCTTTTTTCAAACCCTGGTTTGGGTTTCCCCATTGGTCGCATATCTAATCCCATATCTTTTTTGTGTTTTGTCTTTCTTTTGAAATTACCGCTAACGGATAGGGCTTGGCGACGGGCGGGTTTCAAAGCACAAATGCCCAAATTGTCACTAAAGTTCAATTGAAAAACTGCCGTTGAGTTTTGCACGTCAGCCCGCCTGACGCAAAACCCGTGTTATAGGGCGTTTTTCTCAATCGGTTCGTAATTTTCTCTTACTTGGTCTGCCCAAACTGCCACATAATTGTCTACCCAATTTTCTCTTTTTTGTTCTGTCGCCTTGCTCCAATATCGTTTATAAAAACTGTCGATTGAGTGTCCTATTTCGTGAAGTAATAAGTTCTCTAAGTAATACTGTTTTATCTTTTCTACAGTCCACTTCAAATACCAACCGTTTTCGTCTTCTTTCAAATCTGTCGTAAAGTCTTTGTAATAGTTTAAAACTTTCTTTAACGGTTTGTTCTTTCCTAACCTCATTTTGTTGTCTGTCGGAAATGGATTAAGAACAATTAGGTAAACTCCGCTTCCGCAAATAAATGAACCTTGAATAGTTTTTCCATCTAAATAATCCGCCTTTTTAACTTTTTGAAACCAAATGTGTGTTAAATGGTCTATGTGGTCTTTTGGAAGTCGCCTAAGTGTTTCTTTTACTTCGTCAACTGTCACAGGAAAATAAAAGTCCCGTGAAGGATTATCTAAAATGAAAATTGGTGTTTCTTGTCCTTCATTTGGGGCAGTCAAGTTGTGTTGTCGATTAAAAATATTGTCAGCAATTTTGGGTCTTTTTCGTCCACCCATTACGTCTCCGAATTTTCGATTTTTTTTCCAAGCTGTATATTTTCTTGTCTGCACGGTGTTGTCTTTTAAAATGCCCTATAACGACGGTTTTGGGCTTTGCGTTCGGGCGGGAAATCGAAGCACAAAAGTTGGTTTTATTACTAAAGTTCAATTGAAAAACTGCCGTTTAATGTTGCACTTCAGCCCGCCTGACGCAAAACCCTTGTTGAACAAAACCTTCGGTAGCTATATTTTGCCAAAATGGTTAATTGTGAGTCTAATTTAAACTTAAAATTTATCATGACAAAAAAAGAATGCAGATGAGCTGAGAGAGAATACGCTTATCAACCGTGCCAGCAGAGAAGTGCCTGGCTTTCAAGAATTAATCCACCGTTTTGAGCGTAGTATTTCAGTGTTGGGGCGTAGCCCTAGCACATTCAAGAACTATTCGATGCACATTGCAGCCATCGCGCTTCATTATGGAAAAATACCCATCGAACTCGATCAAGAGCAGATACATCGCAGCGGCGCACCGCGAGTATCTTTTTATGCTCCAACAACGGAGCATTACACCTTCACAGACCTATTTCAAACATACGGTTTATGGTCTTCGATTTCTGTTGAAGAGCGAAGGCTTACCCTACAGTTATCTTCATTTACCTGCCATACGGAAAGAGTATAAACTTCCCGTTGTCTTGAGCAAGCAGGAGGTCTGGTCGATGCTCAAAGGATGTACTTTGCTAAAACACAAGGTGTTAATCGGTCTTTTGTATGGATGTGGGCTACGTTGTTTAGAAGTTCGAAGTGTACGCTTGGCGGATTTGGATTTTGACCGTAGGCAACTAAAAGTAGTGCAGGGCAAAGGCAAGAAAGACCGTTATGTTCCACTATCTGAGCATCTTATTCGTGGACTCAAGAGTTATATTTCGGCGGAGCAACCGCAAGATTATTTGTTTGGCGGGATTGCAATCTTTGACCGATCAGGTGGCGACTTTGATTCTCGTTACAGTCAGAAGGGTGTCCAATGGGCAGTAAAAGAAGCGGCCAAACGAGCGAGTATTTTGAAGGAAGTACATGTACATACCCTGAGGCATACGTGCGCTACGCATCTGTTGGAGGACGGCATGGATATAATCAGTGTGAAGAATTTTCTGGGTCATGAAAATATTGAGACGACAATGTTATACCTTCATGTGGTTCAGTTGCAGACCAAACCCGTTTTCAGTCCCCTTGATACGCTATTTTCAGAGTGCAGCCACGTTGGGAAGTAGCCCATGTGCTGAGTCGGCTGGGTGTAGGGATAGAAGAATTGGGGTTAAACGGCTGGCAACTGCGTACCCTGCGAGCGATATATCATTGTCGGACATCGGTGATGGGCGGTCATGTGGACGCTTGTGACGCCTGTGGCACTATCAGTATCAGTTACAATTCATGCCGCAACCGTCACTGCCCTAAGTGTCAGGGTCACAAGCGAGAAGAGTGGATAGAGGCCCGTGAGGCGGATTTATTGCCTGTGTCGTACTTCCACGTAGTGTTCACTTTGCCCGATGCCGTCAATGGACTGGCCTTAGCTCATCCCAAAGAGGTATATGATTCGTTGTTTGGGTCTGCTTGGCAAACGTTAGCAACATTCGGTCGGAATAAAGGTCTACAGATGGGTATGATTTCCGTGCTTCATACGTGGGGCCAGAATCTGAGTTTACATCCACATTTACACTGCATCGTTCCAGGTGGTGGTGTGAATGCAAAGGGCAATTGGCAGAACCTGCGAGCTGATGGTAAGTTTTTGTTTGCAGTAAAAGCACTCAGCAAGGTATTCAGAGCCAAGTATATAGCTGAGTTGAGCAAACAACTGGCGATTGACAAAGCGACCAGAGAAGCCCTTTTTAAGAAAAACTGGATTGTCTATGCCAAACGTCCATTTGGAAGCCCCAAGTCAGTGGTAGAATATCTGGGGCGTTATACGCACAAGGTGGCTATTAGCAACCATCGCATCCAACAGGTGAATGAAGAAAGTGTGAGATTCTCCTACAAAGATTACCGTGAAAATGGCCTCAAAAAGAGCATAAGCTTGAGCCATTCGGAGTTTGTAAGGCGTTTTTCGCAGCATATTTTACCAAAAAGGTTCGTTCGGATACGTCATTATGGCCTACTCAGCAGTACTTGGAAGCGTGTGAAGTTCAAGCAGCTACGAGCGCATTTTAAGCTAAAACCCGCAGAAGCATCCGCACCCAAAACGTTGCTTAGAAAATGTCATTGTTGTGGCGAAGGGAAGTTGGTCACCTTAGCTACTTTCGATGGACGTGGCCCACCTGCTGAATACATGGGCGTTTGCCAAAACTTAATTCCTCATTCTGTAGGCTAAAGGATGGGTAAGGGAAGGTATGTCCTAACTTCAAAGAAAAACCACGAGAATAGCCTATAAGTGCTCTAAAAGCAAAAAAGCAGGTCAAAAACCTGCTCTCAGTGTAGTTGCCAGCTCGACGATAACTCCATAATAGAAGAAAAAGGTTTGGCGAGCACTCATCGCTACCGAAGCTTTCGTTCAACAGCGGTTTCATAGCTTGGCTTTCAGCCACCACGAAACCTTAGTTATTGGCGGCTGCTTTTTATTTCTTCAGTTGTTCCATTACTACTTTCGCAATTTCTTTTGAACTGAATGGATTTTGTCCTGTGATTAAGTTTCCGTCCACCACAACTTTTGAGGTCATTGGGATAAATGCTTTCTTATATTTTGAGGTTCGTTTTTTTAATTCGGCTTCAAGGTTGAATGGAACTTCTTTTTTTCGTTTGGCAAGGCTTTCTTCAAACCAATTAAATCCCGTAATTGTCTTGTCTTTGATTAAATATTCCCCGTTTGACAATTTTACGTTTAAAAGTCCGCCAACTCCGTGGCAAACAGCCGAAACGATTTTGTTGTTTTCGTAATGCTCTCTGATGATTTTTTGCAAAGTTGTATCGTTAGGAAAGTCATACATAGTTCCGTGTCCACCTGCCAAATAAACAACGTCAAATTGTTGTTCTGAAACTTCGCTTAAACTTTTGGTATTTTGCAACAACTTCATAAAAGTTGTGTCTTCGTAGTATTCTTTTGTCAGTTTGTCCATTAAGCGTGGTTTCAAACTTTCAGGGTCAAGCGGAACGTTTCCGCCATGTGTACTTGCGATTGTGATGTCATATCCTTGCTCTTTGGCAACGTGATACATATGGGTTAATTCGCTTAACCACAAACCTGTTTCCAATTTATTGTTTTCATACATTGAAACGCTGGTAACTATTATCAGAATTTTCATAATCATTGTTTTTGTTCGTTTAAAATGTTAGTAATTCCTTCCCGATAAGTTGTAAACTTAAAATCAGGAAATTGATTTTTGAATTTATCGGAAATAAAAATGTTGTCATACTTGTAGCGTGGCAAAAGTTCTTGCAATTCTTTTGCTTGTTTGTTAAACAAGCTGCCTAATTTGAATTGCCACATTTTTACAACCGAATAACTGAACTCTTTTTGATAAATGTTAGAAGCAAGATTTATAAATTCTTTGTAAGTCGGTCTGCTGTCATCACAAGGCAAATGCCACGTTTGATTATAGGCACTTGGTGTATTGCCGATTAAAGCCATTGCACGACTTGCGTCAGGTGTAAAAATCAAAGTCCGTTTTGTGTTGTCGTTGATTGGAACTTTCAGCTTTTTGCTTTGTTTGATGCTGTCAAAAATCAATGTATTGGTAATACTTTGCGTTTTTCCTGTTCCATAAAATTCAGGTGCTCGACAAATAACAGCTTCAATGTTTCCGCTTTTCATTTCGTCTAATAACATAGTCGCCATTTTTGCTCTAACGGTTGATTTTTGTCCGATTGGCACAAACGGACTTTCTTCTGTTTGTGGCTCACTTGTTTTGTCGTACATATATGTATTGTCGAAAAATACCAACTTTGTTTTATGTTTTTTACAGGCTTCAATTACGTTTTTCATCATAATTGGAAACTGTTCTACCCACATTTGCGAGTTCATCGGTAAACCAACTGTCAAGTAAGCAATTTCGCTACCTGCAACGGCTTTGTCCGTTGCTTGTGCGTCTAATAAATTGGCGACAAAAAGTTGGTCGGTGTCATTTACCTTTTTAGGATTTCTGCCTACCAACCGAATTTCGGATGTGTAATTTCTGTGCAGTTCCTTTGCCAACTCATCTGCTATTTGTCCGTTTGCTCCAAGTATTGTTTGCATATCATTTTTATATCTCTTGTTTTCAGGTGCAAAGGTCAAACTATTTTCAAAGTTAAACAATGAACCAAAGTTAATAAATGCGTTTTCGTATTCTGCTCAACGCTTGTGGCGTAACACCAATAAACGAAGCAATGTATTTCAACGGAACTTTTTGCAAGAGTTGTGGTTGTTCGCTGAATAAATTTATGTAACGCTGTTCGGCTGTTAAGTTCAGCAATTCAAGTTCCCGTTTTTGTTTTTTCAAAAACAATTCTTCGCCTGCTTGTCGTCCGATGACGTTGCCAAATTCTGTTTCTTTGTATATGGCTTGTAGGTCGTTGTATGTCATTCGCCAAAGCACAGTGTCCGTCAAGGTTTCAATGTTGTAAGTTGATGGCGTTTGCGTTAAAAATGAGTCGTAAGCACTTAAAAAACCAGTGTCAAACACGATATTAAAAGTTACGTCATTTTCTTCTTTTGGAATGTAAAATCGGGCAACTCCGCTTTCAATAAAATTGAGATAATTTTCGGTTTGTCCTGCTGTTGAAAGTATGTGCTTTTTCGGAAATTCCTGTCTGACAAGTTTCGTCAAAATAATATCCCAGTCTTTTTCACTTGGGTTAAGTCCTGCTAAACGTGAACTGTCTTTTAAATATGCTTTTAGTTGTTCCATTCGTCATTTTCTCTTTCGCACGATGTCGGTTTAAAGTTGCCGCCAACTCTCAAATATACGAAAGTTTTGCAGTACTTCTTATATTTATTATGATATTTTCAAGAATGTATTGTACTTCTAGTACTGTACTTCGTGTATTGTTGTTGGTTTTTTCTAAGGTGCAATTGTGCTTTTTTATCGTACTTTTTGGATTGTTAATACGTTTTGATGTCGCTATGACCGAGTAGCTTTTGAACGAGCTTACTATCTGTGCCTACTTCGTGCAAATGAGTGGCATAGCAATGGCGTAGGCTATGCAAGGTCTGCCGATGGTACGAGATAAATTGAAGAGGCATTTACCCCAAACTCTCTCTTGAAAGCTGTTGAAAAATGCGATAAATTTTCAAAACCAACCTCCAAATACACATCAGATGGCTTTCTGTCCTTTTGTGCGATAAGAAAATAGGCCATTTCCAACCGACGTTTTTGCAGCCATTTTTCGGGAGTTGCGTTGAATATCTTCGTAAAATCCCTTTTAAACGATGAAATACTGCGACCTGTGAGTTGAGCGAATTGGGTAATAGGAACATTGTATGAGAAATACCTGTTCATATACGCTTCTAAATCAATTTTATGGGGCTCGCTAAAATCAAACAAAAAGCTTTTAAGGGCTGGTTTTTGAAGCAGTATTTCAATTATTTCGTTCGTTTTTATTTGTGCTAAAGTTGGCGTCAATTTCTCGGGTTGAGAAAAATACGGCATAAGCGAATTGAAATAGGCTTTCATAAACTCATCATTTTCTATGGTAATATTCGGCTCACCCAAATAGACTCCGTCTGCTTTTACGTCAAATTGATCACTAAATTTTTTTAATGTTTGGTAATCAATACAAATGCTGATGGACTTAAACGGCTTTTCCCCATCGGCTTTTTTTACAGTTTTTACCAATTGATTTTTTCGTACCAAACCCAATGTTCCTGGCGGATGAGAAATGACTCCTTCGGGCGAAAATACTTCTGAAAAGCCCGATACAATAAAGACTAGCCAATGCTCGGATACGAAAGGGTCATGCGAAAATTCTCCTGTGGGTGAGGAGAATAATACGATATTATGTTTCGTTAAGTTTCGCATTGAATTAGCCTTTAAATTGATTCATAATTATTTTATCCAACATCTTATCAGAAACGATTTTTCGAGCAGTTAAAATTTGTTTTGCATTAAAGCCCCCCGAATACCGTGTTTTCGGACTTTTAGCTTCAATGCTTTCCTTTATCAGTTTGGCAATGACAATAGGCGCTGGAAAATTATCACTTGCATTTAGTTTTTCTAAACGCTCGGCCATTTCTTTGTAAATAGTGTTGGCTGAAGTACGCTTCAATGTTTGGTTTGCCACGTCTGCCCATTCCGATTTTATTCCGCCTGGTTCAATCACAATTACATCAATTCCGAATGACTTTACTTCCAATCGTAAACTATCGCTCAGTGCTTCCATTGCAAACTTGCTTGCGTGATACCAGCCTGCCATCGGAAATGCGATTTTTCCACCAATGGAAGAAATATTGATTACTTTTCCGTACTTATTTTGCCGCATTTTGGGTAGTACCAATTGTGTTAAACGCATTGCGCCAAAGACATTTACCTCTAATTGGTAGCGTGCATCTTCCATTGATACGTCTTCGATGGCACCTGACGAACCAAAACCTGCATTGTTTATCAAAATGTCGATGCTTCCTGCTTCTTTGGAAATTTGCTCAACACAGGCTACAATGCTTTCATCTTTTGTAACGTCCAACGAAATTGGCTTAATTCCGTAAATTTTTAAGTCTTGCATTTTTTCTGTTCTGCGGGCAGCACCATACACATTGTAGCCATTTTGTGCCAAATAGATTGCGGTTGCTTTACCAATTCCTGCCGAAGCTCCTGTTACTAATACTGTCTTTGTCATGATTTTTTGTTTTTAAATGATGACACAAAATTAGGCAAGTGCAATGGGGGAGAGGTTTTCCGAAAAGTCCAAATTTGTTTGGTGAGAAGTTCAATTGTTTGGGGATGCGCCTATCGTTTTCGATAGCGCGAGCGTTTTGCTTGTGCTGACTATTCCAAGGCTTCGAGCCTAGTTTGGAATAGAAAGGCTAGAAGCCTGTAAATAAGGGTAGGAGCGGGGACGCTCGCACCATCGAAAGGTGCCTTTTCAGTTACGATGAAACCTAAGTGATGGTGTGTCGTTTTCTTTCGTTTATGTACTTTCTGAATTTTCCGTTTCGGCCAAAGCTCTTCCCCAATTTGACAATGCTGTGAGAATTGGTTCTAAACTTCTACCAAATTCAGTCAATTCATACTCTACTTTTAAAGGTGGTTTGGATGTATAAACTGTCCTTTTTACCAGTCCGTCAGCCTCCATTTCCTTTAAATGTAAACTTAAAGTACGTTCAGAAATTGTTTTCATTCCTTGACGAAGTTCGCTATATCTGCGTTTTTTGGAGATTAAATACATTAAAATCACTGCCTTCCATTTTCCTCCTATATAGCTCATTGTCAGGCTTGTACCGCAGGGGAACGTCTTGTTGTTATATTCAAGCATAGTTACTGTCCATTTGTATAGTTATTGCAAATATATACCACTTTACTTAGTTTTGCAACTATCAAAAGTAAAGTTAAAATATGAACATATTAGTTATTTACGCCCATCCATACGATGGCAGTTTTTGTAAAGGAATTTTAGACACAATTGTGCCTACAATGGAGAAAAGAGGTGCAAGTGTGAAAGTTCTCGACCTTGTAAAAATGAATTTTGATGCAACAATGCGTCCTGAGGATTTGAAAGCAACAGTTACCAAAACTTATACGCCAGAAGTTCAGCAAGAACAGAAAAATATTCTTTGGGCAGACGCAATAGTTACCATTTGTCCTGTTTGGTTTGGTTCAGTTCCTGGCTTTCTGAAAGCCTATTTTGACAAAGTCTTTATAACGGGATTTGGTTATGACTATACAGGTGGGCTACTCCAAAACAAGAGAGTGTTTTCACTTTTTACATTTGGTTCAAAAGACCCTTATTTATCACTTGCAAACCAGTATAAATCTATCGAATATTTATGGGATAATATTTTCTCAATGGTGGGTTTCAAAGACATAGCCGTGAAATATTTTACAAATGTTCCCCGAACGACTGATGAAGTGCGTGCAAAATATCTAACAGAAGCAATAGAATTTGTTGACCAAATTTTTGACAAAGAGCTGGGAGAAATAGGTCAGATTGGAGCTGGCGAGCTTCTCGTACAACTTGCTATTGAAGGAAAATTAGTGATGCCAAAAGTGAAAAAAGATACGATTTTAATTAACGGATAATTTCAGTCGTGCGGTGTCTTTAAAAATGACACATAACGTCAGACCATGAAAAAACTGCGTAAAATTATGGAGAGATAAAATCAGGGAAAATCCTTGAGATTTGGTATCTGCGTAAACATAGAAAAGACGCCGCTCGCTCGCCCCGACATCCAGTCGGGGCGAAAATGGCTTTGCGTCTCCGACGCTACGGAGTGGAGTAAGTTTAGAATTGAATCGGTAATTCCACGATTGTCGTGTCCCAGCCCATGCGGAGGGTAGCCTCTGTTCCTTTGGGAAACTGAATAGAGAAATTTTCGATGACCGTGTCTGATTTCTTCGGACTCACCGTAAAGCGTGCTACATCATTGGCTTCTTTGTACTGATATGCTCCCCAGTAGTCGAGGTCTTTGTTTAAAATAATAACCCATTCATTTTCATTCGGAATGGTAAAAAGCGCATACGTTCCTGCTTTGATTTTTTTACCTTGAATCGTCGCATCTTGGTAAAACTTAATCTCGGTATTTTCGTTGGCACCCGTACGCCACACTTTATCGTAAGGGATTAGTTTACCAAAAACCTCACGACCGTTTTTGGCGGGACGACTGTACAGAATGCGCACCAAGGCTTTTTCGTCACCTTTACGATCATGGGCAAAGTTGTCGGGGAAGTAAGCCGCATCCATCGGACTTTTATCGACATTACGAAACCCCTGAGCCGCTGCTCCAAGGACTGACAAAAGCACGAGGGCTAGAATAAGAAAGCTATTTTTCATAATTGTGAATTGGTTATTGGTGAACTGGTTATTGGTTGTATTGGAGACTGGTTATATTAGTGAATTGGTTATTGGTGCATTGGGTAACCAGTAACCGATAACTAGTCCCCAGTTTCCAATAACCAACACCCACCCACTATCTCATACTCGGACGTGGTAAAACGGGTAGGCTTTCGTGGCCATCTTCGCCAACGGCCTGTACCGCAAAGAAATAGTTGTCTTTAGAATAGGGCAACGTGAGGCCGTTTTTATCGGTAAAGAACTTCTTTTGCCAAAAAGGCCAGTGCGTTTCGCGCATCAGCACGTAGTAGCCTTTGACCTTGCCAGCTTTAGGCGCTTGCCAAAACAACGAAGTGCTGTTGGTCAGGTTACGGGCTTCAAGCGTGACGTTTTGGGGCATCGACGGCGCTTTGGCCAAGTTGGACAGCGTAGCAAGGTTGACCGCAGTGTTCTTGCGCAAATACTCAAAGTCCATGTGCTTGGCATAATCGCCATATTCTACGCCTTTTTCGGTGCGGAGGTCTTGGTGTTGGTTGTTGAAATTTTCGTTCATTTCCGTCAAGCGTACGGCGGCAAAATCGCGGTTGACAAACGGCGTGTGGTCGCCACCACGCAGGTAGCGGTCGTTGCGGTAAATGAGCTTAATTTCGAGGTTGTCCACGTAACGTTCCCCTATTTCTTTCACGTAACGAGCCAGCGTCCGCGATTTTCCATCGTTTTCGGTGCCGTATTGACGAATGCCGTTGGCGCGCTTGTCGGTGTCAAACGCAGGTAGTCCTTCGCTGAAAACCCGCAGTTTGGTGTTGTCAATCAAGCGTGTGTCGGGGCTGTGGTTAGAGCCCATAATGTCGTTGTTGAGGAGGGCTTCCAAGTTCCATTTTTCGTTGGCGGCTTTTTCGGCCAAATGGTTAGCACCATACAAACCTTGTTCTTCGCCGCTGACCACCACAAAAATAATGGTGGCAGGAAACGACGCTTTGCTCATCACCCGTGCCAGCTCAATCACCGCTGCCGTGCCGCTGCCGTCGTCGTTGGCACCTGGCGCGTCGGCTTCGCGGTTGTTGACGTCGGTCACGCGGCTGTCGATGTGCCCACTGACCATAAAGATGCGGTCGTCGTTGGGGTCGGTGCCTTTGAGGGTCGCCATCACGTTTCCAATTTCATAGGCTTTGTCCACGCGCCGCCCGTCGGGTTCCAACGTCCAAGTGTCAATGAGGGCCGTCATGCGCCCGCCCGACTGCTTGGCGTATTCGTTAAATTTGCTCAATACCCATCGACGAGCCGCGCCAATGCCCCTTTTGGGGTCGGTAACGGTGCTGAGGGTATGGCGGGTGCCAAAACTGACCAGTTTGTCAACGTGACTTCGGAGGCTATCGGGCGAAACTTCTGTGACGAGCGACGAAATTTGCGGGTCGCGAAGAACGACCTGTTGCGCACGGGCAAAAGACGAAACTAAGAGGGTTCCAAAAAGTAAAGTAGTGGTTTTTCTCATACTTGTAGGTTTTGAGAAATAACCTATGGTAACGCCGAAAAGTTGATGGCGGGTGGCGACTTTGCGGCATTTCTTTGAAATGTGCCGTCGAGTGGGACAAAATCGTTGAAAAAACCACAATTTTTCAGAAAAAATGCCCCTTTGGAAAGCCCGCCCGCGTAGTCTTTTCGGTAGTTTTTGCGGGCCGTGGCGTCGCCCGTAAACTTGGCTTCGGTCAGCTCTATCCATTGATTCTGAGACGTCCACACCCATTGATTTCCGTACAAAGCCATGCGGGATTGGTTGCCTGTATCGGGGGTGAAATTTTCCAAGAACGAGTAAAGTGACTTGAGGTAGGTGTTGGTTTTGGGACGCTTAAAACTGGCAATCAACCGCCATTGATTTTCTTCGGGGGCAAAGAAATAGGCCGTGTAAATAGTGTAATTGTCGGTGGTAGGTTTGCCTTGCAACAAAAAACGGTACGTGTTGCCTGCCTTCCATGCGTACTTGAGGTAGCTTTGGCCACCCGAGCCTTCGTTGCCAAACTCACCCGTATAAACATCGGCTCCTTTTTTGAGCATCACAATTTTCTGGTCGTCGGGAATAGCGTTAGGGTTGTCGGTAGAAAATGGACTCCAAACCGAAAACAGCACCCTACGCTCCGTCGGGGAGTTGACCTGCATTCCAAAATACCCTTCGCCAAAACCATTGGCCATGTAATACGACCCGATCACGTCTTCTTTCTCAGGAACGATCAGTTCGCTGTAAAACCACTCGATGTTTTGGTTGGCAGGAAGCGTATAGCGCAGGTGTACCGACGGGCCTCGACGACCCCAATAAAAGTAATTGTCGGTATTGTTTTTGACAAAAACATTGTCGCCTCCAAGGGCCTTTCCGCTGAGGGTAAGTTGCTGTAAATCACCAAAAGTACTGCCACTTCGGCGGATGCCTTGCGCGTCGATAGCGATGTAGCCCGCCTGCGGAATTTCCCATTCGCCGATGGTGTATTCTTGCGTCGTAGTAGGGGTGATTTTTACCTGAAAAGGTTTTCCCGAAACCGTAAACTGAACCTCGCTTTCGCCCGTCCCGCCTTTGAGGGTAGCCGAGAGTTTGAGTTTTCCCGCCTGACTTACCCGAACGTAGGTACGGCAGACGGTGGCGGGTTGGCTCCATTGAACCAGCCCATCGTTGGTGATTTTTTCATTTTTATCGGTCGAATTCAGCAACCACGCATTGCCCCCCACGGGCACGACTTGAGATGGGGTTTCGTGAAACGGAGCAGGAACTTGAGAAGTGGCAGTACAAGCCGACAAGCAGCTAAAAATAGCCCAAACGAGCAAATTAAAACGGCAAAATTGACGCATAGAAATGAGGAAAAGATAGTGGTTTCGGTTGTTGGAACAAAACTACGGGAAAAAACGCGGAAATAGTTGTCTATAACTTTTAGTAATAATTGATGCGTTTTTATGATTGGCGCGCTATGGTAAAACGTTCTACTTTTGCTGCTGTAAATCTGTCTATCCGTGTTCTAGCGTCATCATTAAGACAGATTTTAAAATAAAGACAAAATCAGTAAAAATTACTAATGGTTATGATAACGACAGATATTTGTATTGTAGGAGCGGGGCCTGTGGGGCTGTTTAGCGTTTTTGAAGCGGGACTTCTGAAAATGCGTTGCCATTTGATAGATGCCTTGCCTCAAGTAGGAGGGCAGTTGTCAGAAATTTACCCCCAAAAACCCATTTACGATATTCCAGGCTACCCCACCATCAAGGCACAAGAGTTGGTGGACAACCTCATGGCGCAAATCGCTCCCTTCAAACCAACGTTTACGCTGGGGGAGCGCGTGGAGAAAGTAGAACGGCAGCCTGACGGTTCGTTGATCGTGCGAACGTCTGACGATACCGAGGTGCATTGCCAAGTGATGGTCATTGCTGGTGGTTTAGGATGCTTTGAACCACGCAAACCCGAAATTCCTGATTTGGAACGGTTTGAAGGAAAAGGGGTTGCTTACATGGTCAAAAATCCAGAGAAATTTAGGGACAAAAACGTGGTGATTGCAGGCGGTGGAGACTCTGCCCTCGACTGGACGGTCTATTTGGCCGACGTGGCCAAAAACGTCACTTTGATTCACCGCAGTGATTCGTTTCGTGGCGCACCCGATTCGGCCGAGAAAGTGTTTGAGTTGGCCCAGCACGGTCGTATCAATCTGCTGTTGCAGTCAAATGTAGTCGGCTTAAACGGTAATGGCCATTTGAAAGAGGTAGTGGTGGCGGCCAAAGACAAAAGTACCACCCAACTGTCGTCCGACTTTTTTATTCCGTTGTTTGGCCTAAGTCCTAAACTCGGTCCCATTGCCGATTGGGGGCTAAACATCAGTAAGTCAGCCATTGAAGTAAATACGTTGGATTATTCGACCAACGTTGAACGCATCTATGCCATTGGTGACATTAACACGTACCCTGGCAAACTCAAATTGATTTTAACGGGCTTCCACGAGGCAGCTATGATGTGCCAAAGCGCGTTCAAATACGTGTACCCCAATCAACACCTCAGTTTTAAATATACGACAGTAAACGGGGTCAATGCTTTTTAATCATGATACAATTCACCATAGAAGACCGCAAAGGCGAACGCCAAGACCTAGAGATTCCCGAGGGAATAGGGCTTAATTTGATGGAAGTGTTAAAAGCTTCTGAGTATTCAATTTTGGCTACGTGCGGAGGAATGGCACTCTGCGCTACCTGCCACGTAGGGGTATTGGACGGAGGAGAAAACTTGCCGTCGGTAAGCGACGCCGAATTGGATATTTTGGACACCTTGCCCTCGGCCACTTCATGCAGCCGACTCGCCTGCCAACTACGCGTGGACGAAACCCTGCAAGGAACGACGTTTAAAATATTGGGGGAGGAAGAATAAGCCTCCCTAGTGTCTCACTACTTTATTGACAGCCTTTTATTTCGGCCAGAAACGTACTGGTTTTTTCGGCAGAAAAGCCAGGGAGCAAGGTGATGGAATTGCCAGCTTCAAAGCTGACATGAGCGTTAGGCGTAAAATTGACATTGCCCACTTTCTTGTCGGAAGTAAGGGTAGTTAATGCCTTGAACCGCTCTTTTTCGGTGACTACATTGTAACCTACGGCGAGGGTACTATTTGCGACCTTCACCGTAACGGTTTCCGTACCACCCGTGTTGCAATTGGCTGAATAGGAGGTAGTAAGTGCAGGACTGACAGTGATTGAAGCCCCCGTTTGCGGACTTTCTCCACCCCGCCAAGTGATGGTACCTGTGCATCCACTCGCTGTGAGGGTGATAGATGTTCCTGGACAAATAGCGGGCCGCTCTGGGCTAATAGTAATGACCGCTGGGATAGTGCAGTTTTTAGAATCCCCCGAAATGCTCCAGCCCTTTCCCCCCGAGGCGACAGGCGTAGTAAGGAGCGTGCGGGCCGTTTCTGCATTGCAGTAGTTAAGGTTTGAAGCTCCCATAGTTCTACCCGTTACCGAGCCAGCCGCAAAAGCCTTGAGCGTAGCATCGTAGTTGGCTATGCTCATACCGCAGTTGCCCAAAAAATTAACGAGATCCACATTGGGATGAAGTTGGCTACCCCAAGAAGCTAAACTTTGGTTGAAGGAACTACAATCATAAAACATACTAATCAAATTTGTCGTGGTAGCAGTGTTAAAATTGTTCACTGATTGGTTAAAAGCACGGCAACTGTAGAACATAGAACGCATGTTTGTAACAGCAGCAGTATTAAAATTGCTCACTGATTGGTTAAAAACAGTACAACTAGAGAACATTTCCCACATGTTGATAACTTTTTCGGTATTAAAATTACTTACCGATTGGTTAAATGCACGACAATTAGTAAACATAGAACGCATATTAGTAACGGCAGCGGTATTGAAATTGCTCACTGATTGGTTAAAGACATAACACTCATTAAACATGCTATTCATACTGGTAACCTTTTCGGTATTAAAATTACTAACTGGTTGGTTGAAGCTATGACACAAAGTAAACATACCATCCATATTAGTAACAGCAGCGGTATTGAAATTGCTCACTGATTGGTTAAAGACAAGGCAGTCTCCAAACATATAACTCATATCAGCAACGGCGGCTGTATTAAAATTGCTCACTGACTGGTTAAAGATATAACACTTATTAAACATATAACTCATATCAGTAACCTTTGTGGTGTTAAAATTGCTAACCGGTTGATTAAAGGCATGACACAAAGTAAACATTCCATTCATATTGGTAACGGCAGCGGTATTAAAATTGCTCACTGATTGGTTAAAGACAAGGCAACCCCCAAACATATAGCTCATATCAGTAACGGCAGCAGTATTAAAATTGTCCACAGATTGGTTAAAAGCGCGGCAATCATAAAACATACCACTCATATTAGTAACAGCCGCAAAGTTGGGGGTGTCAGTGGCCGTAAGTGTCATGTTTAAGCAACCCCAAAAGGCGTATTCCATACTGCTCCAAGCCACCGAACCCCATTGCTTTATTTCGGTGAGACGTTGGCGGTCTGTTCCGTAACTAATATTGATTCTTTGAAAATTAACGGGATCAATGCTTAGGTCGATGGTGGCATTGGCAGGTAAACCCGTGATGGTGAGTGTACTTCCGCTAAACGTGCCGCTGCCAGAGGCTGCTCCCCCCACCTGTTGCCAAGTGTAGCTTACTGTGCCAGCGGTGGCTACGTAAAATGTCAAGGTAGTGGCGGCGCCACCTGGTTTTGATAAATCCCAACGGGTGATGAAGGGGCTACTTTGGGCTTGGGCAGAGTGCAGGAGGGTAGCCCAAGCAAGGAGGGAAATAACGAGGAGTTGGAGGAAAGTTTTGTACATAAGATGGCTTTTTTTGAGAGAATACTTACATCTGAGTCATCCGAGTGCAATCATCGACGATTTTAGCTCACGGATGACTCAGATGTGCGGAGGAATAACGCTTGTCTCACTACTTTATTGACAGCCTTTTATTTCGGCCAGAAACGTACTTGTTTTTTCGGAGGAAAAGCCAGGGAGCAAGGTGATGGAATTGCCAGCTTCAAAGCTGACATGAGCGCCAGGCGTAAAATTGACATTGCCGACTTTTTTGTCGGAAGTAAGGGTAGTTAATGCCTTGAACCGCTCCTTTTCGGTGACTACATTGTAGCCAACGGCGAGGGTATTATTTGCGACCTTCACCGTAACGGTTTCCGTACCACCCGTGCTGCAATTGGCTGAATAGGAAGTAGTAAGCGCAGGACTGACAGTGATTGAAGCGCCCGTTTGCGGGCTTTCTCCACCCCGCCAAGTGATGGTGCCTGCGCATCCACTCGCTGTGAGGGTGATGGAAGTTCCTGGACAAATAGCGGGCCGCTCTGGGCTAATGGTAATGACTGTTGGGATAGTGCAGTTTTTAGAATCTCTCGAAATGCTCCAGCCCTTCCCCCCCGAGGCGACGGGTGTAGTAAGGAGCGTGCGGGCTGTTTCTGCACTACAATATTTAAGGCCTGCAGCGCCCATATCTCTACCCGTTACCGAGCCTGCCGCAAAAGCCGTGAGCGTGGCATCGTAGTTAGCTACACTCATGCCGCAGTTATCCAAAAAGCCACCGAGGTCCACATTAGCATTAAGTTGACTACCCCAAGAAGCTAAACTTTGGTTAAAAGAACGGCAATAGTCAAATATATAATACATACTGGTAACGGCAGTGGTATTAAAATTGCTGACTGATTGGTTAAAAGCACTACAACCATAAAACATATAGTTCATATCAGTCACTTTTTCAGTATTAAAATTGCTGACTGATTGGTTAAAAACAGGACAATAAAAAAACATATAACTCATATCAGTAGCCTTTTTAGTGTTAAAATTGCTGACCGATTGGTTAAATGAGCTACAATTAGAGAACATCGAACTCATATTAGTCACAGCAGCGGTATTAAAATTGCTGACCGATTGGTTAAAGGCATAACATTTAGAAAACATCCCCCACATATCAGTAACTTTTTCAGTATCAAAATTACTGACCGATTGGTTAAAAGTGCTACAACCATGAAACATCCCGCTCATAGTAGTCACAGCGGCGGTATTAAAATTGCTTACTGGTTGATTGAAGTTACTACAATCCCAAAACATACTGCTCATGCGCGTAGCCTTTTGAGTATTAAAATTGCTGATCGATTGGTTAAATGAGCTACAACCAGAAAACATCGACCAAAAATCAGTAACCTTTTGAGTATTAAAATTGTTGACCGATTGGTTAAATGAGCTACAATTACTGAACATTCCGCTCATATTAGTCACAGCGGCGGTATTAAAATTGCTGACCGATTGGTTAAATGAGATACAATTAGAGAACATCAAACTCATATTAGTCACAGTAGCGGTATTAAAATTGCTAACTGATTGGTTAAAGGCACGACAACCAGAAAACACCGAACTCATACTAGTAACTGAAGCGGTATTAAAATTGCTGATTGATTGGTTAAAGGCACGACAACCAGAAAACATCGAACTCATACTAGTAACTGAAGCGGTATTAAAATTGCTGACTGATTGGTTAAAGGCACTACAACCAGAAAACATTCCACTCATATTAGTCACAGTGGCGGTGTTAAAATTGCTCACTGATTGGTTAAATGAACTACAGTCAGCAAACATCCAACTCATATTAGTAACGGCAGCAAAGTTGGGGGTGTCAGTGGCAGTGAGTGCCATGTTTGAACAACCCTCAAAAGCTCTTTCCATACTGCTCCAAGCCACGGTACCCCATTGCTTTATTTCGGTGAGGCGTCGGCGGTCTGTTCCGTAATTGATAGTGATTCTTTGAAAATTGGTGGGGTCAATGCTTAGGTCGATGGTGGCATTGGCAGGTAAATTTGTGACGGTGAGCGTGCTTCCGCTAAATGTACCGTTGCCAGAGGCTGAACCACCCACTTGCTGCCAAGTGTAACTTACGGTACCAGCGGTAGCTACGCCAAATGTTAATGTAGTGGCTGCGCCACCTGGTTTTGATAAATCCCAACGGGTGATGAAAGGGCTGCTTTGGGCTTGGGCAGAGTGCAGGAGGGTAGCCCAAGCAAGGAGGGAAATAAAGAGGAGTTGGAGGAAAGTTTTGTGCATAAGATGGCTTTTTTGAGAGAATACTTACATCTGTCTCATCCGTGTGCAATCATCGACGATTTTAGCCCACGGATGACTCAGATGTGAGGAGGAATAACGCCTGTCTAGCTACTTTATTGACAGCCTTTTATTTCGGCCAGAAACGTACTTGTTTTTTCGGCAGAAAAGCCAGGGAGCAAGGTGATGGAATTGCCAGCTTCAAAGCTGACATGAGCGCTAGGCGTAAAATTGACATTGCCGACTTTTTTGTCGGAAGTAAGGGTAGTTAATGCCTTGAACCGCTCCTTTTCGGTGACTACATTGTAGCCAACGGCGAGGGTATTATTTGCGACCTTCACCGTAACGGTTTCCGTACTACCCGTGCTGCAATTGGCTGAATAAGAAGTAGTAAGTGCAGGGCTGACGGTGATTGAAGCCCCCGTTTGTGGACTTTCTCCACCCCGCCAAGTGATGGTGCCTGTGCATCCACTCGCTGTGAGGGTGATAGATGTTCCTGGACAAATAGCGGGCCTCTCGGGGCTAATGGTAATGACTGTTGGGATAGTGCAGTTTTTAGAATCCCCCGAGATGCTCCAGCCCTTTCCCCCCGAGGCGACAGGTGTAGTAAGGAGCGTGCGGGCCGTTTCTGCATTGCAGTACTTAAGATTTGAAGCTTCCATAATTCTACCTGTTACCGAAGAGCCTACTGCAAAAGCCGTGAGCGTAGCATCGTAGTTAGCTACACTCATACCGCAGTTATCCAAAAAGCTAGTGAGGTTCACATTGGGATGGAGTTTGCTACCCCACGAAGCTAAACTTTGGTTAAAGGCGCTACAATCAGCAAACATATAACGCATATTGGTAACAGCAGTAGTATTAAAATTGCTTACCGATTGGTTGAAGGTACTACAACCATTAAACATAGCAGTCATATCAGTCACCTTTTCAGTATTAAAATTGCTCACTGATTGGTTAAAGGTGCTACAATCAGCAAACATCCAGCTTATATCAGTTACCTTCTCAGTATTAAAATTGCTCACCGATTGATTAAAAGAACTACAACCTTGAAGCATATACCTCATATTAGTCACAGCGGCAGTATTAAAATTACTCACTGATTGGTTAAAGGTGCTACAAAAAGTGAACATCGACCACATACTAGTAACCTTTTCAGTATTAAAATTGCTTACTGGTTGGTTAAAGATGCCACAATAAGCAAACATACCCGACATATCAGTCACAGCGGCAGTATTAAAATTGCTCACTGATTGGTTAAAAGAAACACAAGCATAAAACATAAAAGTCATATCAGTAACCTTTCCAGTATTAAAATTGCTGACTGATTGGTTAAAGGTACGACAACCATTAAACATGAAACTCATATCGGTAACCTTTTCAGTATTGAAACTGCTAACTGATTGGTTAAAGGCACTACAACGAGAGAACATCGAACGCATATTGGTAACTGCAGCGGTATTAAAGTTGCTTACCGATTGGTTAAAAGTGCTACAGCCTCCAAACATAGAGGCCATAGCAGTAACCCTTTCAGTATTAAAATTGCTGATTGATTGGTTAAAGACAAGGCAATTCTGAAACATCGCTACCACATTGGTAACGGCAGCGGTATTAAAATTGCTCACTGATTGGTTAAAGGCACTACAACCATTAAACATAAAACTCATATCAGTAACCTTGTCGGTATTAAAACTGCTGACTGATTGGTTAAAGGTGCTACAATCAGAAAACATACAATTCATAGTAGTAACAGCTGTGGTATTAAAATTGCTGACTGATTGGTTAAAGTTACTACAATCATAAAACATAAAACTCATATCAGTAACCTTGTCGGTATTAAAGCTGCTGACTGATTGGTTAAAGTTTCTACAACCAAAAAACATACTACTCATATTGGTAACAGCGGCCGTATTAAAATTACTCACCGATTGGTTAAAGGTGCTACAACGAGCAAACATATCACTCATATTAGTAACGGCAGCAAAGTTGGGGGTGTCAGAGGCAGTGAGTGCCATGTTTGAGCAACCCCCAAAAGCTCTTTCCATACTGGTCCAAGCTACTGTACCCCATTGCTTTATTTCGGTGAGACGTTGGCGGTCTTTACCATAACCGATAATAATTCTTTGAAAATTGGTGGGGTCAATGCTTAGGTCGATGATGGCATTGGCAGGTAAACCCGTGATGGTGAGCGTGCTTCCGCTAAATGTACCGCTGCCAGAGGCGGTGCCACCCACTTGCTGCCAAGTGTAGCTTACGGTACCAGCGGTGGCTACGCCAAATGTTAATGTCGTGGCAGCACCACCTGGTTTTGATAAATCCCAACGGGTGATGAAGGGGCTGCTTTGGGCTTGGGCAGAGTGCAGGAGGGTAGCCCAAGCAAGGAGGGAAATAACGAGGAGTTGGAGGGAAGTTTTGTGCATAAGATGGCTTTTTTTGAGAGAATACTTACATCTGTCTCACCCTTGTGCAATCATCGACGATTTTAGCCCACGGATGACTCGGATGTGAAGGGGAATAACGCCTGTCTCACTACTTTATTGACAGCCTTTTATTTCGGCCAGAAACGTACTTGTTTTTTCGGCGGAGAAGCCAGGGAGCAAGGTGATGGAATTGCCAGCTTCAAAGCTGACATGAGCGCTAGGCGTAAAATTGACATTGCCGACTTTTTTGTCGGAAGTAAGAGAAGTTAATGCCTTAAATCGCTCCTTTTCGGTGACTACATTGTAGCCAACGGCGAGGGTACTATTTGCGACCTTCACCGTAACGGTTTCCGTACCACCCGTGTTGCAATTAGCTGAATAGGAAGTAGTAAGTGCAGGACTGAGAGTGATTGAAGCCCCCGTTTGTGGATTTGCTCCCCCCACCCAAGTGATTGTACCCGCGCATCCACTCGCTGTGAGGGTGATAGATGTTCCTGGACAAATAGCGGGCTGCTCAGGGGTAATGGTAATGACTGTTGGGATAGTGCAGTTTTTAGAATCTCCCGAAATGATCCAGCCCTTACCCCTCGAGGCGACGGGCGTAGTAAGGAGCGTGCGGGCTGTTTCTGCATTGCAGTAGTTAAGGTTTGAAGCGCCCATAGTTCTACCCGTTACTGAGCCAGCCGCAAAAGCCGTGAGCGTAGCATCGTAGTTAGCGACACTCATGCCGCAGTTATCCAAAAAGCCAGTGAGGTTCACATTGGGATGGAGTTTGCTTCCCCAAGAAGCCAAACTTTGATTAAAGGCACTACAACCCCAAAACATATCCCTCATATTAGTAACTTTGGCGGTATTAAAATTGCTCACTGATCGGTTAAACGTATTACAATTAGTAAACATCTGACTCATATCAGTCACCTTTTCAGTATTAAAATTGCTCACTGATTGGTTAAAGGTACGACAACCAGAAAACATATAGCTCATATTGTTAACGGCTGCCGTATTAAAATTGCTCACTGACTGGTTGAAGCTACTGCAACTCAAAAACATAGAACCCATATTGGTAACCTTTTCAGTGCTAAAATTGCTGACTGATTGGTTAAAGGTACGACAACCAGAAAACATAGAACGCATATTAGTAACTGAAGCGGTATTAAAATTGCTCACTGATCGGTTAAACGTATTACAACTAGTAAACATCTGACTCATATCAGTCACCTTTTCAGTGCTAAAATTGCTGACTGATTGGTTAAAAGTGCTACAACCATAAAACATCCCACTCATATTAGTAATTGAAGCGGTATTAAAATTACTCACTGACTGGTTGAAGGTACTGCAACCATAAAACATCCCACTCATATCAGTAACTGCGGTAGTGTTAAAATTGCTGACTGATTGGTTAAAGGTACGACAACCAGAAAACATATAGCTTATATCGTTAACGGCTGCCGTATTAAAATTGCTTACTGACTGGTTGAAGGTACTGCAACCATAAAACATCCCACCCATATCAGTAACTGAAGCGGTATTAAAATTGCTGACTGATTGGTTAAAGGAACTACAACCAAAAAACATATAACGCATATCAGTAACTGAAGCGGTATTAAAATTACTCACTGACTGGTTGAAGGTACTGCAACCAGAAAACATATAGCTCATATTGGTAACCTTTTCAGTGCTAAAATTGCTGACCGATTGGTTAAAGGCACGACAATTGTAAAACATATATTTCATATCAGTAACTGCGGTAGTGTTAAAATTGCTTACTGACTGGTTGAAGGTACTGCAACCATAAAATATATATTTCATATCAGTAACTGCGGTAGTGTTAAAATTGCTCACTGATTGGTTGAAGGTACTACAACCATAAAACATCCCACCCATATCAGTAACTGAAGCGGTATTAAAATTGCTGACTGATTGGTTAAAGACCATACAACCAGAAAACATATAACTCATATTAGTCACAGCGGCTGTATTAAAATTGCTCACTGATTGGTTAAAATTATTACACCCATGAAACATACTATTCATAGAGGTAACCTTTTCAGTATTAAAATTGCTGACTGATTGGTTAAAGGCACTACAACCAGAAAACATATAACTCATATTAGTCACAGCGGCTGTATTAAAATTACCCACTGATTGGTTAAATGAACTACAGTCAGCAAACATCCAACTCATATTGGTCACAGCAGCAAAGTTGGGGGTGTCAGAGGCAGTGAGTGCCATGTTTGAGCAACCCCCAAAAGCTCTTTCCATACTGGTCCAAGCTACTGTACCCCATTGCTTTATTTCGGTGAGACGTTGGCGGTCTGTACCATAACCGATAATAATTCTTTGAAAATTGGTGGGGTCAATGCTTAAGTCGATGATGGCATTGGTAGGTAAACTCGTGATGGTGAGCCTAACCCCGTTAAATGTACCAGAGCCAGAGGCTGTTCCATTCACTTGCTGCCAAGTGTAACTTACGGTACCAGCGGTAGCTACGCCAAATGTTAATGTCGTGGCAGCATCACCTGGTTTTGATAAATCCCAACGGGTGATGAAGGGGCTACTTTGGGCTTGGGCAGAGTGCAGGAGAGTAGCCCAAGAAAATGAAAAAATAGTCAGGAATTGAAGTAGAATTTTCTGCATAATAAATAGTAATCGCTCAAGAAAATAATTGCAAAAGTGTAAAAATGTATGTTCTGGATAGGTATGCTTCAGAGCCTGAGTCTATGAATGAGTTAATTAATTATCAAAGAAAAGAAAAGTTAGGGTAAGTAAAACATTGTATCCCTAAAAAAATGGCTATTCATTTATTTGTTTTCTTTGAGTATATTTTTATTATTTAGTGCATGAATTTGTTGAGTAAGACGCTGATTTGTAGTGGTGTAGCAAAGCTTTTGAGGGATTTAAAGTAGCCTCGATAGAGGCGCAACGTTTGTAGTTTTTGGGGCAGAAATCAAGAGAAGGATAAAAACAATGGGGCTGGTTGTAAGCAACCAGCCCCACGGCAAAACGGATAACAATTAACGAATAACGGTTAACAAAACTATTGCCCCGAGTTAAATTGAAGCCATTCTACGCCAAACAAACCATTGCCTTCAGGCACCGATTTGGTGGTCGTGAAAACCAAATACAAGTTATGTACTTTGTTGTCGGGTTTGCGGAGCGATAACGTAACAGCCCCCATTTGGCTGTTCGATACTTCGGTCTGGCCAATCAAAGCTCCCGTTGGACTATCCAAACGTACTTCGATCGTACCGCCTACGGTGCGGTCGGGGCTGGCATAGACCATACACGACAAACTGCTCACACCTGTTAAGTCCACGTCTTTGTAGAGTGCGTAGCTACCATTTTTCACAGGGGCCAACACTTCCGATTTTGTTGGAAGCTCAACCGTCGTGGCGTCTTTGGCTTCATCGTTCCAAGTTGCCTTCAATTTGGCAGGACGCAAAGCCACTGTACTGGTAGAAGTTTGAGGGCCAACAACAGGATTACCTTTGTCGGTGTAGCTGGCTCTGAAAATATACGAGCCTTCTTTTTGTTTAGCCGCCGTTACGTACTCACCTTTCACAGGTTTTTTGTCGGGGCCTTTTTCGTTACCCAACGACATGATGTACTTCACGATTTCTTTCGCTTCCTCTTTTTTGATTTGTGGGTGAGCGCTCATGGCTTGTTCGCCCCACACACCGCCGCCACCGTTGATGATTTTATCGGCCAAACGGCTTTCGATGTCGCGCTGTCCTTTGTATTTCTTCGCCACGTCACGATACGCAGGTCCGATTGATTTTTTTACTACATCGTGGCACGCTTTACAATCCGACAAATCCATCAAGCGTTTTCCCGTAGCCACGCCCAAATTGGCTTGGTGGCCTTGCGCCAAAATCGTTTTATCAAAACCTTCCAAGTAATCTACCGTTACGGTTACGTCCTCAGGGTTGATTTTTTGATTGGCCAAACTTCCGTCTTCTTTGTCCGAAACTTTTACTTCATAAGCAACGGGTTTGTTTTCCCAGTAAAACGATTTGTTTCCTGCCAAAGCCACTTCTACTTTAGGAGGTTCGTTTCCTACTTTTACCTCTACGCTGCTGCTACTTGCGTTGCCTTTGCTATCAGTTACTTTGAGGGTAGCGGTGTAAATGCCTGGTTTTGTGTAGGTAAAGGTCGGGTTAGCCACGTTGCTTTTGGGCAATCCTTTTCCAAACGTCCACTCGTATTTAAGGGCATCGCCGTCGTAATCCACGGTTCCTTTCGATGAAAACTCTGCTTTCATCGGCGCGGCTCCTGCTTTTTTCTGCACACTTGCCACGGCCAACGGCTTGCGATTGCCCGCGTTGTAGGTGATGCGAGACAAGCGAGAATCGTCGTTTTGGGCAAACCAAGTGTTTCCGTATTCAAGTACGTAGAGCGAGCCGTCCACGGCAAACTGCATATCAATAGGGTGGCTAAACTTGGTGTTTGGCATAAACTCTTCCATTTTCACAAAGTCGCCGTCTTTGGTCATGGTCACGGGGTGAATCCAGTCGCGAATCCATTCGTAAGCAAATAACTTGCCGTCGTAGTGACGAGGGAATTTTACGTCGGTTTCTGGATAATCGTCGTAGTAGTAAACAGGCCCCGCCATCGCGTTTCGTCCGCCTTTACCTACGATTGGCCCAAACTCGGGAGAATCGGCGTAAGGGTAAAAAATGAACGCTTTTTGCGCAGGGGGCAATTCGGTAATACCTGTGTTGTGCGGAGAATCATTGATGGGTTTAAGTGGGTCAAAACGCTCACCTGATACCTTCGTACCCATGTCATAACGATTATAAGGGCGGTTGTCACCAATAAACAATGGATAGCCAAAATACCCCGCTTTACGGGCTTGGTTTACTTCATCATAACCTCTTGACCCACGCGTTGGGCTGTCGTTTCCAGCATCTGGGCCTACATCACCCCAATACAAATAGTTGGTACGCTGGTCCACCGAAATACGGTAGGGGTTACGTGTCCCCATGGTATAAATCTCTGGACGGGTTTTCGCCGTACCTGCGGGGAATAAGTTGCCCGCTGGAATGTCATACCCACCTTCAGGACGAGGCTTGATACGAAGCACTTTTCCGCGTAAGTCGTTGGTGTTAGAAGACGTTGAGCGACCGTCCCAATTGGCACGACCAGGGCGACCATCGAGGGCACCGTATCCTTCGTTTCCAAACGGATTGATGTCGTCCCCCGTTGAGAGGTACAAATTTCCTTGTTTGTCCCACGCAATCGACCCGCCCGTGTGGCAGCAGTCAGTGCGTTTGACGGGAACACGCAAAAGCACCTGCTCCGTACTAGGAAGAAGGGTGTCTTTTTCGGTGTCGTATTTCATCCGTACTAATCGCTGTGAAGTATCGGCTTCGGTCGATACGGGAGAATAGTACAAATACACCCATTTGTTTTCTTTAAAGTTGGGGTCAACGTTAATACCCATCAAACCATATTCTTGCAGAATATACACGGGTAGGTTGGCTACTACTTTGAACGAATTCGGTTTTTTGGGGTTAAACAATTTTACTTTCCCTTTACGTTCGGTTAAGAGTACGCGCTGGTCTTCCAGTACCACAAGCTCGGTGGGTTCGTCGAGCCTTTCAAGTAGAATGTTTTTGGTAAAACGGTTTTCCTCAGGAGGAGTGGAGGTTTGCCCCACGGCAGAGGGTGCCACCGCAGCTACCAACAAGCAAGTTGATAGCACCAAGGATGACTTTGACCCAAAAAATGGCTTCATAATGTAGTTTAAAATGAAAATTTGTATTGTGTTATTCTACTAGGTTGAACACATTAAAATATAAAGTCGTATTCATTGCTCCAGAGGAGCTACATCTTCGTAGAAAAATGAGTCAAATCTCCCACAAAGCCCTATCGGTGCGACCGACGCTCAGTGAAAGATGTCACCCCGATGGGGCTATTGGATAGTCTTTGCCCTTCTTTTTCTACTAAGATTTAGCCTCGCTGAGGCTACTTTTGTTTTTAATGCCTTCATCTGTTATTCTATAAAGAATGCTTGTAGGATAAACTAATTTGCTGACTTACAAGTTTTATAAATTATTGAGAAATTGTATATAGTACGGTGTGAGTGACGAAATGAACTATCATAAAAAATAATTCGTTCTTTTCTTGCACGGTTCATACAATTTAACCGATATTTGTCACGTTTTTTTCAAAAACAAAATCACAAAAGTGGCCAAAACGCTCTCACATACTCGCTGCGCACACACTACGCCATTTACTTGTAGGTCCGAAAGGACACAATGATACCCGTTTGCCTATGTGGTAAACATACTTCGCATCTTTTCCCCAAATCATCAATTTTCAACACCAAAGCGGATTATTTGTCTCCGCAGAGGATTTAATCCTGACTAAACGACAATGTCAAACATCGAAATCGTATCTGACCAATACATTGTAGAAACAGCCGAAGAAAAACATTTTGACCTCGCCGAAACCATCTGCAAAGAAATGGAAGAAAGTGCCAAACAACGCGGAACAGGGATTGCCAAGCGGTCTCCTATTTACATCCGCGAAAAAATGGCCGAAGGTAAGGCAATTATTGCCACTACGCTTTTGGGCGAGTGGGTTGGTTTTTGCTACATCGAAACCTGGGAACATGGCAAATTTGTGGCTAACTCAGGGCTTATCGTTCACCCTGACCACCGTAAGAGTGGTATTGCAAAGGCGATCAAACGCAAAGCATTCGAGTTGTCGCGCGTGAAGTATCCTGAAGCAAAAATCATTGGTATCACAACGAGCCTAGCCGTGATGAAAATCAACTCGGATTTAGGCTACGAGCCAGTTACTTTTAGCGAGTTACCTGCGGATGATGCCTTCTGGAAAGGCTGTTCTAGTTGTGTCAACTACGACGTACTTACGCGTACCAACCGTAAAAACTGCTTGTGTACGGGAATGATGTACGACCCGCAGGTAGTACATAAAAGTGGTAAAAAAGCGCCTTGGGATTTCTTAAAAGAATCAAAATTGTACGAGCGTTGGATGCGTCTCAAGCAACGCGTATTGTTGCAACGCGAAATCAGAGAGGCAAAAGCACGTCATCGTCAACAAGAATTAGAAGTGGCGTAGGTAAAGCCTACCTTGCATACTAACCCGCTGGCGCTAAGGTCAGCGGGTTTATTTTTTTAGTAACCTTCCTCAGATTATCTTAACTTTGCGGCAACTAATTGTATTTACCACCGATGTCAGAAAAAAAGAAAGTTGTTTTAGCATTTAGTGGAGGTCTTGATACCTCGTTTTGTGTCAAATATTTGTCAGAAGACAAAGGCTACGAAGTTCACTCGGTATTGGTCGATACTGGAGGTTTTTCGGACGAAGAACTGAAAGCCATCGAAGCTCGTGCGTATTCGTTGGGTGTAAAGTCGCACGCGACTATCTCAAAAACAGCGGCTTACTACGACGAGTGTATCAAATACTTGATTTTTGGAAATATTCTGAAAAATAACACGTACCCACTTTCGGTGAGTGCCGAGCGTATTTTTCAAGCCATTGCAGCGGCGGAGTTTGCCAAAGAAATTGGCGCAGCGGCCATTGCCCACGGAAGTACAGGCGCAGGAAACGACCAAGTTCGTTTCGACATGGCGTTCCGCATCATCATGCCTGAAGCCGAAATCATTACTCCGATTCGCGACATGCGCCTTTCACGCGAAGCCGAAATCGAATACTTAAAGTCAAAAGGAGTTGACCAAGAATGGCATAAAGCAGCGTATTCTATCAATAAAGGTTTGTGGGGAACATCGGTAGGGGGAAAAGAAACCTTGACTTCAAATAACTACTTGCCAGAAAGTGCGTTTCCAACGCAAGTAAGCAAAACGGAGGCGGAACGTGTTACGTTGGGCTTCGAAAAAGGTGAACTTTGCTCGCTCAACGGCGAAGCAATGAGTGCCGTAGAAGTGATTCAAAAATTGACCGAAATCGCAGCACCTTTCGGTATCGGACGTGACATCCACGTGGGTGACACCATCATTGGTATCAAAGGCCGCGTTGGTTTTGAAGCAGCCGCCCCGTTGGTGATTATCAAAGCGCACCACACGTTGGAAAAACACGTATTGAGCGAGCAACAATTGTATTGGAAAGAACAATTGGCCAACTGGTACGGAAGCCTGCTGCACAAAGGCCAATTTATGGAGCCTGTAATGCGCAACATCGAGACATTCTTGGCCGATACCCAAGCCCACGTTTCGGGATTGGTACACATTCATTTGGCACCGTACCGTTTCCACGTTGAAGGCATTGAATCAAACTACGATTTGATGTCGTCGGTGTTTGGTAGCTACGGTGAAATGAACAACGCTTGGACAGGCGACGACGTTCGTGGTTTTGCCAAAGTAGCGTCAAACCAAGTGATGATTTATCAGAAAATTAGTGAGTTGAATCAGTAATTCGTTATTAGTCGTTTATTACTGAGTACAGTGTTAAGTAAGTAGTTTTATTTCTTACCCGCAGAAACCCGCTGAAAAATACAAACGCAGATTTTCGCTGATAAATGACCTAATAAAGTTATTTTCATCGGCGAATATCTGCGGTTCTTAATCTGCGCAATCCGCGGGTAAAACTTACAAAACTTAGCTAACAATTAACTAACGGAAGTGTCGCATGAGAAAAGCTTTACTCTTTATAATCGCGTTTTTGTGGGTAGTGTTGGAGAGTAGGGCTCAAAACGAAGGGTGGGCTATCTGTAACAGCGGCGCTAATTTGTACTTCAAAATAGTAGGTAGTGGCAATCCTGTCCTCGTCGTTAGTGACGTGGGAAATTCGTCGAGCTACTTAAAAGAGCTCGTCCAAAAGCTATCGGAAACCAACCGTGTTGTCTTCTACGACCCGCGCGCAACGGGCAAAAGTCGTTTTCCGTACATCAGTGACTCTACGGTCAATTTCAACAAAGCGGTGGCCGATATTGAGGCTCTCCGAATGGTGTTGCGTATTCCGAAATGGTCGGTGATGGCGCACGGTTTTGGGGCTAAAATTGCCTGTGCGTATGCGTCGCAAGCGGGTTCGCATTTGGGACAACTTATTCTTGTGAATCCCGTGTCGATGACGACCTTACCCAACAGCTCAGATGTTTATTTTGACACGCACGAGGACTATGGTTTTTCGGGAATGCTGTCGCAAGAAGTCATCAATCGGCGATTTGAAAAACTACAACAGCACCTTCAGGCAATTGCGCCCGATTCGGTGGCACGCGCCAAAGCCATCATGGGTTTTCAGGCTGCCACTTACGTACACGATACCCTTCACGAGCCCATAGCGGCAGGGTTTTTGTACGAAAAAATTCAGAATATCGACATAAAAAGCAGGGTAAGTAGTAAATTTGTTCCTAATCCGTTTGATTGTGTTACGAGTATTCGCCAACGTGGAATCCCCGTCATGGTGGTATTATCGCGACAACGGTTCAATCTTAGTGGATTGGTAAATTACTGGAAAAAAGCACTGCCTACGGCCTCCATTGCGGTGATTGACCGAGCGCATCATTTCCCTTGGTTAGATAATCCTGCGGTGTTTTACGCAAAAGTAAATTCGTTCTTACAATCATTTATCCCCGAAACGAATGTCATCGTCGCCCAAAAAAAAGTTAGTCGTCCTGTCAGGCGCGGGTATCAGCGCCGAAAGCGGTATTAAAACCTTTCGCGATTCGGATGGATTGTGGGAGGGCTATAGCATTGAGGACGTAGCCACGCCCGAGGGCTGGCGCAAAAACCCGCAGTTAGTACTTGATTTTTACAACGAACGACGTAAACAAGCACTTTCAGTAGCGCCCAACGCTGCTCACTTGATTTTGGCAGAATTGGAGCAGTACTTTGATGTTCAGATTATTACTCAAAACGTCGATAATTTGCACGAAAAAGCAGGTTCTACCAACGTATTACACCTTCACGGTGAGCTTTTTCAATCGCGCAGTACCAAAAATCCTCGTTTGGTGTATGACATCAAAGGGTGGGAATTGAATTTAGGTGACAAATGCGAACTTGGCAGCCAACTACGCCCCAACATTGTGTGGTTTCACGAAGAAGTACCCATGATGGAACCCGCCGTTGAATTGACTGAGCAAGCAGATATTTTTGTGGTGGTTGGTACGTCGTTGGTGGTATATCCTGCGGCTGGCTTGGTGTACTACGTACGTCCCCGCGTGCCGATTTTTGTGGTTGACCCCAAAACGCCAGAGCTGGCTGGGAGCACCAAGTACGTCACGTTTATTCCCGAAAAAGCGACGGTTGGGATGGAGTTGTTGAAAGAGATGCTGCTGAAAGAGTTTTTGTGAAAAGCTATGAATCGTCTCGTAAAGGATAATTTATTTCAGTTAAAAACAATTTTTCAGGCACACAAGGTTGAAAGAGCAGTGATATTGATTTTTTAATATCATTTGAAGAAGAAATTGAACCACTAGAAAAAGGAGAACTATGGTGGTCTCTGTATGATGCTTTAAAAATAGTTCTTAAGTAGTTGAGCAAAAGTTCTAGGGTAATTCAAAGTAGCCTCGGTAGAGGCGAAACATTTGTAGTAGCATAAGGATATTTTTTTAATTTTTGCTTCGGACAGGGCCGCCTGTGCGGAAGCATAACAAAGCAATAGGTTATGCTTCTCCGAAGCAAAAGGATCCGAACTTTATGGACGGATTTCTTATTCTACAAAGGTTTTGCTTCGCCGAAGCAAAATAAATTACTAATACACTAAAATTTATGCGCAACTACTTAAAAGGGAAGTTGATTTGTTGACAGAAAATTCTCTTAAAAATCCTTACTTTATCAAAGAAGTGTTGAACACGAGGGAATTAGTGTATGGACAAATCAATTGAGCCAGTCAATATCTGGGCGATAATCATTAATTATCTTCCCATTTTAAAGGTAGAAGTACAGCAGTTATTGAACAGTTAAGAATCAATCATACAAAATGCAACTTTTAGACGGAAAGGCCCTGTCGGCGCAGGTAAAAGCCGAGATTAAAGTAGAAGTAGATAAAATCAAAGCGGAAGGCGGAAAAACGCCCCATTTGGCAGCGATTTTGGTAGGGAATAACGGTGCAAGCGAAACCTACGTAGCATCCAAAATCAAAAGCTGTGAAGAAGTTGGGTTTAAGTCAACACTCGTGCGCTTGCCCGAAACCACTTCAGAAGCGGAGGTACTATCGCACATCGAAGCCCTCAACAACGATGCCGACATCGACGGTTTTATTGTGCAATTACCGCTTCCTTCTCACATTTCTGAAAACACCGTGATGGAAGCCGTTGCTCCTGAAAAAGACGTGGACGGTTTCCATCCCATCAACGTAGGGCGGATGTGCAAAGGCTTGCCTGCCTACATTTCGGCTACTCCATTTGGGATTTTGGAGATGCTCAAGCGCTACAACATTGACACCGCTGGTAAGCACTGTGTGGTAGTAGGACGTAGCCAAATTGTGGGGCTTCCGATGAGTATTTTGATGCAACGTAATACCGCCCCAGGCAACGCTACCGTGACGATTTGTCACAGCCGTACGCACAACCTGAAAGAGGTGTGTCAAAGCGCAGATATTTTGATTGCGGCGTTGGGACGGCCTGAGTTTATCACGGCTGATTACGTAAAAGAAGGCGCGGTTGTGGTTGACGTGGGCATTACCCGCGTGGTAGATGAATCCAAAAAGAGCGGTTTTGCCATTAAAGGTGACGTCAAATTTGACGAAGTAGCGCCCAAATCGAGCTACATTACCCCCGTCCCAGGCGGAGTAGGGCTAATGACCATCTGTGGCTTGATGACCAATACACTTTTGGCCTCGAAAAAAGCCATTTTCAAGTAACAGCACCTAGCTAGGCATATAATTCAGATCATTGTTACGCTTGAGTTTGATGATACCCGTTGCGTTCAGGAATAAAATGAACGGATAGGTAGGGTCAAACTCATGCCATTTTACGCCAAAATTGGCCCTTCCTCCCAGTTTGTGGTGATTATTGTGGTAGGATTCGCCCATCATCAAAAAGTCGAATGGAAGCAGGTTTTTGGCCGTGTCGTTTACCTTGAAATTAGTATAACCGTATTTGTGCGCGTACCAGTTGATGATAACGCCGTGGACGGGACCCATCAAAAAGTGAATTGGCAACAACAAAAACATCCACCAAGCCGTCGCAAATTGGAGGTAAAATAAGACGTATAATGCACCCCAACCAATACGAATAATCCAATAATCACCCAAACGCTCCATAAACTGCCAGTGAGGAACATCCTTTTTAAACTTGGCAGGAATTTGGTCCTCACGGTGTAAGATATTGTTGTAATAATTCTTGGTTTTCCACATCATATCAAAAAGACTCGACGAAAAACTCGGCGAATGAGGGTCTTCTTCGGTGTCGGCGTAAGCATGATGCAGGCGGTGCATTACCCCATACGCATACGGACTTAAAAATGATGAGCCTTGAAAAATAAAGGTAAGCGTATAAAAGAATTTCTCCCAAAATGGGCTCATGGTAAACATTTTGTGAGCGGCATAACGATGCAAGAAGAAGGTTTGCATCAAAAGAGACAAATACCAGTGGGCTACAAAAAATAAGAGAATGTACATAAACAGAGAAAATGAATGGATACTATACTATCACAAAAGTATCGGGAGGGTTTGGAAGAAAAGATGAGAAAAATCAGGTTTCTTTGTTTTTTAAAACAGCATTAAAAATGACATTTAACGATTTTAAACAAAGTCTCGCGCTCTCAGGGCCATCGTCGGATTGTCCTATTTTAGTGAAAGCGCTTTGGTACGACGCCAAAGGGCAGTGGGATGAGGCACACGATATAGCTCAGTCGCGGGAAGGCACGCGCGACTACGACCGCTTGCACGCGTATTTGCACCGCAAAGAAGGAGACCAATGGAATGCAGGCTACTGGTACCGCCGTGCCCGCGCCGAAATGCCAGCCTATTCACTAGAACAAGAATGGGAAGAATTGGTAAAACTGTGGCTGTGAGTTAGAATGTCGAGTGGAGAGTGCAGAATGTCGAATAGAAATGCAAAACGTGCCTCAGGTTGCTCACAACCTGAGTAGCCTGTGCTTCTGGTTGCTTACAACCAGAAGACGCGACGTTGTAGTAAATGAAAGTAAAAAAGTACTTTTGGTGAATAGAACCTATCGACCCACTTTTTTACTATTCATTTCCCCATGAAGTCTTTCTTTTTTTGTTTCGCTGTGCTGTTGTTTTCGGCGTCTTTCCCAGGGTTTTCACAAGATAAAATAGGGATTGTTAAACACAATCACTTGGCACTTCAAGTGGCCGATTTGCAGGCGAGTGCGAAGTTTTATGGGGAAGTATTGCAATTAGAACGCATTGAAGTGCCCGACAATTTAAAAGCGATTCGGGCGTGGTTTAAAATTGGTACCGACCAGCAAATTCACCTGTTGGCAGGACGTACACAACCCGTCGTCAATGACCGGAACGGTAGTCATTTTGCAATTTTTGTGGCTTCCATGGACAAAGCAGAAGCGTACCTAACTCGCCTTAAACTCCCTTTTCACAAACAAACACGCTTTGACGGAGTCATTCAAATCTACGTTCCTGATCCCGACGGGTATTTGGTCGAACTCAATGAGTGGAAACCCTAGGGGAATGTCGAGTGCAGACGGGGTCGCCCGAGCGATGCAAAATGTCGAATGTGCTTTAATGTGTCTCAGGTTGCTCACAACCTGAGTTTATGAATGTGCTTCAGGTTTCTCAAAACCTGAACGCCTTTACAGCTTATTTTCTTGCATAAAAATACAAGTTGACCGACGGAACATTTCGGCGTTCGCTGAGGGTAAAATAACCTTTGTTGTTTAGGTCAAAACAAACCGCTTCGCCTTGAGGCTCAAAGATATACGGCAAGCTTTTGGTAGGGGCGCGAAGCAGCACTTCGCCTACAGTTTCGGTGGCTTTGCGCTTCCAATAATAGATGGTGGTATAGCCTCGAACGATAACTTCGGTACCAATTGTTGAAATCGCGCCACCTGTTAAATCTACTCCTACGGTCATTTCTCCTACTTTTTCGGCAGTGATAACTTCCGTCGTAGATTGAGGATAAGCCAAGCGATACACACGGGCGTTGGTGAGCCACTTTGTAACGACGTAAATATCCTTTGTCAAAGGGTCAAGCAGCAACGTTTCGGAGTCATAAGCCCCGTCAGGAAAGCGAAAACGAATCCAATCAAAATTGGTGATTTTTGAGGTCAATGTGCTAGGCTCTGGAAAACGGTAGATTTGTTTGATGTCCCGAACGTTGGAGTTATCCCCAATATCAGCCAGATAAATGTACGACTCATTGACGTCAGGGCCTGGACCAACGGCCATGTCTTCCCAGTCATAATTGATAAAAGGAGTGGTATAATTTGCCACAATTTTACCTTGTCGGTCAAGTAAATAAATGCGGTCAGGCGAGCCAGCATCTTCGTGGGTCCAGAGAAAACCAGCTTGTTTTTTACTATCGGCTAAGCCTGAAGCTTCATCAAGTTCATCGGCAGGAGAAACAGCATGAGCGGTTGGGGTTCCCGAAAAATTCTCCGATAACTCCGTAGGTTCACTAGGAGTTGGGGTAGGTTTTTCACACGATACAACTAAAAAGGCACAGATACTTACCAAATAACAAAGTTTATTCACGGCAGTTGTTTTCAAAGTTTTGTAATAATCAACTCCACGCGACGGTTGAGCTGACGAGTTTCTTCGCGGTTGTTATTGGCAATTGGCCTACTGGAACCAAAGCCTTTGCCCGTAATTCGACTGGGAGAAATGCCTTTTTTTACCAAAAAAGCCTTCACTACTTCTACCCGCTGACGAGAAAGGGCTAGGTTTAAATCAAAATCCCCTCGGTTGTCGGTATGGCCTTGGAGCTCGATGTTGGCCGTTGGGTGTTCTTGCATAAATTTGAACAAATTCTCCAATTCCGCACTCGATTCAGGCAGCAATTCGGGCTTACTTTGGGCAAAACGTAGGTTTTGCAATACAATCGCTTTCCCAACAGAAACGTTTTTGTTGTCTAAAGAAGTATAGTTTTTGGCAGGTTCAGGCGTATTTTCTTTGGGGGTTTCCTTTGGTAGAGGCGGAGAAACCACGGGCTGAGGGGTAACGGGAGTAGGGGTATTTACAACCAACGGCTGGCTGATTTTTTCTTCAAGCAGCTGAAAATCACGCTTGATGCTAGCGGGGTCAACCACGTAATCGTACAATTTAATCATCGCTACAGCTCCGTCACTGGCTTCGTCTTTGACGATAAGGTCATCAAAGAAAAAGTTGAGCATACCGTCTTCGTCGATGATACCTTGGGAAAAACGGTCAGTAAATTCAACTTTTGACTCCCCGTCCACGTACATTTTAAGCTGGTTCGTTCTGGCATCCCGCGCCACCACGTAGTGGGTATATTCGTTGGGGTTGACGGGGGCTTTGGTTCCAGTCGCAAAATTGTAAAAATTGAGCTTGCCGTAGAAGATATAGCACCCATTATCAGATTTACGATTTTTAAAATCAATGACTCGTTTCCAGCTGTCTAAGGTGGTAAATCGGAAGTAAATCTCAATGGTATATGAACCGCTCAGGAAACCATTGGCGGCACGGTTGTCAAACTGTAAACCACAGTTTCTGTCGAATACATAAACGGTACGTTGGAGGTTTTTGAGTTCGGGAAGTTTTTCGTTTTGAAATGTACCTTCCTGACCCAATACCTTGAGTTTCGGGAGCTTACCTGATTCTTCTTCAAACGAGTTTTCAAAACGATAAACGGCAGTCCTCTGAGCTTGCACGCTCGACAACAACGCAACAATACACCATAAACACAGGATAGTGAAACGCATGGGCTAGAGTGGAAAGGGTGAATACTATGCCAAAAGTAGTGAAATTGATTTGTTTCTTCTTTCATTTTTTTGAAACCCTTTCTACTGTTTAAGTGTCTTATTTTATGTGTTGCTCCCTTATTTCATTTTTTGGACTAATAGATCGTTTTCAACTCTAAATTATGTTCAATATGCTATGTTACAAATGGAATAAGGGTAGAACCGAGTTCTTTGTTCGTAATTTGATGCGTTAACTCAATCTTTTGCTATGAAACCTGCCTCAACATTAGAAGTGTGGCTACGTGGGACACTCCCCGACGTCCCTGCTTTGTTACAACCCGTTGCCCATGCGCTTTTGCAGGCCCGTGAAGAAGTTGAACAAATGAGCACTGACTTTGCCAATGAAAAATTATGGGAACGTCCTTTCGAAATGGCTTCGGTAGGATTTCATTTACAGCACCTTACGGGGGTATTGGATCGGCTTTTTACGTACGCCAAAGGCGAAATGCTTAATCCTTCGCAACTCGAATGGCTGGCCAATGAAGGAAAACCAACGCTAGGACAAGAGTCGTTTCAGCAATTGTTTTTGTTGTTTAGTCAACAAATTGACAAAGCCATTGCGCAGCTCATCGCTACCGATGAAGCTACTTTGCTCGAACAACGCGGGGTAGGACGGGCGCAAATTCCATCGACGGTGCTTGGGCTTCTTTTCCACGCCGCCGAACACACACAGCGCCACGTCGGCCAATTGCTCGTGACGGTGACGGTGGTTAAGGGTTGATTGAGTTTCGGGTTTAATATTTCCAGTTTTTAACTCTTATTTATTACATCGGGCGGGTTGTGAGCAACCCTTGGCACACTACTCGAATAAGTAAGTGTCGAATGCAGAATGTCGAGTAGAAAAACTCTGTCGTGTAGAGGGTTGTTCTCGACATTCACCTACTATTCGACATTCTGCACTCTACCTTCGACATTCTTAAAATAGTTTCATGTGCAAAATCGGATAGGGTTTGCCCATTCCATCGGTCTCTGAGCGGCTGATGACTTGAAACCCCATGTGTTCGTAAAAACCTACTGCTTGGGGATTTTGCTCGTTGACATCAACCCGTTTTACACCTAAGTCCTTGATGGCGTGAGTCACCAACACTTTGCCCAAGCCTTGCCCGCGAGCGTTGGGATGGATGAAAAGCATTTCGAGACTATCGTCGTGTACACCCATAAAACCCACAATAGCTCCCTCCAAACTACGAATACATTCCAAGTGTACGGCTTTGAGATACTCGTTGAGAATCAGTGGTTTGAAGTATTGAATGTCAGATTCTGGCAAAAAATAATGCGTGGCACGGACCGAGGCTTCCCATACTTCGATGATTTCGACATAGTCGGATGGTTGTGCTAATTCAATAGTAATAGGGTTTGAAAAGGAGGGCATACAAATTGAATGTGTTTTTTATAAAAGTACGACTATTTTTGCAGCTTATCTTTTCTGTTCCTAACCACGTCTTTTCACTTATGCGTCTGTTCGTTTTTCTCTTGTTTTTAGTGGCAATATCATCGCGGGCTCAATTAACGGCTCCTTCCCTGAAAGTTAGCTGGGAAATTGTGGAAAATAACCACAAGGGTAAAACCGCTTCATTGACTTCGTTCACCATCACCAATACGTCGAAAAAAGCCCTCCCAGCCTCGGGTTGGAGCTTGTTTTTTAATTTCGTCCGTACGATTGACAGCACCGCATCTTCCGATTTTACGATTAAGCACATCAACGGTGATTTGTTTCAACTAACCCCCACGGCGGCGTTTCAAGGCTTAAAAGTGGGAGCTTCGGCTACGGTTTCGTTTGTGTCGCAAGCGTGGGTAGTGAACTTTACCGATGCACCAGCAGGCTTGTATTGGGTATGGAATCAAGAACCAGCACGGGGGTATTCGTTGACCGACTATACCATAAAACCCTCCACGCAGCCGCGTCAATATCAGCGTTTTGTAGGCGATAAATTGGGGCTCATTACTCCCCAAATGATTTATGCTCAAAATAAATCGACGGAAGATATTGCCGAAAAAGAGTTGCCCAAAATTCTACCAAGTCCGCAGCAATACCGTGAGCGAGGGACGCCATTTATAATCACGCCTCAAACCGTTCTTTCGGTCCCTGCGCTATTTCGCGATGAAGCTAGCTTTTTAGGAAGCCAATTGTCAGCTATGTTGGGAAGCCCTTTGGCATTCTCGACCGAAAAGCAAGGTTCGGGTATTGTATTTAAAGAAGAAGCTATGCCAAAAGAAGCATACCGATTGATGGTCAATCAGAACGGTATTGAAATTACGGCGGGCGACCGAGCTGGTGCTTTTTACGGTGTACAGTCGTTGTTAGTATTGCTGCCCACGACAGCTTGGGGAAAAACCCAAACCAGTTTGTCGGTGACGGGCGTAGAAGTGAGCGACCAGCCGCGTTTTGGTCACCGTGCAATTATGTTGGATGTCGCACGTAATTTTCATTCTAAGGCTCAATTGCTCAAACTGCTCGATTTGATGGCTTCGTATAAGCTTAACGTTCTGCATCTACACTTTTCGGACGATGAAGGTTGGCGGTTGGAAATACCTTCGCTACCCGAACTTACCCAAGTTGGAGCAGTGCGAGGGCACACCACAGACCCTTTAAAGCAACTCCAGCCTGCCTACGGTTCGGGGCCTGATGCTTCCCAAAATGCAGGGACGGGATATTACAGTCGCCAAGATTTTTTGGAAATTTTACGCTATGCCAATGCCCGCCACATCAAAGTAATCCCCGAAATCGAAGCACCAGGCCACGCCCGAGCGGCCGTAGTCGCGATGAAAGCTCGCTATTCGCAAAAAATGGCCCAAGGGCAAAAAGAGGAAGCTGAAAAATACCTGCTTCATGACCCCGCCGATCGCTCAGTGTATCGCTCGGTGCAGTCGTGGAACGACAATGTGATGAACGTAGCCATGCCGTCAACGTATCGTTTTTTGGAAAAAGTAACGGATGAAATCGTGGCCATGTACCGCGATGCCAACGCTCCGCTGGAAACCATTCACTACGGGGGTGATGAAGTGCCTAGTGGCGTATGGACGCAGTCGCCCGCCGTTGAGCAATTGCGCAGAGGTACTCCCACTATCCAATCGACGGATGACCTTTGGTATTATTTCTACGGAAAAGTGATTGATATAGCCCAAAAACGCGGTCTTTATGTCTATGGTTGGGAAGAAGTGGCGATGCGAAAAACGTTGCTTGATGGTAAAAACCACGTTATCCCAAATCCTGATTTTGTGGGAAAAGGTGTACAAGTGGACGTTTGGAATAACGTGCTTGGCTGGGGCGCCGAAGACTTGGCCTATCGCTTGGCCAACTCGGGCTACAAAGTAGTCCTTTCGTGCGTCACACACCAGTATTTTGACATGTCTTACTACAAGTCGTTTGATGAGCCTGGGTATTATTGGGGCGCTTATACCGACGTTGATAAGCCGTTTTCATTTATTCCTTACGACTATTTTAAAAACTCGAAAGAAGACCGTTTAGGCAATCCCCTCGACCGTTCGATTTTTGACGGGAAAGAGCGCTTGACGGAATATGGAAAGCAAAATATCGTAGGGATTCAGGGATTGTTGTGGAGCGAAACCGTCAATTCGCCTGAGCGGTTGGAGTACATGATGTTGCCAAAACTGCTTGGAATGGCCGAACGAGCATGGGCACTATCGCCGACTTGGGCGGAGAAAAACGACGATAAAGCCTATCAGAAAGCGTGGTCAGTGTTTGCCAATCAGCTCGGCAAGCGAGAGTTGCCACGGTTGGATTATAAATCGGGCGGGTACGCGTATCGCATCCCAACGGCAGGGGCCGTGATTGAAAATAACCAAGTAAAAGCCAATGTACAATTGCCAGGATTGACCATTCGCTATACCACCGATGGCACCGAGCCGACGGCAACTAGTGCGGTGTATAGCCAGCCTTTGCCCGTGAGTAAAACCCTTAAATTGAAAGTATTTACCGCCAGTGGCCGTGCCAGCCGTACGGTGGAGGTGAATCCGTAGAATTTACTTGTACATCTCAACGCAGTCGAAATCATCATTTTCTTGTAAAAAGGCTTGATGGTTTCGACTTTCTCTCGATACGAGATATTTTGGTCAATTAATACTATCAGGCAGCGAGCAGAGTTCGGTGCTGACGATGAGCACTAAATTCGATACCGCTCTATTTTCACGGTTCCATTCGGGAAAATCCATTAAAATCCTTGGGTCTTTACTCTTGCCAGCAATTCGACAACCTTGCTTTTTTATTAATATCTCTTCTCTTATTTAGTACACTGTAAGCTAAGTTACTTTAACTATTACCCGCAGATTGACGCGGATTGAAAGTCGCAGATGACGCAGATTAATGACAGAATAAAGCCCTTTTTCAGCGAAAATCAGCGTTTATAATTCTGCGGCTTTCTGCGAGTAAAAAAATAAAGCTATTTAGTTTACACTGTAGTGAGTACATTGTTCGATACGTTTTTTTAAGGTTTCCCCGTAGATTAAGAGTCGCAGATATTCGCTGATGGTACTAGCTTCATTAAGTCCTTTATCAGCGACAATCTGCGTTTGTATTGTTCGGTGGGTTTCTGCCAGTAAGCAATGAAACTATTTACTTAACAGTGTATTTAGTAAAACTCCCTATTTTTTGAAATTTTAACAATTTTATGGGTGTAAATGTCTGTAATACAGATTTTTATAAATTGCAACGTTTTTGCAACGCTTAAAATTTGGTGTTTTGAGGGCGTGTGAAGTAGCTTTAAGTAATGTTAAAGCTAAATTTCAATCATACGATGCGACTCCGCCTTTTGCTGCTGATTCTTATCCTCGGGCTACTACTGGTAGTGTGTTGGTTTTGGTACGAAAAACAGTTACAGGCATTGAATCAACAACTTCGCCAACGGCAACAACAAGTAGAAAATAACCCGTAGAAACATAACCGCAACCCAAAACAAGCAACTCTATGAAAAACGCAATACTACCTAAATGCTTCCTCGCCATGTTACCAGTTCTCTTGTTGAGTGGCCTGGTGTTTGCACAACCCAGTACAGCAACCCTTACAACCGGAACTCCTGTGTGCCCAAGTTCGAACGTAACCGTTACGTTCAACTTTGCAGGTTGGACCACCAGTACAAGCGCAAGCCTTGAGCTGAGTGATGCAAATGGGAATTTTCCTGGAACCATCATTGGCAACATTGCTGCTGGCCCAGCAACGAGCCCTGGTTCCATCTCTGGAAACCTTGGAGCAGCCACCCCAAGTGCGTTTTATAGATTAAGGGTAAATTCTCTTTCCCCAGCAGGGGGGGTTACTACTTCCGCATTCACCATTTCAGGAGATCAGGTTACGGCTACTTATCCACACCCATTAGGGTCCTATTGTGTGGGTGATCCGATTTCGGTTTCTTACGTACTTGACTGTAACTTTATTCCTGGGAACACGTTCACCTTGCAATTAAGCAATGCGTCTGGGAGCTTTGCCTCCCCTACCACCATTACTTCGGTAAACTCAACTGTAAGTAGTACAATCAATGGAACCATTCCCAACGGCATTCCTAAAGGCAACGGTTATGTGATGCGCCTTGTGTCCAGCGCTCCTGCAGGTGTTATCAGTAACCAATCTTTTCCTTTCCGGATTGGTAGTGCCACCCTGAAGAATGCGGACATGTCGTCCATGAAGCCTAATGGTTCAATTTTTTGCCAAGGGGAATCCCTCAACTTACTTTACGAATTCGACGCGGCTGATCCAATCAATGCAGGTAATATTTATACCATTCAGTTGAGTAATAATAACTTTGCTACTTTCCGTACGATTGGCCGTTTGGCATCCACTGCTAAATCAGGTGCAATCCAAGCGGTGATACCTTATGACATCAGTGGAAATAATTATGAAATCCGTATTGTAGCCAGCAGCGGCCCACTTGAAGGGTGTAAATACGGGCTTTACTTTATTCCTTCTGTCCGTTCGGCATTAAGTGATCCAAGCAATTCTTTCGTTTGTTTGGGATCTCCTGTGGCTTTTAGTGCTAACCTTGGGTTCGATGTCTATCAATGGCAACGAGTTTGTTCTCCAGCCTTCACCAATACCACCGCTGGTTTCACCACACCCGTTTCTGTTTCAATTGCCAAAAATGGGTCTAATGTGTATGTGGCAACTGCCCAAGGCTTGGTGATTTCCCGCAACGGTGGGACTACCTATACCGAAGTCGTACTACCCGCAGAAACTGTCAATGATGTTTTTGTCAGCGGCTCCAATGTCTATGCTTCGACCGACCAGGGCTTGTATGTCTCCAATAATAATGGTAATAGCTTCCCCACTTTGTTTGGTACAGGCAATGGAATTCCAGTTGCGAAGGTGCGCGCTTCGGTGGCAACGTCCAACGGTGGCAACGATTACATTTATGCTGCCACCTCCAGTGGCTTGTCTCGCCGCATCAATACAGGTAGTTTCACTACCGTTCTTTCCAGTGTATCCGTGGCTGATATTTTTGTAGAAGGTACCAATGTGTATGTTGCTACCAACAACGGAGTTTATGTTTCCAACGACAACGGTGCAACTTTCAGCTCTCCCTTTCAGATAGCCAATGGTCTGCTCGGCAACAACATTACTGCCATTTTTTTCAAAGACGGCATCATGTATGCGGGCACAGACAGTGGCATCAGCATTTCTACCAATGGAGGTCTGAATTGGGTGTCTTACAACACTGGTAATAGCGAACTGCCCGATAATCTTATCCAAGCCATCTCAGTTGTCAATAACTTTATCTATGTGGGCACTCCAAAAGGGTTAGCCGTGACCAACTTGGGGGGAGATGGTTTTACGACCATTTCGGTAGGTTTGCAAACGCCCAACATTTATGGTATCGTAGCGGAAGCCAACAGTAGTACAACTACCAGTGTCTTTTTGGCCACGACTGGTGGGGTTGGTTCGACTGTTTTCACCTTAACTGGTAGTTTAGACAGTTACCCAACATTCAATATTGCTTCGGTTACTGCGGCAGATTCCTGGTGCCGCTATCAAGTCAAAGTGATTGAAAACACCTGTTCGATAACCAGTAATCAGGTTCGTGTCGCGGATATTCCACCCACCATCTCTTTGTCCAAGGTAGATCCAACGACTTGTAATGGCCAAAACGGAACCATCACGGTATCTGGCTTGGTGCCGATGACAAAGTATCAACTCATCTACAGTGGAGGAGCAGTTGGCTCGCCTGCGTCTGGGGATAATGTGACGACCAATGCTACTGGCGAGATTACCATCAACGGACTCAGTGCTGCTACCTATAGCGTTAATGTGGCCAGTCTAATAGAGCCACCTAATCCTGGCTGTGCCTCCAATGTAACAACGATAATGCTCACTGATCCGATTAAACCTAGCGTTACTCTCGGTACGATTACTCCCATTTGCGCAGGGGCTATGTCGTTTACCATTCCATATACCAATCCCACGCAATCGCCCAACCAATATTCGATTTCGGGGGCAGATATTTCCCCCATCACCAACGGAGGTTTGTCCAACCCCATCACGGTCAATTTAAGCACTGCCGCTGTGGGAGGTTCACTTTCCTTTATTCTCACGGTCAGAAATGCCACAACTGGCTGCGTATCAAGCAATATTACGGGTAGTGTGACGGTTGATCCCGTGAGCGTGGGAGGTGACATTTCAGGTTCAACCGCGGTTTGTACGGGGACAAACAGCACGGTTTTAACCTTGTCGGGCCAAACGGGCAGTGTTCAAAAGTGGCAATCGTCGTTGAGTTCCGATTTCAGCAGTGCATCTGACATTTCCAACACGACGACAGAACTGACGGCAAGTAATTTAACCCAAACAACTTACTACCGTGCCTTGGTGAAGAGCGGCGTTTGTTCTCAAACCACTTCCGCCACAGCCACAGTAACGGTTGACCCCGTGAGCGTGGGGGGCAGTATTTCAGGTTCAACCACGGTTTGTTCGGGGACAAACAGCACAGTTTTAACCTTGTCAGGTCAAACGGGTAGTATTCAAAAGTGGCAATCGTCGCTGAGTTCCGATTTCAGCGGAGCAACAGACATTCCCAACACGACGACGGAACTGACGGCAAGTAACTTAACCCAAACAACCTACTACCGTGCCTTGATAAAGAGCGGTGTTTGTTCTCAAACCCTTTCTGCCACAGCGACGGTAACGGTTGACCCCGTGAGCGTGGGGGGCAGTATTTCAGGTTCAACCACGGTTTGTTCGGGGACAAACAGCACAGTTTTAACCTTGTCAGGTCAAACGGGTAGTATTCAAAAGTGGCAATCGTCGCTGAGTTCCGATTTCAGCAGTGCAACAGACATTTCCAACACGACGACGGAACTGACGGCAAGTAATTTAACCCAAACGACCTACTACCGTGCTTTGGTGAAAAGCGGTGTTTGTTCCCAAGCCACTTCCGCCACCGCGACGGTAACGGTTGACCCCGTGAGCGTGGGAGGTAGTATTTCAGGTTCAACCACGGTTTGTTCGGGGACAAATAGCACGATTTTAACCTTATCGGGGCAAACGGGCAGTGTTCAAAAGTGGCAATCGTCGTTGAGTTCCGATTTCAGCGGAGCAACCGATATTTCTAACACGACGACGGAACTCACGGCAAGTAACTTAACCCAAACGACCTACTACCGTGCTTTGGTGAAAAGTGGTGTTTGTTCGCAAACCACTTCCGCCACCGCGACGGTGACGGTTGATCCAGTTTCGGTAGGCGGTAGTATAGCGGGGTCAGCTACCGTGTGTTCGGGGACGAATTCAACAGCTTTAACCTTGTCAAACCAAGTAGGCGCGATTCAAAAATGGCAGTCATCGTTGACATCTGATTTTGCGAGCGTGATCGATATTGCGAATACGACGACTAGCTTTACGGCATCCAATTTGACGCAAACGACGTACTATCGGGCAGTGGTTCAAAGTGGTGTGTGTGCTGTAGCCTATTCTGCAGCGGCGACGGTGACGGTAAATCCTTTACCAACGGCGACGATTTCAGGTACGACAACGGTATGCCAAAATGCCCCTGCCCCACCGATTACTTTTAGTGGGGCAAATGGAACAGGTGTTTACACTTTTGGGTATAAACTCAACGGCGGGGTTTTGCAAAGCATATCAACGTCCAGCGGGTCTAATACGGCCACAGTTACACAGTTAACCACCACGCCAGGCGTGTTTTCTTATGAGTTGGTCAGCGTGTCGGATGCCAATTGTAGCCAAACCCAAACAGGCAATGCAACAGTGAAGGTGCAAGGTAAGCCAACAGTTAGCCTTACTGCGCTCCAACAAACGTTGGTAGAGGGCAACGCTCAGACTTTGTGCGACACCGATGCCAACCCTGAGAACGGTTTACAGTTAAATGTTTCGGGGGCGTGTGTGGTAGGACCGCCCGTTTGGCGGGTGCAGATCGGCGGCGGAGCTTGGTCAGCTTGGAGCAGCACTGCGCCTAGCAGCCAATCAAGCGACAACCAACCCTACCGTTACCAAGCCGCTTGTGATGGGACTTGCCCAAGTACTTATACGAGTCCGATTGAACTGACAATCAACTATCGTTCTACGGTTCCGCAAAACGTGTCACTGTTGGTGGATGGTGTGAATGTGGCCGTGGGGGAGAGCAAAGAAGTGTGCAGTTTAGCCAATATGACGATTAGCTTTACGGCTAATTGCGCAGCGGGTGAAGTGACCCTTTATTCGGTCGATGGGGGTGCATACAGTGCAGGTGTACCCACGAGCTTGGTTGACAATCAGTATCACAATTACCGAGTTCGCTGCCTAAAGTTAGACGGAACGCCCTCGTGTGTTGAATCTGAGTCAGGGGTTATGCGGTTGAAGTTGGTGACGATTCCTGCTGCTCCAACGGTATCACTTTCATCAACAACGAGTTGCGATGCAACGGCAAGTTTCAGTGGACAGTCGAGCTGTGGAAGTTTGCGAACGGTTTGGTACAATGCTACCACGAATATGATTTTACCAAACTTACCGACGACAGTTCCGAGTGTAACGACGTCGTATTATGCACGTTGCCAAACGGAGAATGGCTGTGTGAGTGAGCGAAGTAATGTGGTGACCTTTACGCCAACATCCACGCAAGCCGCGCCAGCGATTACGGTGAGTCAGGAAATAGTATGTACAGGGACAACGGTTCGTATTTCGGCGAATTGCCCCGTGGGTAGCCAAGTATTTTGGAATACGGGCGTGACGACATCTAGTTTTGAGGTAGCGTTCAACAACGTAACGAAGCAGACGTACTGGGCGAAGTGTATTTTTGGAGGAGGTTGTCAAAGTGCAGAAAGTGTTCGTAAAGATGTGTATTGGAATGCGTTTGTTGTAACGTTGATTAACGTAGGTCAGACGAAGTCAGCTATCAAAACCAACGATCGTTCGGCGTGGGCGAGTCAATTTGTTACGCGCGACGGTGGATCAGAGTTGGAACAAAGTACCCAGCAAAATCCGACTTTGTATTATGTAGAAAATGTGAACAAAATGGCACCACGTTATTGGACGATTAATGTGGAAGCTTGTGGATTGGGAACGAATGGTTCTATGACGTTTGATTTGTTGGCAACACCAGAGATGGGTGTGATACGTTCTTTCAACACACACGAAAACAACGCGCCCTACTTCATGTATGCCAACCGCGAAGGTTGGACGGAGTTATACGCTCAAAATCACCCTGCCTATGGTTTTTACCAAGACAATGGTGTAGGAGGTAACGTATATGACGCAGGTTTACCTAAAGGTCTCTACAAATTGGGTATTCGCTATTGGGACATGAAGGGTTGGGGCAGTATTTATCCCTCGACGCGCAAGCCGCAAGGGAACGTATTGGCCTACCAAGAATATTGGTTCAGAATCCAGTCGAAAGATGGTGTAGGAATAGGCGCAGCCAGAACTGGTGATTTGTCAGCCTCGCGGGATTTAACCCCGCTGCCCTTTGCCAGTGTTATGCCAAACCCTGTGGCGAGCTTCCTTGTCCTAAAAGTGCAAAATAGCCAAGGGAAAGAAGTAGCAGCTGAACTTTCAGATGCTGCGGGTCGTCGGGTATTGCGTCGGCGTTTTGTAGCCGAAACCAACCAACACCAGGAGGAGTTTGAAGTTAGTGACTTGGCCAACGGGATGTACTTCCTGCGGGTGAATGCGGGCGAGAAGCAAGTTACCTTGAAGGTGATTAAAGTAGAGTAAATTTGTATCGCGGTTGGAGGGGGAGATTTTTACCCCCTATTCAACCGCGTCACTCCCAAATACAACGGGTAGCTCAAAACCAAGAAAACCACAGCATACACACTGCTGCCAGGGTCTTGGAAGCCCGCGCCAATCAGAAAGGCCACCGAAGCAATGAGTACAATCCACGGCACGACGGGGAAGCCTGGGACTTTCCACGGGCGAGGGACGTTGGGTTCGGATTTTCGGAGGTATAACAACGATGCAAAGCCTGAGGTGTAGCCAATCACGAAGAAAAACGTAGCGATGTCAGAGAGCTTTCCGCTGGCTTCTTTTCCGCTCAGGATAAATACGATGGCCATTGCGACCGACAATGGCATGGCAATGCTGGGCGTACCTCCTGCATTGACGCGCGTACCTTGGCGGATAAACAACCCGTCGCGGCTCATGGAATACAATACGCGAGGATTGAACATCACTTGGGCGTTGACAATCCCCAAAATCGAAATCATCAAGAAAAACGTCACTATCTTACCCGATTGTTCCCCAAAAATCATTGTAATGGCGTCGGCAGCGGCGAGCTTGGACTGCTGCAAGACTGGCATGGGCAAAATGTATAAAATAGCCGCGTTGACCAACAAATAAATCACGACAATCAGCAACAGCCCTCCAATCATCGACTTGGGTAAATTACGCGCAGGGTCGGCGTCTTCTTCGGCAAAATAGGCCGCCGTGTGCCAGCCGTCGAAGGTGTAAAAGATAGCCTGTAAAGCAAAAATCAACGACCCAATCAACGAGCCTTTGGCGACGGCGTTGGTGGTAGTTTCGACGACTTGGGTGGTAGAAACATCGTTGCCATAGACAAAACAAATCACCACAAAGCCAAATAACCCAACGGCTTTGGCAACACTCATGATTTCCTGTGCGCGGCTGGCGGTGCGCAGCCCCACCCAGTGTAAAAGACCCAAGCCAATGAGAATGGCGGTGGCCATGTAGCTTTCATAACCCGCCGTAGAGGGGAGAAGTAAAGCGATGTATTCGCTCATGGTAAATGCCCCAAAGGCTGTAGCCGCCGAGGTGCCTAACCAACTGTTGAAACCTACCACAAATCCAGCATATCCTCCAAAAGCCCGCCGCGCATATACGTACCAAGCCCCTGCTTTTGGAAAAGTTACTCCTAACTCAATGGTACATAAAACCCCCAAAAGTGCATAGACGCTCACAAATATCCACACCCCCATGATGAGCCACGGGTCGCCAAGGGCTTGGGCAATGGGGCCTGGTTTTCGCAAAATTCCCGTTCCGATGGTTCCGCCAATGGTTACGGCAATGCCGAAGCCTACGCCAAGAATTTTAAGCAGCTGATTGTCTTTAGGTTGGGTGTCTGTTGATTGCATTTCAATTAGGTTTAGGAAACTCCTTTTATTATTGTAGATACAACAACGAAAAGGGAAGTGGGCAGCCGTTGCTAAATTGGCAAAAAAAGGTCAATAAGCCTAATTTTTGGCGTTTTTTGGCATTTGTGAGGCACTGCTTCTGAACAAATAATCATTATCTTTGATACTATCTCTATTCCTAAACCCTTTTGTCATTATGGAAACTCTTCACCAGTTTTTAAACAGAATTGCCAATCTTAAAACCTTTTTTGTGCTTTTGGCGGCGTATGTTGTATTCCCTGGGTATATTTTAAAAAATGCCGAAGCCAACATCAATCAGTTTGCGGGCAAACCCATTGGGCCTATTGATCTTACTTTTGGTTTAAATCCTTCCAAAACCTTAGAAATGGTGGCGGCGTATGGGGAGCAGGGGCGCGCATATTACGCACAAGGGGAAATGACGATGGACGTCATTTATCCCATCATTTATACATTTTTATTCGCAGTTATTCTCACGCTGTTGTTCCGAAATAAGCCATATACTCCTTTTCGGTATGTCAATTTGCTTCCTTTTGTGACAATGCTGTTCGATTTTATAGAAAATGTGTTTATTGTAATGTTGTTATACCGTTATCCTGAGCAGTCGATGATTGTGGCGGTATTGTGCGAAATAACCAAATTGTTAAAGTGGTTATCGCTGGTTCCAGTAGTATTTGCCGTTCTTTACGGCCTTTTCAAAAAAATACGTATTCCTAATTCTTAACAATATGACAAGTCAACAAACACCCTCGGAAATTTATTCGTCATTAGAAATTACCATCAACCGTTATATCGCCTCGCTTGATAAATACACCGACGAACAATTTATACACAAACCCGCCGAAGACGTATGGTCGCTTGGGCAGATGTATGAACACGTGTTGATGACGGCTAATTTTTCTTTCTTGGCCAATACCGTTCGGTGTTTGGAACAACGCAAAGGACAACTTGGGGGTGAACATAATGCTTACGGCGATAATGTATTCAAACACAATGGTTTTCCGCCCATCAAAGTGAAAGTGCCTGAGGGCCTTGGAAAAATAGAACTTATTCCAAAAACCCAAGACGAATACCGCGAGCAATTGAAGAAAGTCTTGAGCGATGCAAAAGCGCTGATTGAGCCCGTCACCAACGATGCGGGGGAATACAAGTGCTACCACCCTGTTTTTGCGTGGCTCAATGCCCACGAGTGGTTTCATAACCTAGAGATGCACAGCCGCCACCACCTTCGGCAGCAAAAGGAATTGGAAGAGATAGTTTTACAATCCTAAATGGATTTTTTTCTAAGGTATTCTACCATGAGCTGACCTGCCCGTTCTGAAGCCCCTTTTTCTCCCAAAATGGCTTTCACTTGTCGATAGTCTTTGATTTGTTGCGTTCGTTTGAGGCCGTTGGGTAAAATTGCTTCCAGTTCGCTCGTAAGGTTTTCTGGGGTCAATTCATTTTGAATTAGCTCTTTAACGGCTTCTTTTTGCGCAATGAGATTGACCAACGAAATGTACGGAACCCGTATCAATCGCTTTGCAATGGCGTAGCTGACGCCCCCTGTTTTGTAACAAACCACCTGAGGTACTTCAAACAGCGCTGTTTCGAGCGTGGCAGTACCTGAGGTGACAAGCGCGGCCGTAGCGACTGAGAGTAAGTCGTAAGCAGCACCCGTAACGAGTCGTACTCCTTGTGCTACAAAGGGCGCATAAAGCGTTTGGGGAAGGTTACTAACGGCCGCAATCACAAATTGTGCATGGGGAAAGTGCGGCTTGGTTTGTACCATCAACGTAAGCATTTGTTCCACTTCTTGTTTTCGACTTCCTGGGAGCAGTGCCACAATGGGTTGGGTCGGGTCAAGCTGATGTTCAGCCAGAAAGGTTGGATTGGGCGTAAAATCGGCGATGGCATCAAAAAGAGGATTTCCTACGTAGTCCACGTCGTAGTTGTATCGGCGGAAAAACTCTTTTTCAAACGGAAAAATTACAAACAGACGATCTACGTCGCGTTTGAGTTTGAGGGCACGTTTTTGATTCCAAGCCCACACTTTGGGCGAAATGTAGTAAAACGTCCGAATGCCGTTTTCTTTAGCAAAACGAGCGATTCTCATATTGAAGCCTGCATAATCAATCAAAATCACGACATCGGGTCGATAAGCGAGAATATCGGCTTTGCATTTTTTCATAAAACCCGAAATCGTACCCAGGTTTTTGGCCACCTCCCAAAAACCCATAAACGCCATGTCGGCATAATGCGTCACCAACTCAGCTCCTGCTTCTTGCATCATTTCACCGCCCCAAGCCCGACATTCGGCTTCCGAGTCGTGGCGGCGAATGGCCTTAATGAGGTTGCTACCGTGCAAATCGCCCGAGCGCTCTCCTGCTATCAGATAATATTTCATGGGCTGCTAGTTGACCAATTTGGTGGAAAGCGAATCAATCTGAATAGATTGTTTTAAATAACGCAAATCGTAGCCTGTTCCTTTCGGACTTAGCAGGCCGATGCGATAAGTATCAGGGGCAAAATTTTCGTTGTAAACCGTTAGCTCAAAACCAGGTTTATAGACCCGTGCCGAAGTGAAAAAAGCGCGTTTCCCACCTTGAATGGGTAAAGTAGGAAGCAAATAAGTTTTATTTTTTGCTGATTTTAGCACCAAAAACACGCCAATACCTTCGCCAAATTCAGGTTGAAGCACGTCTGCATTAATCAATGAAAACTGTGCAACTGTTTGAGGATGCCCAAAAAAATCAATGTTTTTTTGAGTGGTTGTAAGCGTAAGTTTCAATGCGTCGCGCTGAGTAGTATCGGCGGGTAAACTGAGTAATTGTTCGGTAGCGGCACCGAGTGGAAAATTTTCAAAACGGTATATGCCTTTTTGGTAGGCGGGAAGCGTGAAAAAATCGGCCAATTCGCTCCGAAAATGGGTGATGAGTTTGCGGTGTTGCCGCCAGTTGTAGTGGTCTGCAATGAGGCTTCGGCGGCGTTCGTCCATATCTCTTTGGTATTGATACAAACTCATGGTCATAAAAATACCTCCAAAAACAACTGCTATCCGAAACACCCATGCAGGAGAAATGGACTTCCAACTCAGCAATGCTAGGTACGTAAGTGTCAATAAATGAAGTGGATACAAACTATACCGACTCGTGAAAACCGAATAAACGTCGCGTCCCCCTCTTGATACTGCAATGATACCAATCGTCAGAATCGAGAACACAAAAACTCCAACCCAAAGATAGGGGCGGCCTGAGCGGGGGCGCTGAGGTGCCATAAATAGTTGATAGCCAAGCCACAAGGTGATACCTAGCAAACTCAACATGCCTACCAAAAACGAACTCCACAACAACCACTGAGGGTTACTGCCTTTGAAAGCCGCCATCCAGCCACCCGACAACGCCGCAAAACTTACCAGTAGATTCCCGACAAATTCCCCCGAGAAGGCCACTTTAGTCGCTTGTCCTACTTGGTAGTTGAGAAAATAAGCCAATAACGAAGCAATCATCCCGATGGTCCAGAGGGTACTTTTTTTCCAGTCTTGGGTCAAAAGCAAAACCGCTAACCCCGCAGGAAAAACCAAAAATCCATTTCCATTGGTAAAAGTAGCCGCAAACCCAACGACCAAAGCCGCCCCAAAAGCCCAAGGGTTCGTGGAATAAGAAAGTAGCGCTAAGGTGCCGAATACCAGTAAGTTGAGGGTGGTATGCTGCATCCCATTAATCCCCCAAAGCGTGACATCAAACACAAAGGGGGTGAGGTACCACAACAACACTGGTAAAAAAAACCAAGCATTGAGCCCACGTTTGAGAAAACTCAAAAACCAAAATCCCAAAATCCCCAACAAACTCAGATTGACGACCCCAATCAGCGTTCGATAATTTACGAATCCTTCTACGGCATAGTCTGTCAGCGCAATGGAGCGCGGAATAAGAATACGGTGGTCATTTTCAGGTTCTAAAAGCAGTTTGATTTTCTGCCACCAACTGAATTCTTGCGTCAAAAGCGTATATTTTACCCGAACCAAATCATAGTCGTCGGTAATAGGAATATTGACCGCATACAAATTGATATACCACAGGTAGCTTCCGATGATTAGAAATACAAGTAGCCAGAAAAAAAGCCCGATACGTGGTTGATTCACAATGATTTTTGGGGATTGGAACGCGAATATCGTTTAAAGCGAGCTTATTCGCCGTAATACTCTACGTAGTTTTTGGGGGTTTCAATGAGCTTGATGTAGTGCAATTTGGCGTGAGGAGCCACTTCGTTTAGTCCTTTTGCTAGGATAGCCCAGATTTCAAGGACAAAATTTTCACAGCTAGGAATAATACCTTGCATAAAATCAACGTCAAGATTCAGATTTCGGTGATCGACTTTGTCAACCACACTGTCTTTCATCAGCCTGCCGAGGAGTTTCATGTCCACCACAAAGCCAGTTTCTGGATTGATAGGGCCTTTTACTGTGACAATCAGCTCAAAGTTGTGACCGTGAAAGTTTGGATTGGCACAGATGCCAAATACTTCGGTGTTTTTTTCATCCGACCAGCTAGGGTTATATACCCGGTGGGCGGCATTAAAATGTTCTTTTCGTGTTACGTAAACTATCATTCTAATCGACAGTCAATAGTCCACAGCGCCGAGAGTGCCGTATTAAAAATAAGAGAAACGGAGTCACTTTGCTGTCTAATAAGTTTCGACAAAATTACGACCAAAAAACGGTATCCAAAAACATCGTAGATTTCATTGAAAATTCTTTAAAAAGTTAAATTTATTCATGGAATTTTCAATGATTTTTTGTGTGAAATAATACCTACCTTTGTAGCGTTTTTTTGAGTATTTTTACTGTTCCAACTAATTGACTACCCACTATTTAAACGCCTTATCATAAGCTATTTCTATGATCATTGTCACTGGGGCTGCAGGCTTTATCGGAAGCTGTCTTATCAGCAAGCTAAACGAGGAAAATTTCAATTTTATCATCGCAGTTGATGATTTCTCGAAAATTGAAAAAGCACCAAATTTAGAAGGGAAAAAAATTCAAGAACGAGTGGAGCGCTCTGCTTTTTTTGAATGGTTAGACCAAAATTACTACGAAGTCGAGTTCATTTTCCACATCGGTGCTCGGACAGATACGACGGAGTTTGACCGTGATGTTTTGGAGGAGCTTAACGTTCGCTACTCACAGCAGATTTGGCAAAAATGTATCGATTATCAAATCCCGTTGGTGTATGCCTCTTCGGCGGCTACCTACGGTTTAGGTGAGTTAGGCTACGACGACAACGAATCGCAAATCCCGCAGTTGAAGCCGCTCAATCCTTACGGGGAATCCAAAAACGACTTTGACATTTGGGCATTGCAACAAGAAAAGAAACCATTTTTCTGGGCAGGCTTGAAATTTTTCAACGTGTATGGCCCCAACGAATACCACAAAGGGCGGATGGCATCGGTGATATTCCACGCCTACAACCAAGTAAAAGCCTCGGGTAAAATGCGTCTCTTCCGCTCACACCATCCCGATTTTAAAGATGGCGAGCAAATGCGCGATTTTGTTTACGTAAAAGACCTACTGGAAGTATGTTCGTTTTTGATGCACCACCGTCGCAACTCAGGTATTTATAATCTTGGAAGTGGCAAGGCACGTACGTTTAAGGATTTGGCTATCAATACATTTACGTCGATGGGCTTGGAGCCAGACATTGACTTTGTGGATACACCAGCCGACATTCGCGACAAGTACCAGTATTTTACCCAAGCTAATATGAACAAATTGCGTTCGATTGGCTACACCAAACCTTTCCATACGTTGGAAGAAGGGGTGAAAGATTATGTTCAAAACTATTTGTCGAAAGAAGCATATTATTAACTACTAGGCAGGCTGTCTATCTCCTGCCTAACGAGAAAACCCCGACCTCAGGTCGGGGTTTTCTCGTTTATGGCTTTGTAAGAGGAAAGATGGCAATTGAACGGCTGTTGTTAGAGCAATTCAACAAGATCTTCTAATTTGTTGATGATAGTGCAATTGGCTCCTACTTCAATGTCTTGACCAACTACTTGGTAGCCAGTAAGTAATATTTGAGCTTTGGGGAACTGCTGACAAAGTTTATGAACATAGGTCTGAACTTCGTCGTGGGCAGGGACGGAGGTGATGCTTGCAAAGACATAGTCTGGTTGATGAACATCATAGGCAAAAACGAGCTCATTGAACGGCAGCGTTTGTCCCAAATAAACAACCCGATGGTGATGCGCCCGAATGACGTAGCTGGTAAACAACAGGCTAATTTCGTGCAACTCGCCTTCGGGTAAAAACAGTAAAAATTTCTTAGAATTGGGGTGGTATTTGATTACTTGGCCATCGATGGCAACAATGACTTTTTGTCGAATCAAGTTGCTCATAAAATGTTCTTGTGCAGGCCCAATAGAACCTGTAAGCCACAGCGTACCGATGCGGGTCAAGAAAGGATAAATGATATTGAGCATGGTATTTTCAAAGCCATTTTGAAGAAAATTGGTGCTAATAATTTTTTCAAAACGATCTTCGTCCAAGTCAATCATCGCAATTGTGAGAGCGTGAATTTGGTCTGGATAGTTCAGTTTCTGATCGGAAATAGCCATAACTTCTTGGCTAATTTCGTCTAAAGAAAATTTTGCAATGTCCGAAATTTTGTACCCGTGATCTTTCAGCAAAGAAATATTGAGGACCAATTTTAAGTCTTGGTCGTCATACATCCGAATATTGGTGTCAGTACGCTTTGGTTGAATAATATTATAGCGCTGCTCCCAAATGCGAATTGTATGTGCCTTAATGCCAGAAAGTTGTTCTAAATCTCGTATGGAATAGTTACTCATTTGGCTTTCACTTTAAATGTATCAAGCTTTTGGGTTTTATTGTATTGGCTTTCCCAAAAACCAATACAATTGCTCTTATTGAGGTAACTTTTTGTTTTCGAAAATGTTTTGACTTCTCTTTATCTAAATAAATAAAGTAGGATGTTGAGCCCAAAGAAAAACGAGCATTGACCAAGGACGAACATGAATGCCACTGGATTTTCCTTGCGGAAATTTGCACGTTCAAAATACCAAACCAAGCCTAGTGCGACAAAAAACCAAGCGACGTAGTTTTGGAGAGGAATTGTGTTGTTTTCCCAGTTCCAAAAGTCATACGTAATAGCGATGGGTTCAATCAGGAAGTCAAGTAAAACGACGCAGATAGCAGTAGCAATTATTCTGAGGGGAGGGCTAACTTCCCAATCGCTCATAAGAATACCCGCCGAATAAATAATTGCGAGCCAGTTAAGACCAATGGTCAAAGGAACACCAATTACTTTCCAGCCTAGTGTTTCACCGTACTGATAATGTCCAAAAATAAGGCCTGTGTGGATGCCCAGTGCTTCTACCCCAAATCCAATGAGATAGGTAACGATGCAATAAATCACAAAAGAGCGGTTCCAATCTTGGTGAAAAATCATCATGATAAACAATGAAGTTACCAAGTGAAAAGGAACGAGTGCTTTGAAGAACTCCTCGGATTCCCTAAGGAACAAGCCTGCCAATCCAGTAAGGTTCATAGCAGGTAGTATAATCCAGCAGGCGTATTCAAAGGTGGACGAGGCGCGTAGAGATGAGAAAAATGCTTTCATAAGTAGTACTTATTTAACAAGAACTCGGAGAAAAGGTTTTTTGAACCGATAAATACAAAAAATCCCAACGCTTTGCATTGGGATTTTTTAGGGAGGAAGATGGGGTTCGAACCCACGGCCTTCGGAACCACAATCCGACGCTCTAACCGACTGAGCTACAACCTCCGTGTTTTGGGAGTGCAAAGATAAGCACACCTTTTTAAATTTTCCAAGTCTTAGCGCATTTTTTTCGTAGATTTGCAACATAATTTTGTAAACTATTATAAATCATGACGCTGAAGAAACGCATAGACGAGGACATCAAGCAGGCCATGCGCGATAAAAATCAGGATACACTCCGCGCATTACGTGCCATTAAGTCGTTGATTCTCTTGGAAGAAACGAAAGAAGGAGCAAGTGGAGATTTGAGCGCTGACGATGAACTGAAGCTGTTGACCAAAGCCGCCAAACAACGTCGTGATTCGGCCTCTATTTATGAACAACAAAATCGTCCCGATTTGTTGGAAAAGGAAGTAGCCGAAATCGCGGTCATTGAAAAATATTTGCCAAAACAACTTTCAGAGGAAGAAGTAAAGGCCAAACTCGTAGAGATTATCGAGCGGGTAGGGGCTAAATCGCCTGCTGAAATAGGTAAAATAATGGGCGTTGCCATGAAAGAATTGGCAGGCCAAACAGACGGTAAAGTGGTACAAACACTGGCGAAAAGCTTGCTCGTGGGATGAACACCCTAGATTTGCTCATTATTATCCCACTTGCTTGGGGAGCATTTAATGGTTATCGCAAAGGGCTACTCGTCGAAGTTGTCGGTGTAGCAGCCTTTGTGATAGCCATGATTGTGGGTTTTAAATTTCTTCGTTTTGGTACCGATTTGCTGGCACCTTATCTGACGGTAGAGCTTACGCGTAAGTTTTTGCCATTTATTGGCTTTTCAGTCATTTTCTTCCCGACCATTTTCATGGTCAACCGCATTGGGTATTCTTTACGCTCCATGCTTCGTTATACCATCTTGGGTACGCTCGACAACCTTGCAGGGGCTGCTGTTGGTATATTTACGTGGGTGTTTGGTATCAGTGTTTTCTTTTGGTTGCTTAGTACGATTGGGGTAGCAATGCCGCCCAAATACCGCAACGAAAGTTTTTTATACGAATATACCGTCCCCATTGCGCCCCAAATTATCAGTGTTATATCTGATTGGATTCCCGTAGGTGGCAACCTCATTCGTGAGTGGGGAAGAGGAGAGTAAAGGGAATGCCGAATTTCGAGTGCAGAATGTCGAGTTTTAGTGTCGAGTGCAAAATATGGCATTCCGATTCGACATTCTGCACTCTGCCCTCGACATTCTTTTTACCGCATTCTCTGAATACTTTCGGACAAGACTTCGTAAATGCCTTGCCACGCGGGGTAGCGTTCGAGGTAGTCGAGGTGCGTTTCGATGGTTTGGTGGTCGCCACGGCGTGCTGGCCCCGTTTGGACGAGCGCAGGGTCGGGGCTTTGGAGTGCCTTGCGGAGTGTTTCGCGAATGAGGGGTTTGAGTAAGTCAAACTCCAAGTGCTCGGCATCTAAAATCCGTTTGGAAATGGCTAACAAATGATTGCTGAAATTGCAGGCAAAAACCGCCCCAATGTGCATTAATCGCCGCTCTTCGGAAGTCATAAGGTAAACAACGTTGCTGATGCCTTGGGCCAATTGAATCAGCATTTTTTCCGTAACGGCGTCTGACGATTCGATGCAAAATGGTACATCAACTAGCGATAGCTCGACGTCTTTGCTGAACGTTTGGAGGGGGTACAAAACGCCCGTTTGGGCAGGAATGTCGCTATAAATGTCAATAAGCTGCCGAAATTCTGCCAATGATTTGGTACCTGAAGTGTGAACCACCGTACAGTTTTCGGGAAGTACCAACCGCGAAACCACGTCGGTAAGGGCATCGTCGGCAACGGCCAAAATGAGCAATTCGGCAGCGCTTTCAGCAAAGTCAAGGTCGGGGGCGATGTGGGTATCGTATAGTTTATTGACTAGCCGACGGGCGTTTCGGGCATCGCGACTGTATATTTCGACAATATGGTGGCCTGCGTTTTCGAGGGCTTGGGCTAGGTGCCAAGCCACGTTTCCTGCTCCTACAAAAGAAATGCGCATAGTTGAACAAGTCAGATTGAGGGTCAAATATAAAAAAAATAACCCGTCGGCTGGTGAGCACGACGGGCGATGAAAGCGGGCTAGTTGAACGTTTGGTAATAAAAAATCGCTTTGGTGGCCTAGAGGGCTTTTTTCCCAAACTGATACATGACCTTAAATCGAATACCTAAGTTGCGGTTTTCGGTGAGGTACGACGGTTTTTGTAAATAAGGGGCAATGTAAGTTTCTGCTTGGACAACAAGGTGTCTCCATTGCTTTTCGACACCCGCCGCCGCAATAAGGTCGTTTGACAGCGTAGGTTTAAGCACAAAATCTCCCCGTTTTTGGGTCAATTCCCCGTTACGTTCGCGGGTGTAATAGCTAAATGACTGACAAGCGGATAAATTAAAGTTGGTACCTCCTGATAATAAGAAGGCAAACCCGTCATTCATTGGCCAACGATACGTCAAACTCACGGGTAGCTGCCACAAAGTGGCACTGGTGGCGATATTGAACGCTTGAGGTGGAGCCATTGGCGGCTGAATGGGGTTCTTTTTGTTCCAATCTTTAAAATCGCGCTGCGTTTTTTCTTTGAAAATATCTTCAGTATAGTATTGGGGGCCTATGATAAAAGCACGCGCTAGACCCACGTTTATACTCCAAAACTTGCCCAAAAGCAAGCTTGTGTTGGCCGTATAGGTGGTTGAGCCATTACTAATATTTAAGCCAGCCCCCATTCTGAATTTCATATTTTTAAACGAAATTGAAGGAGGAGGGGGAGCAGCCGCTGAAGCCGCAGTGGTAGTTGCCGAAGCTGAGGTCGCTGAATTGGAAGGATTTGATAACTTCGTATAGGCATACCGCTCTACTTTGGCTTCTGCGGGAGGGATACCTGCTAATTCTTCGATTTCGGTATGAGGTTCTAGCAAAGCGATTGCCTCGGGCTCATTCTCCAAAATCACCCCTTCGCTTGTCATTTGCTGGGTTTCTCCAGTAAGGGCTTTTGTTGTTTCGTAAGCCTCTGGTTGTGAAGTATTTTTGAGGGTTGATTTTTGCCAAATCGACGGGCTGTTTTTTTGCGAAACAGACGCTTGCGAAGCAACTTGATGGGGGTTGTTACCTCGCAGATTGTTTTTCAGCATCGCGTTGCCTCGTTTGTTGTCACGACTATTGTTTGTCTCGCTTTCACGAACTGGTCGGGTTGTATTAGCCGTGGACGTTGGTTTTGTACTCAGCTCATTTTCTCGTGGGCGAGCAGCGCCTTTCTCAACCACATTTTTGTCGATAGCATTGCTCTCAACTTCATTTGGCTCGTCTTTGGTAGCTTCTACCTCTTTCTCTTTAGGCGTATGTTCAAATGCGTTGCTGATACGTTCGTTAGGACTTTGACGAATAATCTTGCCAACATTTTTGAGGCGTTCGGCCACGGCGGGCTCTTGGCCTATTGTTTCGTCGGGGCTTTCGTCATTTAAAGAAGGTACAGATGAATCATAGGTATTGAGTTTAGAAGATTTTACTTCGATGTATTTGGTAATATAAACAGTATCTACGCGGGTAGTCACTCGAACGGGAGCGTCTTTTTGCTTGGCAATATTTGCTTTAAGCTCGACTACTTCTTGGTCCAGTTTTTTGTTGGTTCGATACTGATAGACATTGGCAAATACCATCATGGCCGCCGCTACACTAGCAGCAGTGTACCATGCAGTGCGCGCACTAAAGCGTTGGAAAAAGGGCTGTGAAGTATGGGCTGCTTGGTAAGCGGCAAACTTCGACCAGTCGTCTTCTTGAAAACTGGGCTGAATCCCTTCCAACTTTTGGCGTATAGCTTCGTCAAATTTATCGGGTTTCATTGTTGTTGGTAGCGTGTTGTCACACTTAGTTTATTGTTTTTGGGCTGAAAATCGCCGTTTAATTCAGTAATTTGGGGTACTCACTTAAACTTCTGTTCTACTTTCCCCTCGCTAAAAAGCGGGTATGATTGCTTGATTAACTCTTGCAAACGGGTACGGGCTCGTGAAAAATGTGAGCGTACGGTGGCTTCATTAAAATTGAGCACATCTGCAATCTCACGAAGCTGATAGCCGTCCACCACGTGCATCGTAAAGACAGTACGATAAATCGGTTTCAACTGTTGCACCAAAGCCAAAATCTCCTCGGCAGATATTTGGTCAATGACCGATTCATCGTTTGATGGCTCGTTAATATTATCTAGCCCAATCTCGCCATGAAATTTTTGATGCTTTCGGTAATAGCTAATCGCGGTGTTGACCACAATCGTCCGCAACCAAGCCTTGAAAGGCTGGGTGAGGTCGTAGCGGTCGATGTGCTGGAAGACTTTTAAGAAACTTTCGTTCAAAATTTCTTCGGCTTCTTCCATCGACGACGAATACCGCAAGCTGATTCCCTTGGCATAACCGAAAAATTGCTGAAAAAGCACCCTCTGCGCGCGGCTATCGTTGCTCCGACACGCTTGGATGACTTCCTCCAGGTCATCTTCGGTAAAGTTGATTTTTTTTCGAAAAAACAAGGTAGTAACGGATTTGGATGGTTGTTAGCGGCTTCAATATCTGCCTGATACATACACGCCTGTACGCTATTATGTGGCCTAGTGTTGCAACAAATTACACTTTTTTTTTCTTAAAAAAATTTAAAACTTTTTTGCCACGCCCTGCAAAAACCCTACGTAATGGCTACTGAAATCAATTTCCAACTATCAATTTTTCAACTTAACAAAAACAAACCATGAAAAAGACCTTGTTTTTAGTGTTCGCGTTAGTAGGGCTATTTTTGGTGAGCTGCAACCGTGAAGACATCAATGCCAATTCGACAACGGAAGATTTGACAGAAGTAGTACAGCTTTCGGCAGCTCGCGCTGCGGCCACAACCGACACTGTAACCAAACAAAAGTGTAAAGGCAAACTAACCGAAATCGAAGAAGCAGATTTGCCAGCAGCTGTGAGTTCTTACATTACCACAAACTACGCGGGAGCGGAAATCCAGTTTGCAGGAAAAGACGCAACAGGACAAATTGTGGTAGGGCTGAAACTCGCTGACGGAACACACACAGGCGTACTTTTTAACGCAGATGGTACTTTCAACAAAGTGCTTGAAAAGTATGGTAAAAAAGCAAAGTTGACAAGTGTAGAAATTGCTAGTCTTCCAGCGGCCATTACGACCTACATCACGTCTAACTACGCCACCTATACTGCCGTGAAAGCAGGAACAAATGACGCAGGTGATTTCTTTGTTGTGGTTGAACTTACATCAGGCACCGACGAAGAGAAAAAAGCATCTCGTAAAGTAGTACAGTTTACGGCAGCAGGTACGTTTACGCAAGAAACAACGCCTCCAGCGCACCCACAACGCGGTAAAAAAGGAAAAAAAGGTCGCTAGTTTAGCTCTTTCGCAACCCAAGCCACAAGCTTGGGTTGTTTTTCTTAATAATGTCTAGTTAAAAATACACTATTACACACACCTGAAGTTTATGAAAAAAATCACCAACCTCCTATGGGTATGCACATTTACACTCTTGAGTGCCGCCCTCTTATCAAGTTGTTCCAAAACAACCGTCGAACCTGATCCTGCCGACCAGGTGATTGGGTCGTACAACGGGACTACCTACACTGAGTCAATCAATGGCGTAGCCCAGAGCATTGACTTAACCAATACGAGTATCAAAGAAAATATAACGATTGAGATGTCGGTGGCCAAAAAATCGGCCAACATCGTCAATATTGTCTTGAAAATTTCGCAACGCGATAGCACAGGTACCATGCAATCTTATACCGAAACCTACGATTCCATCGAGCTCAAAGCCTTAGGCAGCGGGTCATTTGATATGTTATCGGTCGGTGAAACTATTGGGCAGATTGGCAATGGCACCATAAAACTCCAAGAAACTTATACTGATACCGATGCCACTACGGGGGTTTCTGCCCAAGTGACAGTGACCATCGCGGCTGCCAAAGCAGTTTAAACCGTCGTCAGATTTTGACGATACATCTACACATAGAAAATTAATGCCACGCAACGACGGCAGGAAACGTACTCGAAAGTAATAAACTACCGAACGACGTTACCGCCGTCGTTGTCGGCTTTTTGAACTATAATCCATACTTTATGAAACAATTATTACTCGTTCTTCTTTTGCTGGGGACGTTTGCTGGATGGGCGCAGGGGCCTGCGGAGGCAGAGCTTGTTATCAAAGACGAATTTTATAACAACAAGCCTTTGCTGTTTGTGTTGACTGATTTGAAGAAAAAGTACAATGTCAAGGTCGATTACGACGAAGAATTGGTCAAAAAGTACCGCGTATCGTATTGGTTTGATAATACCAAATTTCTCGAAGGTTTGAAGGGGGTATTGAGAGATACCAAAGAGCTTACCTTTTACATTACGGAGGCCAATACGGTTAAAATTGTTCCCAAAAACTCTCCCGAACTTCCCAAAGAAGCCCGAAAAGAGTTTGATACGCGCTACCGTGGCGTACCGACTCGCGCGGATTTTACGCTCGTGGGGCGCATTGTAGAAAAAGGAACGTCCGAAAACATGCCCTTTGCGTCGGTGGCGGTGCTGGGGACAAAAATTGGGGCTCAGACCAACGTGGACGGGTATTTTACGTTGCTTAAAGTACCTTCCGATACGGTGACGCTGTTGGTGAGCTACGTGGGGTACAAAAACGCGACGGTGTTTTTATCCCCCAAAACGCCGCTCGACAATTTCATTATTGAGATTGAACCTGGCGAGCAGGAACTCGAAGAAGTCATGGTTATGGGGGAAAAAACGGAAGTGTTGAAAGCCAATGAAATTGTGGGAATGATTAAAATGACTCCTAAAAACTTGGCAAAATTGCCCAACATTGGAGAACGTGACCCTTTTCGGGCGTTTCAATTGATGCCTGGGGTCAGTGCTTCCAACGAATCGTCGTCGGGCTTGTACGTGCGTGGAGGTACTCCCGACCAAACTCTGGTGCTGTACGATGGCTTTACGGTATATCATGTCGATCACCTTTTTGGCTTTTTCTCGGCCTTCAATTATAACGCTCTCAAAGATATTCAGCTTTACAAAGGAGGTTTTGATGCCAAATTTGGGGGGCGTATTTCGGCCGTGGCCGAAATCACGGGAAAAGAAGGCAATAAAAATAAGTTCAACGCAGGTGCTGATTTGAGCCTGCTGAGTGCCAATGCTTATCTCGAAACGCCATTAAGTAAAAAAATGACGCTGTTGGTAGCAGGGCGGCGTTCTTACAAAGGGCCGTTGTATGAAAAAATCTTCAATACGTTTACCTCAGAACGCCAAACAACGGTGGCCCAAACGGGGTTTGGACGTCCCCCAGGCGGGCCAGGAGGACGATTTGGAAATAATGCGCTTCAAAATCAAACGGCACAATCGTATTTCTATGACCTAAACGCTAAACTGACGTGGAACCTCTCCAAAAAAGATATTTTGACGTGGAGTTTGTACAACGGAACGGACAAGATGGATAACTCCTCGGCGTCGTCGTTTAACTTTGGTCGTGGTGGCGACTTGGGTGCTTCCACTTCTTCCAATGACATTTCGGCTTGGGGGAATTTGGGAAGTAGCTTTAAATGGTCGCGGCGCTGGAACGACAAATTGTACAGTAATATGCTCGTAAGCTATTCTAATTTTTACAGCAACCGCGACAATACCCGCACCGTCGTCAGTACAATTCCTGCAACGGATACTTCGGTGGCGATTACGCGTAAACAGAACATCGGACAAGTCGAAACCAATGATTTGAAGGATTTTACGGCCAAAATAGACTTTGAGTACAAACTTACGCCGCATAATCAGCTGGAGTTTGGAATCCATTCAACGGCCAATACCATTGATTATCAATACATCCAGAATGACACCGTCAATGTGTTGAGCAAAAATGACCAAGGACTGATAACGGCGTTTTATTTACAAGACCAAATGCGTTTGTTTAATACCAAGTTGTTGTTGAAACCAGGTCTTCGTATCAATCATTTTAACGTGACCAACAAGCTCTATTTTGAGCCTCGTTTGAGCGCAACGTACGCACTGACCGATAAAATAAAGCTCAAAATGGCGACGGGGCGTTATTTTCAGTTTGCCAAACAAATCAACCGTGAAGATTTGACCCAAGGTAACCGTAGTTATTGGTTGTTGGCCAATGGTGGAACGCTCCCTATCACGCAGTCGGACCACCTTATTGTGGGGGGGAGTTATGAATATAAGCAGTATTTGGTGGACGTGGAGTTTTACCAAAAAAACAACACGGGCATCACCGAATATACATTGCGTTTTGTGCCCCAAATCCGCCAAGGTTTGAGCGTTCAGGAAACGTTTTTTAACGGCAATGAAGTGGTACGCGGCGTGGATGTGTTGGTGCAACGCAAGTTCGGAGATTTTAACGGCTGGATAGGTTATACGCTGTCGGAAGCGCTTCGAAACGTGTCGGCATTTTCAGATTTACCTTATCATTCTGACCAAGACGTGCGCCATCAATTTAAGTTTATTGGGGCGTATCGTTGGAAAAACATCGACTTCTCCCTGACTCAAATATTCTCGACAGGGCGTCCTTATACTTCGATTGTGGGGGCTTACCAAGTTAAGTTGTTGGACGGTTCGATACGCAGTTTTACAATGCCGTCGGATAAAAACGCGACTCGTTTCTCGTCTTACAATCGCCTCGATATTTCGGCAACCTACAATGCGCGTTGGGGAAGCATCGGGCTTTCAGTGTTCAATTTATATAACCGCAAAAATGTGTGGTACAAACGTTTTGAAGTCATTACCGAAAACGGCGAAAGTGTGCTTCAAACCACTAATGTAAATTACTTGGGATTCACACCAAACGTCACTTTCTCGTGGAAACTCCGCTAAAAGGCGAGATGAGACTGTGTTTTTTGTAAACCTCAACATGAATTTTTCGATGAACTATATAGCAACTTTTTTTAAGAAATTTCAACAAACAGCGCTGATGGGGCTGCTCTTAGGAGTATTTGGCTTGGCGTCTTGTACGGACACGAATCAGGTGGTTTTTTCTAACCAAAAACCCGTAGTAGAGGCTTTTTTGGCGCCAGGGAAACCTGTAAGTTTAAAATTGACAACGGTGACTTCCTACGCCGCTTCGGAAGACGATGCTGATTCGGTTGCCAGACCTATAACGGGTCAAACGATTAAAATCCACGTAAGCGATGGAAAAGTTTTTACCTTAAAAGAGGTCAGCGAAGGAATGTACGAATCGGCTGCGACGGAATTGGTAACTTTTGGCTTGACTTATACCTTGGATTTTGAGTACAAAGGGCTTCCTGTTTCGGCGATTACCAGCATTCCGACACGCCCCACGGGTTTTGCCTTGAGCCGAAACGTAATTTATCGAACCCAAATCGACCTTAGTAGCGGCACGACGGGCGGTTTTCGTCCGCCTTCGGGGGAAGACCGCAGCCCAATTGAGGCAACGTGGAACAATCCCACCAGCGATTATCATTTTGTGGCGTTTATCAATACTGAAACAAACCCAACGCCTATTACGATTTTACCCGCCGAAACTACCCAAAGCCCGTTTGCCCGTCGCTTCAACAACGAACCAACGACGGCGAGTTCGAGTAGCATTATGCCGCAGACATTTCAGTATTTCGGCAAGCATTACGCGGTTTTGTATCGGTTGAATGCTGATTATGCAGCACTCTATAAATCAACAGGAACAACGACCCAAAATATCAGTACACCCCCAACGGCAATTACCAACGGCCTTGGTGTCTTTACGGGCGTAAATGCCGATACGCTTATTGTCAATGTGTATCAGTTGTAGTGCAGGAGGTTGCTCACAACCTCCTTGGCTAGCGTAGCTTACTATCGTGTGTAGGAGGTTGTGAGCAACCTCCTTGATTAGCGTATCTTACAACCTCCACAGTTTAATTTTTTAGCGAAAACTCAGGTTGTGAGCAACCTGAGACACAAAAAGGGAGGGTGTGAGCAACCTCCCTCACTTTAATCATGTTTTTCTTTTTGAAATACTTGAGCGCTGTAAATGCTTGAATGACCCGAAAAAAGGTAAGCTACCACACTCGATAAGGCAATAAAAACGCCGCATTCGGCCCCAAAAAGCTCCATCCCCATCAATGTACAGGCAATGGGCGTATTGGTCGCACCTGCGAAGACAGAAACGAAACCCATCCCCGCCAGCAACGCCATCGGCAACGGAACGAAAGCCGAAAGCGCATTCCCCAATGTAGCACCAATGAAGAAAAGAGGCGTGACTTCTCCGCCCTTAAAACCTGCGCCGAGGGTGAAGGTGGTCAACAAAAGTTTGAGTACAAAATCGTAAGGGGCGAGCGGTTCGGTAAAAGATGCGACAATGGTCGGAACTCCCAAGCCAATGTGCCGAGTTGTTCCCAAAAGCAAAATACAAACCGCTAATACGGCTCCGCCAACCAAGGGACGCAGCGGGGGATAGGCAATGGTGCGTTTGAAAAAATCGCCCCAAAAGTGTACTATTTTAGAAAAAGAAAGGGACGTTAGACCAAATAAAATGCCCGCAAAAATGGCCCAAAGTAGCGTATCTGCGTGGATATGAGGTACGTTGGGGATGCTATAATGCGTATGAGCTACTTGCCATGCGTGGCAGGTATAGTCGGCGATTATTGCCGTGAGAAGGCTAGGCAAAAGCGCTTCGTAGCGCATTCGACCTACAATCAGGACTTCGAGGGCAAAAACACTGCCCGCCAGCGGTGTCCCAAATACCGAGGCAAACCCCGCACTGATTCCAATAATCAGTAAAATGCGGCGGTCATCGTCCGAAAATCGGAAGAGTTTGGTAAACTGGTCGGCAATAGCTCCCCCCATTTGAACGGCCGTACCTTCGCGCCCCGCCGAGCCGCCAAACAAGTGCGTGACTAGCGTTCCAAATAGTACAAGTGGCGCCATTTTGAGTGGAACAATCTGGGATGGACTGTGAAACTCTTCGATGAGTTGGTTGTTTCCTTTTACTACATCTTGCCCCCAATAATAATAGGCTGCTCCGACGATAAACCCACCAACGGGCAAAAACCAGATAATCCAAGAATGTGTTTCTCGCCAGTTGGTGACCCAGTTGAGTGATGCCAAAAAAAAGGCCGAAGCCGAACCCGCCAAAACCCCCACGATAAGTGCCATCACCAACCATTTGAACACAAAAAGAAAAGTAGTGCTGGGGAAGATGACGGATTTGTTATTTTTCATGGTTCGATGGGTTATTTTGCCCCGAAAAATACGAAAAAGCGAATTATTACCCTAGAAAATTAGTATGCAACAGGTAGAGGGCTTGCTGTGAAAGATAAGTTGTGTAATTTTGAACATGAATTCTATCCTTGACTTTTTCCAATACCTCCTTAACTCCGAGGAACTTATCCGCACGGGAGGGCTAGTGCTCATAACGCTTATTATTTTTGCTGAAAATGGGCTGTTTTTTGCGTTTTTTCTGCCAGGCGACTATCTTGTTTTTTTGGCAGGGGTATTTTGTGCGCTCAAAATCCTCGACGTACCCATCTTTTTGTTACTGATGTGCCTGTTTTTAGCCGCCATCGTGGGCTCTTTGACGGGTTACTTAACTGGACGATTTTTTGGGGATCGCATACAAAATCGACCCGATTCGCTGTTCTTTAAAAAACAACACATCAACACGACCCGTAAGTATTTCGATAAGTACGGAAGTCGTACCTTGGTAATCAGTCGATTTTTGCCCGTTGTGCGCACGTTTGCGCCGATTTTGGCAGGATTGGTGCGGATGAACATTGGCGGCTTTATGTTGTTTAATGTGTTGGGAGCGGGATTGTGGATTTTTGGATTGACAGGTGGAGGGTATTATTTTGGGGAAAAATTCCCGTGGATTATAGATTATGTACATTACATTATCTTTTTCTTTTTAGGAATTACGACGTTTACAGTAGTAAAAGGGTATTTTAACGCCAAAAAAGAAATTGCTGACGAATAAATTGCCAATATCAAAATAGCTAGTCGTTGTTATGTTCGTTTTTCACATCGGTTTTTTGAACGTTGAGTGGGTTGACGTCTTGGATATTGCCTTGGTAGCTTTCCTTTTGTATCAAATCTACTACTTGGTGCGGGGAAGTTTGGCGAGTAGGGTATTTTTAGGGTATTTGTTGATTTACCTTTTCTACTTGGTTGTTAGGGCCATTGGTTTGGAATTGCTCACCAAGATTCTGGAGTATTTCATGGGGGTAGGTGCGGTGGCGTTGATTGTTATTTTCCAACAAGAGATTCGTCGTTTTTTGTTGTTTGTAGGAAAATCAACCGCTTTTGCCAATAATCGTCTTATTGGACGTTTTTTTCGTCAACCAACTTCGGCCGATAAAATCAATGAAATCAAGCCTATCATAGAGGCAGTTCGGGCACTGGCGGCTGAGTTTACGGGGGGCTTGCTAGTACTCAAGAAAAACGATGAGCTCGATAAATACATTCAAACGGGTGAAGAAGTGGACAGTGTGTTGTCAAAACGCCTTTTTCTGTCGCTTTTTAATCAATACAGCCCCATGAACGATGGGGGTGTCATCGTGGCCGATGGGCGCATCAAAGCCGCCCGTTGTATCTTGCCCGTTTCGGATAGCGATGATTTTGGAAATTTGGGTTTCCGCCACCGCGCGGCACTTGGTATGAGCGAAGTAACCGACGCGGCGGTGATTGTCGTTTCGGAAGAAACAGGACGTATTTCGTTGGCCATAGAAGGCCAATTTCTTAGCAATATTTCGGCTTCTGAAGTCGAAGAACGCCTCAAAAAGTACTTGTTTGAGGTAGGTAGAAAATAAATGGTGCCGTTTTTAGCCTTCGTTTTTTAATAAGTACTTCCGACGGACATCGTTGAGAAGAAACTTCTTTTGGGCGGTAAAACTCTCAGGGTGAATTTGAGAGAACAATTGTTCCCATTCCTGAAAACGCTCCGCTTCTTGTTGGCTAAAGGTTTTTATGTCAATTTTTTTGGTGACAAGGTATTCTTCAAAAGTCATGGCAAAAAAAGTTTGAGAATGAACCACTACTAGACTAAATCAAATCGGGTAAGGACGTCGTTGAAGTCGCTGTGCATTTGCTGAAAACGGGCAAATACACTTTTTAGAAAAACTTCGTCCGCGAAAACTTCTCTCAGGGCAGCTTCATCCCCCAAAAAGTCCAATTGATTTACCTTATACATTTGTTCGTAAGGCCCAGCTTCAATCTTGACAATGTATTTTTCATTCCAAGTATAAAGCGAAATTTTGTACGAATCAGTCGTGGCGATGTCTCCAACGTAGCGCATAATTGTGTCTTCTATTTTTGAAATTTACTCACAAGCCTCTTTACGGCGCGTATCAATGATGCTGAGGATTTTCCAGCCAGCAGGTGTTTTAATTAATTGAAACGCATTGACACCACAGTGGCTGAAGTTGCCTTTGTAATAAAACTTGTACGGAGTCCAGGCAGTAGCCAAGTCACCATCAATACGGATTTGCATTCCCGAAAGGCGTTCGTCAAGGTCGCCAGGTGTAGCTTTGCCAATGCTTTTTAGAAACCCATCAAACGAATCAGACTTAACGCTAATGTCGCCTGATTTGGCTTTGACAATTGATTCGAGGCGGGCGTTGGCAAGTAATGTTTGGTGTACCATCGAGGAATCACTTTTTTTCATTCCTTCAAAAAGTTGTTGGATAGGTACTTTCACGGCAGCTTCTTCGGTTTGCGAAAAGCCAATCAATGATGCAGTGAGAAAAAAGCAGAGGAGAAAAAATGGTTTCATTGGTTTAGTAGAAGGTTGATGGAAACAAAAGAAGCGACGCCTGTTCAAGCGTCGCTTCAAATTTATAACAAATCCCGCAGAAATTATTTCGCTGCTACAACTGTATCAGCAGGAGCGGCTGCAGGAGCAGTAGTTTCTGGAGTTGCACCACCAAACAATTTTTCACGGATGGCGTTGGTACGTTGCTCCAACTCTGGTTTTGCCGTATATTTAATCTTGGTTTGACGAGCCGCTGAATCGGGGTGTACGCCGTAAACGTATTCATCGCCAGCGCGCAAATCCGTCTGTTCGATGGTATTGTTCTTTTGATACTTACAAGAGGCTAAAGAAACCGTCAACAACAAAGCACTTATTTTCAAAAAGTTACGTTTCATCTTCAAGATTCGTTTATCAAATTTGTACAAAAATAGAGGTCAAATTTGAAAATGCCAACGTTTCTACATTTGTTTTGCAAAAAAAATGCCCTTATTACATTCTCAAATTTATCTATTTTCACATTGTCAAATTAACGGATGTCCTCACAATTAGATAAACTAACTCCCCGCGAAATAGTCGCCGAACTAGACAAATACATTATCGGACAGCACGATGCTAAGCGCAACGTGGCGATTGCGCTCCGAAACCGCTGGCGTCGGATGAACAGCACGCCAGAGATGCAAAAAGAAATTATTCCAAATAATATTTTGATGATTGGAGCCACGGGGGTCGGGAAAACTGAAATTGCCCGCCGCTTGGCCAAAATCGCCGATGCACCTTTTGTGAAAGTAGAAGCTTCTAAATTTACAGAAGTAGGATACGTGGGGCGCGATGTGGAAAGTATGGTGCGCGACTTGGTAGAACAAGCCGTAAATATGGTAAAAACGGCCAAAAAAGAAGAAGTAAAACAAAAGGCGCAGGACATCGTAGAGGAAATTATCTTGGATGTGCTGATTCCGCCGATGTATCCCAACAATTCCCCTACAAACAGCACCCGCCCAAGCGTAGGTTTTGAGATTACGGATGATACCGACGCCGTTAATCCTCCTCCGCCTGTTTCGTCGATGCCTGATCACGAACTCAACGAGCGCACACGCGTACGTTTTCGCGATAAGCTACGGGCGGGTGAACTCGAAAATCGGAAAATCGAGATTGACATGCAGTCTTCGTCGGCTCCTAATATTGGCGTGATGGGTGGGCCTATCGACGATATGTCGATGATGAATTTGCAAGAAATGCTCGGTAACATGATGCCTAAGCGTAATAAAAAACGTAAAATGAGCATTGCCGATGCCCGTAAGATATTGTTGGAAGAAGAAGCGGCCAAGCTTATTGATATGGATGAAGTGAAAGAAGAAGCGCTGCTGAAGGCCGAAAATTTAGGAATTATTTTTATTGATGAGATTGACAAAATCGCCAATTCCAACGGCAAAGGCGGCGGCCCTGACGTCAGTCGTGAAGGAGTTCAGCGCGATTTGCTGCCGATTGTTGAAGGCTCAACGGTTAATACCAAGCACGGCCCTATCAAAACCGACCACATTTTGTTTGTGGCAGCGGGGGCTTTTCACGTGTCTAAACCTTCGGATTTGATTCCAGAATTACAGGGACGTTTCCCCATTCGGGTCGAATTGCAAAGCTTGACGGAAAATGATTTCTATCGTATTTTGAAAGAGCCGCGAAATTCTCTCACGCGTCAATACTTTGCGTTGATGGAAGCCGAAGGTGTCGAATTGACTTTCCAAGATGACGCATTGTTAGAGCTGGCCAAATTGGCATTTACCATCAATTCTGAAGTGGAAAACATTGGTGCGCGTCGTCTTCAAACGGTGATGAGTACTTTGCTCAATGACTTCATGTTTGACATTCCTGATGTTATCGGACCCAATGCCCACGTGATTGTGACCAAAGAGTTGGTGCAGGAGCGTTTGGCCAATTTGGTTAAAAACCGCGATTTGAGTCAATATATATTGTAGTGTCAAACCTCCCGAATGTTTGTCTGCTTAGAGTATGAACATTCGGGAGGTTAGTTGTTTTAACGAATAACAATTTGCCCTTCTAATTTTGCCAATAAGCCATCCCGATACTGCATCCCAATCGGAATCTGCGTATGCGAATGAAACGACAACATGTTTCCGCTGATGCTTTTGATTTTTGGTAAGCTGGCAATGTACGATTTATGTACCCGAACAAAGATGCTTTCTGGTAGGCTTTCCTCCATTTTTTTCATGGTTAAGTAGGTGACAATAAAACGGTCGCGGATATAAATCTTGACGTAATCCTTCATCGCTTCCACGTACTGAATTTCATCAAATAGGACTTTTATCAAATTCCCATCTTCTTTGACAAAAATCCCGTTGTCTTCCCCGCGAGGGGTTGGGGGCGTTTTGACTTCGGTTTCCAGTGGCGCTTCTTGTAGTTCGTGACGGCGTTTTTCGAGGATTTCTTTGGCTTCTCGCCGCTCTTTTACTTTTTGGATGGCCCTTAGAAAACGCTCAAAAGCGATAGGCTTGAGCAGATAATCAGTAACATCCAGTTCAAAACCATCGTGAGCATACTGGTGAAAAGCCGTTGTCATAATTACTTGTGGCCGATACGACAGCGATTTTAGAAACTCTAACCCAGAGATTTGGGGCATTTCGATGTCGCAAAAAATCAAATCAATCGAATGTTGCGATAGAAGTTCGTAAGCTTCAAAGGCGTTGCTTGCCTTGCCCGCAAGCTCTAAAAAAGGAAGCCGTTTGACAAAAGTTTCAATGATTTCCTGAGCAATGGGCTCGTCTTCAACAATAATGCAACGGAGGTTTTTCATAACTCAAGCTTTAAATCAACTTTATACATTCCTTCATTCTCGATTACCTTCAATCGGTGCTTATTGGGGTACAAAAACGCCAATCTTTTTTGCACATTTTCGATGCCCGAATGGTGGCAGTCGGAGACGTAGTCCGACTCAATTTTTAACTCCAAGACGTCATTTTGCGTTTTGATGTCCACCTCGCAGTTTGATTTTATACATTTAAAGGCTTTTTCTAAAAGGGGAAAAATCAGTAATGGACTAATCGTCAGGCTATCGAGGAAATGGGTTTTGAGCCGAAAATTGACGTTTACGTGTTCCGAGAGTCGCGTTTCTTGCAAATCAACGTAATTAATCATAAAATCCAATTCTTTCTGAAGCGCTACTTTCTCGACATCCGTTTCATAAAGGGTATAGCGAATCATATTTGAAAGCTTGAGTGTCATTTGTTCGGCCTTTTTGGGGTCGGTATTGACCACATTTTTGATGTTTTCGAGCGATTCATTGATAAATTGAGGATTAATCTGCGATTTTAGAAGCTTGATTTCCAAGTCCATTTTGTTTTTATTCAGCGCATTGTTTTTGCGTTGCTCTAAGGCCAAGTCTATCATTATCTTCAAGGAAATGGGCAACCAACGAGATGCCTGTACCAAAAATATAATAGGGTTGAGCAAAAAATCGGACAAGCGCTGCATTAACCCCCCGCCGTCGATATTGATCATTTTTTGGTAGTCTTGGTTGAACGTCCCAAAATCGAGGTGGTTTAGCGCAATTTGCCAGATGATTTCGTTGACGACCGTTTTAACCAAATGACCCACCACATATACTAAAAACAAACAAATGACATACTTATAGTGTACAAACAGCCGCCGCACACAGTACAATGCCAATCGGTACGTGATGTAAAAAACGATAATGTTCCCGAACGACCAAAATAAGGCCCCCGACGTGAACATATTGGTAGTAGAGCCGACGTAAATGGTATTATTAAAAAACCAAAAAAGCCAAAACAAAAACTCAAAAATGCCTGCTCGTTTATCATAAAGGTAATCTAAGGTGGACTTCATAGCTGTTGGGGTTATCATGGATTTGGAGCGAATGGTAGGGGTAGAGTAGCGATAAACGGCGTTTGATATTGACCAAACCTATTCCACCTACTTTGGTTTTCGATACTTTTAAATCGGGTTTTGAATTGTAAATATCGAAACGTAACTGGTTGTTTTTTAGGGAAATGCTGATATCAATTTGGGCGTGTTTGAGGTTGTCGCTTAGGCCATGTTTGAAGGCGTTTTCGACAAAAGGTAACAAAACCCGTGGGGCAATAAAATGGTTGTTAACCGTGTTTTCGTCCACCTTAAAATCAATATGAACGTTTTGGTCGTGCCTAATTTTTTCGAGGCTGATGTAGTTTTTAAGGTAATTGATTTCTGAAAGCAGCGGTACGTTATTGCCTTTAGAATCATCAAAAGACTCTTTTAAAAGGCTTTGTAGTTGGCTGATGGCGGCGGTGGTAGTGGGCTTTTGATTGAGAATGAGCCCATAGATATTGTTGAGCGAATTGAATAAAAAGTGAGGGTTAAGCTGACTTTGTAAAAATCGCGATTCGAGGTCGTGGTTAAGGTCATTGAGGTGTTTTTGCTTGATGGTATTTTCAATCAAGTACTTGACAGATTTTACCAAAATAATGAGGCCAAAATGAGACTTGAACTCAAAAAATATCACAAATGCAAACGATATGCTTCGAAAGTGCCCCCACAAACCGTACTGGTTGTAGATGTCGAGAAAAGCAAGGAAAGGATTGTCTTCTCTTGATGCTGAATAGCTAACGACGGGGTTGTTACTGTAAACTTCTTGGAGAAAAGCGTGAGTGAAGTAACTAAAAACCGTAAAGTACCACAGGCCAATGGACGAAAAAAAATGCCAATAGCGTTCTGTAACGAAGTAGGTAGGATATAAATAATAAAAAATGACGTAGGCAGCGGCTAAATTGGTGAGCCAGTACACGTAAAAATAGACGCCGTATTTCAAATCTTCAACGAAAAATTCGTTGGCAAGAAAGGTATAGCTCAAGTAAATGTAACACAGATGTGCCAAAATACGCGGCCAAAGCCTAGAATTATAGAAATCTAGGGCTTTTTCAACGACATCAAATAGTTGTGAGTTCGGTTGGTCGAGGCGATTCATACGTTCGTCTAAAAATTTGGGCAAATTTCGTCAAAGTGCATTATTACATTGTAAACTAAGTTTGTGTAAATTTTTTGTTATCCTCGTTTAAGGATTTATATTGACGATTGAGTTTAGTTCTCGCTTTTTTTAGTGAGAATTGCCAATCAACTTTAATTTGTTTATCATTTC
>Ga0209794_1000357_pt1 | contig 79487 bp, 60 predicted proteins | sample EBPBio232013_DNA_FD_185869 | JGI IMG/M metagenome (GOLD analysis project Ga0209794, IMG submission 185869) | Wastewater treatment Type I Accumulibacter community from EBPR Bioreactor in Madison, WI, USA - Reactor 1_5/23/2013_ DNA (SPAdes)... | ecosystem: Engineered > Bioreactor > EBPR >...
ATCCCACTTATCTTTATATTAACACCAGTTCGACTTTCAGCAAAAAGCCTGGTGGCGCTTTACAGGGTGGCTTGCGTTATCAATTGCATCCGCGCATTTTTTTGGAAGGCTCGGTTGCCTTTTCTTATTTGTCGTACCGCCAGTTCAATAAGTATGAAGAAAGTTATGTGAGGGGAAGTACTCGTGACGGTTCAACGACGAATTTTGGCAATGCCGGCCGGCCGGTGCCAGGTTATAACCTTCCACCGCCGGAGGCTTATTTGTATCCCGAGCGTCCGATTGTTTATCAAATGCATGGCGACCCTGATAAAGCGGGTATTACACACCTGCTATATACCGCTGTTGCCGTTGCCGGTAAATACAGGGTTTTCGGAAAAACCTATATCGGCATTGGCGCTGGCATTAGTGTACCGGTTGTTTCAAGTACAAAGCGGCTGAAATCGGTTTACACAGTCAACGAAGCCCCGGAGCCGATCAGGGTCGATACCTATGTCATCAAAGACAGCGAAAAAGCTGATTTTAACTCAATCGCCGTATTGTGGCAGGGAATGATAGAACAGGGGATTACAGATCAATGGTCGGTGCAGGCATCGTTTACCCAATATTTTTCCGCCTTATACAGGGATGTATCCAATGATCTCCAGGGCGATAAAGCAAAAATGCGGTATGTGAGCCTGGGCGTACGCCGCTATTTCTAGTGATAAAGACCGCGGCTTTTTGATTCATTTGGTTGATTTGGTAATTCGCCGGTTGGGCGTTTTTAAGCGGTTGGCTTTTTGCAACTGGGTTTTTCGAATGCGCAAACGGCGCTTAGCTGCATCCGCCGCTTTTAGTATGGCATCCTCAAAAATCACTGCGCTGGCTTTTACATATTCGTCCTTTCCCGGCACGCGCATATTGAGCGTGCAGGTAATAGATTCTTTCGAACCCCTGGTCTCCAGTATAGTGGTCACTTCTATTTCTTGCAGGTCTTTGTAATACTTATCGAGCGAGCCCAGCTTTTCGGTGATGAACAATTTCAGCGACGGGCTGATTTTATGACCGGGCGATTCAATACGAAGTTTCATATTGTTATATTTTGGTAAATGGTGTAGAACAATGTAAAACATTTTCGTAACGGTCTACATTAAAGGGACTACTGCCTGCATTAAAATGTTCCGTTGCACACCAACATCCATCTGCCTTTCCTTAAAATTTATATAAAGAATTGCTGAACGCGGCGGCTGAAAGACCCGTAGTTGCAGAAGCAATTATTTCCTATTATTTTGCAGCCCTATTTACATCTTATTGTGAAAAACCCAAACCCTTCGGTGTGAAACAGATCCTTGTAGCAGCAGTATGCCTGATAGCCGGTACAGTCCAGGCACAAACCAAAAAATTCGATTTCAAATTGGGCGGCGAATACGAGCTTCCCCGGAAAACCACCGATCTCGCTTTTGTGGGTAATGACCAGGATGGTATTCTGAATCTTTCCATCAAAAAAGAAGAGCTCATCGTAGTACAATTCGATCCGAAAACCCTGGCCAAAACGATGGAGCGGCGGATTGATATTCCTGAAGCATCGCGCAACCTGAACAGTGAATTCGTCACCGATTTCCACAACGGTAAATACTTCTGGTTACACAGCGATTGGGACAAGAGCAATGAAAGAGAAATTCTTTATGGTGATTTGATCGACTTAAAAGCCGGCAAGATGGCCACGACCAATAACCAGCTATTCAGTACCGCTAAAATTGCCGGTACATCTATCGCTGGCGGGTTTTACAATTTTAAAACGATCGACAAGTTTAGTTTCAAATACAGCTTCGACGAAAAGAAACTATTGGTTACTTATCGCTCTTACCCCGAAGTAAAAAACGACAAAAAGAACTTGGACAAACTGGGCTTCCAGGTATTTGATGAAAATATGAAGCTGATATGGGGTGGTGAATTCACCATGCCGTATACCGAAGCCGTGATGGACAATGCTGATTTCACGGTCGATGCCGACGGCAATGCCTACCTGCTGACCAAAGTGTATGACAGCGATAGCCGCCGGGAGCGCGACAAAGAAACCGGCAAACCCGCTTACCGGTATGAAGTTTTCAAATTCAGTAAGGGCGCCAAACAGCCAACCATCGCGAAAATTCTACTCGACGACTATTTCATCTTGCAAAGCACGATAATTGAAAATGCCGCGCACGATATTATGATCGCTTCTACTTACAGCAAAAAGAAGAAAAGCACCAGCACCGATGGTATATTCCTGGCCAACCTTGATGCCAATGGCCAATTGGTAAAATTCAAGAAAGGCTACTACGAATTTCCGCTCGAAGAGTTGGCAAAATTTGAATCGGCTCGCAAACGCCGCCGCATGGAGCGAAAAGACGACTACGAAGCCGACCACCTAAAAGTTCGCAATGTGGTGGTTGAATCTGACGGAAGCATTTTTGTTGCCTGCGAAGAGTTTATTATTACCGAACACTACCGGTCCAATTATGGTGCCAATGGCGTTATGACGGGCGGTAGCTTTTATTATACCTACGACTATAACGACATCATCGCCACTAAGATAGACGCGACGGGCAATATGCAATGGGTCAGAAAAATCCCGAAGATGCAACACGGTCTGGTGCGCACCGGAACCATGGGCTTCAAATTGGTGAGTGATGCCACCGGTTATTATTTCCTCTACCTGGATAATATCAGGAACATGCAACTTGGTGACACCGAAGTGCCGAAGACGCATGCAGATGGCTACGGCGGACAAGTAATCGTCTCTACCATCGACAACAATGGCAAACACAGCAAAGAGTTACTTTTTGATACCCGCGATGAGGACATTATGATCTTCCCGCAACATTTCTATCGCATCGATGGCCATCGGTATATTGGTCGCGCGCGATTGAAGAAAAATCAATTCCAGCCCCTGTTGATTACGTCTAAATAAAAGGGCTCCTTCTAAACAACCAATCAGGGCCCATTAAAATTACTGCTCCGTCGACCGAACTGCGCAACCAACCTGCGCAGTTCGTCGTTTTTAAATCCCTTTTCACCCGAAGGGTGGTTACAGGAGATTGAGAATCAATGACTGAAAATATTCTTTTCGCTGCGCAGTTGGGTTGCAGAGACTGGATGGCATTTTTGTTCTGCCGCCGGTTCATAAAACGGCGGCCATTGGATGACGGCACCCTGCTTTAACGCAGGGTGCTTAAATTGAAAAAGATGAAAACAGTTATTACAGGAAAAGACTTGCTGGAAGCAGGCTTCACCGAAGGACCGGTAATCGGTTTTGCATTGACGGTGTTGGAAAAAAATGAGCTGGGCATCGAGCCCGAGGCCCTGCATGCCTTATTGAAAAAACTTCGCGATTATCCTGAAGAATTTTTGGATGACCCAATTTTGGGATCCGTTGCGCAAAAACTGGTAGAGGAAGCCGACGCACCGGCCGACGAAACCATTGCGCTGAAGCCCAATGGCGAAGCTTATGCGGTATATGGCGAAGACTTTATTGAAACAGGCGCGCGTTTGCAGATGAATATCGCCATGCAATTGCCTGTTACCATGGGCGGCGCTCTGATGCCGGATGCGCACCAGGGATATGGTTTGCCTATTGGCGGTGTACTGGCAACTAAAAATGCCGTGATTCCGTATGGTGTGGGTGTTGATATTGGCTGTCGGATGGCTTTGTCCATTTACGATATTCCGGAAACCCATTTCAACGAAAACCTGTCGAAATACAAACGCGAACTGATTGCACAAACACAGTTCGGCGCCGGTGCAGGGTTCAAGGGCAATCACCGATCTGCACATGAAGTGTTGGAAAACGATTTGTTCAATACCATACCATTCATCGCCTCGTTGAAAGACAAAGCCTGGACGCAATTGGGTTCTTCTGGTGGAGGAAATCACTTTGTTGAATTTGGGGTGATCAGCTTTGCAGAAGACAATGCGTTGGCCGGCATCGCCAAAGGCCGCTACCTGGCGCTGTTAACCCATTCGGGATCGCGCGGAATGGGTGCTACCATCGCCGGACACTATACAAAGCTGGCGAAAGAATTGTGTAAGCTGCCAGCCGAAGCGGTTAACCTGGCTTACCTGCCACTCGATACCGATGCGGGGCGTGAATATTGGGCAGCCATGAACCTATCAGGCGATTACGCTTCCGCTTGTCACGAGATCATACACGCAAAAATGGCGAAGGCCATTGGTGCGAATCTCCTGGCCAAAGTAGAGAACCACCACAATTTTGCCTGGAAAGAAAATTGGAAAGGCGAAGAAGTGATTGTGCATCGAAAGGGTGCCACACCGGCTGCCAAAGGCGTACTGGGGATTATACCTGGCTCGATGACAGCTCCTGGCTTCCTGGTGCGCGGTAAGGGTGAAGAAGCTGCCATACAGTCTGCATCTCATGGTGCGGGGCGGCAGATGAGCCGTACCCAGGCCAGCAAATCAATCAGCAAAGAAGCGATGCGTGCCGTGCTGAAAGCAAATGATGTTATGCTGATTGGTGCGGGGCTTGATGAAGCACCGATGGCATACAAAGACATTCACCAGGTGATGGCCGCGCAAACCGACTTGGTAGAAACCCTGGCGACCTTCACCCCGCGTATGGTGCGGATGGCTGCCGATGGAAGTCGCGAAGACTAACCACGCTGATCTGCCTGCTGGTATTGAAGAAATGCATTCTTCAACCGCAGGCGGATCTTTTTTTCTAGTAACCGCGGCGCCAACACCTGCATGCCATCCCCAAAGCCGAGGATTTCACGTTCCAGTTCATAGTTCAACACCACATCAATGCGAATGATAATACCAGTTGCGTCTTCGTTCATCACAACCTGCGATGGGTGCAGCGGCTTGGTAAGCACATACGGCGCATTGGCCGCATCAATCTTCAATATGACTTTGTACGCGCGGTCTCTTTCGGTTTTTGTCACCCCAATCAGGTCATCGAAATAGCGCTCAAAATTTACGCCCTGGTATTCCTGAAATTTTTCGCGCGCAAACTCATCTACCGACAGCATCCGGTCGAGCGCCAGGTTCAACAACCCGGCCGATTTTCTTTCCTTCGTTACCAGGAACCATCGATTCCTATATTCTTTCAATAGGTAAGGAAAATAAACCGCAACTCTCGGCTCTTTCGCCTTAAATGATTTGTACGTGATTTGTACTGCCTTCTTATGTAGGATGGCCTGGTACAAAGGCGAAATGAACTCCAGGCCTTTCAGCAGCCGATTGTTTTCCAGCTGAATACAAGAGGCTTGCTTTTTATTGCTGCTGTTCAGGGTATTCTCCAGTCGCGCAATCATGTCGGTCATCTCCTCAAAATGCGCAAAGCCATTTAACTGCTGCAACAACGACACAACCTCCTTCATTGTATCGAGGTCGGTAGGGCTGATGGGCGATTGCATGATGCTATAATCGGCATCCTCGTAGCAATAATATTTTCTCTCCTTTACAATGATGGGTGCATTGTAACCCAGCTTGTCACTGCGCATGAGTTGTATATCAGCCTGCACCGTTCGCTTACTCACGCCCGATTGAATGCCTTCGTATTCTTCGAGCTTTTCAGCAACCTTTTCAATCAAGTCGTCCAGGGTCCATTTTCGATAGCGGTTGCGCAAACACGAATCGATGGTACGGTAACGAATCAAGGCCAGTTTGTTGATAGACATAGCGGCGGTTTTCGCTGCTAATATAGGCGGACTTCTTTATTGCGCAATATCGTTGCGTAGTTTATTCCGGCTGGTCAGCCAACGGCGTACCGGCTCGTCGACCAGTTTCAACATAGCCCAGGAGAAAACAATGAGTCCGATGGTGCCGGCGACGGTCATCCAGGCTATTTCTGTGGTGTTAAGCTTATTTGTCTTCAGATAGTCGGCAAACCACCACATAAACCAATAGTGCGACATGTATAAAGGATAGGAAATAGCCCCTGAAAAAACACAAACCTTTTGAAAGGCCGGTTGCAGGGTGGCACCAATGCCCAGGCAAATCAGGAGCGGCACGTAAAAGATTACGAGCAGCGGATCATAGATATAGTCGTAGTCGGTATGCGGCACCATGAACAAGAGCAGCAACAAGAGCGATACACCGGCAAAACCCAATTTGTTGGGAATCTTCCAGCCAGAACGATAAATAAGCAGACCCATCAAAAAGGAAAAGGAGACGCGTGGCATCGCTACCCACCAAAGCTGTTTACCCCAGCCATTCAACAAACCCTGCGGGGTCGTGGCTGCGTACAGTAGCCAGCCCGCAGCTACTATCACCAATAGCCAAAGCAGCTTTTTGGAGATCCGCCATAACAGTAATGCATAAACGATATTCGCGATGTATTCCCAAAACAACGACCAGGCGGGCGCGTTCAACCCAAAAAGATTGTTGTACCGATTGTCCATGGTGGGATAAGGAATTAAAAGAATGGTCGTCAATAACAAAACCCACAACTGGCTGCTGTTCTCCCGAATGGCGTTAAAACCATGGGGACCGAAACAATACGTGATAAATCCGAGTAGTCCGCCAAAGAAAACAAGCGGATGAAGCCTTATCAGTCTTCGTTTGAAAAACTGCCAAGTGCCCAGTTCTTTCATTCGGTTGTCGTAAGCGTAGCCAATTACGAAACCCGACAAACAAAAAAAGAAATCGACCGCGAGAAACCCATGCGATACGGGGCTATCGGCATAATTCGGGTAAATGATTTCCATAAAATGAAATACCACCACCACAATGGCGGCTATACCTCTTAATCCGTCCAGTATGTTGATATGCGGTCTGGTCTGTATCATCATGCCTCAAATCTACGGGTTCCGTTCAGGCGCCCAAGGCGTCGACATATTTTTGAATATAGTCTGCTAAAAATTTACGCTTGTACTGCATAATAAATCGCGGGTGTTCCAGCGCAATCAATTTATTAAAAAATTTATACTCCTTGTTGAGTGCCAGCAATGCTTTTTCGTTCTTGCCGGTACCCATGCAATAAACAATATCTGTTTGCATGCCCAGCGCAATCAGTTTCCGCACACTCTTCACCATAAAGGGCTTGACCATTTCCTGCAGCGCTGCACTATCATAGTAATTATAATTTACTTCGCTGCCATCTTTGCGCTGCGAAACAAAACCCAGTGGACAAGGCGAATTGATATACACCGAATGATAGAAGGCTGCCGGTCCGCCGAAAGCATTGATCATTTCGTATATAAATTCGGAAGAAGGTTCATGCGACTGTTTGCCTGAATAGTGAATACCCAATTCTGATTGAAGCCGTTTGGTGTCGGTGAAGGGGATACCCGTTATACCTCCGCCATGTCGGCCTGGGTTGATGCCTAACAATAACTTGCGCGGTCGATTGTCGTCATAATACTGATCGCAAAACTGTTGTAGTATCGGCAGTGTTTCTTTCGACTCGCGAAAAGGATTCATGATTCGGATACCGGTGGGCAGGGGGCCGGTATAAGAGAGTTTTTGGTGAAACTGCATGATCCGGTCGCCAAGTGTTGTAGATGCTATCATAGTTACTCATTTCAGCGTATCTGCAGCGCGCATCCAGCGAACCGATAAATTGGGTGTCGGCATGTTTTTGTTCAGCGGAAACATCGGGCGATTGATCCGCTTATAGGGCAGTCGCTGTAAATCCTGGTCAACGCCGCCGGGGGTCAGTGCCAGCAACCAATCGGCCCGCATGGCATATAATTCAGGCTCCAGGTAACCAATCTTTACCACCACAATATCCGCACCGCGTGGATTCAAACCAAGTCTGGTGAAATCAGCTTCTCTGTGATAGGGTTTTCTTTTTTTGGTTACAATCACTGATACCGTACCCACTTTCACCACTACTTCCACTTCTGCATCGCGATCGCCTTTTTCGATGGCGGTCACCATACCTTTTAGTTTGAGTGGTGGTGCATAACGGTGATCTACCATCGCACCGGCCAAACCTTCCACTTCATGGCCTACACCCACCTGCAAAGCTTTTTCTACCAGGTCGGGGCCGGGAATGGAGGCATAGATCAGGGACGGACCGTTGAGGTCGTCAAATTCTTTGCGCTTCAATATTTGTTGCAGGGTCCAGGTGACATCACCGGCTCCACCGGCTGTGGGGTTATCGCCCGAATCACTGATAAAGAATGGATGCAGTTCACTGGCGATGGCTTTGTCGAGACAGTATTTCAGGTTGCCCGTGGGCGCAACAAATTCAAATTCATTTCTAACCGACCAGAAATGCATGGCAAGGTCTTTGGCAGCAGCTTCCACTTTTTGTTTGTCATCGCCCGTAACCATTACCGCAGCATGGTTGCGTGGCTCGTCGGCCCAGGCATAACCCACCCAGATCGCTGCATCAATAATGCCATCCTGTGCAGCAGCAGGCGCAACGGCTGCATACAAACTTTTACCCGGCTCAATGCGGGTGCTTGTTTTTTCGCCCGGCAACAAAATCGGCACAGGTATATAGGCTTTGAATTTCGGTTTACCCTTACCGTTAGTAAGGCGCTCCAGCAACAGTCTCACTGCGCGTTCTTTGGTTTCCATCGCATCTTCGTGCGGCGCCATGCGGTAACAGGTAATCAGGTCGGTATTTTCGGCCAATCGTTTAGACACATTGCCATGTAAGTCCATGGAGGTTGAGATCAATACTTTCGGGCCAACTATTTTGCGAATGCGGATGATCATATCGCCTTCGGGATCGTCTAGCCCAACCACACTCATTGCACCGTGTATGTCAAACCAAATGCCGTCGTACGGTCCATTCTTCTTCAGTGAATCCAGCAACTTGCCCAATAAGGATTCATAAGCTTGCCGGGTAACGGTGCCACCGGGCAGGGACTTGCCAATAACCGCCGGCAACCAAACCGCTTGTGACCGCAAAGGCGCGTTGTCGTCTTTGAGGAATGGATAATTCCCAAACACTTCCTGACCATATTTCGCGTGAAAGGCGGGCTCTTCGGTACGCGCGGGCGAAAAAGTACTGGACTCAATACCAAGTCCGGCAATGGCGACGCGTGGCAACGACTGCGCAAACACGGGCGACCAAAGAACCATGAAAATGACGGGTAAAAATTGCTTCATACCTGAAGATAAGTATTTACCCGACGGGTAGTACCCGTCGGGTGCGGATTAGTCCATGCGCACCACGCGCGGTTGGAAACGGCCCAGCACTTCCACCAGTTCGGTTTGTGCTTCCATCACTGCATGAATGTCTTTGTAAGCCATCGGCGCTTCATCCACGCCGCCGCCGATCAAGCTCACACCTGCAGCCGCTAATGTTTGCAGCAACTGTTTGCGCGTTATGCTTTCGTTGGCCTGACGACGGCTCATCTGTCGACCGGCGCCATGTGAGGCCGACTGCACCGATGCTGCCTGGCCCCTCCCTTTTACAATAAATCCGGGCGTTGTCATCGATCCTGGAATAATGCCCAGCACGCCTTCGCCCGCCGGCGTGGCGCCTTTGCGATGCACAATCCGCTCCACCCCCTGCAGCATTTCCTTCCACGCAAAATTGTGGTGGTTTTCTACCCGGCGCAGCGGGCGCATCCCCAACTGACGGGTCACTTTGTCGTGGATCACCTGGTGACAAGCTGCTGCATAATCTCCGGCGAGATTCATCGCTGCCCAATAAGCAGCCCCCTCCTCTTCATCGAGCGAAAGCCAGGCCAATTGTTTTACCTCCTGCGGCAAGCGCCTTTTACTAACGGCTACTTGTGTGTAATGTGTGGCGATATAAGCACCCAATGCACGCGAGCCGCTATGGGTAAGCAGGGCCAGGTATTGACCGGGTGACACACCCAACGCTTCATCAGTGGCCTCAATAGTAACTTCACCGAATTCAGCGAAATGATTACCGGAGCCCGAACTACCCAATTGCTTCCAGGCACGGGTATGCAGTTTTTTCAACATCGGCATCGAAAAAAACAAAGGATCATCCATCACTTCATGGTCAGCGGACCGTTGAAACTGCGCGCTACTGCCAAACAAGGTCGATTCTTCGAGGCATCGCTTAAAAAAACTTTCCTTCTGCTTCAACACCTGGCTGCTTTCAGGGTAAATGCTCAAACACATCCGGCAACCGATATCAACGCCCACGCCATAAGGAATCACCGCATTATCTGTGGCCAACACGCCACCTATCGGTAACCCATAACCGCTGTGTGCATCGGGCATCAGGGCCGCCGCAACACTCACCGGCAACTTAGCTGCGCGGTACATTTGGTGCATGGCGCTTTCTTCAATAAAACGCTTCCCAAAAACAGCAAAGGAAATTCCTTGTCGATTGAGTGAATAATCAATGCCTTCCGGCATCGTCTCTTTGACCATCATATTCGCCAAAGCCGACAACAGCGCATGTTGATGAAAGGAGGCCGGGTCGGCTAATACTTGCTTCAACAACGCCAGTACGCCCTCGCGACTTTCATGTTTAAAATGTTTCTTCACTATTTCCATCGCGCGTGAAATCAAGGGCGAGTCGTTGTAACCGATCGCCCGCAACTCTTTCGCGGTTACGGTTAACTTTTTCATACTTAGTTTTTAATTGTTCAACATCTCCTGCCGCCTGAAACCCAACACCGGTTGGCGCTGTTGTTCAGTACCGGCTGCTGCTTCGTGCATGATCTCGGCCAGGGTCTGCGGCCGAACAATTTTTTTGTTCAGCTTCAGGTGATCACTTAATCGCTGGGCCTTGTCTACTCCCAGCTTGCCAAAATCATAACGGGCAATCAATCTTCCCTGCCGTTGCAAGGCCGGATCAATTCGCGTCAACGCACTGTTAAACGTGCAGATCAATTGCACATTCAAAAAATCAGCCAACAGGCCATCGGCAATATTCAGCAATGCCGACACCGCTGAACTACTATCCTGCCGGCGATCCACAATCACATTCTCTGCATCTTCGATCACCAGCACTGAGTTCGGATAATCGACCAGCAACTCAATGAAAGAAGGATCCAACAAGTTGGCTGCCATATTGGTCGACAAGAACAACACGCGTTTTTTTATTCTTGCGATCAGGTACCGCAGATACGTTGTTTTACCTGTGCCCGGTAGTCCGTGCAAGAGCACGACCCCTTTGTCGTTTTTCTGGCGCAAACGCTGTTGAATCACCTGGTTTACCGCCTGAAAATCGTCGGGATAATACAAATCGATGTCCAGCTTAACCGGTTTTATTGGCATTGCCTGCAAGTAAAAGCCACTGCCACCGTTGAGAATGATATTGATCTCTCTGGGCAAGCGACGTTCTTTCTGGCGATGCAATAAAACAAGCGCAGCGATTGCAGTTGCCAATGGTTCGGCTGCTTTGTCGAAGTAGATATTGCAATAGTTCCGATCAAATTCAACAATCACCGGTTCTTTCATCAACACAATAATCACATCGCTTTGGAATGTCTTCTTGTCGCGGCAATACCAATTGCGTCGCAACACCCGATCAATAACAGGCGCAAACGATTTCTCCAGGGCTTCCGCCGCTTTGTCTTTGCCTACCTGGTTGATGAAACGCAGGTCGGGCAGCGCACGAAAGCGATGCAGGAATAATATCCTTGCCGAAATATAATCATCGGCAAACAAGTGGTTTAAGTCTATATTATTTTGTGTGTCAATACTGTTCATGGTAAAAAGTTTCAGGTAACAAAAAACCCCGCTGTGGGCGGGGTTCTATGCTGTAACAGTTGATGCTATCAGTATTCTTTCGCAAACCCCACCCCTTGCCAAACAGCCACTGGGCTGTTCAGTTTGATGTTAATATGGAATAAAAGCTTGCGCATTTTTAAAATTTGAAAGGCAAAGTTGTAATAAATATTTTATTGATGAAAGAAAAAAGCAAAAAATATTTTTCGGCGCGTCGACAAGGTTGTCGTTTCGAGTTTATTTGTCAGCAGCAGGCAGTCGATTGTATTGCCGCAACAAATTCAACACCTGTTCTTTAGGCAGCGCTTTCACTTCGTGCGCTTTCGCCCCTTTTACTGTTGTAGCCATGAACAAAGAATTCAGAATCGCTTCTTCTGTTGCTTCTATGGCTGCCATAAACAAAGGTGATACAGCATCGTTGCTTAATAGTGATTGAACCGGCAACAACGACTCGCTTTGGTGTGGTATGCGAAGTTGTTCAGCTGTTGAAAAAGCAATTACATAATCGCCGCTGCCATTTGAAGCAATGCCACCAGTTCTTGCCAAACCCATAAACGCCCGCTTTGCTAATCGCGCGAGGTTGCGACTATCGATCGGCGCATCGGTGGCCACCACCACCATACAAGAGCCATCTACATCCTGTAATATTTTATTGCTGTAGTCAAACTGTTTCAACAGCTTGCCAACAGGCAGTCCGTCGATTTGCAACACGCCACCAAAATTTGTTTGCACCAAAACCCCCACTGTATAGCCACCCAAACTAACCGGCAGTTTGCGCGAAGCTGTTCCAATACCTCCTTTAAACCCAAAACAGCTAGTGCCGGTGCCCGCACCCACAGATCCTTCTGCAACCGGTCCGGCGCTGGCGCGTTGTATCGCTGCCAGCACATCGGCTTCACTCACCGGTTGCGATCGAATGGCATTCAAATAACCATCATTGGTTTCGCCTACAACAGCATTTACCGATTGTACATTTTCATTTCCTTTTTGTAACAGGCTATATTTAATCACTGCATTCATGGCTGTTGGCACCGCCAGGGTATTGGTCAATATAATCGGTGTTTCCAGGTTGCCCAATTCCATCACCTGGGTGGAACCGGCCAGCTTACCAAATCCGTTTCCTACGTATATGGCTGCCGGCACTTTTTGCTGAAAAATATTTCCGCCATGCGGCAGAATCGCAGTAACACCGGTTCTTACTGAATCCGCTTTCAGCAAGGTAGTTTGGCCTACCAATACACCGTTCACATCGGTTATGGCATTTTCTTTTCCGGGTTTAAGGACGCCGAGTGCAAGTCCGCGGTTGCGAAGAATATCCCGTTGTTGCGAAAACACGGTTAAGGGCAATAAGACCATCCCCCAAAAACATATATAGCTGCGCATACCTGAAAATAAAGAAACGTAGCGAGTAATACGGATGAATGCTAAATAAAAAACGGCCCCGGAAATCCGGAGCCGCCATCATTATTCAAGAAAATATTTACAGAATCACTTTGTCGATTTCGTGTAATACACCGTTGGTTGCAACCACATCATAGGTTGTGCCCCTGGTAGTGGTGATCACCTTACTGGGTGAGGCGGTACTGCCATCCAACTTAAGCCCGATGGGCGTTTTGTTGATCAGCAAACGCGTGCCCGCCTGGAATGAATAGATATAAGAGTTGTCGTAAAAGTCGGTGCTGAAAGTATTGGTAATGGTGACATGGTGTTTTAACAAATCAGTCACTTCCTGCGCAGTAGATGCATCAATTTTTGCGGCATTCCAACCCGATGCATTCATCGCATTGTCGTCAGGCACAAAAAAACTGAATTTAGCACGATCTACTACACGCGGCATAAAACCTGATTTTAACAGCGCCGAATACACCAATGAAAATCTTGGTGTTTCCTTTACTATTTGTCCCAGGGTTTTTGTTGGCGGCAACAGCACGCCATCAATTACGTGAATGCTGCCATTGTCGGCATGTATATCGGTTGATATAATCTTTTCGCCATTCACAAATGAACCATTGGGGTTCAGTGACATGAAGAGATTCAAGGTATCAGCCATCGACTTCACCGTATCTGAAATCGGGAATTGCGTAGCTGCCATGTTTTTTTGCAGAATATGGTATTTGATCAATCGTTGCAATTGATTTATATTCATGGTATTGATGGTACTGGTGCTTATACCGGCTGCAGAAAATGCATCGTTATTGGGCACAAAGATCGTGTAGGCTTCGGCTTTGTGCGCCAGCATGGTGTCCATTCCTGTTCTTTGCATCGCAGAAAACAGGGTGCTCATTTCGGGATGGTTTTTTAACACGGCCGACAGTGTATTGTCTGCAGGCGTGCCGCCACCTTCGTGGCCTTTTTTACAAGCGGTAAAGAGTAGGGAACCTGCCAATAGCAGGAAGGCGGAATTCATAATCCGGGTAAGATGCGGTTTCATGTTCAGTGTTTTTAAAAGGTGCGCGTCCAATCGCACATGGTTGTCCGGCGACCAATATCTAACAAAACCGCAATAAAATCAACGTAAATTATTCTGTGTTTTTACTCATATCAAGCCACGTAATAATACGATGCGTCAGTCTCCCTATTTACCTTTAAGTTTTTGTATAAAAAAATCCGCAATCGCCTGGTCCAAAGCCAACGCATTACTGTATTTCATCCAATGATGGGTATCGCCCACCACGAGTTTTGTTTCCATCGGTACGTGCAGCTTTTCCAATCTTCTTACCAGGTCTGTACTCTGGTTCAACGGCACATTCCGGTCGTCATCGCCATGAATAATAAGTACCGGCGAAGTCCATCCTTGTAAATAAGCCACCGGCGATGATCGATACGCGACTTCGATGGCTTTGTCGAGGTCGGGAATTTTTTCATACCCGCTGTTTTGTTCCGGCAACCAGCCTATCGTCGACCAATCGTGCACGCCATGCACGTCGACACCGGCAGCAAAAAGTTTTGAGTCTTTTGCCAGTGCCATCGCGGTGAGGTAGCCACCATAGGAGCCACCATACACGCCAATTCGATTGGCGTCGACCATCGATTGTTTTTGCAGCCATTCAGCGGCAGCTTTGATATCCTGGTATTCTGCGGCGCCATAACGACCCGACAACGGTGGCTGATGAAAGTTAAAACCATAGCCGATGCCCAGTCGATAATTGACCGATAATACCACAAAGCCCAGGCTGGCGAGGTATTGATTCGTCGCATAACCATTGGCGTAATAGTCTGAATAATGCCAGCCCAATAACATCTGCCGCATCGGTCCGCCATGTATATAAACAACGGCGGGGTTTTTAGCGGCACCATTGGTCGGCATAAACAACTGCGCATGCACTTCCACGCCATCGGGCGATGTAAATACAACCTGCTTCGGTGTAACCAGCAACGAAGTCGGATAACTTGCGGGAATCATTTCCTCGCCCAGCAAGCGCCATTTTTTTTCGGTGGATGGCAGAATAGCGGGTAGGGGTGGCCGTTGGGCTGTAGCGCTGATCAGGGCGATGTTCGAACCGACTACCACCGGGCTCCATTCATTTCCAGTGCCAGGGGTCAGCACTTCCACGCCAGGCTTATTCACCGCTGCGCGGCAAACATGTCGGCGGTCGATATCGAGCGCATCTGGTCCGGCGTTGGCGGCAAAATACAGCCAATTGCCATCGGGCGATAAGCGAATGTGTTCAGCCATGAATTTTCCCGGCGTCAACAGCATGGCCGTGCCGCCATCGGCATCAACTGAGTACAGGTGCGGCCAGCCATCGGCATAAGAAAGAAAACAGATTTTGTTGCCTGCTGCCCAATGCAAATTGAAGCCACCGTGCGTAGAGGGTACAGACCCTTCGAGGGTATTCGGGCTTGTATAAATCGTTTGAGCCGCCGCATCGCCGGGTGCGGCCACACAAATGGACCAGGGTACTGGTTTACGTGCGAGTAAGGAATCGGTATTGGTGCCACTACCCGACTGGCGGATGAACACCAGTTTTTTTCCATCGGGCCGCCAACGGGGCGATGTATCTTTTTTAAACGCGGGACTAACCCATTCAATGCTTTTACTGGCAAAACGGTATACGCCGATAATAGAATGATCGCCGCGCTGGCTCACAAAAGCAAGCGCCGATCCATCGGGCGAAAATTGCAAACTACTGCTGTTGCCCTGTGTAGTGAATAGATTGTGTGCTGCAACCGTGCCATCGGTCGACGCCATCCAAACCTGGTGGTCTTTTATAAAAGCAATGGAATCGCCTGCGGGCGACAACACCGGATCATCGCCTTCGGCAATCGCCTTACAATTACCACCGGTGGATGCAACAGTGAACACCTGCATTTTTTGCGGCTGCAAGTCATTGGCTGGGTTCACCGGTTTTTCATCATCCCAGTTGGCGCCATGATCGCCACCACGAACAAAACAAATCCATTTACCATCGCCCGATACCGAAACAGCGCTGATCTCCTGGCCATCGTCGTTGGTAAAATGGGTGAGCCGCTGCGGCTTCCAATCGGGCGCAGTAGCCATATATACATTGCGAAGCCCTTTTTCATCTACTGCCCAGGCAATCAAGGGCTGGGTAAAGGCTGCTGTTAATTCTGTGGGGAAGGGATATTGCTTGATGTCAGCGAGCGAAAAAGATTTCGTTTGTGCATAGCTGTTAGACAGCCACAGCAGCAAAGCTGCAATTAACAGCCGGGGTGGTATTGGTTTCATGTGCGTTACTTGCCGTGAAACCTAATCTACAAAAAAACGCTGGTTTTTAGGCTGGTTTGTTGGCCGCTTTGCGGATGTTCACCGCATTCCAGCCCTTCTGCCCTTTTTCAAGTTCATAGTTGACCGTGGCGCCTTCTGAAATCGGCTCCTGCAACTGGGTGTAGTGAAAGAAGATCCGATCATCGCTGCCATCGCCGATGATAAAACCGAAACCTTTGCTCTGGTTGAAATAGTCGATGCGGCCGGTCAGCGGACCATCGTCTTCGCCATTGTCTACATGCCGGGGAACGCCGATCTCAATGTCTTCAACATTGATTTCTTTGCGCAAAGAAGGATCAGGCGGCGTGGAAACAATATTTCCATTCTCGTCGATATAGGCCATCATGTCTTCCAGCGATTTGCCTTTAGACGCATTGGCTTTTCTTTCGTCTTTGCGCTCCTGCTTTTCTTGTCGCTGTTTGAGGCGTTTTTTTTCCTGTTCTTTTTTGTTGAACGATTCTTTTGATTTGGCCATGTACATTGAAGGTAGCACAAATATCCCTAATTCACCGGCGCGGGTGGAAAACTGGCCTTTTCTTAGGGGTAGAGCAGGTATTTTTTGCGCATTTTTTTATAGGTCGATAAACCCGGCTCCCAGGAGGCTCGAATGGTCTTTTCATCCACACCGGCCACGATTTGCTCTTTGAACGCGGTTACGCCGGCCAGCTTGTCGATATTCCCCATTTGTTTGCTCTGGCTCATGTCGAAAAAGCGGGCTTTATCGGGATAGGCTTTGTATAATTCCATCATCCAGCCCAACTCCAGTTTGCCTGATTTGCGCAGTTTATCGGTGTCGTACTGGTAAAGATTCAATCCGTAGCAGGCCTCACCCATGTGCAGGGGCGTTTCGCTTTTGCCGGGAATGCTGCGCGGCGTGAACGAAAAATCATATTTCCCTTTCAACAAGGGCGCGCCCAACACGTTGAACGACGAATCGGTTCCCCTACCCTGGCTGATAATAGTGCCTTCAAACAAGCAAATGGAAGGATACAACAGAATGCTTTGCTGGGTATTCAGGTTGGGCGAGGGCGGCACCGGCAGCGTGTACGCCATGTTGTGGTTGTAATTGGCCAGCGGAATCACTGTCAGTTTGCATTGCAGGTTATTCGGCAGCCAGTGTTCACCATTGATCATTTGTGCAAATTCGCCGATGGTCATGCCGTGCGCAATGGGAATTGGAAACTGCCCAATGCCCGATTTCAGTTTCATGTCGAGAATTGGTCCGTCGACCAGGTAACCGTTTGGATTCGGCCGATCGAGCACCAGCAGTTCTTTGCCCTGCTCGGCGCATCCTTCCATCACATCGCGCAATACGTTTATATACGTGTAAAAACGGCAACCCACATCCTGGATATCAAAAATGACAATGTCAACATCAGCCAATTCTTCCGCGCCGGGTTTGCGCTTGGCCCCATACAGGGAGATTAGTTTCAACCCCGTGGCGGCGTCTATCTCGTCTTTTACCTTGGCGCCGTTGCTCGCATTGCCCCGGAAACCATGCTCGGGGCCAAAAACTTTTTTGATGTCAAAACCGGCGGACTGTAAACTATCCACCAGGTGCCGGTGGCCAATAATCGTTGTAGGGTTGGCGAGCAGCGCAATGCGTTTTCCTTTGAGCAGGGGGAAATATTTTTCCGTTTGTTCTGCCCCGGTTTTAAGCGGCCCGGCTGACGATTCGCTTTTTCGGCTGTCCGGCGCCGTTAAGGCGGTGCAGGCAGCGAAACAGGCCAATATCAATAGCGTTTTCATGAAAGCGTTGATTCTGATCCACAATTTAAACAGTTTGCTGGAGACCTTCGCCACAGTTCGTTACTCTTCCGATAATTATACGGTTTTGATCCTGCGAACAACTGCGGCTCGCTGCACCGCTAACATCATTTTAAATCGATTGTCTGCCGATCGGTATTCCAGCCATAGTATTCCAATTGCAGCGCACCGGTGGCGCTGGTTATTTCCGCTTCAATTGTTTTCTGCTCACCCGGCAGAACCGACACATAATTGTCGGAGAAAAATGCCGGCAAAACCCGTTTACCGGTCGATTTATCAATAATGGCGATGCGGTTAAAGAATGCCAGTGGCGAACCAGCCCGATTCTGCAACACAATACTAAACTTGTTGCCTGATTTTCGACTAGTCGTTACCGTTAGTTTAGCCTTGGGCATTTGTTGCAAAGCAGTATAGCGGCCATCAGTGCCGGGTAACCAATACAGGTTTTCGCTCACCAATGATTTATCTTTTTCGTGCAAGCGCAGCAGTACAAATACACCTTCTCTTCTACCGAGCTTTTTCAGAAAGCCCCCCATACCAAAATATTGCTTTGCCGATGAAGCCTGGATTTCGTTGAATACCCTCGTGCCCGGCAGTCGCTCGCCGGTTATACCATCAATGGCCGCCACTTCCATCATTAGGTCGCGGCGGGTGCTGAACCCGTTGTTCACCAGGTACACCATGCTGTCGGTCGGGTTGAACATGATATGCAATGCTTCGCTACCATTGCGCAAACCATATAAGCAAGCATTTACATCAAGGTAATAATCGTACATCTGTCCGCGAAGGGCCGTCCACGGATTCTGTGTTTTCCAAATCATAACACCCGTGTACCAATCCCACATATGGCTTGAAAATCCTTCGGCCAGGGCCCGGTATTGGTCGTAGTTAACGAGTTGCGCCTTCATCGCAAAATCAGCAGCATCTTTTACGTCGCCATATCGTTGTACCTGCGTACCATAACCGATGTATTTGTGATAAGCCCACACTGAATCGACCGCGCGATCATTGGCCGGTGGCTGCAGGTTTTTTTCGGGAATGAATCTTTGCAATGAGACATAATCGCCCAGGCCAACCGATCCGATTTCAGAATTATAGGGAAAGCTGCGGTGGTTCCAGAAATAAGACAGTTGCTGGATACCGTAGGGGCCATCGCCGTTGCCACCCTGGGTATTGAGCGACATGCTATCGCTGTTCGAATAGTCGAAAAAATAACGGGTGCCGTCTAGCGCTGGCAACAGGGAATCTTTCAACGGCAGCAAAATATCCGCCGGCGGCGTAATCTCATTGCCGCCGCACCAAAAAGCAAGAGAGGCATGGTTACGGATCATCTTGATTTGGTCGGCTGCCGCGGTTAATACCAATGGGTGATCGTCGGGGTACTGCCGACGCGTCCACTGGTCATCTGCTTTTTGTGGATCTTCCCAGCGTCCATTGCAATCGCCGCTGAACCAAAAGTCCTGGAATACCAATAGCCCGTATTTATCGCAGGCATTATAAAACTCGGGGCGTTCAGTTAGTGCGCCGCCCCAAATGCGAATGAGGTTCAGGTTCATGTCGCGGTGATAGCGGATTTCTGCATCATAGCGTTGCTCGCTGAATCGCAACATCGCATCTGAAATAATCCAGTTGCCGCCTTTGATGAAAATCGGTTGTCCATTCACGTAAGCCTGCATACTCTTGGTATGCGTGTTCCATTGGTTATCGATTTGTCGCACACCAAACTTTATTTTTTCTTCATCGCTGCGCCGGCCGTTTTCTTTTACTTGTAGTTGAAGGGTGTACAACGGTTGCTCTCCATAGCCATTGGGCCACCAGAGCTGGGGGTTTTCAATATTGAAAGCAGGCAAGTTTACCAATTCAGTTTGCTGTGGTTTCAGTAACACCGTTTGCTGAACGGTTTGGCCATTTAACTCGTATTGCAACAACGCTTCGGTTGATACATTCGCTGTATTGCTGAGTTCAGCGCTTACCTGCAATACCGCGGGTTGCTGCGCGGCACCGGGAAAACGTTTGCCCGGCACCCGGGTAACTACGTGCGGATTGCGCAATTGAACAACACCTGTTTTTTCGATAAATACTTTATCCCAAATGCCGGTATTGCGATCACGAATGGGCTGGATCCAATCCCAACCAGCGGTGTATTGGTGCGTTAGGTTTCGCGCGATGGTACCATCACCACCTTGTCCGCCATTGGCCTTGCCCGGCTGGTCCGGCGGATACACGATCACTGCCAACCGGTTCTTCCCATTTTTCGCGAGCAGGTCGGTGATCAGGAATTCTTTCCGCAGAAACATACCCTTGTGCGTTGTGCTGTTTAATTTTTTTCCGTTGAGGTAAAAATCAGCGGCGTAATTGATGCCGCGAAAATGCAACCAGACCTGTTTGCCGGCGATTGGTAACTCGTCAAAATCTTTTACAAACCAATAGGTATAGGTTGCCGGACCCGTATCGCCGATATCAGGAATGGTTTTGTTGTTCATGCCATAAAATGGATCGGGCACCATTTGGTTGTTGAGCAGGCTGGTCAATACTGTGCCCGGCACAGTGGCCGGCAACCAGTTTTGTAAAGAATAGCCAGGCTTGGATAGAATCTCCCCAGTTGCCTTGGTTTTGCCCTGCTGCTGGCAGCGCCAGCCACTGTTCAATTCATAACGATCCTGCGCGTGTAAAAACAGGATAAGAAAAGAAAAAAGGGCTGTTAGTGTTTTTTTCATAACCAAATATACGTTATTAATTAGCTCATAGTCAGCCACTTACAAACTAACGATTGCCGTTTCCTAAAAAATAATATCCGGGCGGTTACAAAATGGCAACGAGCATTGATTAAAACATAGAACCCTGAATACGAATTGCCGTTGGGCTCCGTTATAAAACCGTACCATGAAAGCGAAAATTACCCCTTTTGCCCTGGCCCTGTTAATGGGTGCATTCATCTTGCCGGCCTGTCAAAAAAACCTACAGCTCGACGCTACCGATGAAACACCGGTGGAGGTTCCGGTAGCGGTTACGGATACGTCAACGGCTATTCCTTATCCCCTGCAGGCTTCACACAATTGCGGTGGCGCGCCCAAATACGCCGACACCATTCTTTTTACGCAGCCTTCCAATACCGATTATATCGTGATGCCGGTTAACAACCCCGACAGCGGCGATTATTTTGCGTGGCCCGAAGGCATGGTGATCGACCAGCATACAGGTGCCATCAATTTGTCGAAAAGTGATGGTGGATTGCGTTACAATATCGGATGGGTTAAAAAAGGAACTACTGATACTTGTTTGCAGTCGATTGTACTTGGCGGCGCTTCTTATGCCGATAGTATCTATGTGTTGGAAGACGACCAGCGCTATGCCAAGCCTTATTACAATGCCGATCCGAATAATACGGTAATGTGTACGAGTCAAGGCGGACCAAACACCTGTGCCTACGACGTCAACAATGCAGCAACAAATCAGCAAATCAAGATTGATAAGAACAATGGCTATATCGACCTGAAGAATACAGCCAACGGACTGGCTTTCGGCCTGGTACCGGTGAACGGCACGGTAGTTAATACCACCATTGCCTACAGGCTGAACGACCAGAGCATGATGGCGACGCAATATCTTCCAGTGACGCTCGTGTACTATGCCCGTAAGTCTGATATTCCGCCCGGATTGGTTAGCTTGATCACCCAAAAACTCAACAATATTCTCAATGAGGTGCTGTTGATCAATCTTTTCAATCCCCATTCGGCCGTGGCCAGCAGTCGCCCGCGACCCCCGGTCATTGTTGTTACCCGTTATAACTAATCTTAGGCAATACAGTTAGTTCCGGGGCGTTTTATCGGAGAAATCCAATGAAATGCCCCGGAAGGCTTATATCCTGGTTGTACTGATGATGATGGCTGCTTTGCGGCCTACTGGCAATCCGGGTAACCGATGGAACAGCTTATTGTCTGCTTTTCGCCGGGCCGATCAATTTTTCAATGCAGAAACGCCTACAGCGAAAACCGACAGCCTGGCCCTGGCGGGTTTTAATCAGTTGATCGCTGCGATTGGCGATGATCGTGTGCGCCCGGTCGACAGTCTCTTGTATGAATCCCTGTTCAGGAAGGGCATATTGCACGATGTGCAATTGTCGCCCGCCCAGGCAAAACAAGCCTATCTGCGGGCGTTGACCGTGGGCCAAAATACCGGCCGTTTTCCCGACTCCTTGTTTTTTCGGTTATACGTGTACGTGGGAACCGACTATTACTCACTCAACCAATATGACTCGGCCAGTTATTTTCTGTCAAAAGCCGAGCTACTGGCAGACAGCTACCGAAATATTGCAGAACGCGAACGATTATACAACAGCCTGGGGGCGCTGCATTTCGACAATGGCAATTACCTGCAGAGCAGAACTTATTTCAGCCAGGCACTCAGCGTAGTTGAACGCCGAAAGCCATTGGATGAGATGCTAATCGCCGACCTCAAAACCAATATCGCTTCTTCGTATTACAAAATGGGCCGGTACCGCGAAGCCCTGTCGATGTATGAGGAAATTGTACAGCAGGCCCGCGGACCCGTGTACGATGGCGTGTACATGAACATGGGCAAAGTGCAGAAAGCACTTGGAGATTACAAAACAGCCCTTGCTACTTTCCACCGAATCAACGCCGCCAAATCACCTGGCGTATATAATGAGCTGGCGCAACTATTTTATGAGCGCGGCCAATTGGATTCCTGCGCGGTGTACCTAGAGAAACTTAAACACTGGCCGGGTCAGTTGAATGCGCTCGACCGTGGTATCAATGCAATGTATGCCGCTGAGCTGTTGTTGCAGCGGGAGCAATACCTATCGGCCATTCAATCATTGCAAGCGGCCATCGTCAATTTTTCGAGCGATTTTAAGTCCGCCGATATATACCAGAACCCACAGGCTTTCTCCGGCAGCTACACCTATTTCCGGCTTTTTGAAGCCATACACAAAAAAGGACTGGCATTTGAGCAACTCTACCGGGCACGCCCAACCGAAAAATACCTGGAGGCAGCGCTTGATGCGTATATGGCCGCCTTGCGCCTGTTGAGTTTTATCGAAAAGAGTTATGATACCGACGATGCCAAATTCTTTTTGAAGAAAAACAGCCGGGCAGTGTACGACGAAGCATTGGCCATTGCGTTGCGACTGAATATCCACTTGCCCAATGCAGGGTTTTTGGCGACGGCTTTCTCGATTGCCGAACGAAACAAAGCATCGGTACTGGCCGCCGGCTTGCGGGTTCGTTCGATTGTGCAGCAGGAAGGCGCCGATCCCGCGCTGTTGCAGAAGGAGAAAAATATCAAATACAATATTGCCCGGTTAAACATACGCAGTGAGCAGGCGCAAACCACGGCCGACATGGAGCAATTGGCGCGCGAAAAAGCAGAATATGAAATCGCTTTGTCGCAGTTGCAAAAGAGCATGGATCGCGACGACAATTTTCACCGTTTGAAATATGCCGACAGTGTCAGCAACTTGCCCGCCTTGCAATCGGCCATCGATCGCGATGAAGTCGTTTTTAATTTCTTTTTGGCCAACAATATGATTCATGTTTTTGCGGTCAGTAAAACAGCCTTGCAATACCAAAGAATCGATGATGCCGATAGCGTTCTCGCGGCCATCAGCGGCTGGTCGAATGAATTGCAGAACACCGGTGATGGCCGTCGGTTTGATGGAAGCCAGTATAGCCGTTTTTTGTATTCGCATCTGGTGAAGCCAATGCTTCAATTGGGCGGTGACGCCGACAAATGGACCATTATTCCCGATGGTAAAATCTGGCTGTTGCCTTTTGAGTCCTTGCCAGCCGACGATGGCAACAGCTATTTGGTAGAAAAGAAAACCATTGGCTATCAGTTTTCATCAAGGTTTATATTGCCTGGTAACACAGACACACATCGGCAGTACCGGGTTTTGTCGTTTGCACCTTTCGTTAAGGCTGCGGGCGGCTTTGCAGCCCTATCAGGTTCTACCACCGAGCTTTCTTCGGTTGATGGTGCACGTTATATTGGTGAGCGTGCGCAAAAAGAAGCTTTTTTACAGGCATTATCGGCGTATCCGGTGGTACACCTGGCCACCCATGCCATAGCCGATCCGGCCAATGCGTCGGCCTCCTATATCGCTTTCTATCCTGAAACGGGGGTGGCTGTGGAAGACAACCTTTTTTTGGAGGAGATCTATTCGCTCGATATGCGGCAATGCCAACTCGTCATTGTAAGTGCCTGCGAAACCGGAAAGGGGGCACTGGTCAGCAACGAGGGTGTGATCAGTCTTGGCCGCGCATTTGCGGCTGCGGGATGCAGTAGCACGATTAATAGTTTGTGGAAAGCCGACGACAAGGCAACGGCATTAATCTTATCGCGCTTTCACCAATATATCAGTGATGGCTACACGAAAACAAAAGCTTTGCAGCGTGCAAAGGTTGATTACCTGCACAGCGATGCCATTTATAAAAACCCCGCTTACTGGAGTCACCTGGTGTTAATTGGCAATGCCGATGCTTTAACGCAAAAAGCGCCGTCCTGGTTAGAGACTGTGCTTTTGCTTGATTGCTTGCTCGTATTAATAGCTCTCGGCAGCCTGGCTGTTCGGAGAGAATGGTTTAGAAAAAAAGTCGACGCTTCACTGGTGAGCTACACGTCAGAGACAGTCAAATAGTTTACATCTAGGGTAGGTCGACTTTTTAGGGCTGTATCTTTCTAAGGATTTGGCATACTGATTTTTCTGGATAGCGGTTGATTCATCGGATCATGGATGCTGGACATGGACACGGCGTTGGGATTTTTCGGTTTCACAGGTATAGGATGAACTGTTTTTCGTACGATTTGGATGCTATTCTTTATAATCGCTGCTGCTGATTTCGTAACCGAAAAAATCAAATTAATTATTTGTCGCCCTTTATTTCGAGCACTTTGAGTGATGTTGAAGACACCGCCATTGCTTTTTCGTGGAAGAGGTGGTTTTTGTCGGCCCGGATTTTTTCCAGTAATTCAATGCCTTTTGCACTCTTGCCGGCACCCAGGTAAGCGAGGGCCAGGTAGTATTCAGCTTCTTCCTGGAAAGCAGGTTCTTTGATTCGCTGGTTCTGCTCTTGCAGGGAAATAAAATTGGCCACGGCTGCATTGTAATCGTGCAATTCCATATCGGCCATACCAGCCAGGAACCAGGCTTTCGCTGTTTTATCAGTCATTTTTCCAGCCAGCGACTGTACTGTTTTCCAGTCTTTGTTTCGGTAAGCAGTTTCCAGCGCCGACTCGTCGGCAGCAGCGCCCCTGGCGGTGTTCAGGTCGTAGGCAATAAAATGATCACCCGCCAAACCGGCGCCTGTGGTGCTGACCAGCTTATATGTAAGCGCTGCACCGAAAACGACCAGGAATAGTACTGCAATTTTAAGCACATTGCCGAACAGCGGACGAACAACGGCCTGACGAGGTTTCATTGTTACCAGTTTGCCGCTGGAAAGATCGCGACGAACCTGGGCCACCTGCTCCCGTACCGCTTCCTCACGTACAAGGGCAACCGAAAATTGCAGGTCCTCATAACGTTCACGAACAGCCGAATCAGAGGCAATGACTGACTCCAGCGCAGTGCGATCGGCGGCAGATAGGTTGTTGTCGATCAGGTCGATCAGTTGTTCATTGGTAATGGCTGACATAAAACAAGTTTAGCTATTTCTGCTGCCGGCCATCAGTGGATGGTTTTTGACCATCGCCGTAAATGCCTGCAGACATTTGTATTTTTTATTCCTCACCACCTGTTCGTTTTCATACGGCAGGTGTTCCAGCATTTCTTTCATCGACAGGTTTTCGAAATAAAACAACAACAACACTTTTCGGCAGGGCTCATCCAGTTTTGCCAACAATCCATGCAGCTCTTGTTTCATTTCCCGTTCCTGGATAAAGTGACTCACATCTTCTTCTACCTGGTCGCGCCCTTTTTCGTATAGTTTCTCGCGGGCAGTTGATCGTTCCTTTTTCTTCAATTCATTAAACCAGATGTTTTTCGCAATGGCTGCCAGAAAGGTTCCGATTTTCGCGTCCAGCCGGTAGCTGTCTTTTTTGGCAATATCGATATATGCCACCACTGTATCCTGGAACACATCCTGCGCCTGCTCTTCGCTGGCCCCATACTTCATCAAAAAAGAACTTAGCTTGTCCGAATGCTGCCGGTACAAAAAACTGATTGCGTGGTTCAGGTTTCTTCCTTCCCTGATCGCCGCCACCAGCGCCTCGTCGGTGTAGAATTCTTCTGCTTTCATATTTTAATAATGGCTCGATGCCTGTTTGTAACCGCTTTTCTGCACTTTTTTTAAATAAATGACAGTCAACAAGATGCATTTCAAACAACTCTAAACGATCAATACACGAATATCTTATGCCGGCAGGCCACCAAATCGCCGTTTAAACACCGATTTGGGCGTTCTTCCACCCGTCGGGTTTTACCCGTCGGGTACTACCCGACGGGTAGATTACAAATCAGCAAATTTGACCAGTTTAATGCCGCGGCTGATGATCGCCTTCTTCACCGCGGGGCTGGTGAACAAATCCGTTACGCCCTGCCGGTCTTCCGCTACATTTTCGTACCCAATATGATGGATGGCGCGCAACTCGGCATTGTCGAGTCCCGGGTGTTCGATGTAGATATAATTTTTCCCGTCTTGCAACGCATCGAGCCCCTTCACAAAACCCGAAAGTTTTGTTTTGGTCGGTTGGCCATACAAATCCATGGCATAATAATTCAGTTTGAATTTATCATTTGCTGCATCCACCACCATCAATCCATATTCGGCCGCTACGCGCTTCATCATGTCTTCCACTTTCGGATCAAAGATCAAACTGCCCATGTGACCACTCAGGTGATTCAATCGGGGAATATATTTTTTAGCGAGCTGTATCTGCGCGCGCAACTCTGCTTCGATGTCTTCCAGCTTCCAGTTGTTTTGCTGAACCGCGCGGCCGGGATAATTTTTATTGGGCCACAACATCGGCCAGAAATAGCCGTCGGCATCCCGCAGGCTCGGTGCAGCCGTCAACGGTCGCCATTTCATATTATCCCACTCGCTGGTAATCGCAAAATGTAAACCCACTTCCACTTGCGGTGTTTCAGCGAGCAGGGCAGCCGCTTCGGGAAACCAGGGCGATGCCGCGATCACTTCAATCGTGGTTTCAATGCCCTTGCGATATGATTTCACCAGCGCCAGGTTGCCCGAGTGGGCATAACCCATATCATCGCCCCTGATCACGAGTTTCGGCGCATTCGGTCGAACCGGTACTACCACCGCATCCCATGTATAATTTGGTTGCGATCCTTTGAAACTTTCATAGTGACTCAAGCGCGCTTCTGTGCCGGCAAATTTAAACCCAACCGTTTCGGTATGCGGACTCTCCGTGTACAGCAACTTTACCAGCAAGCTGTCATCGTTCACCCAGGTATACATACCATCTACGCGGAAAGGTCGCAGGCCATTGAGGCTATTGCCCGCCGCAGCAGCCAGGTTCGGTCCTTTTCGGGTAGTCGTTCCCGTTAGCCAGGTCCGATTGCCCAACGCTATTTCATGTCGAACGCTATCGGTGATCCAATACAGCATCGCTTTACCTTTCGAAAAATCAAACCGTACACTATCCGTGCCCCGATCGGTGGATACAATCCCAAAAACTTTATTGTCGATAGCGCCTTCGGCGGATGTTAGTCCGGTTTTTTTATCTACTGCCGATAGGGCAACCGGCGCCGCCGGCAATTGCTTGGTATTAAACATCTCGGCCATTATCGACAAGCCGCCCAGCTTTGCCTGCAATGCTGTCCAGGCTTTTTTATTCGGCTTCAGCGGCTCTTTTTCAAAAGCAGGCAGCAGGTTTTCCCAGAGAATATTTTGCTCATCCTGCAAATCGCTTGTTTCGGATGTAATTACCGCCACCGCATCTGCATCGGGCATCATAATAATATATTGACCGAAGGCACCATCGGCACGAAAAGTATTGTGACGCCCGCGCCACATTTGGAAACAATATCCCTGCAACCAGTCGCTCGCTGCTTTCTTTTCTTCAGAGGCACTGGGGTCTTGCCAGATCTTTCTACTGCTTGCAGTATCTACCCAGTTGGCTGGGATCACTTGCCGGCCATTGAATTGTCCGCGGTTTAAAAAACACAAACCAAACTTCGCCATGTCTTCGGTTTTCAACCGAAGTCCCCAACCACCGGTATTGATTCCTTTGGGGTCGGTTTCCCAATCGATGCCCGTAATACCCAATGGCTCCCACAAACGAGGCCGCAGGTAGTCAATCAGTTTTTCACCGGTCACTTTCTGCAAGATGGCTGAACACATATAGGTAGCCGCCGAGTTATACAGAAACCGGGTACCTGGCGGGTAAACCACCGGGTGCGCTAGAAAAACCCGCACCCAATCAGTGGGATGGCTATCGTCGCCGAATAGCAAAGGCGGTTCATTTTCATGGCCAACACTCATACTCAGCAGATCGCGCACGCGCAATGCTTTCAGGTTTTCAGATACGACCGTGGGTAATTGGTCGGGAAAGAAGGAAATGACGCGGTCCTCTAAGCTGATTTTTCCCTCCGCTACGGCAAAACCCATCGCCGTAGCGGTAAAACTTTTACTGCAAGAATACATGGTATGCACCAGGGCACGGTCATAAGGTTTCCACCAACCTTCGGCGATCACTTTGCCATGTCTGATAAGCATGATGCTGTGCATCTGGTGCTTACTGGCGGCAAACGCATCCAATACTTTGCTGATGGCGGCAGAAGAAACCCCTTCTGCTTCGGGGGTGCTGCGGGGCAAAGAAACCGGTTGTGCGGTTGCAGTGAGCAGCAATAACAGGGCGAGGAGGGTGGCTGTTGATTTCATATAGCTGAAAATAATCAAAAGTTTAAGGTTTGAGGTTTAAGGTTTAACGTTGCTGCCGCGGGCGAAGTGGGATTAGTATGGGTGGTTTGTTGATTTGCTGGTTTGATGCACCAGGCTTTTGCGTCACGGACATGCGCAAGAAAAAAGCCGCCGGAAATTTCCGGCGGCTTTTTTTATGGAGTGGCGTTGTTGGTTAGTGCTAGTGGCTAGTGAATAGCGCTAGTGACTAACGACGCTTCTATTTATTGACTCACTTTGAATTCAACGCGGCGGTTCTTAGCCCTGCCTTCTTTGGTGGCGTTGTCAGCGATCGGCTGATCCTGGCCATATCCTTTGGCAGTCATACGAGCCTCGTCAATTTTCTTCTTAACGAGGTATGCTTTCACTGACTCTGCGCGTTTTTGGCTCAGAACCATGTTCTTATCAGCCTTACCGGTATTGTCTGTGTAACCAGAAATTTCCAGTTTCAATTGCGGATACTGCTCATTCAGGATCCGTGCTGCTTTGTCGAGCTCTTTCTTGGCAGCAGCTGTCAGGGTAGCGCTACCGGTTACGAACTGAACATTGCTAGCATTGAATTTAGACGCTTCGAGAGTGGGGCAACCACCGTTTTCTGCAGGACCAGCAAGATCCGGGCAACGGTCGTCGTCGTCGTTTACACCATCGTTGTCTTTGTCAGGAACAGGACAGCCCTGGTATTTGGCCACACCTGGCTCATTCGGACACTTGTCTTCTTCGTCGTTGATACCATCTTTGTCAGTATCAGGAATCGGACAACCCTGGTATTTAGCCAGACCGGGTTGATCAGGACATTTGTCTTCGTCGTCGTTGATACCATCTTTGTCGCGGTCAGGAACCGGGCAACCCTGGTATTTAGCCGTGCCGGCAACGGTTGGGCACTTATCAACTTCGTCGTTCAGGCCATCACCATCGGTGTCTGGTATCGGACAACCATTGTAACGGGCCAAACCAGCAACGCCTACGCAAGAGTCTTTGTCGTCGCGAATGCCATCGCCATCAGAATCAGCCGGAATATGCTTGCCGAAGAGTTTCAGTTTCACCCCTGCCTGTACATACCGGTTGTAGAAATTACCGTTGGGTACTACATTCAGCTTGTTGAGGTTAGCACCACCATACACGTAGCGACCGTAGAAGCTTACGCGAGAATGGGGTACGATTTCAAAACCGGCTGTTCCAGCCAGGCTTGATTTCTTCATGGTCTCGGGCGAATAGTTCACGCTGTTCTTGTTGTCGAACTTGCTCAGGAAGTCGAACTGCGGACCAGCGAACAATGCGAATTTGCTACCGAGGTGAAATTTCACGAGAACAGGAACGCTGATATAAGCTGCCTGACCGTGGGGAAGAACATTACCAGCGAGGTCGGTCGACTGGTAGTTCAAAGTATTGTACGTTACCTGTGGCTCCAGGGAAACAGCTTTGCCAATCAAGGGGACATTCAACCAGGCACCAATCGCCCATCCTGGCTTGTACTTGAATTCAGTGTTAGCACGGCCATCAGTTACTTTCAGCCCGCCGTAGTTAAAGGCACCCAGCAGACCACCAGATACGGTGTAATGATCTTTTGTGATTTTGAGTGGTTTTACAGAGTCGGTTGACATCACAGCATCCTGTGATTTTGCAAGCAGACTACCGCTAAGGGCCAGCAGCAGAACGAAGCTTTTTTTCATACTATTGATTTTTTTGGTTTTTTAGACATGCCACCAACATAAACCTTTGTGCCATGTTTGAGATGCCTAATGGGGACGAACCCCTGTTTTTTTCCGGGCACAAAATTACACAAAAGCGTTTATACCAGCTAACACAATTAACGGTATTTTGCAAGAAACAGGCCAAGACTAGTTCTTCAGCCGTTTTTCCAGCTCCACCGCTACAAGCACGAGGAAAGAAATCCCCAAACATTGCAAAAACTCGACAAAACTGAGGGGTTCAGTATGGAAGAATCGATTCATCCACGGCAGATAGATCACACAGGTTTGTAAAATGGCTGTACCCAAAACAATGTAAAACAGGGTCATATTTCCTCTGATACCAGTCGAAAACAATGATTCAGACTCGCTTCGAAGTCCCAATACAAGCCACAACTGACTGAAACACAGCACCGTAAACACCATTGTTTGCCAGTGACTGCCAGATTTCTCCAATGAATACCATTGGGTGGCAATGGTCAGAAATCCGATAAGCAGTCCGGCCCATAGTATGCCAATGCCCAGTCCCTGGGCGAATATGCTTTCATTCGGTGCCCGTGGCGCCCGCTGCATGATTCGCTTCTCCGGCTGCTCGGCCGCCAGTGCCAGGGCCGGTAAGCCGTCGGTCACCAGGTTTATCCAAAGGATATGAACCGGCAGTAACGGTATCGGCAGGCCGAACAAGGGTGCGCAGGCGATGGCAACAATTTCGGCCAGGTTGCCGGTGAGTATATAGCGAATGAACTTGCGGATATTATCATAAATGCGCCGGCCTTCTTTCACAGCACCCACGATGGTGGCGAAATTATCATCCAACAAGATCATGCCTGCCGCTTCTTTGGTGACTTCAGTGCCAGTGATGCCCATCGCCACGCCGATATTGGCTTGCTTCAGGCTCGGTGCATCGTTCACCCCATCGCCGGTCATCGAAACAAACTGCCCTTTCTGCTGAAGGGCTTCCACTATTCGCAATTTCTGCTCGGGCGACACCCGCGCATAGGCACGAAAGCTTTCAATCATCGCTCTTTTTTCTTCAAATAATGGGTTACCCAGGTCCCGGCCGGTGATCACCTGGCTTTCGTCATCAACCATCCCCAATTGTTTACCGATCGCGGCGGCGGTGAGCGGATGATCGCCCGTAATCATAACCGGAACAATGCCGGCGGTTTTACATTCAGTAATCGCGGTACGCGCTTCTTCGCGTGGGGGATCGATGAGCCCTGCGAGGCCCACAAACGACAACCCGATTTCCATGGTTTCGGGCGAGATTTCATCGGGTAATTCCGGCATCATTTTATCGGCAAACGCAATGACGCGCATACCCTCGCGGGCCATTTTTTCTTCCTGTGCTTTGATGGCCTCTACATCGCCGCCATTGAGGTTATCGACCAGGCTGTCTGCCGCACCTTTGGTGATCACCCAATACCCGGTGCTGACACGATGAATGGTGGTCATCGCTTTTCGATCGGCATCGAATGGAATATCACGTACACGTTCAACGCTCTCTTGGTCGCCCGCAAATTCAAGCATGGCAATTTCAGTGGGATCGCCGGTGGTTTTGCCCTCTACTTCTTTGGTGTCGTGGTTGAGCGACATCGCCTGCAATAATTTTGGCAGACAAATATCATCGGGTGCCCATACCTCTTTCACTTCCATCTTATTTCGGGTGAGCGTACCCGTTTTATCGGTGCAGATATACGTAACCGAGCCGAGTGCTTCCACCGCATACAAGCGACGGATGAGCACTTGTTTGCGGGCCAGTCGCCGGGCGCCCAGTGCCAGGGCCACACTCACCACCGCCGGCAATGCTTCGGGAATAGCAGCAACGGCCAATGATAGCGAGGTGAGCAGGAGCCGATCCCAGGGTTCAGCACGCAGGTAGCCCATCACAGCCAAGCCAATACATAATAGGATAATGATGACCGTTAGTCGACGGCTGAATGCTGAAAGCCTGTTCTGTAATGGCGTGCTGCTTTCGGCCTGGTCGAGCATGCCCGCAATGCGACCCAGTTCTGTTTGCATGCCGGTGGCCACAACAATGCCTTTCGCATGGCCATTGGTTATATCAGTGCCTTTGAACACCATGTTGAACTGATCGCCGAGTGCCAGATCGGTACCTGCAGGTATGGCGGTGTTTTTATCAACCGGGGTACTTTCACCGGTTAAACTGGCTTCATTGGTTTTCAGCGCCACTGCTGTCAGAAGGCGGATATCGGCCGCTGCGGTATTGCCTGCTTCCAAATAAATCAGGTCGCCTGGCACGAGTGCAGCGGCTGGAATATCTATGAGTTTTTCATCGCGTTCTACCTTGGCCGTGGGTGCTGCCATTTTACGCAAGGCATCCATTGCCTGCTCGGCCCGGTATTCCTGGAAAAAACCGATCACCGCATTCAGTACAAGAATAACAATGATGACGATGGTATCGGCCGCTTCACCAATAAAGGCAGATACCACGGCGGCGATAATCAACACCAGCACCATCACATCGAAAAACTGTTTGAAAAAAAGTTTGACCAGGTTTATTTTTTTGCCGGCAATCAGTTCATTGGGTCCAACTTGCTGCAGTTTGCGCGCTGCTGCTTCGCTGCTCAGGCCATTACTCGTTGCTGTTGTTTGCGACAGCATTTCTTCGATCGACAATGCATACCACTGCTGCTGCCTGTTTTTATCTGCCTGCATTTGATTTTGTTTTTGATCAATGGATTACTTGCTTCAGCCACCAAAGCGCACCGATAATAACAAAGGCAGAAAGCCCCATGCAAATACTCGCCATCGTATAGGTGCCGAGCATCGCTTTGGTATCGAGACCCGAGAATTTTGCGATCACCCAAAAGTACGCATCATTGGCGTGTGAGATCATCATTGAACCGGCGCCCATGGCAAGTACCGCGAAAAGCGGACCATCACCGGCGGCCATACCGAGGTTCGGCAATAAGGGCGCGACGATGGATGCTGCCGTGATAATGGCAACGGTTGAAGAACCCTGTGCGGTTTTTAACAAAGCAGTGAGTAAAAATGGAAAGACGATTCCCCAACCGGAAAGGTTGAGTTGTTCGCCCAGGTGTACGCCAAGATTAGTTTTGGCAAGTATGGCACCAAAAGCGCCACCCGCACCAATGATTACTAAAATGCCACCGGCTTTTTCTGCTGCATCCTGTAACACATGTCCGAATGCGGCGCGGGTCCAATTGCGCTTACCTGGAATGGCCAGTAGTATACCGATGCTCAGGGCCACTACCGGATCACCGATAAAACGCAGTGGCGTGTTTGCCGGCATTATCGAATGCAGGGCGATCAGTAAAATGGGCACCAGCACCGGTGCCAATGCAAAGAACAAGGGCGGCCAATCGGTAACTGGTTTTGTCGGTTCGGCCGTACTGGCATTGCTGTATTTCCTGCCGGCTTTTTGCACCCATAACCAGCCGACGATGCTCACCGGCAAAGCGATCAAAGCGCCATACAATAACAAAGTGCCGGTAGCAACCTGGAGAATGCCGGCGGCGGCGGTAGCGCCTGGATGTGGAGGCACCAAACAATGCACGGCATACAAACCCGTTGCCAACGAGCCGGCCATAACGGCCATGGGTATGCGCGTTTTGGCACTCAGTGAATTGTTTAACCCGCTGAGTACAATATATCCTGAATCGCAAAAGATGGGAAGTCCCACCAAAAAACCCGTGAGGTTGATGGCGAGGGCCGATCGCTTTGCTCCCAACTTATTAACGATGGCATTGGCGAGGGCTTCGGTGCCACCGGTGGTTTCCAATACCCGCCCCAGGCAGGTGCCCAATACAATGACCAGGGCCAGTGATTTCATGATAGCGCCGAATCCCTCTTTGGCGGTATCGATGATGGTTTCTGCCGGCATGCCCACCAACACACCGACCAGCGCACAGGCAATCAGCAGGGCAAAAAATGCATGGATGCGGTATCGCGCTGTCAACACCACGATGACAGCAATGCCCAACACAAGCGCTGTCAATACCTGCCAAAAAGAAGTAGTCATGGCATCAAAATAACAAATTATATACCCCGCCTTTTTGGGTGGGAACGTCAAATAGATAGGTAGTTGGGATGGCCGGCAGCACGATGGGTTTCGCTTTCTCACTGATGATCGGCGCCTGTACCGGAGCGGTTTGCAGGTAGGGGTTTTGATTATCACCGCTGGCCTGCGCCAGGCTTTTTCCGTTGCAACGCAGGTTACTAACAGGCACCCGTAACCGAAGATTGCCACCCAGCGGCGAATAGATCACCGCCTTCAGCAGTTTTCCATTTTTCCATTCCATTTCTTTGATCACAAAACCACCCCTGGCTTTCAATCCTTTTATTCTTCCATTGGCCAAGGTGGTAGGCAGGGCGGGTAATAATTGTATTGCCCCATCATGGCTCTGCACCAGCATTTCAGCAATGCCAGCCGTGCAACCAAAATTGCCATCGATTTGGAAGGGAGGATGGGCGTCAAACAAATTCGGATACGTGCCACCCGCACCGGCGCGGTTTTTTGCCGTAAGCGGCGTGAGCTGGTGGCGGATCATGGTATACGCATGATCGCCGTCGAGAAAACGCGCCCAGAAATTGACTTTCCAGCCCATGCTCCAGCCGGTTCCGCCATCACCCCGGTACAACAGCGATTGGCGGGCCGCTGCAAAGAGTTGTGGTGTTCGGTAGGGCGATATTTGTTTGCCTGGGTGCAAGGCAAATAAATGCGACACATGTCGATGTTCATCTTTGGGGTCATCATAATCATCCAGCCATTCCTGCAATTGTCCGTATTGCCCGATTTGATAGGGCGGTAGTTTTTGGCGGGTGCTGTCGAGTAGTTGTGCAAAGGCTGTATCAGTTTGTAAAAAAGCCGCCGCGCGAATGGTATTGTCGAACAGGTCATTTACAATGGCGATATCCATGGTAGTACCGGCCGACAGTGAACTGCTGTTGGGGATATGGGGGTTGTTTTCGGGCGACATAGACGGTGTTACTACCAGCCAGCCATGGGTTGGTTCCGGCTGCATATAATCGAGGTAAAACTGGCAAGCTCCTTTTAATACGGGGTATACTTGTCGCAGGTAAGCCGTGTCGCCATTGAACAAAAACTTCTCCCACAAATGCTGACTAAGCCATGCGCCGCCCATCGGCCACATGGCAGACACGATGTGATCAACCGGACCGGTGATGCGCCATAGATCCGTATTGTGGTGGGCCAGCCAGCCTTTGGCGCCATACATGGTACGGGCCGTATGCTGACCAGTAACGGCCAGATCCTGTACCATCGATACCAGGGGCGCATGCATCTCGGTGAGCTGCGTTGGTTCTGCCGGCCAATAATTCATTTCGGTATTGATATTGATCGTGTACTTGCTGTCCCAGGGCGGATTCATTTCGTGGTTCCAGATGCCCTGCAGGGTTGCCGGCTGTCCGCCGGGCTGCGAAGAGCAAATCAATAAGTACCGGCCATATTGAAAAAACAGCGCCACGAAATCAGGGTCATTGCCGTCTTTGAATGCAGCCAGGCGCTGGTCGGTGGGCGCTTTGGCAGCGACGGTGCTACCGAGGTGCAGCGAAACGCGGTTATAATACTGTTGGTAGGTCTTCGTATGTGCCGCTAACAGCGATGCATAGCCGCTATTTTTCACCTGCTCCAATTGTTTGGTCGCTTTGGCATGGGGATCGCCACTGATATTGTGGTAATTGATCACGTTGGTGGCCATGCTGCACCAGATCAGTACTTCATCGGCGTTGTTCACCTGGAGCTGGTTGTTGTCGGCCGACTGCTTTCCGCCGAAGGCTTTTATTTCAACCAGGGTTTCAAACTTTACTTGTCCGGCTTGCTTTTCATGTGTGGCCGACTGACCCGTCATTAACAGGATATTATTTCCGACCGTGCCGATTTGCTGTGGCTGGTGTTCGGTTCTTAAAGCAGCGCTACAACTAATGGCGCCGGGCTTGCTGGCGGTTAGCTGCACCACCAGTGCATTGCCGCTGAAGGATGTAAATGAACGGCGGGTGTAAGTAATGTCGTTTACGGTGTATTGAACCGTACTGACTGCCTTGCTAATATCTAACTGTCTGGTATATGCGCTCACCTGCGCTGAATCGTGACCGGGAAAATGCAGTAACAAATCGCCCACGGGCTGAAACATCATGCCCCAGTTTTTATCGCTCTGGATGGTGCGACTGGCGAGTTCTTCGGCTGCTTTGAATTTCTTTTCAAACAACAGTTGCCGCACCAGTTTCAGCGTGTCGGGGTTAACGGAACGATCGTTGTTGTTTGGGCCGCCGCTCCATAACGTGCCTTCATTGAGCTGGTATTGTTCGGTTTCGGTATTGCCGTATACCATCGCACCAATAAACCCATTGCCGAGTGGCAGCGCCGACTCCCATGAGTTGCCGGCAGGCTGGCGATACCAAAGCCGATGAGCATCCTGTGCGAGTGTAAAAAAAGTAATGCAGCACAGCACGAAAAAGAGGGCAAGTTTTTTCATGCTTAAATCTACGCCAGCCCAGAGAGATTTTAGCGCCTTATTCTTCTGCCCATTGGGCTTTTAATGCCTCCAGGTTATCCATAATGCCCCGAAGGCGGTTTTCTTCTTTGCGCAGGCTTCTTTTACCGAGATAGAAATAAGCAAAAAGCATCCAGGCAGTATAAATAGTGATAAAAATGGCTATGTTTTCCCAAGGCCGGCCTTTAAATAACTCGAGCATATACAAAGCCAGGGCAAGGTTCAATCCGATAAAATACAAGGGCAGGTTCCAAGCAATTTGTTTCTTGCGAAAAGCATAATAGTCGTTCCATTGCGACAGGTGGATGTCGGGAGTGGCCATTTCATCTATTGCGCGAAGTTTTTTCAAGGTGCTAAATTGTAGAAAAGACTGCGCCCAGCAAACCAATACGGCGAGGGAAAGCCCGGTCCATGTGAGTACGGAATGAAATTCCTGTCGCATCAGGATACCGACGATGATGATATAAAATCCGGTAATCAATAGCGCGATGGCCCCCCATTGCAGGTTGCGTTGCAACTTTCTTCGGCTATGGATGGCCGTTGGGCCCAGTGAAGGCATCTGCACTTGCGGCGCCACCTGTTTTGATTTCCAGATGTCCTGAAGGGTTTCAAATGGATCCATACTGCTGGTAGATTTCGGTGAGTTGTTTCTTGATTCGGTGAATTTTCACCCGCAAGTTGTTTTCGGTAAGGCCGGTAATGGCAGCGATTTCCACATAAGGTTTTTCTTCCAGTACCAGGGCAATAATCAGCCTGTCGGCTTCTGCCAGGCGATTGATGCATTTGTACAATTGCTGAACCTGTTGCTCTTTCCCGGAGGATTCGTCGGGCAATTGTACCAGTGGGATATTTTCGGCTGAAACAGTGGGCAGTTTCTTTTTCCGGAGATAACTGAGACAGGTGTTCACGGCCACCCGGTAAATCCAGGTGCTCCACTGCGCCTCGCCCCTAAACTGATCAAGGTGATTCCATACAGACACAAAACTTTCCTGTAGCAGGTCTTGCGCCAACGATTCTTCGCCTGCATAACCAAGGCATAATTTCAATATGCCGGGTGCATACTGTTGGTATAGCTGGGTGAATTGCCGCGTCCTTTCTGCTTCCGTCATGTTGTATTTGGATGCAGGAAGGAACTAATTGTTACAAAACATCACAAAAAAATTAACCCGGCATGTTCATGCCTTTAAACCCGTCGGTTTTAAAAGTAAGTCCGTCTTTGTTGACCGATTTGGCCACCATGGTAACCGTTTTATTGTCTTTCAAACTGGTGGTCTCCATTTTAAGCATCACCCCCTTTAGGTCTTTTAACGCAGGGATATTACCCGCACCGGGCATATTTTGGAAAAGCGTTGTCAGACTTTCGCCAAACTGGCTATTGTTGATGCCCACGGTCGTTGACACCCATACCAGTGATTTTGCATCGCTGCTACTGATCAGCCATTGCTCGCAATCGTAGCCGGCAATGGTTTCTTTTTTGCCGGTTTTACTGATCTTATAGTCTTTGGCAGCAACGGGCTCGGTTGATTTTCCCATTTTTTCCATGCGCTGCTTCATCTTCTCCATATCCATCACCATATAGACTTTCTGCGCAGGCATAAATGTAACGGCCTGCTTATTGGTCATATCATACACAATAAACATGTCGTTTTTTGACCCGGCACTCATGCCTACGGTGCTGCCGCCAGAATACCAGGAAGTCATTTGCGAACTGCGCCCCGGCGCCGTTACATCATACGTGATACCAACTTTGAATGTGTATTCGGCAGGAACCGTTTGCGCCAACAGCACACCGCCTGTAAAAGCAAGCAGCACGCAAAACAACAGCGACTTTACCATATAAGTTGATTTAAGAGAGAAGAAAGGTAATCAATTCTTCAGGATTTTAAATTCAACGCGACGGTTGAGCTGGCGGTTTTCGTCGGTATCGTTCGGCACCACGGGCCTGGTTTCGCCATAGCCCTGGCTAACTATTCGTTTTTCATCGATGCCTTTCGACAACAGGTATTCTTTCACCGAGCGAGCCCGGTTATCACTCAGCTTGAAGTTATAATCGTCTGATCCCTTGCTATCGGTATGGGCACTCATTTCAATTTCAATGGATGGGTTTTCATTCAATAGTTTCACCACCCGGTCCAATTCAACAAACGATTCCGCTTTTAACGACGACTTATCAAAGTCGAAGAAAACATTGTTGAGCCGCACCACCGACCCAATTTCGATGGGCACGAGGTAAAGGTCTTTGTGAATTTCCTGATACCCTTCTTTCACCAACGAATCGAGGTTCAGGTTTTCGGAAATGGCAAAGAAGTGATCGCTGGTGGCGCGGATGCTGTAGTTTTTGTGATAGGGCAACACCATTTTAAAAGCACCATCAAAAGGACTGCTAAGCGCCGTACCCGCTTCGTTGCCATCGGGCAGGGTTTCGTACACCATCTTTGCGCTGATCGGTTGTTTGGTTTTTTTGTTGTACACATTTCCGCTCAGCAATACAACCGGATCTGGTTTTTCTCGCTCCATCAGTTTTACACGAACGATATCGCTTTTGCCAAAACCATTTTGTGATGTAGTGAGATAGGCGTATTCACCACCGGCATCGAGCGTGAAAAAAGCATCCCAGTCTTTGGTGTTGATGGGTGCGCCGAGGTTGATGGGATCGGTCCACTTCGTCCAACTCTCGTCGAGCCTTTTGGCCATATAAATATCATTGTTGCCGAAGCCACCTTCGCGGTTACTACTGAAATAAAGCGTAACCCCATCGGCCGCGAGGTAGGGCGTCATTTCATCTGCATCAGGCAAGTTGATTTTTTTGCCGAGGCTTTTGGGTTCGCTCCAGGCATTGTCGGCTTCTTTGAAGCAAACAAAAATATCGTTGAACGAACTGCCCGGTGTTTCGGTCATGTACAACAGAAGCACTTTGCCGTTCTGGCTCATGGTAGCACCCGACTGGTTGCCCCGATCGTATTTGTTGTAATTTCTTATGCGAAGTGCCGCGGGTTCAGAGAAGCGACCACTCTCCTGCAAGGTGCATTCGCTCACACCGCGACCAATATAGGCCCCTTCCTGATAGGCACCTCTGATGAGGATGCGAAGATTATCGCTCGACACCCAATACACCGCATTGTAATGTGATTTGTTGAGGGGATAGGGCAGGTGGTGCGCCTCGCCCCAGGTACCGGTGAGGGTATCGCGTTCAGCTACCCAAATGTCCTGGCTATTGGGCACCGAATTGAATTTGGTATTGCGGGGATGGTTTTCGGTAACGAAAAACAGCAAATTGCCATCAGGCGATATGGTAGGTCGTAGTTCGGGCAGGTCAGAATTGATATTCGGCCCGAGGTTCTCTATTTGAATGATCGTGTTTTCGGTAATCAAATTGTCTTTCTGCTGGATCAACTTGGGCAATGAGTCGTTCAGTGGTTGGGCAGTCAATTGCCGGCAAATAAGGATGGTCACCAGCAGTGAGATTCGTCTCAATGGGTCGGGGTTTAAGCTTCTACAACGCTGGTTCAAGGGGGTTTATTATTTTTACCCGTCGGGTAGCCCCCGACAGGCGATAAAACACCACTTATGCGGCTCTTAGCAAGTCTTTTAACGACGACCTTTTTTAGTGTGCTGACCCTGGTATTGTCGGCGCAGGACATGAAATCAGGTGGCGTGCTCAAACCCGAGCAAGCCAATATGGACGTGCGGCATTATACCCTTTCGCTGGCCATCCGACCTGATAGCCAGTCGATCGAAGGCTTCACCGATATCGACTGTATCCTGAAAGAAGCCGCGCCCCTGTTAATACTCGATCTTACGCACCTACTCCAGGTGCAAAAAATTGAAGTGAATGGTCGCAAAGCTGATTTCAGGCATGCGCAAGACCTCATTTATATCCCCGCGGCCAAAACCTGGCCGGCAGGCAAGACGCGCATCCGCGTGTATTATGGCGGAAAACCTTTTATAGCGCCTCGCGCCCCATGGACGGGCGGCTTTCAATGGGAAAAAGACAGCACCGGGCATCCGTGGATTGCGGTGACTTGTCAGAGTGAAGGCGCAAAAATATTTTTCCCTTGCAAAGACCATCCGAGCGACGAGCCGAATGAAGGGGCGGATATGATCATCACGGTGCCTCGGGGCCTGGTGGTGGCCGGACCTGGTTTACTCGTCAGCACCAAACACAAGGGAACTACTTCTACCTATCACTGGCGCACCCGCTATACCATCAGCAACTATTGCATCATACCAAATGTGGGCAACTACAGCAAAGTGACACGTTTGTATACTTCGGTGGATGGCAACAAAATACCGATGGAGTTTTATGTTTTGAAAGACCATGCCGATAAAGCGCCCTACCAATTGCAGTTGCTGGAACGAAGCTGTCAGGTACTTGAAAAATATTTTGGCGAATACCCCTGGGCGAAAGAAAAAATCGGTTTGGTAGAAACACCACACCTGGGCATGGAGCACCAATCGATGATTGCCTATGGCAATAAATTCCGTTATGTAAAAGTGGGCAATGAAGACTACGACTGGCTGATGACCCACGAATTTGGGCATGAGTGGTGGGCCAATAAAGTAAGCAACAAAGACTGGGCCCATATGTGGATCCAGGAAGGCATCTGCAGTTATGCCGATGCGCTCTTTACACGCGAAGCGGGTGGCGAAGAAGCCTACCAGGCGCGGATGCGCAATACCATGCGGCATTTGTCGGGCAAGCCGGTGATCTGGTCCGATACTGCAGATTCTGACCTGGCATATACCGGCGATATCTATGGCAAGGGCGCTTTCTTTATGCACAGCCTGCGACATTATATCGGCGACAGCATTTTCTTTCCGACTTTGAAAAAACTGGCAACCGACCCTGCTTACACCTACGATAATATGGTCGATACCTATGATGTGCTGAAACTATTCAACAAAGAGAGCAAACGCGACCTGACGGCTTTTTTTGATTTTTATCTGCGCACTACCAATAAGTTTGATATTCTAGTAAAGTCAGTGGCCGATGGTAAATACCAGGTAAGTGTAACCAACTTCGACCAGGCATTGCCGGTAGAGATCAGTACCGACAAGGGACTTGAAAAGTGGACACTCAGCAAAACACCCGTAGTAATAAGTAGTCAACAATTGCCGGCTGTTGATCCAATCGGTTTCTATTTGAAAACGGTTCGGTACGAATAGGATCAGCGCAGCAACAATACCGTTCCCTGGCGTAAGAAATGTTCGCCGGTATCGCAGATCAGGTCCACTTTGTACACATATAATCCGCCCGGTGCCGGATCGCCATGGGTGTATCCATTCCATCCCTGCTCACGGGTATTGATCTGGATATTGCTGGCGTCAAACACCACCTGTCCCCAACGGTTGAACACCTGCATTTTCTGTATCACCCGCACTCCCTTGCCCATCACATAAAACACATCGTTTTTGCCATTGTTATCGGGCGTGAATGCATTGGGAATATACACGCGATTCGATGCGCAGGTCAGCGTTATCCGCACTGTATCGGTCGCCACGCAACCATAAGCATTGTTCACCGTGATCACATAATCGGTATTGCCACGGGGTGCTGCCAATGGTTCAGCACAGGTACTGCAACTCAGCGTGGAAGATGGCATCCAATTGTAGCCCGTTACATCATCACTAACGGTCAAGGGCAACCGAATTTCATCGCCGGTTAATAAGGCCATGTCGGCCGGTGCCTGCACGGTGGGCAGGTTAATTACCTGTACGGGGATTACAGCGGTATCGGTAAAGCACTGATAGGCATCGTAACCGATAACGGTGAAGCTGGTGCTGGTCTGCGGATTCACCACCGGCTGGTTGCCCGATAGCCCGGTTTCTGTCCAGGCATAATTGGTTGCTCCCGCCACCGGCAAAACAATGCTACTGCCAATACAAACAAAGGTATCGGTGGGTACCTGCAGGTGAATTGGTTGGGCCACAGTAATATAGGCCGAGTCACGATTGGCGCAGCCATATTCGTTGATGCCCGTAACGGTAAACCATCCAGTTTCTGGCGGTGTAGAAACCAATGTGGCCGTGGACGCGTCGCCACCAGGATAGTTCCAGGCATAGCTGACAGCACCGCTGGCAGTCAACGAAAGGGAGGCACCGCGACAAAGTGTCGATTCACGCGGATCTACTTTAACTACCGGTAAGGGATGAACGAAAAGGGGTTTGTTAACGGTATCGGCACAGCCAGCGGCAGTTGCAACAAATTGCTGGGTGGCGAGGCCGGCTTTGCTGAAAACCTGTGCCGGCGGCAATGTGTCGGCAATTGTTTGTCCATTGGAGAATATCCAATGATACACCGGTGTTGAGTCTGAAGACAAGGTTGCGCTAAAAACAGCTTCGCTGTTGATACATATTTCAGCAGGTCCCGACACTTCGATAATGGGCGTTTGTTTTACCAACACTGTATCGGCGGCTGTACTGCGACAACCATAAGGAGAAACGACATTCACTTGCGCAATATGTTGACCCGGTTCATTGTAAAAAAAGGAAGCAATGCTATCAGTGGCGGTATGTCCGCCAGCATCGGTCCAATTGAATTGCAGGCTTTCGCCCAATTCTGTAGCCGCTACTGAGTTCAGGTGCGGTATAAACCGAATGGTCGCTGAGTCGCAAAAATTGCCGGCCGTGTGTTCAATGCTGCTGATCACCAATGAATCGATCACAATAAACTCCGGCAACTCTGCGCTACCTGAACAACCTTCACCATCTTTCAAAATCAATGCGGGCTGGTAAACACCGGCATGGGGATAGGCATGTGAAATACTATTGCCGGTCGACTGATCAATGGTGCCATCACCAAAATCCCAGGTATAGCTGATGGAATTATTTACCTGCGCCGTTAATGTAACTGTTTGTTCCAGGCAACCGCTGAGGGTATCGGCTTTCAAAGTGCCATAAGGGCCTTTGATGATGATAGCGCTTTGCATCGTATCAACCGACCCGCTGGCGCTATAGGCATAGATAATCACTTTATAGACCCCGGGCTTATAATAAGTATGGGTCGGAAAGTCCTGCGCCATCGCAGTGCCGCCATCGCCAAAATCCCAATTCACATATTCTGCATTTTGGGAAGTATTGGTGAAACGTACCACGGCCGGCGGGCAACTACTATTGCTCACATAACTGGTTTCATACGTGAACGATGCGGCCACATCTTTCACCACAATAATTTTTGTGACCGTATCGCGGCAACCGGCGGGATCAAAAGCGATCAATCGAATCGTATCTGTGCTGCCCAGAGATCCATAAAATTTTGCGGGCGGGGTAAACTGGTTATAATCGCCGCCGCTACTGAAATGCCATTGGTACGTGGGTGAACTGCTGGCCCCATTTGATTGATTGATAAAATTTACGGTGGTATTCGGAAAAACCGGACTGGGGTTATAATCAAACGCAGCGAGGGGGCCGCGGGCAATGGCATTGTTGGCAGCAATAACCGGTGTACTGGCACTGCAGCCTTCTGCATCGGTCACCGTCAAGATTGTTGGATAACTGCCGGGCGCCGCATATTGGTGTTCGAAAATACCGCCTGTAGGCAAGCTACTGAAACTCGTATCGTGGCCATCGCCAAAATCAACGGTCCATTGATGGATGGCAATATTATTACGTGGTTGCGAAAGGTCTTTGAAGCGAATGGGTGTTTCGTAACAAATATTGTTTCGATCAAACCCAAGTTGTGGCAGCGGCCCCCGGATATCAAGCGGAAGCAGGTTGGTTCGGTAGGTACAGCCCGGGTAACTATTCATTTGTATGATGGCCCGGATACCTTGCTTGCCATTTTGTAATCCGCTGATGGCCGTGGTATAGCTGGTACCAAATGGCTGGTCAGTATTTTCATATACCGGGGTGAACGGCGTACCATCTGCGTATTCCCAACCCGCTATCGTGTATTGGTTACCGTTAGTAACGCCTGGATTCGGATCCAGTTCGCTGATGGTTATATGAAGTTGGCCGGTGCCGCAAACCGCGGAGAGGTCAGCCGACAATTTCGGCGCTTGTGGTAACAATACCGGCACGTCGATCGAATCACGCACCGTACAGCCCCCATTTACCGCAATCAGGTAAATGCGATACAGGCCTGAATGGGTGTACACATGACTGGTCGTTTCTTCTGTTGGCGCTACTTGCTGCGTGTGACCATCACCGTAATCCCAGGTGAGTTGGGTGGCCTGGTTCAGCGCCGCATCTTGCGACAACCCAACCATGCCCGGCTGGCTACAGTCTTGCGTAAATGTCTTTCTGATAACGGGGAAGGGTGGCGTTACATGAATGTATTGCTGCCGCACGATGGTATCGGCGCAGGCCTGGTTGCCGGCAATCAATTGTACGGTGTAGGCGCCTGCCTGCATATACTGGTGGCTGGCGGCAAATTCAGTCGAGGTAACACCGTCGCCAAAATCCCAAAGCCAGTTATAGGCAGCACCAACTGTTTCGTTGGTGAATGCCACCGGTGTGTTGCCGCATATTTCTGTGGAGGCTGCACTAAAGGCGGCAGCAGGTTTTGCATAGGTGCGAACGGTTTGCAAGATGGCTGTGCCTGCACAACCACCAACGGTTTGGAATTGCAAGCTGATATCAAACTGTCCGGCAGTATTGAATACATGTGTTGGGTGCGCGGTGTTGTCGGTACCACCATCGCCAAAATTCCAGGTATACGCACTGATCTGTTCGGGATGATCTACAGCAAACCCAACCGACAAGCCAACACATCCCTCTAAAGGACCGGCAGGTATAATTTTGATGTCGGGCGCCTTGATGCTAACCGTTTGCTGAACGGTTTGCACACAACCCGTTTGGCTGGTGGTAGTGAGTTGCACCTGGTAGTCGCCATTTTGTGAAAATACATGCGTGGCATTTTGGGTATTAACGGTTTGGTTGTCGCCAAAATCCCATAACCAATTGCTGGTGCCCGTGCTTTTGTCAACGAACTGCACTTGTGCCGGCGCGCCGCAGGCATTGTCGCGCACTACTTGAAATGCAGGTAGCACGGCGCCAGCCGAGACCGTAATTTTTTTCTCAACAACGTCCTGGCAACCATTGTACACATTGATCAACCGAACAGTATACGTACCGGCCTGGGGAAAAGTATAGGTGAAACTATTGCCCGTGAACGACGCGTTTGTTGGCAATACCAGCCACTGGCTGCTTTGCGGATTTGCACTTGTATTGGTGAAAGTAGCGGCGCTGTTGGAACAGATATTGGCAGGTGCGTCGAACGACGATTCGAATTGTGCAATATTTACCGAAGCCAATGTTTTGGTGAGTGTGCAACCTTCGTTGCTACTAACGGTTAGGGATGGTTGATAATTCCCTTTTACACCATATATATGCGTTGGCTGCGCGGCCGTGCTGGTTTGTTGGTCGCCGAAATTCCAGGCATAGCTCAATGTCCCCGGACCAGTACTCGTATTTTGAAACGTTACCGGCGATGCCGCATCGCAATAAACACCCTGGGCTGCACCAGCAGTAATCACGATGGGGTTCAATATGGTTAAGCCTGTTTTGTCGACCGTAGTATGACAGCCAAAACTATTCGTCACTGTTAAACTAATGGGCGGATTGCCTTTGCTTTCATAGATATGTGATACGGTGGGTGCAGAAGCGGTTTGTACAATTTGCCCATCGCCAAAATCCCATAAGTATTCGGCAATAGTTCCATCACCGGCCGTCACCTGGCTGCTGAAATTCACGGGCAGCGGCGCGCAACCGCGGGTTTGGTCAAAACTAAAATTGACGGTGGGGTCTTTATACACCGTGATGGTTTTTGTAACACTGGAACTTTGTGCGCCATCGCGAATCGTCAAGGTGACCGAATAGGTTTGTGGGTCGCGATAAATACTGCTGCCGTTGGGATCATGGCCCGTGGCGTTGTTACCGAAATCCCACTCGTAGGTGGTAGTGGCCGAAGTACCGGTACTGGTATTGGTGAAAGCGACTACGAGGGGTGAACAGCCACCCTTCACATCGGTGGTAAAATCTGCTTTGAGTTGTGCGTAGGCGGCATGGGCAAAGAACAGTGCAAAAAAAGCACAGCCGGTTTTCATCCATAAGCGCATCATATCACCCATAAAGCGATGGTTAATTCCAATCGGTTAAAAGGGCATTCGGGAAACGGCGTTTAGAAGGGTGAATGACCCAAGTTACAAACTCCCTGCGAGGAAGGCCGGACACAATGTTATTTTTACATCGAAATTTTACCAACGATGACCGGAACAGTGAACGCTGACGTCAAAAAACATGCCCAGGTTTTGTGGGACTATCACCACCTGAACCACCCCCTGCAAAAGGTTGATTGCATCCTGGCCTTGGGTAGCCACGATTTGCGGGTTGCCAATCGGGCGGCCGACTTGTATTTGGACGGATATGCACCGCTATTGGTGGTTTCTGGCGGATTGGGCAATGTGACCAAGGGCATCTGGACCGTACCGGAAGCCGATCAGTTTGCGGCCATCGCACAAACGATGGGCGTTCCTACCGATGCAATCCTCATTGAAAATCAATCGACTAATACAGGCGAAAACATCCTTTTCACCCAACGGCTGCTGGCCGAAAAAGGCCTGGACCCCCAGCGGTTTATCGTGGTGCAAAAACCCTATATGGAGAAACGCAGCTATGCCACTTTTAAAAAGCACTGGCCAGAAAAAGAACTATTGGTCACTTCGCCGCTGATTTCCTTTGCCGACTACCCAAACGACGAGATCCCGCTGGAACGTGTTATTAATATAATGGTAGGCGACCTGCAACGCATTCGGGAATACCCGGCCCGGGGTTTCCAGGTGCCGATGGAGATCCCGCCGGGGGTGTGGGATTCCTACGAATTTCTCGTAGCTGCCGGCTTTACCAGTCACCTTATTAATTGACAATTGGCTTGACAACTGACAATTGTCTTCAGAACTGACAATTGCAAGGCGCACGAATAGTGCCAGAAAAAGACAAAAAGTGCTAACTAAACTGAACTACTTCCCGGAGTTTATCAGGGCTGGGAATATGGATGCGCCCCTCGCGGATCTCGATGCGTTTCTCTGACTTGAAGTCGCTCAGCGTTCGGATCAGCGATTCAGTTGCCGTGCCCACATAATGCGCAATATCATCGCGCGAAATTTCCATCGATGGCGAACCCTCTACCTGGTATTTCTGTAGCAGGTCGAGCAAGGCCACCGCTACCCGCTTGCGCAGCGAACCATACGCAAGCTGCAACAACCGTTCTTCTTTGTCTTTCACATCCTGGCTGATGATTTGCACGAAACGAGCCATCACCGACGGATCGGCTTTGAGCAAAGAAAAGAAATCGTCGCGCGGCACCAACAACAGTTCGCTGTCTTCCAGCGCCGAGCCATTGTCCATATAATTGCTGTTCTCCAGCAAGGCATGATAACCCACAAAATCGCCGGGGGCAAGAATGCTGGTGATGTATTCCTTACTTTCGTCGCTGTACCTGAAAATTTTGATCTTTCCTTTCAACACCACATATAAAAACCGAGGGCGACGGCCTTCCTGGTAGATCGGTTGTTTTTTCGCATAATGCTCAACGTTATATTGCTCAGACAACTGCGGTATCAAGCCGCTCAATTTTACTTGCTGCAGAAAATCAGCCACACCCCTGCCCGAAAACTGAAACTGCTGCGTTAAAGCATCCTGTTTTTTCAGTCGCTGTTCAATGGCACTCAGCAATTCAATTTCTTCAAAAGGCTTCGTGATATAGTCGTCGGCGCCCATCTCCATGCCCTTGCGAAAATCAGCCCGCTCAATTTTGGCCGTCAGGAAAATAAATGGCGTGTACCGCGTGAGGTCATTTTTGCGCAGCAGGTGCAAAACACCATAACCGTCTAACTCGGGCATCATGATATCACATACAATGATGTCGGGGTTTTCTTGCAGCGCCGACTGCACACCAATCTTTCCATTCTCGGCAGTCAGGGCCCGATAGCCCGCCAGCTCTAGTATTTCAGCTGTATTCTCGCGGATATCGTTGTTGTCTTCAATAATTAAAACGGTTTTCATACAACTATAGGAATATCAATGGTAAAAATGGAACCTTCATTCAACACACTCTTCATATGTACGCGGGCACCCATCAGGTCGGCATAGCGTTTTACAATTTGTAGTCCCAGGCCGGTGCCCTGGATATTGGTCACATTGGCACCGCGAAAAAAACTACTGAACAAACGCGACTGGTCGGCTTCGGGAATGCCGATGCCATGGTCTTCGATTTCTATCCGAACAAATTCACCAGATGGAAACACCCGCACTTCAACCACCGCTTCGGCCGGCGAAAATTTAATCGCGTTGCTCAACAAGTTGATCAGCATATTCTTCAACAACTTAGGGTCGGTCACAATTTCAAGCGGCGCATTGTATTGCAGATCGATGCGTTGGTCGGGCTTCAGCATCACATGCATTTCTTCTACCGTATCAGTAACCACCTGTTGCAAATCGAAGCGATGTTTTTCGGTGCGCACTTTGCCTTCATCCAGGCGACCAAGCGACAGAAAATCTTCCAATATATCGTTCAGGTGTTTCACTGAACCCTTGATCTTTTCAATATGACGATCGCGTTTGTCTTGCTCATCGGCCGCGCGGTAACGCGACAATAAACTGGCCGACGACAATACCGTACTCAACGGCGTGCGAAACTCGTGTGAAGCCATCGACACAAATCGACTTTTAATTTCACTCAATTGCTTTTCAGCCTGCAGCGATTCATTCAGTTCCGTTTGCGAATGTTCCAGTTTCTCCAATGCTTCTTTTAAAATCAGGGTGCGTTCTTCCACTTTGGCTTCCAGTTCAGCATTCAGTTGTTTCACTTCGATACTGATCTTTTCCATCTCCGCCTGCTGGCGAAGCATATTGGCTTCAATCTGTTTGCGACCGGTGATATCAATGATAAAAGCAATCACATAGAGTTTTTCGGCAATGCGGTAGTGGCTGAGACTGATTTCAACAGGTAATAAGCTGCCGTCTTTGCGCTGTCCGAATAAATCGCGGTTGTGACCCATTTCGCGATTCGACGGGTGCTGGTAAAATTCATCGCGCAATGCCCGGTGATGTATGGCCGCCGCGGCCGGCAGAAATACTTCAATCTGGCTGCCGAGAATTTCTCCTGCGGTATAGCCAAACATCCTTTCAGCAGCGGGATTAACAAGCACAATGCTTCCCTTGTCTTCTGTGATAATAATACCTTCTGTCGCGTTGTTGAACATCGCGATCAGGTGTTGTTGTTCCTGTATTGCCGACATTGGCTCAAATATAGGCATCACACTTCTTCCAGCAGTTGTTTTTCCATTTGAATAGCACGCGGAAACAAAACAGTTTGTTCAATAAACAAGTACTCATTCAATTGCTGATCGAGTTCCTGTAATGAAGCAAAAACGACACGATGCGAGGCACAGGCATTGTGTGGAAGCGTATAGGAATCGGTAAGCGCATGTATTTCGTCAACATATTCTGTTACCAGTGAGGCACCTCTTTCCAATACATCCGCCAGGGGCTTTCGCAGGGTACGCACCAACAAACGCGCATATGACGCATCGCTGGTGAGTCCGTTTGCTACCCGCGTTATATATGGATAAATAGTATGCTCTTTGAAATCAAGCTGACCCGGCAATTGCATTTCTATGCGTTTGAACGCCAATGCCAACGGGCCGCAGTAAGCATATTTTTTTTCATGTTCCACCACAAATTCATTCAACTGCAAACCGATTTCAGGAACCCGTTTTCTAAAATAACTATGGAATACTTTTACCATATATTTCACCAGAAAATCAATTTCCCAATCGCTGTAATCGGGCAGGGGTGAAGGACCCTGGTTCCGGGTGGCAATGGTCAATTCTTTGATCAGTTCGTCGATCGATACGCCGTGGGTATTGCACAGCATGTCCAGCGGCCATTTGGCGCCACAGCAATAAGCCATGCCGTGCCGGCGAAAAACAGCCGCCATTCGGTAGTCCTGGCGAACGAGCGACTGTGCCGTATCGGTGGGAAGAATCGGCGAGAGTTTCAGGTGCATACGTAAAAATTGCGAAACACCGCGACCTGGCACCTGATCAAAATCAGGAAAACCGATGAAGCTTGTCAGCAACGGTCGCCCGGCGCAAAACTAGTTTCGCCCCATGGCAACGACTACCACCATTGTACTGTGCAGTCACTGCGGAGCCGATTGCGGCGACCTGCCGATCACGGCCGGCGAGCAGTCGTTTTGTTGCACCGGTTGCCAAACCGTTTACAGCCTGCTGCAGGAACATGCCCTTTGTGGTTACTATGACCTGAACAAAACACCTGGCATCAAGCAGGAAAACCCCGCCCGGGCCGACCAGTTTGCGATACTGGACGACCCATCGGTAGCCGCTAAATTCATTCGCTACGAAGACAAAGACCAGATTGCCGCCCGTTTTTATATTCCGCAACTCCATTGTAGCTCTTGTATCTATCTTTTGGAAAACCTCCCCCGTTTTGATCCCGATATCCTGGCCTCTACTGTCCATTTCACACACAAGGAGATAGAAATTCGAGCCCGTAATCTGCCGGGCGCGCTGAAAAAAAGCGCCGACTGGCTGGCCCGCGTGGGCTATGAACCGTATATCAGCCTCAAAGACCTCGACACGAAAAAAGCGCCTGCCAACCACAGCCTGCTGCGCCAACTCGGTGTAGCAGGTTTTTGCTTCGCCAACATCATGCTGATGAGCTTTCCCGACTACCTGGGTATTGATAGCTCGGAAGCATATCTAAAGGATTTTTTCCGCTGGTTCAACCTGCTATTGGCCCTGCCGGTACTGTTCTATTCGGCCATGCCCTTTTATACCGTGGCTTTCAAAGGGCTGAAACACAAATACTTAAACATCGACGCGCCCATCGTTTTGGCCGTCTGGATCACTTTTGGCCGCAGCCTCTGGGATTTTTTCGTGCATGGCGGCAGCGGATATTTTGACTCCATGACCGGCATCGTGTTCTTTATGCTGGCCGGCCGCTACCTGCAGGATAAAACCCATCGCCAACTCAGTTTCGAACGGAATTATGAAAGTTACCTGCCGCTGGCGGTGACGGTGGTGGAAAACAATAGCCAGCAAGCGGTGAAACTACCCGACCTGGCCTGCGGACAAACCATCCGCATCCACCACGGGGAACTGATCCCCGCCGATGGACTGCTGACCCGCGGTCGCGCCGAGATCGACTACAGTTTTGTTACCGGCGAATCGGCGCCGGTGGGCCGCGAAATCGGTGAATTGATCTATGCCGGTGGCAGACAAACCGGCGGCATGATCGAACTGCTGGTGATGAAAGAAGTGGCGTCGAGCTACCTGGCCTCGCTTTGGAGCCGCGATGTAAAAGGCGATCGCCGCAGCGAAAAAGCCAGCACCGAAGACAAGCTCAGCCAGTATTTTACCTGGATCGTGTTTGGCATTGCCTTGTTGACCGGCATCTGGTGGGCCGTGAACGACCCGTCCAAAATCGGCGCTTCGGTGACCTCTATATTTATAATAGCCTGTCCCTGTGCGCTGCTGCTGGCGGCCAGTTTTACCAACGGCCATATTTTGAACCTGCTGGCGCGGAAAGGATTCTTCCTGCGCAATGCCGGCGTTATCGACACCATCGCCCATTGTGACCATATTGTATTTGACAAAACCGGCACCCTCACGGTGGTCAATGCCCCCGAAATCAGTTACCAGGGCATCCCCTTATCCCCCGAAGAACAAACAGCGGTGGCAGCCCTGGCCGCCTGTTCGGGCCACCCGTTGAGCCGGGCCATTGCGCGGCACTTGCCAACCACCTACCAGGTAACGGTAACCGACTTTACAGAAACGCCGGGGCAGGGTATACAGGGCGTAGTGGGGAATCGGCAAATTCGCCTCGGTTCGGCCGCTTTTACCCAGAACAACCAGCTCAATGCAAGCTCCGTTTTTATACAAATAGATGATTATCAGCCTGGTTACTTCCAGTTTAAGAACCGTTACCGGGAGGGCTTAACCAGCAATTTGCGGCGGCTCAACACCGGCTTTACCGTGCTTTCGGGTGATAACGACCAGGAAGAAACGGCCCTCAACCAATTGTTCAACCAGCAGGCCGAACTGCATTTCAGGCAAACGCCTGCCGACAAAATGGACCATATCCAGCGCCTGCAGGAGCAGGGTCATACGGTGATGATGATTGGCGACGGCTTGAACGATGCGGGGGCTTTCCGCCAGGCCGATGCGGCGATAGCGGTGACCGAGGCCCATAATAATTTCACGCCGGCGAGCGATGCCATTATGCAGGCTTCGGCCTTCGACAAGCTGGCAGCTTTTGTGGCGGTATGCCGCGGCAACCGGACCCTGATTACCATTGCATTTACATTTTCCATCATATATAACCTCATCGGTTTGTGGTTTGCCGTGCAGGGCCGGTTGTCGCCCATGGTGGCCGCCATCCTCATGCCGAGCAGCACGCTGACCATCTTCCTTATTACTTATGTTGGCAGTTGGGTGCTGGCCAAACGGCACCGGCTTGCCTGATTTTTCCCCTTTTTACAGGGCGCCAGCGGGGTATAACCCGGGGTTGCTGATGAATATCAGTACATCGCTTGATGACAGTCAGGTGACAAAACTCAGTGCCGCTCTAAGTTTACATCGCAATTTTTTAACCATGAGTGTCATCGTAATTCTATTAACCGTGAGTGTCGCCATTGCGGCGGTATTCCTGGCTGCTTACCTGTGGAGCGTTTCGCGGGGACAATTTGAAGATGATGTATCGCCCGCTTCCAGAATTTTATTTGAAGATGAACCCCTGAATAAATAGCCGCTTATGCAAACAACAGAAACTTTCTATTACGACAACAAGATCGTGCGGGCCTTCGGGATTGCCACTGTCGTGTTCGGCATCGTCGGAATGCTTGCCGGACTCTGGGCAGCGATCCAGATTTATTATCCGCAGATTAGTTTGGGATTGGCAGCCACCACTTTTGGTCGCTTGCGTCCCCTGCACACCAACGCCATCATTTTTGCTTTTGTAGGCAATGCCACTTTTGCAGGCGTCTATTACTCATTGCAGCGTTTGTGTAAAACACGTATGTGGAGTGATAAACTCAGTTGGATCAATTTCTGGGGATGGCAACTCATCATTGCCGCGGCCGCTATCACATTGCTGGCAGGTTTTACTACCGGTAAAGAATATGCGGAACTGGAATGGCCCATTGATATCGCCATCGCCCTGATTTGGGTGGTATTTGGTGTCAATATGTTCGGTACCATCTTGGTTCGTCGCGAGAAACACTTGTATGTAGCCATCTGGTTTTACATCGCCACATTCGTGACCGTTGCGCTGTTGCACATCGTGAACAGCTTTGAGATTCCGGTATCTTTCATGAAAAGTTATAGCTGGTACGCCGGCGTACAAGATGCGCTGGTACAGTGGTGGTATGGTCACAACGCGGTGGCCTTCTTCCTCACGACGCCGGTGCTTGGTTTGATGTATTATTTTCTGCCCAAGGCAGCAAATCGTCCGGTATATTCTTACCGTTTGTCGATCATTCACTTTTGGGCACTGATCTTTATCTATATATGGGCTGGTCCGCACCACCTGTTGTACACTTCCCTGCCCGACTGGGCACAGTCGCTCGGCGTGGTATTCAGTGTAATGCTGATTGCCCCCAGTTGGGGTGGTATGCTGAACGGTTTGTTCACCCTGCGTGGCGCCTGGGATAAAGTGAGGGAAGATCCTGTGTTGAAATTCATGGTAGTGGCCATTACCTGTTATGGTATGGCTACGTTTGAAGGCCCCTTGTTGAGTTTGAAAAGCGTAAATGCCATTTCGCACTTTACCGACTGGACCATTGCCCACGTGCATATTGGTGGTTTGGGTTGGAATGGTTTCATGGCCTTCGCCATTATGTACTACCTGGTGCCGAAAATGTGGGGTACTAGTTTGTACAGCACCAAGCTGGCCAACAACCACTTCTGGTTGGGTACTGTTGGTATCGTAATCTACGCGATTCCTATGTACTGGGCGGGTTTTGAACAGAGCCTGATGTGGAAATCGTTTACACCCGAGGGACAACTGAAATACCAGTTCATTGAAACCGTTAACAGCATCATGCCGCTGTATATTCTGCGCAGCATTGGTGGTGCCCTGTACCTGACAGGTGCCTTGATCATGGTGTACAACCTGGCCAAGACCATCGGCAAGGGTGTATTCATTCCCGAAGAAGAAGCACATGCCGCACCGTTGTTGAAAGAAGAATCACATGCCCGCGAATACTGGCATCGTGTGATCGAGCGCAAACCACTGACCATGTTGGTGCTGAGTTTAATTGTGGTTGCCGTTGGCGGTGCGATTGAATTCATTCCCACTTTTCTGGTAAAAAGCAATATTCCTACCATCGCAAGCGTGAAGCCTTATACACCGCTTGAATTGCAGGGCCGCGATATCTATGTGCGGGAGGGTTGTTATACCTGTCACTCGCAAATGGTACGTCCGTTCAGAGACGAAGTAGCCCGTTACGGCGAATATTCAAAAGCTGGCGAATTTGTGTACGACCATCCCTTCCAGTGGGGTAGTAAGCGTACCGGTCCCGATCTGGCGCGCGAAGGCGGAAAATATCCTGACTCCTGGCACTATAACCACATGTATGATCCGCGCAGTATGAGTCCCGGTTCGATCATGCCGCAATACACCTGGTTGCTCGACAATGCACTTGACACCAGCTCAACACCGGGTAAGATCAGGGCGATGCAAACCCTGGGTGTACCTTATCCGCAAGGCTATGACCAACAGGCCAACAAAGACCTGATGGACCAGGCCAAAGGCATCCAGAAAAAACTGAAAGCCGATAAGATCGAAACGCCGGCCAATGCAGAAATCATCGCACTTATTGCTTACCTGCAGCGAATCGGAACCGATATCAAAGCAGATACCGCTAAAAACAGTTTAACCAGTAATCCATAGTCATGAAATTCATCAACTATATCACCAAAATAGCCGGCATTGATATCTACGGATTGGTGTCGCTCCTACTCTTTGTGTTGTTCTTTACCGTGATGCTGGTATGGGTACTCAAAAGCAACAAGAAAAAACTGGCAGAAATCAGCCGCATTCCCCTTGAACAATAAACCAAACCGAACATGAAACATGAACTTGATATTTTCAGCAATAGCACTGCACTGGTGTTACTGATAGTGATGTTCGTACTGCTGATCGTTATTGGCCTGCTCGGCAACGTGATGTATGGCCTCGCACAGGTAAAATACAAGCGTGAGAAGAAAGAAGCGAATGCGTCGAAAGCAGGAATGCTTGGCATTGTATTGCTGCTGCTGGCCGGATCGGTGTATGCGCAAGATGCGCCTGCCGCCGCTGCGGCTGAAGAAGGCATTGCTGGCATGACCTATACTACCTTTTATTCAATGCTTTTTGTACTGGGTTTGGAGTTGTTTATCATCCTGACCATGTTGTTGCAGATTCGCCTGATGTTAAGAGCAGAAAAGGCGGTAGAAGTAGAAGAAGTAAAGGTGGCTAAAGAGTCTTCTTTTGCCAAATGGTGGGCCAAGCTGAATGCCTTTAAGCCGGAAGAGCAGGAAGCTGACATTATGCTCGACCACAACTACGACGGTATCCAGGAACTGGACAATCGCCTTCCGCCCTGGTGGATTTATGGTTTCTATGCCACCATTATATTTTCAGTGGTGTATTTATGGCGTGCCGAAGTGAGCCATGCTGCACCGAACAGCATCGAAGAGTATACGGCGTCGGTTGACGCAGCCAAAAAAGAAGTTTCTGCTTATCTTGCACTTAAGGGTGAAAGTGTAGATGAGAATACCGTCGAAATGATGAAAGATCCTGCTGATATCGCCGCTGGCAAAGCCAACTTCGTAAAATCATGTGCTGCCTGTCACCTTGAAAACGGCGGCGGCTCGGTTGGTCCTAACCTGACAGACGACTATTGGATGCATGGTGGCGATATCAAAGCAGTGTTCAAAACCATTCGGTATGGTATAAATGCAATGCCGAACTGGCAGAATACCTATTCGAACAAACAGATTGCGCAACTGGCCAGTTATGTAGAGTCCCTCAAGGGTACCAATCCGCCAAACGCAAAAGCTCCGCAGGGTGAGCTCTATCAGCCTGCCGCTAAATAATGAAACCACAGGAAAATTTCAGGGACCGCATCGCTACGGTTGATGCGTCGGGTAAGAGGAAGTGGGTATATGCCCGCAAGCCGAAAGGGAAGTATTATACCGCGCGGACCATCGTGAGTCTGTTCTTTTTCGCCCTCTTCCTCACCCTTCCCTTTGTTAAGTTGAATGGCCGGCCTTTGTTTATGTTCAATATTCCGCAGGCCAAGTTCATCATCTTTGGTAAAGTGTTTTGGCCCCAGGATTTTGTGGTATTTGGCGTGGCCATGGTAACGGGCATCTTGTTTATTGTGTTGTTCACCGCGGCTTTTGGCCGGTTGTTTTGCGGTTGGGTTTGTCCGCAAACCAACTTCATGGAGATGTTGTTTCGCAAAATCGAATACGTTATCGAGGGCGATGCTTCTGAGCAACAACGCCGCAACAAAGGTCCCTGGAATGCTGAGAAGATTCGTGTAAAAACAACCAAACATGTGGTGTTTTTTCTCATCGCCTTTGTGATTGCCAATTATTTTCTAGCCTATATCATTGGCGTTGATGCTTTATTCGCCATTATACGGGAACCGGTATCACAACATGTGGGCGGTTTTTTGAGCCTGGTCGTGTTTTCTTCTGTGTTTTATGCCGTGTATGCATTTTTCCGCGAGCAGGCTTGTACGGTGGTTTGTCCCTATGGTCGACTGCAAAGCGTATTGCTCGACCGCAACTCGGTGATTGTTGCCTATGATTACAAACGCGGTGAGCCGAGGGGCAAAGCGAAGCCGGATGTTACCGTTGGTGATTGTGTAGACTGTTACCAGTGTGTGCGGGTTTGCCCTACAGGTATCGATATCCGCAATGGTACACAAATGGAATGTGTGGGTTGCACAGCGTGTATTGATGCCTGTGATGCCATTATGATTGGCATGAACCGCCCCACCGGACTGGTGCGGTATGCATCGGAAAGTGGTATTGCTGAAGGCAAAAAACTGAGCTACACCGGTCGGATGAAATTTTATACCCTGGTGTTGTTTATTCTCGCTGGACTATTAACCACCTTATTGGTAACCCGTCACAACGTGGATGGCACGATTGTTCGCGCGCCGGGATTGTTGTTCCAGGAAGTGGGCACCGACAGCCTGTCGAACCTGTATAGTTTTAAATACAGGAACAAGACCCTCGATGATATTCCGCTGGAGTTGAAACTGGAAGGCATGAATGGCCAGGTGAAACTGGTTACCAGCAATACCATTGTGGCGAAAAAAGAAGACATTGGTTCCGCTTCGTTTTTCATTGTGTTGCCGCGCAGTGCGATCAATAGCAGAAAGACACCGTTGAAAGTAGGTTTGTACCAGGGCAACCAAAAGATTGCGGTAGTGAAAACCAATTTCATGGGACCGTTTAATAAATTTTAAAACTTCGTATATGCATTGGGGTCATAAAGTAATTGCCGGTTTTGTTGCCTTTGCCATTTTCATTGGCTATATGGTGTATCGTGCGCAGAGCACTACTTTCTACCTCGTAGAAAAAGACTATTACAAAAAAGAACTGCATTACCAGGACCAGATCAATGCCATGCAGCGTACGGCTCCTTACCTGAGCGCGCTGCAAATTAACAGGTCGGGTAATTCGGTTCACTTACAATTGCCTCCCATTGTGGGCAGCAATGTAAGCGGCGAAGTTTGGTTCTACTGCCCCGACAATGCCGATCTCGATCAGCATTTCAATTTGCAAACCGATGCGCAGGGTCAACAGCAATTCAACGGACTCGTGGAAGGCAAGGCCTATACCATGCGTATCAGTTGGAAGCAGGAGAATCTCGACTATTATGCGCAAAAAGCCCTGGGCAGATAATTTTTTTTCAGCTTTGCGCTGCTTTTTTGGGGCTATTTTTTAATTGAATAAACGATGATGAGCGCCTTACTCGCCGGATGGTTACTGGGCATTGCAGGCAGCCTGCACTGTGTAGGCATGTGCGGCCCGCTGGCGGTGCTGGCACCGGTCGACCGGCGCTCGTCGTTTCATATGGTATTGTCGATGACGGCCTACCAGTTGGGCCGCACCGCCATGTATGCGCTACTGGGCTTGCTGATCGGTTTGTTTGGCCGCGGCCTGGCGATTGGCGGCTGGCAGCAGGGCATCGCGTTTGTGGCCGGGCTGGGTACCATTGGCTGGGCCCTGCGATTGCTGTACCGCCGCTGGCGCATCGCTCACCCGACGGGCAGCACCCGACGGGTAGTACCAGACGGGTACAAGAAAGCGGCCGTGGTACAACACTCCTTTATCCCTTCGCCGGTCAAATTCATTCACAAAGCTTCGGCGGTTTTATTGCGCCGCCCGGCACGCTGGTACAATGCCCTCGGCTTCGGCGCCGTTAACGGATTATTGCCCTGTGGCATGGTGTACCTGGCCCTGGTGGCTTCGATAGCTGCCAACAGCGCCGCTGGCTCCACTGTTTTTATGGCTGGCTTCGGCCTGGGAACCATACCCACTATGTTGCTTGCCGCCCTGGGTTTGCAATGGGTGCGCGCCCATGCCGGTCACCTGTATGTAAAATACTTTCCCTTCGTGATTTTACTGACAGGCTTGATTTTGGTGCTGCGCAGTGCTTCGGCTATGCCCGACCTGCTGCAAAAAATTGCGGTGCATTGTATGCCGCAATGATGTACTGCAGCGCGAAGCTTGACTTTCCCTGCAAATAATGCGATCTTGTGGTTCAACCCACAGCTATGAAACAACCCAATGAACGTCGACTGTTCCGTTTTCTGTTTTTCTTCATTCTTTTTATCGGTGCTGGTGTGTTTTTTGCCAACGCGCAACCTGTTTCCGAACACGGTCAGCTCTCGGTAAAAGGCGGGCAACTGGTCGACGCAAAAGGCAAGCCGCTGGTATTACGGGGGGTTAGTTTCGGTTGGCACAATTACTGGCCGCGTTTTTACAACGAAGCCGCGGTGAACTGGCTGGCAACCGACTGGTATGCCACCGTGGTGCGCGCGGCGATGGGTGTTGAGCCCGACGGCGGATATAGTAAAAAACCAACCGAAGCCAAAGAGAAAATCCGCGCTGTTATTGATGGGGCTATTAAGAGTGGCGTCTACGTGATTGTCGATTGGCACAGCCACAATATCAATACCGCCGAAGCAGTTGCTTTCTTCAAAGAAATTTCGGCTGCATATAGCCGTTATCCCAATATCATTTACGAAATCTTCAATGAGCCTGACCATGAGACCTGGGCCGAGGTGAAAAAATATTCGGCCGAAGTGATTGCAGCGATCAGGGCCAACGACAAGGACAATATTATCCTGGTGGGTTCGCCGCATTGGGACCAGGATTTGAAGATAGTGGCGGATGATCCGCTCACCGGCTACAACAATATTATGTACAGCTTGCATTACTACGCGGCCACACACAAGCAGGGACTGCGCGACCAGGCCGACTATGCCATTGGCAAGGGCATTCCCATTTTTATTTCCGAATGTGCGGGCATGGAGGCAACCGGCAACGGGCCGATCAATGACGAAGAATGGCAGCGCTGGATCGACTGGTCTGAAGCGAATAAGATTAGTTGGGTGGTTTGGTCGGTCAGTGAAAAAGAAGAGACTTGTTCAATGTTGACAGCATTGGCAGGTGCCGAGGGCAAATGGGATGATCGCGATTTAAAAGAGTCGGGCTTGAAAACGAAAGAGTATTTGCGGTACTTTAACAGGGTGAACAATCGGAGCGGGCGATGAACATTCGGCGTCAGTGTTTATTGAATCCGATGCTTTTTGCATCTCATTGGCAACCTCTCCGCCATGAGAACAATGCTCTTCCTGCTGGCATTTGCCGCCGCCTGTGATGCTGCACCTGCTGATACCACTGCATCTTCGGTAACGCATCCGCCGATAGGCGATAGTTCTTTTTTTAACAGGCTTTCGGCTGCAGCCATCGCTCTCACCCACCAAACTGTTAGCTACGATCCTACTTATTATGTGATTGCGTATCCGAACGGGGATATACCTGCCGGCAAGGGTGTTTGCAGCGATGTGGTGATTCGGGCTTATCGAAAGCTGGGCATCGATTTGCAAAAGTCGGTGCACGAAGACATGCTACAACATTTTCGCGACTATCCGAAACACTGGGGCTTGGCCGCGCCTGATAAAAACATCGATCACCGGCGCGTGCCCAACCTCATGACTTTTTTCGAAAGAAAAAACAGTAGCCGAAAACTTTCCCTGGCTTCGGCCGATTACCAACCTGGTGATATTGTTTGCTGGCTTTTGCCTGGTAACCTCAACCATATTGGATTGATAACAACGGAGCTGTCCGGCGACTTGAAAACGCACCTGGTGGTACACAATATCGGCGGCGGACAAGTAATGGAAGATTGTCTGTTTCGCTACAAAATCATTGGCCATTATCGATACAACCCTGCTGCAAACACTACTGTTCGCGGGCAATGACAATAATAATATGCTGCAGGAAAATATTGCACGAATAACCGCACCGACGCTTGCTCACGCATTACTGCACCGGCGTTTGTTCGCGCCATACAAAGTTTGACAGCCGCTTGCTGATCAGCCAGTGCCCCTGCTTCTTTACAAACTCGTCGTTATAGATCACCGCCATGGTAGTCTTTACTTTCTTGCCCTCTTGCAGGCCGACTAATATCACCAGGCAATAAGAAGTCGCCCTGGCCTGATCGCCTTGTAGGTGCAGTGTTTGCTGCCCGTTGAGGTGATACACGGTTTCAAAATTGCCGAGAAAACCACCGAAGGCATCACCGATCTGCTTCCGACCAGTCAATACCCCGCCTGGTTGTCCCTCAACGCGCGACTCCACCACCGCATTTTCGGTGAACAACAGGGTTTGTTCCTGTGTTTTTTTTGGTCGGCGAGTACGGAAAAAGTATCAACGATGTTTTTGATCGCTATCCTGTCTTCGATCGCCTGCAATCTTGCCATTGCAGTAGAGGTGGTTTTTTGCTGTGCCGCACCTGCCAAACTGGTGAGGGCCAATAAGAAGAGACCGGTTATTTTTTTCATGTTCCTTGTAATTTTTGACAAAGCTAGCACAAGACGAGACCGGCCATTTACCTGCTTTACGGTATCTCTTACCTGGTTTCCGGACAATCGGTGGCTCGTGCAGACTGTATACAAGTTTGCTTTACTTTTAAACAACAAATCATCGCGTGCAGAAAACAAGACATATCGCCACTGTAAGTGACTACAATGCCATTGTTGATCTAAAAACCCAGCATCCCCTGGTGAGTGTGATTGACTTTTCGACGCTGAAACGCAGGTCGCAACCCGCAGCGCACGATATCCAGGCCATCAGTTTTGGCTTTTATGCCGTTTTCTTAAAAGACCAGGCGCATTGCGATATCCGCTATGGCCGTTCGTCGTATGATTACCAGGAAGGCACTTTGTTGTTCATCGCGCCCGACCAGGTAGTGAGCATCGCAGAAGATGATGAAGATTATGCGCCGAGTGGTTATGTGCTACTCTTTCACCCGCATTTGTTGAAAGGCACTTCATTGGGTCGAAACATCTCTAACTATTCTTTTTTCTCTTACACTGTTCGGGAAGCCCTGCACCTTTCAGATGACGAACAACAAATGGCGATCGAGTCTTTTGAAAAAATCAGGAAAGAACTACACCATGGTGTGAACAAGCATAGCCAGAAATTGATCGTAGCCAATATTGAATTGTTTCTCGATTATTGCGTTCGCTTTTATGACCGTCAGTTCATTAGTCGCGATCACGACAACGTCGTTTTGCTGCATCGGTTCGACGATTTACTGAATGATTATTTTGCTGCCGGAAAAGCAGCCAGTGCCGGTCTGCCTTCTGTTGCTTATTTCGCCGAACAGTTTCATGTATCACCCAATTATTTCGGCGACCTGGTGAAAAAGAAAACCGGCAAAACAGCCCTGGAATGCATCCAGCAAAAACTATTGTCGATGGCCAAAGAAAAACTCTTTGACCCCGCAAAAAGCCTGAGTGAAGTGGCTTACGAAATGGGCTTTGCTTACCCGCAACACTTCACCCGCTTTTTCAAACAGCACGCCGGGCAAACACCCACTGAATACCGCGTGTCGATCAGTGAATCGTAGTGCCGGCGTGCGCCTGGTTACAACCAATTTTATTTTCCTGTTAATTGCTGCAGGTGTTGCGGGTAACGTGCACCATGAATATTGATTTTGCTGGCTGCTTCTTCGATGGTCAACAAATCAGTTGCGCTGAGTTCAATGGCTACCGCACCAATATTTTCTTGCAGTCGATGCAGTTTGGTGGTACCCGGAATCGGAACAATCCACGGTTTTTGCGCCAGCAACCAGGCCAATGCTATTTGTGCAGGCGTGGCTGATTTTTCAATAGCCATGTTTTTAAGCAGGTCTACAAAGGCGAGGTTGGCCTTGCGATTCTCTTCGGCAAAACGCGGCACGATATTGCGGAAATCGTTTTTGTCGAATTCTGTGTTCTCGTTGATGGCGCCCGTCAGAAAGCCTTTGCCCAGCGGACTAAAAGGCACAAAGCCGATGCCCAGTTCTTCGAGCGTGGGGAGGATTTCATTTTCCGGTTCCCGCCACCAAAGCGAGTATTCACTTTGCAGCGCAGCGAGCGGTTGAACAGCATGTGCTTTGCGAATACTGCCAGCACCGGCCTCCGACATGCCCCAGTGTTTGACTTTTCCTTCGGCAATCAGGTCTTTAATGGTGCCGGCTACGTCTTCAATGGGCACCGACGGATCGACCCGGTGCTGGTAAAACAAATCGATGTAGTCGGTTTTTAAACGACGCAATGAAGCTTCTGCGACGGCACGGATATTTTCTGGCCTGCTGTCGAGGCCGAGGGCTGGCTGGCCTTCTTTAAAACCAAATTTGGTGGCGATGATCACTTGGTTGCGCAAGGAAGAAAATGCTTCGCCCAGCAATTCTTCATTGCTGTAGGGGCCATAGGCTTCGGCTGTGTCGAAGAAATTAATGCCTGCATCAAATGCAGCGCGCAATAAACGAATGGCCGCTGGTTTGTCGGTCGCTGGTCCGTAGCCGAAACTAAGACCCATGCAGCCCAGGCCGAGTGCCGAAACCTGTAAACGGCTATTGCCAAGATTTCTGTATTGCATGTTTGGTAGAATGAGAACACAAATGTCACAAGTGCTGCGTTAATACAGTTATACCAATTACGTTTTTACCTACCAATATCACTTTATTGGCACAACCTTTAAACAAGAAATCCCCGAAAGGTCTTGAGAATGCGGGTCAAAAAGCCCAACGGCCATCAGGTGGCAGTATGAAAGATTTCATTCAAAAAAATAGCGCACGATGATGGTGCTCATGCGCGAAATAATAAGCGCCCACTAGCTTGCACGGCGAATCAAATCTTTCACTGTATGAAAAAGACTTTACTGGCAACCTGTGTATTATTAGCCGGGTACATGTCGTTTGCGCAAACCAAACCAGCCGACAGCAAATGGGCTGTAAGACTTCGCGCTATTGCAGCCGTTCCTCCCGCCTCTAGTTATGATTTGTCTGGAACCGATGTCACAATTTCGGCGGCGGTGGTACCAGAATTGGATTTCACTTATTATTTCACGAAGAATTTGTCGGCAGAATTGATCCTGGGTACAACCAAGCATAAAGTGAAGACCGATGACAACCATGGCACCAAAACAACTTTGGGAACTGTATGGTTGTTGCCACCAACCCTGAACCTGCAATATCATTTTCCGTTGAAAGCTTTTACGCCCTATGTAGGTGCGGGTGTGAACTATAGCATTTTCTATGGCGCAAAAGACGAAGCAGCCAAGCTGGCTTACAAAAACAATATTGGTTTCTCTACCCAAATAGGTACCGATATCGCTGTTACTGATAAATGGTTTATCAATATCGATATCAAGAAAATCTTCTTAAAAACAGATGTGACCGTAGCCAACACTACCACGCTGAAAGATGTAAAAGTTGATCCGTTCATCTTTGGGATCGGCGTCGGTACTCGTTTCTAGTTTTTGGTTAGAAAAGCGGGGCAATCCGCGAAAAGAGGCGATCTCTGGCGAGAGACGCCTCTTTATATCAATGCGAAAAGGTAATGTTCTGTACAACTGTAGTACCCTGTGAAGTAGTCGTGACGCTTACTTTTAGCTGAGTGGAAGTGAGTGACTCGATGGTATACAGTTCTTCGTCGAACTCGATCTTGGTTTCATTCTCCGCGAATTTCCAGGTGCTAGTGTAAGTCTGGTCATCACCTGCATTACATTTAGTAGCGCCTTCATCGCCAATCAGAGTGCCGTCAGCCACAAACGTGGTTATATTGTCTTTCAAACAAGGCTCGGCTTCTTTCCAAAAATCGTAGGTAGTTGCGCCACTAACCAACATATAAGCAGTTACTTTCCAACTGCCAGCGGTGAGCAGCTCGGTTTTTGACTTCGGCTTTTCGTCTTCTTTTTTGCAGGAAGAAGCAGTTGTTATAACGGTTATGGCGGCGGCGGCCAGGGCCAGGCTTGTCAGTTTCATGATAGAAGGGGTTTGGTTATTAACCCCTGTACAACGTACTTTGACCTGCTTTAGTATTCCATCAAGCTGTCAAATTGCTGTTGCCACAGCGATTTTTAGTCGTCGTCAACTGTCGTAAACAGCTCATTTTCAGTCGATTGCATCTACGCCAGTTGTGGCTGCATTTTAATATCTTTCCATAGCTTTTCTATCTATGACCACTGTCATGAAAACAACCCGCTTTGTCATTTTGGTTTCTGCCTGTTTTGCCTTTATCCATTGCAGCAAAGAATTTGATGGCGAAGAGGCCAGCATCGTCAACGATTGCACCGGCAGTTATTTGCGCTTTGCCAACGGCGATCGAAAAGTCTGCAATGCGGGCATGTTATCGAACTATACGACTGGCACCGCCGTGAAAGTACAGTTTACCGCCATCGACACCTGTGCAGACGCAACCGTCGATTGTTATGTGTTACACAACCACCTGGGCTGGGTACGGGTGGAGCAGATCTCGTCGCGGTAGTATTGGTTTTCCCGTATCAAAAACGAACGCGAATTGTATCAATAGCGTACAGTACAGGCCCTCCTGCCGTTGTTTCTTTTTGAAAGCCAGCGATTTATCATTTGGTATTGTATTGGTTCTTACTCGTCCATCCAAAACAAGAATATGTTTCGCAATTACTTAAAAACTGCCTGGCGCAACCTGATCAAGAACAGAACTTTTAGCCTGCTCAATATTGCCGGCCTTTCCGTTGGTGTTACCTGTTCGCTGTTAATCCTGTTATGGGTAAATTATTATTTCAGCTTCAACCAATCCATCCCAGCCCTGAAAAACCTGTACAACGTTAAAAACAACCAAACATACGGCGCCGATCATTTTACTTTTTCAGCCACGCCTTTTAAAGCCAAAGATGCGTTGCTGGAAGGCTTTCCCGCCGTGAAAAAAGCGACGCGTTTTACCGATATTTCTACCACAGTTGCCGTCAACGACAAATTCATTGGTCAGCATGGCGGTTATGCCGACGCTGATTTTTTCTCCATGTTCAATATTGCTATTCTCCACGGCGCCATCAGCACTGATCCAAATAGTATTACCGGCGTTGCTGTGTCAAAGAAACTCGCACAGCAATATTTCGACAACGAAGAAGCACTCGGCAAAACCATCAACATCGATAAGCAACCGGCAACCATCACCGCCGTGTACGACAATCTGCCCCAAAACACCCAGTTCAGCGGCACTGATTTTATATTGCCGTTTGCACTATACTATGAAAAAAACAAAAACGCCGATTCATGGGGCAACAATGTAACAGATACCTGGGTGCAATTGCAAGATGGCGCTGACTTAGCGAGTATCAATAAACAAGTTGGCCAACTGGTTAAAAAACACAATAGCGCCTCAAACAACGAGCTGTTTTTATATCCTTTGAATCGGATGACACTGTACAATCGATTCGTGAATGGAAAAGAAGATCCAACGCAGGGACAAAACAAATATGTTCGCATGTTTACCCTGGTGGCCTTCATCATCCTGCTGATTGCCTGTATCAATTTCATGAACCTTTCCACCGCACGTAGTGAAAAAAGAGCAAAGGAAATCGGTTTGCGCAAAGTGTTGGGGTCGGCCAAAGCCGATCTTGTAACGCGCTTTCTGGCCGAATCGATGATCCTTTCTTTCATTGCCGTTTTGCTGGCCATCATTGCGGTGCTCCTGGTATTGCCGCGTTTCAGCAACCTGGTGGGCATTCCTCTGGCGCTCGACCTACACAGTCCGCAGAACATCGCCGTGTTGCTGCTGATCGCCGTGGTAAGCGGCCTCATAGCCGGCAGTTATCCCGCATTGTACCTATCCTCATTCAATCCCATCCGCGCCCTGAAGAAACAAATTACAAAAACAGCAGGCGGCTCGGGCCTCGTGCGCAAGGGTTTGGTCATAAGTCAATTTGCCATATCAGGTGTGATGATCATCGCCGTCATTTTGATCTACCAGCAAATACAATATGCCCATCAACGCGACCTTGGTTTCAACAAAAACAATGTGCTTTATATTGCCAGTACACCTGACATCATAAAAAGCTATCCGTCGCTGAAACAATCGCTGTTGCAAAACGGCCAGGTGAGTGCGGTTTCGCTGGGTTCGCATACACCGTTCGCGATGTGGGCAAATGGCGGCGGATTGGGTTGGGAAGGCAAAGATGAAAACAGTGATGTACTGGTCACCTACGTAGGCGCCGATGCTGATTATCTGCACACTTTTGATATTCCGTTGTTGGAAGGGCGCGGTTTTTCAGCCGACCCAAAAGCCGATAGTGGTGGCGTCATCATCAACGAATCTTTTGCGCGTTTAATGGGCAAAGCCGGGCATGCCGGCAGTCGTATGTGGAGCAACGCCAACAAAGCTGATGCCTCCCTGATTATCGGCATCACCAAAAATTTCGTGTATAACAGTGTTACAGACAAAGAACCTGCGCCACTGCTGATGTACAATAGCCAGCAAAACGCGAATATGGTTTTTGTGCGACTGAAACCAGGCGCCGACCCGCAAACAGCAATACCACTCGTGAAGCAGGCCTTTGCTGCAGCCGATGCCGCCAGCGTATTCGACTATCATTTCCTGAACGACGATTTTGAAAAAAATTTCAAGACCGTTCGCTTCACAGGTTCATTAGCAACCCTGTTCGGTTCATTGGCTATTTTTATTTCCTGCCTGGGCTTGTTTGGCTTGTCGGCCTTTATGGCAGAACAACGACTCAAGGAAATTGGTATACGTAAAGTGTTGGGTGCCTCTTCCGGCTCCATTGTTTCACTGCTTTCCAAAGATTTTGTCATCATGGTAGCCATTTCCTGTGTCATTGCTTTTCCGCTTGGTTATTGGATCATGCACCTTGGTTACAGGACTTTGACTACCGGATAACCATTTCCTGGCAAGTGTTTGCACTAACCGCGCTGCTGGTATTGCTGATTGCCGTGATTACCGTTGGTATGCAATCGTTTCGGGCCGCCCGTGCCAACCCCATCAAGTCGATTCGCACGGAATAACAGGGATGGTGCAGGTGATCATGTCAGCTTAAATATTGTTAGATCTTGCCATAATCGTACCCGCGGAACAATGCGCAGGCGGCCCGAAGCGTTATGCCGTTTCCAAGGCCCGTACTATGTACAAGCAACCGATCATTTCCAGTTTAGCGCTGCTGCTGTTGCCCTTTTTCGGGGTTACGCAGAACTTGTACGCCATCGCCGACAGCCTGCAAACAGAAGGAAAACGCATCTACCAATCGGAGATTACTTCCTGGCATGGCAGCGATTTGTTTATCGACAAATACAAAGAGACCAACAATATCGGCGGCTATTTTTCTTACAAAGAGAACCAGGCTTTCAAGTGCGTATTCATCAACAAAGGGCCCAATCCCAAGGTTATTGGAACCGTCGTCTTAGACAGTTCCTTCAATCCGAAAAAGGCGCAGACCTTACTGGTAGAAAGAGAGTTGACTGCCTTGGAACGCGACTATTGGCAACTGCGCACCGCTGCTTATGCCGCTCTGAAAGACAGTAAACAGTTTGCCGTGTACGAAAACACCAGCCTGAATATTGTTCCGCTGATTGATGGTGAAGAGCGAAAAGCATATGTGTTGACTGGCCCGAAGTCAAATGGACTGGTCATTTTCGGCAACGACTGTTTGCTGCGTTTCAACGGCCAGAATGAATTGATTTCTTTTAAGAAAATTCACAACAATATCATGCCCATTGAATTTGACCCCACAGGTATTAACGATCCTGTTGGTGCCGTTCATTCGCACAATGCGACCACGGGCGAATTCATCACTGCCACGGATATCTGCACGCTGCTGTTGTACCAAAAATTTGCGCGATGGAGTACTTATTTCGTTACCGGCCCTAATCATGTCTCCATTTGGAATTGCACCAAGAATGAATTACAGCTACTCACCCGCGAGGACTGGGAGAAAAACAACCCCTCGCCCAAAAAGAAAGACCGTCACTAACCAAGACTGCATTGACTATCGATACCTACGCCGCATCATTCTATAGTACAACAAAGGCACTACCACCAGGGTCAGGAATGTAGACGTAATGGTGCCGCCCATCAACGATATGGCCAATCCCTGGAAAATCGGGTCAAACAAAATGATCACCGCGCCCAGCGCCACGGCACCTGCTGTCAACAATATCGGTGTGGTTCTAACTGCACCTGCTTCAATGATCGACTGTTTCAACGGTATACCTTCTTTCAACCGAATATTGATGAAATCGATCAGTAACACCGAGTTTCGCACCATGACGCCCGCGAGCGCAATAAAACCTATCATCGATGTTGCGGTGAAATAAGCCCCCATCATCCAGTGGCCGATGATGATACCAATCAACGACAATGGAATGGCTGCCAACATCACCAGCGGTACCGTAAAATGCTGGAACCAACCAACAATCAGGATATAGATGATCAGTATCACCACGCCAAAAGCAATGCCTAAGTCGCGAAACACTTCGAACGTAACTTGCCATTCACCATCCCATTTCAACGAGTAATCGTCTTCCAGATCAGGTTGATGGGTGTATTCTTCCCGAAGACTATAGCCTTTTGGCACCTGGATATTTTTCAGGCTGTCTGAAATATTGGCTATGGCGTACGACGGACTCTCCAGCGCACCTGCCATATCGGCCAATACAAAAACCACTTGTTTCTGGTTCTTGCGATAGATGCTTTTGGGTTTATCCACGCGTTCCGTTTTCACCAAGTCGCGCACCGCCACCATATTTCCCTGCATATTTGCCAGCCGCAGGTCAAGCACATCATCGATCCCTGCTTTGTCTGCATCACTCAATTGCAATTGAATGGGCGTTTGTTTATACGTGGCGGGCTGGTAAATATTTCCTGCCGCCATACCAGATAGTGCTGCTTGCACCGTTGCACTTACCTGCGCTTCAGACACGCCATAACGCATGGCCTTCTCTTTGTCGACAGTCAACCGATACTCGGGTTGGTCATCTTCTACCATCCAGTCTACATCTACCACTCCGGGTGTACGCGCCAGCATGTCTTTCACCTGCTTCGCAATACTGAGGCGACCGTTTGCATCGGGACCATACACTTCAGCCACAATGGTCGACAATACCGGCGGCCCCGGCGGCACTTCCACCAGTTTCACATTGGCATTGTATTTCCTGGCAATCGCTTGTATCGGTTCGCGCATTTGTCGCGCGATGGCATGGCTTTGTATGCTTCTTTGTTTTTTATCAACAAGGTTCACCTGGATATCAGCCACATTCTCACCGCGACGCAGGTCATAATGTCGCACCAATCCGTTAAAGCTAATGGGTGCTGCTGTACCTACATATACCTGGTAACTCTCCACCAGGCTTTGTGCAGCGATATAGGTAGCCATGTCTTTGGCCGCGGCCTGGGTTTTTTCGAGCGTAGTACCTTCGGGCATATCAATCAACACCTGGAACTCGTTCTTGTTATCGAAAGGCAGCATCTTCACCGCCACGGTTTTGGTGTAGAACATCGCCATAGACGCCAATAGCACCAATACTGTACCGATCATAAAGCCCCATCGTTTAGCGCGCGATTCCAACATCGGCACCATTACCGAACGATAAATTTTATAAATGCCTGAGGCCTCGAGTGAATGTGGTTTGGCTTCTTCGGGTGTGTGCCCGTGTTTTTCTTTTTCGCGCAGAAAAATAAAACCAAGATAGGGCGTCAGGGTCAATGCAACCACCAGCGATAACATCATGGCAATGGATGCACCAATCGGCATGGGGCTCATGTAGGGGCCCATCATACCGCTCACAAAAGCCATGGGCAATACCGCCGCCACCACGGTGAATGTAGCCAGGATGGTAGGGTTGCCCACTTCATTGATGGCGTAAATGGCCGCGTGCAGCGGACTCATTTTTTTCATCTTAAAGTGGCGATGCATGTTCTCTGCAATGATGATAGAATCATCTACCACAATGCCGGTAATAAACACGAGTGCAAAAAGTGTAATTCTATTCAGCGTGTAGTCCAGAAAATAATAACTGAACAAAGTGAGCGCAAATGTGACCGGCACAGACAGGAACACGACCAATCCACCGCGCCATCCCATCGCCAGCATCACAAAAGCGGTCACCACTACGATGGCAATAAATAAATGAAACAACAATTCCGATACTTTATCAGAAGCCGTTTCACCATAGTTACGGGTGATGGCTACCTGCACGTTGTTGGGAATCAGTTCTTTTTTGAGGTGCTCGGTTTTCGCAATTATTTTTTCTGCCAGGTGCATCGCGTCGGCACCTTTCTTTTTCGCGATCGACAAAGTGATGGCCGGGTAGTTAGATTTAAAAACGCGCGCACCGGCGGTATCGGCTTGCCCGTATCCAAACAACACATATTGGTTGGGCATTTCAGGGCCATCTTCCAGGCTGGCTACCTGCTTTAAGTAAACAGGTTGTTGCTGTTGTACGCCTACTACCAGGTTGCCGACTTCTTCGGCCGTTTGTAGAAAATTGCCGGTCTGTACCGAGAATACTGTATCGCGTTGCAATAAGTTGCCACTTTGCATCTGCACATTGCTGCCCTGAATCTGACGCGCTACCGATAGAAAATCGACATGATTGGCCGCCATCTGGTTTTTGTTCAACAATACTTTTACCTGGCGACTGCGGCCCCCTATCACCGCGATATCGGCTACATCGGGAATTTTCTTGATCTCGTTGTTCAGCGCTTCGCCCATTTGCTTCAACTGGTAATCATCATAGTGTTCGCTCCACAAAGTGAGGCCCAGCACCGGCACATCGTCGATGGCCCGCGTTTTAATCAGCGGCATGGATACACCTTGCGGCATGCGATCCATATTCTTCATCAGTTCACTGTACAGTTTTACGAGCGATCGTTCAACATCTTCGCCCACATAGAACTGCACAATAAACATCGCCTGGCCCTTCATCGAGGTAGAGTACACATATTCTACTCCTTTGATATTGGAGATCACTTTTTCCAATGGCGCGGTCAACTTGGTTTCCACTTCTTTTGGTTCAGCACCTGGATAGGCCAAAAAAATATCGGCCATCGGCACCTGAATTTGTGGTTCTTCTTCGCGCGGTATCAGGTAGGTGCTATAGGCACCAATCAGCAGAAAGGCTGACATCAGCAGGATCGTCAGCTTTGATTGCAAAAAAGCTTTCGCAATATTGCCTGAGAAACCATTCTTCATCCGGTTCTGTTTATCCATTATTTTATTTTGACAGGGGCGCCGTTGTATAATTTTCCATCTGCACTGGCAATGAATGATTCGTCTTTGCTTAAGCCACTGATCACTTCTACTGCATTACCCTGGGTTTTGCCCAATCGCACCCAACGCAAAAGCGCAATATTATTGGCGCCAACGGTATATAAGCCGGTAAGTTGATCTTTGTTGACAATGGCCGATTGCGGCACAAGAATATTATTCGCATTCGATTTCTGTTGCTGACCAGTTGCAACCGCTACAGTGGCATACATACCCGCGTAGAGGTCTTTTTTTTCTGCTGCAGGAATATTTATTTTAATGATGTACTGCGATCCGCTTCCTATTGAAGACGGATTCAACTGCACAATATTCCCTTTGAACTGCCTGTTCACTGCATCCACCCGCACCTGTACGGGCATATTCATTTTCACCTGGCTAATTTCTGATTCAGGAACAGCGGCGCTTACCTGTAGTGTGCCAGTTTGTGCGATCGCCACAATGGGCATACCCGGGTTGGCCATGCTGCCTTCATCCACAAATTTTTGTGTTACCACACCGCTGAAAGGCGCCGTCAATTGGGTGTAGGCGAGAGATGCATTTACCTCGTTGCGCATTTGTTTGGCAGCATCGAGCCGGGCCTTCATCGATTCGTATTGAAGACCCATGTTCTCCAATTCTTTGGCAGTGGCGCTTTGCTGTTTGAACAAGGCCTGGTATCGTTCATAATCTTTCTGCGCGTTGTTCACGGCCGCCTGTGCCTCGGCGATCATGGCATCGGTTTGGGCGCGTTTGGCCATGATATCGGTTGCGCTGATGTTGGCGATTAGTTGCCCGCGGTTTACATGATCACCTACTTTCACCGACAAGCGAGTGATAAATCCCATCACGCGCGTGCTGATATTGGCAGTTTGTGATGATTCAATCATGCCGGTGAAATGCAGATCAGCATTGCCGCCGCCGCCGGGTTTTGCCAGGCTCACCGGCACCGGCGGTTCGCTACTGGTTACCGTTTCGCTGCCCGTATCAGATTTACAGGCAGCCAGTAGCAGGGTGCTTATGCCTGCAACGAGCAATAGTCGATTGATAGGTATGAACATCATTTTATTTATTGTGCAGTAATAAATTGCAGATAAGCCCGGCTAAGTTGTTGGCGAAATACCGCCTGCGCCAGACCCAATTGTTGCTGTGCCAGTTGTGTGGTAGCCAGGGTGATATCGGTGGTGCTCACCAGCCCCTGGGCATACCGGTTTTGCAATATGCGGAGTGCTTCGGCAGCCTGTGCAACGGCTGTTTTTTGCCGGCTGATCTCAAATTGCGCATCAATTACATCGCGACGAGTTTTCTGTAACTCGAGGTCGCTCTTGTCTTTTTGCAGCGAGAGATCAACCGCCATCTTTTTCTGTTCCAATTGCTGAACGGCAATTTGATTACGGGTGCGATTGCCGTTGAAAACATCCCACGACAGTTGCAGGCCGGCCAGCCAGGCATTGGCTTTAAAACCAAACAGGCTATTGTCGTTGTATTGGTAACTGCCAAACGCGTTGAGTCGCGGCAGCAGGCTTTTTTTGGTGGCTTCGATCGATTGGCTTTTTGCATCCAACGCTAAAGACATGGCGCGAAGATCGGCACGTTGTGCAGATACGCGGCTGGTATCGCTGCCGGTAAGCAAGATATCTTCCGATGGGGTAGCCGCCAGGCGGTATGTTTTTCCGACGGGTAAACCCATCAGCAGCGACAGGTAATCTGCCGCATTGCTGATGGAACTCCGGGCTTTTGCGAGATTCGATTCAACCCCCGCTACCTGTACCTGCACATTCAGCAAATCTGATTGTTGCAAAAAACCCTGCTGAAAGCGATCATCGGTAAACTTTTGCACAGCTTTGGCCGTTTGCAAGGCATCCTCCATCACTTTCACTGCGTCATAGGCAAGTTGTAATTGCAAATACGCCTGAGTGGTTTCAAAGCGGATATATTCTTTTGTTCTTTTTAGTTGTTGTCCGTAGATCTGTTGCTGGATAGCGGCCGCCTTGCGTTGGTAAAGCACATCAAGGTTCACCAGGGGTTGCTGCAATTCCAGCTTGGTATTGATATTACTAGTGCCCGATGGGTTGTTTAGGGTGGCGGGATTGAAATCGGCAGCCGTGATGGCTTGTTGTTGCAGTTTAAAACCAAATGCATTCAAGGGGTTATTGGTGCGCATGGCTGAATAAGAAAAATTCAGTTGCGGCAGAAACATCGCATTGGTTTGCCGGTAATTGGCCGCGGCAATATCCTGGTCGATCATACTTAACTGTACCGACTGGTTATTGGTGATAGCCGCAGCCACCGCCTGTTCGAGGGTGAGCAGAGATGAACTGTCTTGCGCAAAGCCGGTTGTCGGTTTGCTGATCAACCAAATGGCAAGGCCGTATAGAACAAGTGGAGCAAATCGGTGCATGCAAACAATTTTGCGCAAACCTATTGCTCGTTCGTGGCCTGGTCGGTAACAAATGTTACATTGGGCAAGGTGCAGTAATACAATCATCTTCTGCCCTATTTCGTACCTGAAATAAAACCAACCGTTTTTCGTTTCCTTTTAACAACTATGATACAAGAATCGCTTTTTGACCGGCCATGCAAAACCGAAACCGAACTCCTGGAACGCTACGGAGGTATTGCACTGGAAAAACAAATTGATTTTTCAGACATCATCGGCCATGGCAAATGGAATGCCGATGTGCAGCGCGCCGAAATCGTGTTTAACGACAATTTGATTGGCTCGATGCAGATACTGGGGTCTTTCGCCAACGAACCACAAACCTGGTTATGGAGTTGGGCAAACCAGCAATCGAATTTGCCTGATCATATTTTACAGGAAGCATTGTACCTGAAGCAATACGGCGAAGAAAATGGCATCGAACTATTGACCGCTCGAAGTTTTGATTTTTCAAAAGAGGAATTACACCAGGTGGGACTGATCGCCTCGGGTCTTTTTGATAGCAGCGCCTATTACCTGGCCGATTATGGAAGCGGTCTGCTGGTGGTTACAGTAAAAAGTGAGGCGATAGAAACAAATCGAAAAAACACCCACCTGCGGGTGCCGGCTGTTTTTTCGCAGTTAATTTCTACGTATGAACTCGACCACCGGCATGCTTTTTCTTCTTATGCCATTTTGAAAGGCTACACGCTGGTCGACAACGGCAATCAACTCTTCGCTTCCAATGGAACCGACCTTTTGGTGGCAACATTCGACGAACTTGGTCGATTAACACATCTCAACGGCTAATGGAAAACAACCAACTACCCGATAGCTTGTTACAACAAGCAGCCCTCCTGGAAGAACAGCATCCCAGCGCTTTTTATATCAGCAGTGCCGAGTATTGTAAACAGGAAAAATTTCCCGAGGCAGCATTTCTCTTCTACCTGGGCCAACTACGCTACCGTTATTTCAATGCGGCCAACCCTGCCTGCAAAGACGATGAGGATGGTGCGCTGTTGGCTTCGTTGAATGAAGTGGTTGGCACGGTTATCAATGGCTGGTTAGGCAAACACAAAACCATTTGGGTCGATACCATTGAAGCCGTGCAGGCATGGGATGCCACGCATGATTTTATCTTTTATTCGAAACAAAATAACCAGCAAAAACAGGCGGATATCAGCAACGGCTTGAACAAGCTGTTGGCGATGGTAAAAGAAATCTAAGCCCAGTGCTTCTATCGTTTCTACATCATGGTACGATACGACCGCCTTTGACGACGAGCTTAACTTTTCTACAATCACTTACCTGTTTGGAAGGATCACCCATCACCACCAGCACATCGGCCTGTAGTCCTTTTTGCAATTTGCCGGTTGTATTTTCCAGGTGAAGCGCTGCTGCATTCACCGCCGTAGCTGATCGCAACACCTCTACAGCAGGCATGCCATACTCCTGCATCAATTCCATTTCCAATACATTGTTGCCGTGGGCAAATACGCCTACATCACCCCCCATACCGATCTTAATACCAGCGTTTAAGGCTTTGCGAAAAGAAATTTTCTTAGCCGTGATATCGACCGGCTCGGGGTCTGTTCCTTTTCGCCAGCCACGGTATTGCCTGATCGATTCTGATGCTGCCAAAGTCGGGAAATAAGTGACTTTGTATTCTTTCATCAATGCAATGTCTTCGTCATCCAACTCATCGCCGTGTTCAATCGTTTCAACGCCCGCGAGTACGGCCCGCTTAACGCCTTCGGCTGTACCAGCATGTGCAGCCACCGGCCTGCCCGCCGATTTTGCCGCGGCTACCATTGCTTTCATTTCCTCCAACAAAAATGTTGGCAGACTTTGGCGGTTCGGCCCCCAATGATAATCGGCATAGATCTTCACCCAGTCGATGCCTTGTCCGATTTGCGACCGAACTACTCGCACCGCATCATTACCATCGGCCTCTTCGGCTCCCAACATAATTTTACTATCGTTGTCATAGCCCTTGGGGCCATAACTGCCGGTTGCTACAATGGCGCGGCCGGCAACTTGTAACCGCGGGCCGGCATACCAGCCCGAGTCAATCGCTTGTCGCAGGGCAACATCTGCATAACCAGCGCCTTCTGAACCAAGGTCTCTAACGGTAGTGAAGCCCGCTTTCAGTGTTGCTTCCGCTTGTTTGGCACCACGCAATACGCGCAGCGCATCTGACTCTTTCAACACCTGATCGTCCCACGACTTTCTGTTATAGGGATACAACAATAAATGTGCATGTCCTTCAATCAATCCGGGTAAAATAGTACAGCCCGGAAAATCGAGTCGTTTCGCATTGGCGGGAATGTCCAGGCTTTTCTTCTCACCTACCGCGACGATCTTATCCGCTTTTATCAACACCGCCCATTGGTTGTGCATGGCTTCACCATCAAAAACACGATCGGCTGTGAGCAGGTAAATCGTATCGGCTGTCTGCGCCCGCGTGCAGATGCTGCACAGCACCAGGCCTATCAACAATAAAATTCGCATGCAGAAAAATTAGTGAAGTTTTCCCGATCTCGTAAATGATTTTACAAGGCGCCGGTTTTATTTTAGCTTTATCACCGTGAATTATATCGACCAACTCAGTACATTATTTGCGCTTCCTGCTAACGCCAATCTCGGCTTTTCAGAAGAAGCGATCTTTGCATTGGAAAACCGACTGGAGCTTCGCTTACCAGCGGTATTAAAAACATTTTACCGGTCGCTTGGCCGCTGTCCCGAAATGAATGCATCGCACAACCGGTTGATAGACCCGGCGCAGCAGGTTGGCTTCAGCGCCGACGATTACCTGGTTTTTTACGAAGAGAACCAGGTGGTGGCCTACTGGGGCATTAAAGCAACTGATCTTTCGTTAGACAACCCGCCGGTGTACGGCAATTATTCGCCATCTGCGCCCGATGGCGAATGGCTGCTCGATGCAGAAGACCTGGAAACATTTTTATTGTTGATGTCGATCAGCAATGGCGTGTTGGGTGGTTTGACACACAACGCGAATAGCTTTGAGCCGCTGTTGCCGCAAACAATTGCCAATATTGAAGCCAACTGGAAAGAAGTTCATTCCAGCAGCCTCATGCCACAACGCGTTTTCAGCAACGATTTTAAAGACGTGATTTGCATACCCGTAGATGAGCAGGGCAATAGCACCGGCATACTAGTGGGTAGTTGTAACCGGGATGCATTTGACAGGTTGCTGGCGCTCGACGTGAACTGGTATTTTACTTCTGACGACGAAGGTTAATCCATATACTTTACGCGAATCCACACATCTTTGTTTCTTCCTTTGTCGTCGGTGCACGAAATTTTTACCGGCCCCTCTTGCGGCGTGAAGAAAACCTTCTGCCCCAATTCAGCCGCTTTGTAAAATTTGTTGTTGATATACCAGTACACTTTTGACACATCGCTGCCGGCCTGGCAAACAAGTTGCAATGGTTCGGGGTTCTTTTTCTCGATCAGGTATTCGGCATCGGCCTGCGGACTCTTAATCTGTGGGGCCGCATCTTTAAAAATGGTTTCGCACGCAGGATTGTGTGGCGGCACTTTTCGATACAGCATGTGTCGTTCGGTCATCCAGGCTTGCATATCGGCATCATATAGTTGGTACAATAGTTTTTTGTAACCAGTTGTTGGTCGGCAACTATTGCAATACGATATCGATTCATCGGCACTCACCGCAATCTCTTCCAGGTGGTGACAAACCTGCGTTCCTGAAACCAGCGGAATAAAATAATCGCTCACGGTTTCCGCACAATGTTCCCCTGGCAACAAACCCGTTACCGGGCACACTGCGCGTACCGCTACGTCGGCTGGTTGCTGGAACCATTCTTTCTCATTGTCGTAGTCGATGGTATTGAACAACCGAAACAGCAGTGGCGTTGCCACTTCAGCCCCACTTAATGATTCAACGCCCACGCCCGAGAAATTACCCGTCCACACACCAATAGTATAATGCTTGTTATACCCAATGCTCCAGGCATCGCGCCGGCCATACGAGGTGCCTGTTTTCCAGGCGATGCGCGGCATCTTTTCGGTGGCTGCCCAGTTCAACGGAAAATCAGGCCGGTTCACTTTACTG
>Ga0209794_1000358_pt1 | contig 79478 bp, 57 predicted proteins | sample EBPBio232013_DNA_FD_185869 | JGI IMG/M metagenome (GOLD analysis project Ga0209794, IMG submission 185869) | Wastewater treatment Type I Accumulibacter community from EBPR Bioreactor in Madison, WI, USA - Reactor 1_5/23/2013_ DNA (SPAdes)... | ecosystem: Engineered > Bioreactor > EBPR >...
TCGTTTGAACGCCTCGCTGAATATGCGTCTAGTACGAAACTGAAATTTTGTACTTTTGCCAGTTTTTGAATTTTTAGTCGCCATAGAATTTAAGCATTTTATGGTCAACCTATTTTAGGTAATGACAATTACCTTACATCACAGGCTTGACCCTGCGGGCGATGAAGACACTTAGCGTGATAAGAATCATTGCCCCGTAGCCTACCCAGTCGTAATGCAAGAGCTTTCCGTCGGGGGCTTTTTGAATGATAATGCCTGCCAGATACACCGCTACGGCCTGCATCAATAACTGTAATGATGAATTAATCGCCATAAAGCTTCCCCGATGCTGCGGTAACACCACTGACGACGTCATCGCTTGCGTAGGAACTAAGCGCCCGTTTGAAAAAACAAAGAATATCGCGGCCGTACCCAACACAATCACGAGGCTATTGGTCCACATGTTGGTGATAAGCCACATCGGCAAGGTTGATAACAGTGCAAACACCACAAAAACGGGATATTTTCCTTTGCGGTCGGCGAGTTTGCCCACTTGTGGAGACGTAAAGAGGGTCAACGCTCCGCCTACTGCGTAAATCAAGTACAGTTGGTTTTCACCAAAACCCGCATTGATGGTCAAATACGGGGAAATAAACGGAATAATGCTAAAGTGCCCAAGCATAATCACGCTTGTGAGCAATAACGCCCGTAGCTGATTGGGGTCGTGCAAAATATGTGTCACCGCTTCCAAAGGGTGGTGTGTAGTTTGGGCTCTTTCTTTTAAATGGCCATCCAACCGAGGCACATATAACCAAATGAGCCCAATGACCACAACGCCGAGGATTCCGACAAACCAAAAAGGAGCGTGCCAGCTAATTTCTGTTGCCAAGTACAAGCCCAACGGAACCCCTACAACCGACGCCACCGAAAAGGCCGTCATCACCACGCCCATCGCCCGCGCACGGCGTTCGTACTCGAATACATCGCCCACGACCGACATTACTTGCGCTCCCAACACGCCTCCAAAAACTCCTGCGAGCGTTCGGGCGGCCATCAGTAGCCAAAACGTGGGTGCCATCGCACACGCCAGCGTTCCGATGACAAACCCGATATACGCAATCAGCATGATTTGTTTACGCGGAAAACGGTCAGCAATAAATGCCACTATAAAACCCGATAGCCCCGCGCTAAAACTATACGCAGATACCAATAAGGCAAACTCTTGCGGAGAAATGGAAAAATACCGCATAAGCTGAGGGCCAAGCGGCATCATTATCATAAAGTCCATGATGTGCGTGAAGTTCAGACACGCCAACACGAAAAGGAGTAATTTTTCTTTTTGAGACACTAGGCTGTTTTCTATGGTAAATATTTGCGCTTTTTACTCGGCCAATAGTTTGCTAATCAGCGCATTAAACTCTTCAATAAATTGGTCGTAGTATTTTCCTGTCCCAGGCCCTGAGAAACCCGTGTGGATTTCGCGAACGCGGCCTTTTTTATCAATAAAGATGGTCGTAGGATACCCCGCCACTTTATTGAGCGCTGGCAATGCTTGTCCCGCGTTGGCATCGTTGGTTCCTGCTAAAACCAATGGATAAGGCACGCCAAAACGCTTTGCCATAAAATCTATTTTTGGCCCTGAAATCTTCATCTCGGGCGAGCGTTCAAACATCAGTCCTAAGATTTCTACGCCGCGTGAGGCGTTCTTTTTATACCATGGCACCATAAACTTCGTTTCGTCCATGCAATTGGGACACCATGTACCCGAAAGTTGCAGCACCACTACTTTTCCTTTATACCGTTCGTCTTTGAGCGAAATCTTGTTTCCTTTGGTATCTGGGAACGAAAAATCGAGGGTTTCGTAGCCAGGTTTTAGGTACGTAAGTGCCGTTGGAGGAGGCAAAGCGGCTTTTTCATCGCGGGTAGAAGTGAAAGGCTGATATCCTGATATACCCGACCACATTCCACCACGGATTTTACCGTTGGCTAAAATGGCCGCCCGAAACAAGAACGCGTGCGAGCCATCGTAGCACGACATAAAGAGGCTATCGCCCACAATATCGCCCGCTAGATAGCGATAATCGCCCGTCGGGGTCAAAAATGTCCCTGCTAGTTTACTTCCCTTTTGTTCCAAAATCCCTACTGCAAACGACGAGTCCTTGCGTTCTGGGCGCTGGAAATAGGTAGCGTATTTGCCCGCCACATTGTGCGAAGTCGCTTGTGGCTTTTTGGCAAAATGATATATTTCTCCCTTATCGGCTTTGAAAGGTAACACCGATACCCAAACGCCGTTTCTATTTTTTTTCCATGAACCTTTCATTTGATTATCAGACACTTTGACGACCAAATCCGAATCAAAGATGAGCATCGGAATGTGCAACGAATCGCCTTCTAAATAAGCTTCATCCATCGGTAAGCGTTCGGCTCCGTTGATAACAACGGCTTCGTAGCGACCATTGGATTTGGGCGTAATTTCTAGGCCAAATACTACTTCGTTGTGTCCTCGGAGGAGCGCTGCACGCCACGTACTTTTAGGAATGGGGGTTTGTGCAAAGGTGGAGAGTGCGAACAAAAAGGCAAAAAGGCCCAATACTGTTTTTTTCATTGTGTGAAGCTTGTTAATGTGGGTGTTACAGAGTGGCAACAAATTTCTAATTCAAAAAGTTGTACTCAAGAAAAACCCTGCTTCAAAAATTGTTTTTGAAGCAGGGTTTTTCTTGGCTTTCTTCTGGTTGTGAGCAACCAGAAGCACACGTGCCTGAGGTTTGGAGACTTTCCAAGTTTTAGGCTTATATTATTGATAATCAAAAGGCTTGTAAACTTGGAAAGTCTGTTTTTGCATTATCACTTATCTATTGTTGTTTAATCACTTTTTGTGTTTCGGTACCTTCGTTGGTTTTGATGTGTAACAAATACGTACCCTGAGAGAACTGACTCATGTCCACCTGAGCATTATTGCTACGCGGTGTTTGATTGAGCAGGGTCATGCCGTTGGTGGTCGTCATCCGAATGTCCTCAATGACAACATTGCTAGGTACTTTTATCGTCAACAAATTCATCGTCGGGTTCGGATACGCGATTACTTGCGTTGTGGTCGTAGGCACTGACAAAATAACGGGAGCAGGATTTACGCGGAACGAAATCGTGACGTTGGGAGCGGCATAAAACGCCGAATTTCCCGTTTGGTAGGCCACAATCTGCACCGTTCCCGTTGTTCCTGTCAATGTCACCGTGCTCCCCGAAAGCTCCGCAGGCCCCGACACCAAGCTGAAGCCGACGGGTAGTTGAGAGGTCGCCGTCGCGCTGATGCCAAACGGTGTATCTTTGGTCGTTCTATCAGCTACCGACGAAACGTTGATTGTCTGATTTTGTTTTTTCGGTAAAGTACGCGTTCCTACGCCGTACCATACCATCCATTTGGCATTTCTGACAAAGGAGGTAGAACTTCCTTTTGGGCTAATTTTATCGGTATTTAAGTCAATAATTCCCACATCGTCGCGCCCGCTAGTGAGGGTATTAAATACCATTTTGACGTCGGTTTTAGAATATTCAGGATACCCAATGGCATTATTTTCGACAATGCCTGCGAGTTCGCCACGGTCAATGTTTGCGCCGATGATGTAGTTATTCCCATCGGGGTCAATGTAGTCAAACGCGACAATGTTTGGGCTATTTTTGGCAAAAGTCGGGTTACCGATGCTTTCTCCTTTTTCTAGGTTAGAAATAAGCTTATTGATGGTTCCTGGGCCAAAATCACTTTTGGCGTTGTCCCACACTTTGATAATCCCCACGTCCCAATAGCCAATTTTTCCGCTGTTTGTACCCGCCGCAATACCCGCCGTGGCAAGCTCGTTGTAGGCATCGTAAATAATGTATTCTCCCGTAGCATCCCACTCAAACGAATCGGCGTATTTTACCTGCGAACTTTGGACGTTTTGGGCGGAAGTGGGGTTGTAAAGGGTGAATTTCTTCCACGCTTTTTTGGTATAGCTGTATATCCAAAGGGATTTATCTTGGTTTACCGTAATGGCAGCCAAAGCCTCGCCATTTTTGGAGACTGCTACGTTTTCCCAAATCGCCTCGTTTGAAATCACCGTTTCTGTTACAGTTCCCTGTAAATTAATGGCTTTGATAAACTTATCGTTGGTGGTTACGTAATAAGCAAACTTCCCATCGTCGGTTACGCTTGGTTTGTGGGCAATGGCTGCCGTCACCAAAGGGGTAAATTTCGATAAATTGACAGGCGCGTTGTACAGTTTTTTATCGCCTGTAGCATACATCAACAAAAAGTCTTCACCCGGGTTGGTGGGAAGCGTTTGGTTGGTTGGCGTCGATGAATTACTTCCTGCATCGGTAATACCAACGGCGTCGAAAGCGGTTTTAGCAGCCGATACTTCCGCGCTCGAAGCGCCGTACAAATCGGTAGCAGCCTTGACCACCGCTAAACGTAAATCAATAAAACGAGACAAACGGGTAAGGTACAACGTGAGGGCACGGTAATAAACCTGTTCAGCTTTTTCGCGCGAGGTTGCCGAGGCAAATTTGAAAAAGGCCCAGTTCGGAATACCCGAGTTGATGTGCACGCCACCGTTGTCTTCTGTGCCTGTGTAGTACTCATTCATGTTTTTGGGTTGGTAGCCGTTGTCACGCGTTCCTCCTTGGTTGGGATTAGCCAAATCACGTAAAGCGCCTGAGGTATAAACGTTTGTCCGCACTACGTCCTCCCCAATCGTCCAGTTGCGGCGATCTACCATGGTGGCAAATACATCAGCCATCGACTCATTGATAGCCCCTGATTGCGACTCGTATTCCAAATTGGCTGAGTTTTGAATTACGCCGTGCGTCATTTCGTGCGCCGCTACGTCAAGTCCACCCGCCAAGGGTTTAAACGCTGATTTCCCGTTGCCGTACACCATCAACTTGTCACTCCAAAAAGCATTATCCATAGCGCCTTTTTCGTCGTTCATGTTGATGATAGAAATAATCGTTCCGCCTTTTCCGTCAATTGAATTTCGTTTGTGAACGGTTTTGAAATACTCAAACGCCGTAGCCGCATTAAAATGCGCTGATACCGCCGTTTTGTTATTCCACGAATTGTTGGAAGAAGTAATGTGCGCTAAGTTAAGGTTTTCATTATCGACGGATGAATTTTGCGCGTCGATGGTCAATATACCTCCAATCGGACTGTCGGGTAAGGATGAAAGTGTGGGCTTAAACATGGCTTTGCCGTCGGGGCCAATCCGACTTGCATCCAATAAATAATAACGGTTTTGGTGCAAATACGCATCAATCGACCGACTGACGTTATTAAGGTCAGAAGCGGTGGCTTTTACGGGGCCATCGAGCGAGCATAGGTTGTTGTATTTTTTCAAGACTTCTCCCGTGTGCGCATCCACAAAACACACCCAATGTTCCAAGAAATTGGGGTGGATTTCAATGCGGTAGGTGAGGTGCGTTGTTTGGTCAGAATGATGATACACAAAAAGCTCGGTTTTAGGCTTGTCGTACTGTAGTAGTTTTTTCTCCCCAAACGTCATGGTGCGCACTACCGTCGTTTTGGCTAGTTCGTCCAAAGCAACTTTCTCAGCGGCTTGCAGGGTTAGGTTTGCCACTGTATTTGTTAAGGTAGGCGTTGGAAAAAACTTGCCGTTGAGCGTTGTTACCTCTTCGCGGTTGGTATGAAGCACCACCTCGCCGCCATACACTGGTACACCTTTGTGAAATTGTTGTAAACGAAGGTGGCTTTGTCCCAACTCATCGGTATCAATTTGTTTTAATTCAAATTGTTGGTCAGGATTTTCTAAGCGCAATAATCCTTTGACCGACGACAGGTAATCAAACGCCTTAGCCTCCGCCGAAGTACTGGCCTTTCGTGCCGATTTTAGCATCGTTTTCGGGCGGCCTTCGATATAAATTGGCAAACCCGTTGTAGGGTCTTTTACTATCCGAATTCCCTCCCGTAGTGCCGTAAATTCATTCAATTGGCTTGCGCTACCGTCGATGACCGCCTTTTCGATGGGGTTAGCATTTCGTAAATACATCGAGTTATCCACGTCCTGAGCACCTAGCTTACGTGCCAGCTCGTCGGTGGTCGTCACGGAAGTTCGTGACGGTTGTTTTAAGTTCGTTTGGGCGTTTGCCGAAAAAATCAGCCCTCCCAAACAAGCGAACGTACATAGATATTTTTTCATGGAGTAAGAAGTTTAGGTCGTTTTTATGAGCTGATTATAAAAGCGTTGTACATAGATTGAAACTTTGCGTTTGGAATCTCCCCACGTCACTTTTTCTTTCAACCTTTTTTTGGGGTTATTGTACTCAATAAAGTAGTAAACATTGCCAGGGCTATTGAACTTATACTTTTCCAGTTGGAGCTGGTCCGCCGACTGGAAAAATTGCTTTGTTTGTTTGTCGCTGAGGGTTTTGTGCAATTTGAGAGAATCAGTTGCCCGTTCACGCATCCACAAATCCCCGTTTTCGTGTAGGACGAAGCTGCGCGTTGTTCCTGCAAACCCGCCCCCCGTCCCAAACGTTACTTGACGTTTAAACAAGGTAGAAGGACTAGGAAGACTTTGGGCTGAAGTCTGAACTAAAAGCCCTACAATGAGGCCAAGCGTAGCGACACCCGTGGTAAAAATACGTATCATAAAGCTGGTAGAGAAAGTATTGATATTTACTCAAACTTACTTCATAAGTCGCACAAAACCAAAAACGTAAATTAAACTATCATTCGATAAAAACGACGGTTGGTAACTGTTTTTTTACCATTTACGTAGTAGTTAGTCTGTTTACCCAATTAGATAAGATACCTTTGTGTTTTGTTTCAACAGCCGTTATCTCTATCTATGTATTTCCAAAAATCTACTCTTTGTCTCGCAGCTATTGTTCTTTCAAGTTTTGCCATTAATGCCCAAGAAAAATCCACGGCCGTCGGCGGGGCTGCGTATCAGGAAAAATACCAGCACGTCATCCGTAAAGCCAAAGGAGAAATAAAAATCGACGGAGATTTATCAGACCCTGCGTGGCAAGGGTTAGAAGTTTCCAAAAATTTTGCACCTCATTGGCCCCAAGACAACGTCCCGATCAAACGAGATACCGAGGTGCGGATGACTTTCGATGACAAGTTTTTGTACGTGGCAGCGGTATGCCGTGATACCAATAAGCACGTCATTCAAACCCTCAAACGCGACGGTGACTACTGGAGCTCAGATGCTTTTGGTATCATTTTAGATCCCATCAACGAGCGGACCAATGGGTTCTTTTTTGGGGTAAGTGTGGCCAATGCGCAGTTTGAAGATTTGTTGGCGTTTCAAACCGAAGAAATGACGGGAAGCTGGGACAATAAATGGTATTCGCAAACCAAAGTATATCCCACTTATTGGACGGTCGAAATGGCGATTCCTTTCAAAACCCTTCGCTATGATCCCAAAAAGACCAAATGGGGCGTCAATTTTGAACGTAATGACCTCAAAAACAACCAATTTTCGACTTGGACGTTTATTCCTGTCAACTTCAATGGGTACGATTTGGGCTATACGGCGGCGCTTCATTGGGAAACCCCTCCGCCTGCGGTGAAGGGTAATGCGTCGATTGTGCCCTACATTACGGGAGGTACTTCCCACGACCACGTGGCAGGCACGCCTACCAAAGGTACTTTCAACGGCGGTTTGGATGCCAAGTTGTCGGTGACGCCTTCGCTCAACCTTGACTTGACGGTCAATCCTGATTTTTCGCAAGTAGAAGTAGATCGCCAAGTAACAAATTTGACGCGTTTCAACATTTTCTTTCCCGAACGACGGACGTTTTTTCTCGAAAATGCCGACCTTTTTGGCAATTACGGTATTCCTCCCTTTCGGCCTTTTTTCTCACGTGCGATTGGGCTCGACCGCAACGCCCAGCCATTGCCGATTTTGGCAGGAGCGCGTTTGAGTGGCAATTTGGATAAAAACTGGCGCGTTGGCCTCATGTCGATGCAAACGGCGGCTAAAGGAGAAGACCCCGCCCAAAATTTTACGGCCTTTTCGTTCAACCGAAAAGTACTAAAACGCTCATTGGTTAAAGGCTATGTGTTGAATCGTCAGGGTTTTATGACCGAAAACGAGCGCTTGCAAAACCCGATGGGGGAGTATGGACGAAATCAAGGATTGGAATTTAACTATTCCAATACCAAAGGTGATTTGAACGTGTGGACGGGCTACCATTGGTCACAAAAACCCACCGTTACCAACGACAACACGGCCAAGCAATTTGGTGCAGGGTATTTTGGACGTACGGTTAGTTTTTTTGTCGATTACTTCGGTATTGGGAGCAATTATTACGCCGATATGGGTTTTATAAATCGCCTCGAAAACCCAACTTACATTGTTGACCGTTTTGGAAAAATCCAGTCAGATACGACCATCCGTTTAGGGTTTCACCAAGTGTATAGCGAAACGCAGTTCAATATTCGTCCCAAAGATAGTAAAGTCAATAATCATGCGTTTGGAGCGGAAAATTTCTTTGTTTGGAACCCCAACGGAACGCTCAACGAATACACTTTGGGCTTGACCTACGACGTTCAGTTTCAGAATGCTAGTTCGTTTGGTTTACGTTTTGACCACAACGACGTACGAGCACTTTTCCCGTTTTCATTTACCGACAGCGACCATGCACTGCCGTCGAGTAGATATGTTTTTAATCAGGTCAATGCCACGTACAGCTCCGATTATCGGAAGAAGTTCTACTTTACGGCGGCGGTACGCGCGGGAGGGTTTTACAATGGTACGCTCCAGCAGTATTCGCTCGAAATGACGTACCGCGCCCAGCCTTGGGGAAATTTTTCGATGAATTTTGAGCAAAACGACATCAAATTGCCTACGTTGTACGGTAGCGACCGTTTGTTGTTGGTTAGCCCAAGGGTGGAAATCAATTTCTCTACGAAACTGTTTTGGACAACGTTTTTACAGTTTAACACCCAACGCAACAACTTCAACGTCAACAGTCGTTTGCAGTGGCGCTACAAACCCATGTCCGACTTTTTCTTGGTTTACACCGACAACTATTACACCGACCCTCTTTTTAGAAATAAAAGCCGTGCTATTGTGTTTAAACTCAATTACTGGCTAACGCTTTAGGAGGAATTACGAATCACTTTAGTTATACTATCCCCTTAACATTCCACCCAACGACCTTCTTTTAAGCTCCGAAGGGCCGCAAAAGAGGCGTGGGTTGTATTGACAATTTGGTCAAAAGGAATCAGGGGGGCGCCGCCGCTTTGAATTCGTTCCATCAATGCTTGAAACTGCGCTTTGTGCCCTTTGTCTTGCGTAGTTTTGAGCCTTGAAAATCCTTTAAAACCGTATCCTTCCAACGTACGAAAGTTGTCCAAAATCAGCGTTCTTTCTTGCGAATACACTTCTACTCGCTCTTTTGAATACGCTTTGTTGCCATTGGAAAAATAATTAATGACGCCCGTTGAACCATTTTCGTATCTCAATAAAATACTGGCGCTATCAGTCGTTTCTGTCGGATTTGTGCCCATCGCGTTCATACATACTGCCGTCACCCGACTTCCTGTTAGGAATGTAATCAGGTCGATAAAATGACAGGCTTCTCCCAAAATCCGTCCTCCGCCCACGGCACGGTCATGCACCCACGACGAGGCAGGAATAAAGCCTGCGTTCATGGTCGCAATCACGTTCATCGGGGCATTACCTAAGAGCGATTTCATTTTTTGAGCATGAGGTGAAAAGCGGCGATTGAATCCCACCGTGACACTCGCAGCAGGCGCAACCGACGTTTTTATCGTGAGTAATTCGTTCAATTCTTCCTCAAAAATCGCCAGAGGTTTCTCCACAAACACGTGTTTCCCTGCCTGCAAAGCCTCAATTGTCAGGCGCGCGTGTTGGTGGTGACGAGTGGTAATAAGTACCAAATCCACCTCATCGTCGGCCAACATTTCGCGGTAGTCGGTGGTGCTGAGGGCAATGCCGTGTTTCTGGGCCAACGCCGTCCCTGAAAGCCCGTTTGCACTCGCAATGTATTTGATGTTTGATTGACCTGCTCCACCTTTTAAGGCAGGCAGCAAGGTCATTTTGGTAAAATTACCTGCCCCGATAATCCCAACAACTCCTTTTTTAGCTTCAAAAACTGTGTCATTATAACGAACGGTTCGGGAAAGCGAAGGCTTTTCGGGATACGCCAGTAGCGAGGCAATCGTGCCACCTTTGCTCATATCACCGTAAATAGTGGCATAATTTTCCAATGGCACAACCTCCGTAATGAGCGGTTTCACATCTAACTGCCCCGATTCCAGCAATTGAAGGAGGGTTTGGAAGTTTCGATTTTCGGTCCAACGAACAAACGGCAGCGGATAATCGACACCTTTCTGTTCGTAATCGTCATCGTAACGACCTGGCCCGTAGGAACACGAAACCTGAAACGTTAATTCTTTTTCGTAAAATTCGGCTCGGCTCAGTTGAAGTCCAATCACACCCACCAAAACAATTCGCCCTCGTTTCCGCGACATACGCGCGGCCTGCGAAATAATCTCGTCGGTTTTGGCCGAAGCCGTTATAATTACGCCATCCGCTCCGACGCCGTGGGTATAACTTTCCACAAACTTCACGGGGTCGTCGCCCAAGCGTGGATTGCACGGAATGATGCCTTTGCTCGCCGCTATCTTTAACTTTTGTTCGTCCAAATCCACCCCAATTACCCGACAACCATTCAGGCGTAGCAGTTCGGCCGTGAGCAGCCCAATCAACCCCAGGCCAATTACCACTACTGTTTCACCCAAAGTAGGATTCAGCAACCGAACTCCTTGAAGACCGATGGAACCAATGACCGTAAACGCCGCTTCGTCGTCGGTGACATTATCGGGAACTTTGGCCACCAAATGCCTTGGTACACACACAATTTCGGCATGAGAGCCATTGGACGCCACACGGTCGCCCACGCGCAGGTCAGTAACCCCTTCTCCGACGGCAACCACTTCACCGACATTGCAGTATCCCAACGGCAAAGGCTGCCCCAATTTGTTAAAAACTGTTTCTAGGGTAGGCATCAAGCCATCCGACTTGATTTTATCCAACACCATTTTGACGCGCTCGGGTTGTTGGCGGGCTTTTGCAATCAGGTTGGCTTTCCCAAATTCGACCAACATCCGTTCTGTTCCCAACGATACAAGGCTCCGTCGGGTGTGAATCAATACCGCACCGCGTTTCACCTGAGGGGCGGGCACTTCCTCCAAAATCGTCTGTCCGTTTTGAAGGTTTTGAATTAGTTGCTTCATGAAACTATAAAACAAGCCAAACTATCTGCTTGTCTTGGTATCTTTATCAGTAAGAAAATCAATTAATTGGCAATGAAAATGGCGAAAACTTTCGGAGCGTTCAATCAGCCATTCAATATCCATATTTTGGGTACAATTTGCCACTATACCTATCTGTTTATCCATAACAGGTCGAGCATTTCCGTACATCTTTTTCTTGGCATCTGCCCGTGCAATTTGCTCGTACTTTTCGTTTTTATTGGAATTAGGATGCTCCTTTTTAAATTTCAAATACAAAAGCCAATGCTCAATACATTGAACAGGAATGAAAATAAAGGTTTTATCTCGATGTGCTAAACTAACCTGCTCAGTTATTTGAAGGTACTGCTTTTTATGCTCGGTCATACGCTCATCGTCCGAATCAACTCCCACGAAAAACACATCTTGGTGATATTGTGATAATCCAATCTGAACTGCATCCGACAAGAGCTTTATCACATTTGACTTATTATGTCCTTTAAGTTTAAAATCAACATCACGCACAAAGGCTACCTGTTCATTTAGGATAAGAGGGAGTTGCAAAAGATAATTTTCAAGGAAAAGCTGCTGGGCAATATCTTCTCCGAAAAACCCATATTTGAGCGTTCTCATGCGGGTACTCCTCCTAAAAAGCCCGAAAACCAATGTTCGGCCAAGTCTTGAGTAAACTTAATTCTGGGTAAACCCTGTTTATCATTCTCTTCGTTGGATGGAGCAATGATGTCTTTTTGCAAATTTCGAACTTGAGTAGCGCCCTCGTCATCTTTATCAAACACAAAAACCGCCTCGGGCATATCTTCAAATTCATTCAGAACGTACGGGTGATGTGAGGTCATAATTACCTGAATGCCTTTGGATTGCGACAGGTTAAAAATAAAATCCATGACTTCTTTAATCCGCCTTGGGTGTATTCCCCGTTCAGGTTCTTCCAATAGAAGCAATTTAGGAGGGTTTGGTTGGTGAATGATGCACAGTAGCGCTAAGAAGTATAGTACTCCTTCTGACACCTCAGAAGCCCAATAGTCTACACCAAATCTATCAAAAAACTTTAAACTTAACTTACCCCCTTCTTCTGTATTCACAGGAGGAGTACTCAACTCAACTAAATCACCGACACATCGAGCAAAATTATTTTCCAACTCTTTGAAAATCCGCTTATTGTTTGTACTTAAAGTATATAGGAATGTAATAATATTCGAGCAATTAGGCAGTAAAACATCAGTGGCTTCTAATGAAACTAATTTTAAAAACGTAGCAGGTTCTGGCCTGTAAATGGTTATATTTTTGAAAAACTCAATAAATAATCTGTCAACTACGTATTGCTCATCAATATCAAATATTCCATTTTCCAGAACCTCTCCGATACCCCAAGGTTTCCCTACGGCTAGAAAACTATCAAGTTTCTTTATTAATCTATAGTTTGTCTTGTCTGCAACTGGTAGTACCCTCTTAGTTCTCAAAGTATCCGATGAAAGTAAAGAATGAGATACAGAGAACTCAAACCCCCTAAATTTTTCAAAGATTATATCTAAATCATTATAATCAAATGAGGCAGTAACCTCCTCTTCTGATATTCCCAAAAATTCAGCATAATCGTTACTAGTTGGAAATCCACAATCAACTTTGTAGGAGTAAAAGTTTTTTTTTGCTGTGTTATAATTAATCCCAAATGAGAGGCCTCTTCTGTTACTATATAAAATTCTATTTAAATCTATAGACTTTATAATATTTTTTCTTTGATTCATAAAAAACTCCACTGCCTTCAACAGATTTGTTTTTCCAGAATTATTAGGTCCTATCAACAGATTCACGGGCTGTAAGTCCAGCGTAACCTCCTTTAGGCTTTTAAAGTTTTGGATATGAAGTTTGGTGAGCATAACACGTTCGTTTTCTTGCAATATTACAAATACTCCTCACAAAAAGCGCCGAATTACCCACAAAATCGCGCTGGGAGGCAAAGGCCGCTAGTATGTTCCCCAAATCAAAGAGTAGTATCGGCAACAAACCCACTTTTTTTGAAATTTACCGTAAAAAGCACCATTTTCGCCACTTCAACATTAAAACCCTAAAAAACTAACTATGAAATCTTCGGTTCGGATACAACTGATGCTCATGATGTTCCTCCAATTCTTTACGTGGGGATCTTGGTACGGACAAATGAGCGTTTATCTTGGTAAACAGCTCAATGCCACGGGCGACCAAATCGGGAACGCCTACACTGCGTTCTCTATTGCTATGATTATTTCGCCTTTTATTGGTGCTGTAGCCGACCGATATTTCGCGGCTCAAAAAGTACTCGGCGTGCTCAACCTTATCGGCGCTGGGTTGCTATTTGTGCTTTCGCAAGTCACCGATGCTAGTAATTTTTTCTGGTATATTTTATTGTATTGCTTGTGTTTTGCGCCCTGCATTGCGCTTACTACGTCCATTTCGATGCGTCAAATCGAATCGCCCGAAAGAGATTTTCCTACCATTCGGGTGATGGGAACCGTGGCTTGGATTGCGGTTACCAACCTCATTGGTTTCTTGAATGTGGGCGATAAAGCCACTATTTTCCAAATTTCGATGGGAACGTCGTTGGTGCTTGGTCTATTGGCCTTTACGCTTCCCAATACCCCACCACGTGCTACGGGACCCGTTAACATTGGTCAAATCATCGGCGCTGATGCCTTTTCATTGTTCAAAGACCGTTCATTTACGATTTTCTTTATTTCCTCGGTCGCTATCTGTATTCCGTTGTCGTTCTACTACGCATTTGCTAACCCCTCGTTGCGGGCATCGGGCATGGAGTTTGTCGAAAACAAAATGTCACTTGGTCAAGTATCGGAAGTTGGTTTTATGCTACTTATTCCGTTGGCATTTAGCCGTTTGGGCGTAAAATGGATGCTTGCCGTTGGACTTATTTCTTGGATTATTCGCTTCCTTTGCTTTGGCTACGGCGATGCCTCTACCAGCGAATGGATGCTGTATGCCGCTATTTTACTCCACGGCGTTTGTTTTGACTTTTTCTTTGTGACAGGGCAAATTTATACCGATACCAAAGCAGGGGAGCGTATCAAATCACAGGCGCAAGGGCTTATCACCTTGGCAACCTACGGCATCGGGATGGGTATTGGCTCTTGGTTGGGTGGACAAGTGCTTGCCAACAACACCAATGCCGAAAATATCACCAACTGGCTGAGTGTCTGGACAGTTCCCGCAGGGATTGCAGCAGGCGTACTTGTTTTGTTCCTGATTTTCTTTAGTGACAAAACCGACAAAAAAGCAGCCATCACTCACTAAATAAACGACGAGGGGTGGCTCATTTCCCCAAAAGAATCTAGTAAAGAGCGCATCTCGTTGGGGTGCGCTCTTTATATTTGCGACCAATTTTTATCCCTGCTATGCAAATTCTTACCTACAACGTCAATGGCATTCGCGCTGCCATGCGCAATGGCCTTACCGAATGGCTCGCCGACAAACCTTTTGACATTCTTTGTTTTCAAGAAGTAAAAGCTACCCTCGACCAAGTGAGTTTGCTTGAGTTCGAAGCCCTTGGTTATCAGCTGGTAGGCTGGAACGCCGCCCAAAAAAAAGGCTACAGTGGAGTGGCTATTTTTGCCAAAACTCCCGCCGACCGCTGCGTACATGGCTGCGGAATGGAATTGTACGATTACGAAGGGCGCGTCGTTCGGGCTGATTTTGGCGGTTTGACCGTCGTTAATGCTTATTTTCCATCAGGAACAAGCGGCGATGAGCGGCAAGATGTCAAAATGCGTTTTTTAGAGGATTTTTACGAATGGATTCATGCGCTTCGTCAGACAGGTCAGCACCTAGTCATTGTAGGGGATTACAACATTGCCCACCAAGAAATCGACATTCACGACCCCGTTCGCAACAAAAACACCACAGGATTTTTGCCCGAAGAGCGCGCTTGGATGACCAAATGGTTTGAAAGTGGTTTTACGGATGCCTTCCGCTATGCCAACCCCGACTTGGTAGAATACAGTTGGTGGAGTTATCGGGCAGGAGCAAGGGGCAACAACAAAGGGTGGCGTATTGATTATCAGTCAATTAGTAGCGACCTCAAAGACAAAGTCGTAGCTTGTCGCCAATTGGCCGATGCAGTACACTCCGACCATTGCCCTGTCTGGCTTGAAATCGCTTACCCCTAAAACACCTATTTTGGGGTAGGTTTTTCATAAATTTTGGTAAAACGGCTAAATTCTTCCAATTTTGCTTCGTTTATCTCGTTTTTTATGATAGATTGAGCCTTAAACAGCACCAGCCAACGAGATTCTCTTAATCAATGAAAAATCCATCCCTTCTCTGGGTAGTCCTTTTTTTGAGTCAATTTGTGATGGCTCAAAAAAATAAACCTGTCGGAGAAACCGACGCCCAAAAATCGCAAAGATATGAGTTAGAATCTTTGCTTGCCGACGGCATGAAATACGCTACGATGGAGGAATACCAGCGGGCTGATAGCGTGCTTCGGACTGCTCTCAAAATGAGTCCTAATATCCCTGCCATTAACTACGAGTTGGCGCGTGTTCTTCTCAAACGTGAACGCTTGGACGAAGCCGCTATTTATGCCCAAAAAGCAACCCAGCTTTCTCCAGATAACACGTTCTATATTATACAGTTAGCCGAAATCTACAGTCAACAACGCAAATACAGCAAGGCTGCCGAACTGTACAAAGACATTATCCGAAAAGATACCGAAAATGCCGAATACGGACTTGAGCTTGCTGCGGTGTATATTTTGGATGAAAAGTACGAAGAAGCCCTCAAAGCGTACGACGAAGTGGAAAAATCGCTGGGTATCGATGAAGACCTTATTCATCAAAAGCAACGGATTTATCTCAAACTAGATAAGCCCAACAAAGCCATCGACGAAGCCAATAAACTCATCAATGCCGAGCCGACTGAAGCACAATATGTGGTGGAATTGGCGCAGTTGCTTATCATGGGTAAACGCCCCAAAGAGGCACAAGAACAACTCGAAAAAGCCCTCAAAATTAACCCCGACCAAGGGGATGCCCGCATAATGCTGGCTGAACTTTTTAGACAAAATGGGGATAATAAGGCCGCTGACCAGCAAATGGGGCAAATGTTTAATAACCCGAATGCCGACATCGACACCAAAATGCAGGCGTTGGTGGGACTGTTGCGGGAAGCCAAAGACGAGGCTACACGCCAAGAAGTGCTCAACCGTGCCGCCGAAATCGTCAAGGCCCATCCCAGAGACATGCGGGCTTATGTGGTGTATGCCGACCTCCTCGCCAAAGCTGACCGCAAGGCAGAAGCGCGTGATGCTTACATGAAAGCCGCCCGTATCAACCCATCAATGTATGAAGTGTGGGGAGCCGTATTGCAGCTTGATAGTGATTTGAATCAACTGGATAGCCTGATTGCCCATTCGGAACAAGCCATTGAAACGTTTCCGAACCAGGGGCTTTTTTGGTATTCCAACGGCTCGGCGCATCTTGTAAAAAAACACTACCAACAGGCTGTGGATGCCCTGGAAGAAGCGCAAAAATTAACGAGTGAAAACAAAGACTTGCAAGGCGCTATTTTGGCCCAACTTGGAGATGCCTACCACGGACTTAGCGAGTACACCAAATCGGATGATTCGTACGAAGCAGCCCTTAAAATTGACCCTAAAAACGATCACGTACTTAATAATTACAGCTATTTCTTATCGCTTCGTAAAGATAAGCTCGGGCGCGCCAAAGAAATGGCCGCAAGCGTAGTGGAGCGTCATCCTACCAATGCTACTTACTTAGATACCTATGCTTGGGTACTCTACGTGATGAAAGATTACAAAAACGCCCGTACTTACCTCGAAAAAGCCATTGAAAGCAACAACAAGGTAAGCGGTACCATTGTAGAGCATTATGGGGACGTATTGTACCAACTCGGGGAAAAAGAAAAGGCCGTGGAGCAATGGAAAAAGGCCAAAAGTATGGGAGAAAACAGCCAACAAATAGATAAAAAAATTGCAACAGGACAGTTGATAGAATAAAAACAAAGGAATGAAGCTCAATTGGTTGTTTTTTGTGGGAATTACGCTCTTTGCAGGCTTGTCGTCGTGCCATCGCCAACGACAAAAAAGCCAGCAAAGTGCCCCCACCGACAGCAATGCTGTCGTAAAAGTAGATACCATCGTTCAACCTAAGAAGGATACCGCAGTAGCCGTTAAGCCAGCCGTTGAACCTGAAGACATTAAAGTCAGCATCGAAAATGTTGATTTTCGTTATTTGAGTGCCAAATCGAAAATCTCGTTTAAGAGCAAAGACCAAGAAATTGACGATGCCAGCGTGACCATGCGGATGCGTAAAGACAGTTTGCTTTGGTTGCAGGTTTCTAAAGGTCCCATTGAAGTTGTACGGGGTATCATTACCCGAGATTCCATTAAAATTGTGGACCGTTACAACAAAAAGGTGTATTTGTATGACTTTGCAGGATTGAGTCGGCAGTTTAATTTTCAGCTAAGTTTTGACCTCATTCAGTCGATTTTAGTGGGGAATATGCCCATTCCAAAGAAACCAGGGCAGCGCTTCAAAAAAGAAAAAGACTATTTTATGCTTCGCCAAGACGAAGGTAAAATTTCCCTTGAAAATTACATTGGTGAGCAAAATCGCCGCTTGAAAAAGCTGTTGGTGACTGAGCAGCCCACCAAAAACTCACTGACGCTCGACTACGAAGATTTTACCCAGCTCAACAATTACTTATTTCCTTACACCAGCTTGATTGAGTTAGATTACGAGTCAAAAAAAGACCAACAACGCTACCAAACGGTGTTTCGGATCAAGCACCAAAAAGTTGAGTTGAGCGAAAAACCCTTGAGCTTTCCGTTCAGTATTCCTGCCAAATACGAACGAAACTAACACTAAAATTACTGTATGAATGCCATTTATCGAATACGCTTTATTTCTTTTTTGATTGTTGGGTTACTCACAGCAAGTCTTCAGGGATTTGCCCAAAAAAGCCGCCAACAACTAGAGAAAGAAAAACGCGAAAACCTTGAACGCTTGCAAGAACTTCAGGGGGTATTGAAAAAAACAACGGAGCAAAAACGTGCTAGTTTGGGGCAGCTCAAGGCCATCAAGCAGCAAATCAACGCCCAAAATCGCAAGGTAGAACTCATCAATGAAGACCTCAAATTGATGGACAATGAGTTGAGCGAGTTGCAAAAAGCAAAATTGGAACTTGATAAAGACCTCTCAAAACTTCGCGAAGAGTATGCAAAGATGATTTATAACGCCGCCAAACGCAACAATAGCCTCAGTGAGCTTAGTTTCTTGTTTTCGGCACCTACTTTTAATCAGTTTTTGATTCGTTATAAATACTTAAAACAATACACGGACGAGCGGGAAAAGCAGGTCAGTGAAATGAAAAAAGTGCAAGCGTTGATGATTTCTAAATCAACTAGCATTTCTAATAAAAAGAAAGACCAAGAAAACGCCCTCCAATCCAAGATTGCCGAAGGTAAAAATTTGGAACAATTAAAAGGCGAGCAAGACAAAGTTGTAAAGGAACTAAGCGGTCGCGAAAAAGAAATTATCGCCGAAGTATCGGAAGTTCGGAAAGCCAACAAACAACTTGAAAATGCCTTAACCCGCATCATTCAACGCGAAATCGAAGAACGCCGCGAGCGAGCTCGTGTTGCTGCTCGTGAACGTGCCAACCGCGAAAAAGCCGAACGCGCTGAGCGCGAACGGGCTGAAAGAGAAGCCGCTCGTAATAAACCTACTGAAAAACCCCGCGAAAACAACGAGGTAGCCAAAGCCGAACCAGAAAGTAAACCCGAGCCGAAAAAAGAAAGAGAGGTTGAAGAAGTGAACGAAAGCGGGATGAATGAAGCCGAAGTAAAGCTTGCTTCCTCTTTTGCTGCCAACCGTGGTCGCTTACCTTGGCCCGTGCCTGGGTTTATTTCTGATGGTTTTGGAACCAAAGAAGTAATGAAAAATGTCAACCAAGAAAACCACGGAATCGACATTCAAACCAAAGCAGGTGAGACAGTTAAATCCGTATTTGATGGGGTCGTTTTAGGAATTGAGAACCAATATTTGATGAAAAACGTGGTGCTTGTTCAGCACGGCGACTTTTACACTGTTTATGCAAAGCTCAAGAGCGTCAACGTTCAACCTGGGCAGCGTTTAAAAGCGCGTGATGTTATTGGGGTGGTTGCTACAGATGGTGAAGGAATTTCAGAAGTTAACTTTCAGATTTGGAAATTAAATAACAACAAAGCCAATCGCCTCAACCCCGAACCGTGGCTTCGTCCTCGTTAGTAGTACTCCCAAAAATCGTATAATAATTTGCTATGTCAACACAGTTATCTTCTGTCGAAGTAAAACGAATAACGACCCACATCATTCAGGAAATGAAGCACCGGGGCGAGAAAATATCGGCCCTTACTGCGTACGATTATTCGATGGCTCGCATCGTTGATGCTGCTGGTATTGACATTATTTTGGTGGGCGACTCAGCCTCCAATGTCATCGCAGGTCACGAAACGACCCTGCCGATTACCCTCGACCAAATGATTTACCACGCCCAAGCCGTAGTCAGGGCCGTAAAACGCGCCTTTGTGGTCGTCGATTTGCCTTTTGGTTCGTACCAAGGAAATTCCCGCGCCGCGCTTGACTCTGCCATTCGGATTATGAAAGAGTCGGGCGCCCATGCCGTCAAGGTGGAAGGAGGCATCGAAATCAAAGATTCTATTACCCGTATCCTCAGTGCGGGTGTGCCTGTGATGGGGCATTTGGGACTTACACCGCAGTCTATTTATAAATTTGGTACCTATACAGTAAGAGCAAAAGAAGAGGCCGAAGCCGAAAAGCTTTTGCAAGATGCCCAAATGCTTGACGAAATTGGGTGTTTTGGCATGGTGTTGGAGAAAATCCCCGCGTCGCTGACTCAAAAAGTGTCGCAAAGCGTGAGTATCCCGACCATCGGGATTGGAGCAGGGCCTCATGCCGACGGTCAAATCCTCGTTTTGCACGATTTGCTGGGGATTACAAAGGAGTTTAAGCCACGCTTTTTACGTCGTTACGCCGATTTGCACGGTATCATGACCGACGCCGTTCAGAACTACGTGAAGGACGTCAAATCCAACGATTTCCCTAACGAAAAGGAATCGTATTGAAACTATCCCCCGCTCGTATCCGTTACCGTTAATTAACACAAACGCTTTATCTCAATGGCAAAGCCATTTCACGTCATATACGAAGACAACCACCTCATTGTTGTCAACAAAGCCCCAGGGATTCTTGTCCAAGGCGACGCCACGGGCGATATACCTCTATTGGAATTAGTAAAAGACTACATCAAGGAAAAGTACGAAAAACCTGGTGAAGTATTTTTAGGAACAGTTCATCGCCTCGACCGTCCCGTGAGCGGACTAGTTGTTTTTGCGCGCACTTCCAAAGGGCTTGAGCGCATGAACGAGATTTTTCGCAAGCGCGAAGTTCAAAAAACCTACTGGGCCGTAGTTCGTCGTCGTCCTCCCAAAAACCAAGATAAATTGACTAATTGGTTGGTGAAAGACGAAGCCAAGAATTTTGTCACAGCCCACGACATGCCCGTACCCAATGCGCAAAAAGCCGAGCTTCATTACCGTGTTTTGGGTGAAATCAATAAGCACTTTTTGTTGGAAGTAACGCCCATCACAGGCCGCCCACACCAAATCAGGGTACAATTAGCCGCAATTGGATGTCCGATTCGTGGGGATTTGAAATACGGATATGCCCGCGCCAACAACGACGGTAGTATCAACCTACATGCCCGTCGGTTGTTTTTTGTTCATCCCGTCAAAAAGGAGTCGATTCTTTGCCGAGCTGCTCTGCCCAATGATCCATTTTGGGAAGAGTTTTTATCACTTGACCCCGAGGAAATTGGCCTTGAGCACCTACCGTTTTTGTACGAGTAGCCTCTTTGGGTATTTTTTCCAAAAAACCAAAAACAAGTCACAACCCTCCATCACCCAATAAATGGGCGTTCAATGAATTGGATAGACAAACTAAAGAAACGGTGGAACGTAAAAAGTGGATGGCAAGTATTGGTCATCCTGCTTGTATTTGCGTGTACTGGCTTTACGGTCATGTACACCAAGCGTTGGATGGTCAAATGGTTAGGGATTGAAGCAACATGGGCGGTCTGGTGCTTCAACATTTTTGTTATTCTGCCTTTATACCAAATTATCTTATTGATATACGGCTGGGTATTCGGTCAGTATCTATTTTTTTTACAATTCGAGAAGAAAATGTTCCAACGGATTGGGAGCTTATTTTCTCAAAAAAAATCATAAATCGGACGTTTCAACTTTATCAGTGGTCGATACATCAGTCCACATTTGGTGGGCCATTTGTTCAACCGTGTTGACTACTCCTTGGATAGCTCCAAACACAATGCACAAAGGCAAGATAACTGGCAGAAAAATAAGCCATTGAAAAACTAAGTGTAGGTTAGGCTTTTTCATTTCGAAGGGTTATTAATGTTTAACAACTGTTTAACGTAGAGGTCATTAGGCGTCTATTTAAGCCCTCTCACAAACAGCGTGCCAAACTTTTTTTACGGGGTGTTTTTTTGTTAAAGTACGGTCAGCTCACAGGTTACTATCTATGCAAAGTTCAAATATTTGTTTTTTTAATGATAAAAACCATTTTTTTTTCGATTTGTTTTTAGGATATATTTTTTTTCAACAAAATGGCATCTGATAAACGTTTTTCCTGTGTTATTTTGTTATCTATTCTTGAAAGCCAACGCTCGATATGCAAGATATAATTCGCCTGCTTCCTGATGCCATTGCCAACCAAATTGCTGCGGGGGAGGTAGTTCAACGGCCTGCTTCTGTGGTAAAAGAATTGTTGGAAAATGCCATCGATGCACAGGCTAAAAATATACAGGTAATTATTCGTGATGCGGGCCGCACGCTCATTCAAATCATCGACGACGGTGTTGGCATGTCTGAAACCGACGCCCGCATGAGTTTTGAACGACATGCAACCTCCAAAATTCGCACTGCCGACGACCTGTTCCGTATTCGGACGATGGGGTTTCGCGGAGAAGCGTTGGCGTCTATTGCGGCGGTGGCTCAAGTTGAAATGCGTACTCGCCGTGCTGCCGACGAAGTAGGCGTATTGCTTCGTATCGAGGGGTCTGACTTAAAATCGCAAGAGTCGGTGGCATGTTTGCCAGGGACGAACATTTTGGTAAAAAACCTATTTTTCAACGTACCTGCTCGTCGCAACTTTCTCAAAACCAATTCGGTAGAAATGCGTCATATCTTGGACGAGTTTCAGCGCGTTTCCCTTGCTCACCCCGAAGTAAGCTTGTCGCTCTACCACAACGATACCGAGATTTATAACTTGTATTCGGGTAAAATTAGCCGCCGTATCGTGGATATGTTTGGAAAAAACTACCGCGAGAATATCATTAATTGTCAGGAGGAAACCCCTTTTGTGACCGTAAAAGGCTACATTGGGAAACCTGAGTTTGCCCGCAAAACTCGGGGCGAACAGTTCTTTTTTGTCAATGACCGATATGTAAAACATAATTATTTGCACCACGCGGTGTTATCGGCTTATGAGGGTACCATCAACGAAGGGAGTCACCCTTTTTATGTACTTCACCTCGACCTCGACCCGTCGCACATTGACATCAACATTCACCCAACCAAAACCGAAATAAAATTTGACGATGAGCGCTCGGTCTATGCCTTGTTGATGGCCGCCGTCCGAAAAGCAATCAGCGTCAACCATCTTTCTCATTCAATTGATTTTGACTCAAACGTCAATTTCTTGAGTCCGTTGCCATCGCGTTCTACTCCCACCAAGCCGCTGTCTATGCCCTCTTCCCGAGAGAGTAATCCAAGCTTAGGTAGTGATAACAGTGGTAGTTCTTTCGCTTCTTCTTACTCACCTCCGAGCAAAACTCCGAGGGAAGAGTCAAACCTAGCCAATTGGGATAAATTGTTTGAGGGGTTTCAGAAATCAGACCCCACGCCTGTTCAGGCCACGCTCGATTTGGGAGAAGAAGACGAATTTATCCCAATGGCACCCTCCGCGCCAAGTCCAACGCTGGGCAGCCGCGCCAACGACGTCCAAATCAAAGAAGACGAAGAACTCCAAAATCGTCGTTTGGCCGTTCAAATTCAGAACCGTTACATTGTGTCATCGGTCAAATCGGGCATGATGCTTATCGACCAGCGCGCGGCTTACGAGCGGGTACTTTACGACCGCTATTTGAAACAACTAGAATCGCAAACCGCCGTTTCGCAACAACTTTTGTTTCCGATTACGGTTCGGTTACCGCTGGCCGACGTGCCGCTTGTCCTCGAAATGCGTGACGAAATTTTGGCCCTTGGGTTCGATTTTGATTCCTTAGGCCCCGATACGCTTGTGGTGAGAAGTATGCCAACTGATTTTCCTGCCGAAGATGCACAAAAGATTTTTGAAGAACTGACCGAACAACTCCGCCAAAGCTATGCCGACCTTCAACTTAACCGAGCCGAAACAACCGCTCGAAGTTTGGCCAAACGTTTTGCGTCGCGGCATTTGGTTCGCCTTTCTTCCGATGAAATGGAACGACTTATCAACCAACTTTTTGTCTCATCTAATCCTAATTATACCCCAACTGGCGAACCGATTTTCTCCATTTTGGCGTTAGATAAAATAGCTAATTTATTAAAATAAGCCCAGAAAGCCATGTTTAACATCACCCCTACCGTTAGAAATTTACTTATTCTAAACGTACTCATTTATTTCTTACAAAGTCTTAATCCCCTCATTGAGAATTTGTTTGCGCTTTACCCCGTCACTGGACCTAGTTTTAAGCCGCACCAATTTGTCACGTACATGTTTTTGCACGGAAACGTGGGGCACTTGTTTAGTAACATGCTTGGGTTGTTTTTCTTTGGACCTTTGCTCGAACAACACGTTCTTGGCCCCAAACGCTTTGTGATATTTTACTTTATTACGGGTATTGGCGCAGGTTTTCTTTACTCAGCGATTAATTTTTATGAGATGTATGAGTTAAAACAAGCGGTGGATTTGTACAGCCAATATCCTTCTCCCGAAGCATTCTTGGATTTTTTGACTCGTTTTGCACCCAATGTGAAGCACTCCGCCCTTGATTTTCTCAATAGTTTTGAAGATCAGCCTAAGAATATTTCGTACATCAACGACAGTATTGCTTTTGTTAAAAGTACCATTGACAACCGAATCAATATCCCAATGCTAGGAGCATCGGGTGCTATCTTTGGTATCATTGCCGCTTTTGGACTCATTTTCCCAAACATGGAAATGATGTTGTTGTTTTTTCCTGTTCCTATTAAAGCCAAATATTTTGTTACTTTTTACGCCTTGTACGAACTTTATGCAGGAATTAACATCCAAGATTCGGGTGTTGCTCACTTTGCACACCTCGGAGGCATGATTTTTGCGTATATACTATTGAAAATCTGGAAAATTAGACGAATGTATTAATTTGACTTTTTGTATCTTTTTCTCTAATTTTCAGTCACAAATCAAAACTTGTTTGACAATAAACGGGTTATTTTGTAACACCTATTTGAACAGAAGAGAGCGATGAGCAGCATTTTTGATGATGTTAGAGGCGAATTTTCAAAGACGAACAACGCGGTCATCAAACTTATTTTGACCAATGTCATCGTCTTTGTGGCGATTATCATTTTGTACATCGTCTTCACGATTGCTCAATACCCCCATTATTACCAGTGGGTAATGGATCAGCTTAGTTTACCCGCGAGCTTCGGTGCTTTTTTATACAAGCCTTGGACGCTTTTGACCAATTTTTTTGTTCATCAAGGCCCTTTTCATGTTTTCTTTAATATGCTCTCGCTCTACTGGTTTGGGCAAGTATTGGAAGAATACCTCGGTAGCCGACGTTTGATTGCGATTTTTTTACTAGGTGGCTTGGCGGGAGGTATCCTGTTTTTGACCATGTATAACCTGGTGCCCTATTTCCAACCTGAACTTGCCAATACCAGTTTAATTGGGGCTTCGGGCGCGGTATTTGCCGTGATTTTGGGAGCCGCTACGTTACTACCCGAGCATACCTTCTTTGTCTTTCTCATTGGCCCCGTTCGTCTCAAATACATTGCCGCCTTGTGTATTATCATCACGATGGCACAGTTGGTAGGCCCCAATGCAGGCGGGAATTTGGCCCACTTGGCAGGAGCGATGGTTGGGTTTGGATTTATTAAATCACTCCAAAATGGGTACGATTGGGGAAAACCTATCTACAATATTGGAGAATTTTTTCAGAAAATTTTTACCTCAAAACCACGCATTCAAGTGCCTCAGCGAGCGCGTGCCACCACCTCCACTACTGCTCGTCATTTTAGTCAAAAAAGTGAGAATGCTTCGGTAATAATCCCTAATCAGGACGAAATTGACGCAATTCTGGATAAAATTTCAAAATCTGGCTACGAAAGCCTCACCCGAGAAGAGAAGCAAAAACTCTACAAAGCAAGCCAACAATAAGCCATTGCGTATATTGCTTTACCGCCAATGCGCCGCACAAAGTGTGGGTAGCGATTGGCATTTTTCATAACTTTGCAAAACACTTTTATCAGCAAGCAAGTTATATTTCTACGTTTAGTTTCAAGCCGTTAAACGATGCTCATAACTCCCGGTAAATTACTTTCGCAAATCAACACGCCCGATGACTTGCGGAAATTTGACTCAGCAGACCTCCCCCAAGTTTCTCAAGAACTTCGGCAGTATATCATTGATTTAGTTTCGGTGTATGGAGGACATTTTGGCGCGAGTCTGGGTGTAGTAGAACTGACTGTTGCGCTACACTATGTGTTTAACACACCTACCGACCAGCTTATATGGGACGTAGGTCACCAAGCCTATGGTCATAAAATCTTGACGGGACGTCGGGATGTATTTCATACCAATCGACTCTACGGTGGAATTTCAGGATTTCCGAAACGTAAAGAAAGTCCGTATGATGCTTTTGGCGTTGGACACTCTTCTACGTCTATCTCTGGAGCATTGGGTATGGCGGTAGGGGCTCAACTAAAAGGTCTCAAAAACCAACATTCGATTGCGGTAATCGGCGACGGTGCCATGACGGGCGGTATGGCGTTTGAAGCAATGAACCACGCAGGAGGACTAGCAGATACAAATTTGCTCATTATCCTTAACGATAATTGCATGAGTATAGACCCCAACGTTGGGGCATTGAAGGAATATTTGACTGACATCACCACTTCCCATACGTATAACCGCGTAAAAGAGGAAGTGTGGAACTTGTTAGGCAAAATGAGTCAATTTGGCAAAAGTGCGCGGGAGATTGTCTCAAGGGTAGAAGATGGCCTCAAGGCCACCTTATTACGTCAAAGCAACTTATTTGAGTCGCTCAATTTACGTTATTTTGGCCCTATCGACGGGCATGATGTTGACCATCTTGTACACGTTCTCAATGATCTTAAAGATATTCCTGGTCCCAAACTGTTGCACTGCGTCACGGTCAAAGGAAAAGGTTTTGCGCCAGCTGAAAAAGACCAGACCAAATGGCACGCCCCTGGAAAATTTGATAAAATAACGGGAGAGATTTTCAAAAAAATCTCCGATACACCACAGCCGCCGAAGTACCAAGAGGTATTCGGTCATACGTTGGTGGAATTGGCTGAGCAAAATCCCAAAGTGGTAGGTGTTACTCCCGCCATGCCTTCGGGTTCATCAATGAACTTGTTGATGAAAGCCATGCCTGAACGTGCCTTCGACGTAGGCATTGCCGAACAGCATGCTGTTACGTTCTCGGCGGGAATGGCTACGCAAGGGTCGGTAGTTTTCTGCAACATTTACAGTACGTTTATGCAGCGTGCCTACGACCAAGTGGTGCATGACGTGTGTATTCAGGAGCTTCCAGTAGTGTTTTGCCTCGACCGTGCAGGTTTTGCGGGAGCCGATGGCCCTACGCACCACGGCGCGTACGATATTGCTTACATGCGCTGTATCCCTAACATGATTGTGGCCTCGCCGATGAATGAGCAAGAGCTTCGCAACATGATGTACACCGCACAGCTCGACGAAACGCAGAGCGGCAAGCAGGCATTCACGATTCGCTACCCTCGTGGCGAAGGCATGATGCCGCAGTGGCGCACCCCGTTTGAAAAGCTGGAAATTGGCAAAGGAAGAAAAGTAAAAGACGGGGAAGATGTGGCAATTCTGACCATTGGTCACATCGGAAATTACGCCGTTAAAAGTTGTCAACTCCTCGAAAACGCGGGCATCAGCGCCGCTCACTACGACTTGCGCTTTGTGAAACCGCTGGATGAAGAGCTGTTGCACGAGGTGTTCCAGAAATTTGACAAAGTGATTACCGTTGAAGATGGTTGCTTACAAGGTGGAATGGGAAGTGCGGTATTGGAATTTATGGCCGACCATGGCTACACCGCCAAACTCAAGCGTTTGGGTATTCCTGACCGAATTGTAGAGCACGGCGAACAAATAGAACTTCATCGTGAGTGCGGTTTTGACCCTGAGGGTATTGCCAAAACAGCAAAAGAAATGGTGGTAAATACCGTTGTTTATTCGTAAGTCAGACGATAGTCAGACTTAAAAAAATCATAAGCCGTCAGACTACCGTCTGACGGCTTTTTCATAACCTCTCAGGCGGTGTTCAAACGGCCTCAAGCGGTGAGGGTCTGACTGTCGTCTGACCCTTACTTTAGCCATCTATCAAACCAGACAAACGCTTCTTCTTGCATTTTTTTGTCAAACTTATGCGGCCCAGGGTAAAACGAGCATTTGTAACGCTCGGCGCTCCCCGCTTTTGTATATACTTCTTTTACTATCGTATCGGCACGTTTCATTTCCGAAAGGGTATATAAATCGTCGTCAATGTCGTTGAGAACCATGGTTGGTAGCGGTGCTCGTAAGCTCAATATTTCTGGAAAATCTAGCTCATTTGGTAAGATAGGCACGTAGGTCATCCACGTGTGCGTAAACGACTTATGAAGTACCAAGTCTTTCCACGTAGTCATAAACCCGACACAGACAGCGCATTGGATGCGTTCATCTAAGCCCCCCATAAATACCGTGCGCATTCCACCGCCTGATAAGCCTGCGCAGCCCACCCGCGTAGCGTCCACATCCTGACGGGCACAAAGTATATCCAACGCTTTTTTGTCTTCGGCATAAAATACTCCCGCCCAAGTAGTGCCCGCACTTAAAAGCGACTTAGACATCACGTGCTCGTGTTCGCCTGCCCACTCGTTGTACTTGCGGATATTCTCCGAATTTTCGGGGTCGTTATCATTCAATCCCCGACGAAGATGCGCAGGGACGTCTTGCATCCACACGCGTCGGCTGGCAAATGGAAACGCATCTGATACCAACACTACGTAGCCGCGCTTGGCGATTTCATTGGCCCAAGCCAACCCTTCGTAGTATTCCTGCTGGTGTTCTTTCATTAACGGATGCTGTTCTTCAGACGTCTTGGTGATTTTTCGAGTCCCAAAATACTTATTCCCACCGTGGTCATGAAAGGCCAAAATAGCAGGCAGAGGAGTCGTTGCCTTGGCTGGTTTTAGCAAAATACCTTCCGTGGGTCGTCCGTAGGGCAGCTGCCAAGTCAACTCTTCGATGTGAAGCCCGTCGTACTCATACTGTTTTTTTACCGTCACTTTGGGCATTCCGCCAATGTCAGGAACGCCCATGCGTTCGAGTAAACGCTGTTTGGCCGTTTTACGCCATTGGTCAAGGTCATTCCACTCTTTTCGTCGAAAAGAAAGAGACGGAAGTTTGCTCTCAATGAGCGATACCGCCCAAGGCCCGTACAGTCCGATGAGGTTCTCCGTATTTTCGTTGGAATTCATGAGGGTTAATGGGGAAAAAATATCGTTTACAAACGGATTGAGCACGTCCAGTCCCGCCATCCCAATGCTTGCTACACTGCTCTCTTTAAGAAAATTACGACGGTTTGGCATGGGCGTTTGGTGGTTGTTTTTAAGATAAATACTTACTCGATGCTTTGTCCAAATACATACCACAATTGGGGTGGTTTTGCAAAATACTAGCGGGGAAAAGCGGGCTTACGTCGCCCGTTAAGCAGTTTTTTACCGCTTCGGCTTTACGCTCATCGGGCACCGAACAAATAAGGGCTGCCGATTTCATAATTTGACGAATCGACATACTGATAGCTTGAGTGGGTACATCGTCGAGCGTCGGAAACCAGCCTTCTCCCAACTGTTGACGGCGGCAAGCTTCGTCGAGATTCACGATGATGTAGGGGCTTTCGGTTTCAAAATCAGCAGGCGGGTCGTTGAACGCCAAGTGTCCATTTTCTCCAATCCCTACCAAAGCGACGTCAATCGGGTGTTGTAAAATAAGCTGTCCCAATCGTTCACATTCGGTTTCGGGTTGCGTTTCGCCGTCAATAAGATGGCTTACTTTCATTGTTACTTTCGTCAATACTCTTTCTTTTAGATACTTACGAAAACTAGCGGGATGTGATTCTGGCAAAGCAATGTATTCGTCTAAGTGAAACATAGTCACTTTGCTCCAGTCAATATCGGGTTCGTTGAGCAATTGCGTCAAGGTTTCAAACTGACTGGTACCCGTCGCTAAAATTACGTTTGCTTCGTCCCGTTCGGCGAGGGCTTTACGGATATATTCAGCAGCGGCAGCACCTGCTACTTGGCCAAGTGCTTGCGGATTTTCGGAAATGTGGATAATCATTAAGTTTTATTTTTATTTGGGTTTAACTGTCGTATTTCCTCCTTGGGCAAGGGAAATATCAACGGGGCGGTTGTTTTTCCACGCACCCGCCGTAAAATCAGGAATATCAATGGAATTGGAACGATTGGCTACCGACTTTTCACTCAACGGCCCAATCACACTCCACGAAGCCGCATCATAAACGTCTTGGTCTAACGGAAGACCATTGCGAAGACAATCAATCAAGCGCCAGTCCATCAAAAAGTCCATGCCGCCGTGTCCGCCTACTTGCTTGGCTAATTCCCCAATTTTTTTGACAAGTGCGGGTTGGTATTTTTCCTCTAATATCTTCATTTCCTGTTCAGAAATCCAGTCGTGACCCGTCGAAATTTTGCCTGGCAACGGGTACTTGAGTGCGGTCGCTTTGGTGCCGCTTACGAGATGTATGCGAGAATACGGACGCGGTGAACTCACATCGTGCTGCAACATAATCGTTTTGCCTTTGTTAGTCCGAATGGTGGTCGTATTCATGTTCCCACGAAAGGTTTTCTTGGCCAACGGCTGGAACGTCGCGTCCGTTTTAGCCAGTTCTTTTACCTTGGCTTCTAGCATAAAATCATTGCTCGACATCGACACTAAATAATCCATTTTATCGCCACGATTGATGTCCAGCACTTGGCAAATTGGCCCCAAACCGTGGGTAGGATATAGGTTTCCGTTGCGCGTATTTTCCTTGAGTCGCCACATATCGTAGCGTTTCCCTTTGTCAAAAAAGGAGTCAAAAATATCGTGAATGTACGCGCCTTCGACGTGTACCACTTCCCCAAAAAATCCTTGACGCGCCATGTTGAGCGTGAGCAATTCAAAAAAATCATAGCAGCAGTTTTCGAGCATCATACAATGCTTCCGCGTTCGTTCGGAGGTTTCGACTAGCTTCCAGCATTCATCCACCGTCGTTGCGGCGGGGATTTCTACCGCTACGTGTTTCCCTTGTTCCATGGCATACAGCGCCATGGGTGCGTGCAAGCTCCAAGGCGTGCAGATATAAATTAGGTCAAGGTCGGGGCGTTCGCAGAGTTTTTTCCAATCGTCGGCTTTGCCTGCATATACTTCGGGCGTGTGCTTCGTGCCTGCCAGTTTTTTCTTAGCCAAATCGGTGCGCTCAGGCCGAATATCCGACAGCGCTTTGATTTCGACGTTATCAATATATACAATTCGGTCGAGCGCGCCCATACCACGGTTTCCCAAGCCAATGTACCCTATCCGTACGGTATTGATTTTTTGGGCTCCATACCCGCACATATTGAAGATTTGGGTGGGAGGAAATTGGAGTGATGGAGGTTCGGCGGCGGTGGCTTCTTGGGGCAACGTACTCCCAGTAACGCCGAGCCCGACGAGTTTGATGAAGTCTCTTTTTTTCATGAGTGGCATTGGTTAACGGTCGTAGTATCAAGGCAATCAAAGTGCTTTTTTACTTTGTTGCGTTTCTAGTGTTACTTGAAAATTAGCGAAGAGGCTATTGGGGTTGATGTTAAGATTCGAGCCTTGATGAATTTTCTAAAACTGTATGTGCGTTTTGAAAAAAGGACTTAATCACTAAATTTGATAAGGAATTAGATACGCTCACAAATAAACAACAACCAACTATGGGTATTGAAGAGTTTGTATTGACCCGTGAAAGAAAGCTGGGGGAATTGAAAGGGATTGAGAAAAAAAACCTTGATTTTGTTCAAAACCTACTTACAAAAACCGACTTTGACAATGCTAAAATAGCTGAATTGGCAGGGGTAAAAGTTACGTTTGTGCAAAAAGAGCGCCTCAAACTTCGGCTTCCCTTGGAAATTACTTTTTCAAAAAATATTTTCAAAAAATCGGGAGTGTAATTTAAACTCTGTCTTTTCTTCAAATTTGATTCAAATTTAATTTTTTCTTTCGATTTCAAATGCTTTTTGGGTTTGTTATTGAATTTGTCAAGGGCGGCTGAGGTACGAAGCCGTTTATATACCCTTGACAAATTCAATAACAGGCTATTTTTGCGTTTTATAATTGAAAGAAAAATTACAGATCCATTCGCATTCGATCGCCAAATTTTATATGTAGCTGTTGCGCAGTAAGAGCCCAATTCTGCAACGGAGAAGTCCATTTTCGACTTATATTTTCAACAGCCAGATAAATTAATTTAAGCAACGCCATATCATTGGGAAAAGCGCCCTTTGTTTTGACGGCCCGCCGCAGCGGTAATTTTACGGACTTGCCTATGAAACCCTTCCACTGCATTAGTAGTGTAAATAAGCCTTCTAATCTGCTCATCATAAGCGAAATACGTTGACAATTTGTGCCAATTGTTCTGCCAGGATTTAATCACAACCGGGTACTTGCTGCCCCACTTATCATTAAGTTTATCCAGTTCCAATTCAGCTTTCTCCTTTGTGGGAGCCTGATAGACGGTTTTTAAATCCTGCATGAAAGTCTTCTGATCCTTGGAAGCCACATATTTAAGGGAATTCCGTATCTGGTGAATGATACAGGTCTGAATCTCAGATTGAGGGAAGGAAGCCAATATTGCCTCCGAGAAGCCGGTAAGGTTATCCGTACAGGCAATCAAAATATCTTTCACCCCTCTGGATTTCAAATCTGTAAGCACAGATAGCCAAAAATTAGCTCCCTCACTCTCAGATACATACATACCAATCAAATCTTTGTAGCCATGTCGATTAACTCCCAATACATTATAAACAGCACGAGTAACAACTCGACCACCTTCCCTTACCTTGTACGGGGGCGCCCGTGCGCTGCATGGCGTCTAACCAAACAATGGTATAGAGACTTTCCAAAGGCCTACTCTGCCACTCTTTGACCTGCGGAATTACACGTTCGGTAATCTCGGAAAGGGTAGCATGAGATATTTCCACATCATACATTTGTTGGATATGGTCTGATATATCTCGGAAACTCATCCCCTTACTATAGAGTCCGATGATTTGAGGGGCAAGGTTATCAGCTAAAACTGTTTCGCGTTTCTTGACGATTTGAGGAGTAAATGTGCTCTTTCGATCTTGGGGGGTACTCAAAATAATCTCACCAGAGGTGGTTTTGAGACGCTTGCTGCCTTTGCCATTGCGCTTGTTGCCTGATTCTCGCTCTTGTTCATCAAGATGAGCATTCATTTCCGACTCTAGCGCACTTTCTAAAAATTGTTGAAGTAAGGGAGCGAAAACCCCATTCTTGCCGGTTAACGATTGTCCCTTCATTAACTGCTCCAGCGCTTTGTCGCGCATCTGTTCAAATTCTGTCTTTTCCATTGTTCTGTCTTAAAGTTAAAACTTTGAGACAGAGTTCAGTTTACAGTCTCAAAAAATCTACTCCAAGTTGAGTGGATTTTTTACTTAAAAACTGTCGAATTATAAAAATAATACTATTTCTGGCAGCTAACGTGAGCCTTTTCTGCGTTTTTCTAACGTATTAACACAGTTTAATAACCATTCTATTTTAAATAGAGCGGGTAATTTCTTGACGTTTCCTTTATTTTATGCGGATAGCAGAAATGTATTTTTGTTCTCTTTTCTTCTTTTTGTGACCTTAACGGCATTGGCAGTGTGAATTCCAAAAAATAGCCAAATTTTTTCAGTTTGAGGGTTTTTAGCCTTTATATTATCAAGCAAATAATGTTCTTTTTCCACCCCAAAACTCCCCTCTAAACTTGTACTCCTTTCTTTATTTAAAATGTTTTTTATTTATTTCGTTTGTTTGTCATCCTTGCCAGCCCCTTTTCGACAAAAATTAGTTGCAATATTGTTCTTAGTGCAATACTTCCTGTTTTCATTCGTCGCATAAATTCTATCTGCTGAAATGTGAGTGCACTGGCCAAACGTTGATTTATGCTTAAATATGCTGAATTTTAGACGTTTACACTCACTGAAAGCACTGTAGCTACTGTATTCAATCATATTAATACCCCCGACTTGGACTTTATGAACTTTTATGCCAAACTCAACAGGCTTATTCTCTTTTCCTCTTACTATGGGTCTAATATATGGCTTGTAAATACTAACAATTCTATCCCTAATTTTAACTTTTGGATTATCGTAGTGGTGCTTTTATTGTTGATATATTTGTCTAATAGTTTTGAAAATTTTAGATTCTTTTGTACTCCATTTTAATGCCTTAGTTTCATTTAAAATCCTTTGTAATTCAGTTATTCTTTTTGATAAAAGATATAAACTCGCTCGCTTTCTAGCTCTCGTTTTTTGATAAGATTTTTTGCGTAATTTTCTGTAAATAAGGTGTTTTTATGTTGTTCCTTAAATTTGCTCCTAGGTACTTTAAGTTTATTCCTCTGACAAATTTCTGGAATCATTTTCCCCCAAATCCATTGGCATGATTCCCATAAAAGTTTAATGTCGGTGGGAAATCTGATGTAAACTTCATGACAGGTCGCATCTTGTAATAAGATAGTTTTATCTGGAATTTCGCCATGCCAATTCTCAATAATTTTTCGCTGAAACTCTTCAAAATTTACATGTTTACCTAGGTAATAACGGGCTTTTGATACAAAAAAATTATCTCTAATCATTTCATTATCAGTCAATAATGTTCCACAAAATAATTGGATTGCCCAGTCTGTGTTAAATCTTTCTAACAATTTTTCGTCACTGAGTTTTAGATAATGCTTGAGGAACATTAAGCCAAAATAGCCCTGTTTAGGAAGCCAAGAAGGAGCACCAACCATCGTTTTTTTTCAGGAAGTAATTCAACTAAAGATGCCCAATCAATAGTTTGATAAATAGCTCCTAAATCAGCGCAATTTTTGAAAATGTACAATTTGGAAGAGTTTGCAGAATTAACGTCGAAAAGTGTATGCGGGTCGCCGCTGCGATTGTATCTGTATTTCAGTTTTGTGGTAAAAACAAAATACACAAAACCCCGAAAATTGCCAATTTTGGTTCTTTTTCGGGGTTAATTTATCTATTAATAGGCTGTCTATCAATAAGTTAAGCCTTTAAAGGAAAGCCTACCGTCGTTTTTTTGTTTTTAGATTGAAAGAGCCTATGTTGGTTTCTTAGTTAATCTAAAACTTAGCTATTATGGCTTCGCTTGGAAAAAATTTCCTGAATTCTCAAAAATAGCTCCTGATTTTACCTCTAATTTTTTGCACTGTATGGGACCCATATTCGCTGTTATTCGAATTGAATGTCCGGAGTTTATGATAACATCATCTATAAGTGTAGGCATATGGCCACATGACCATATGCTTACATCATTCCAACTGCCTGATTTTAATGAACTGCATAAATTATAATTAGTATTACTGACATTAAAATGGCTTGTATTTACAACATATCCCCCGGTAGCGGTTTTTCCAATAACAATTACTCTTTTGGAGCCTAATTCCTGACTGATGGGTATAGTACATGTAATATTATTCCCTGTAGATTTAGTAACAACAATTTCATGGGTGTTATATTCAACAAGGGTAGTTATTTCAGTAAGGTTTGTTCCGTTTGCTGATAAAGTTCCTGACGTTCCGGGAAGTAGATTTTGCCCTGTAGTAGGCAGATTTATATTAATACTCCCATTAGGAGTTATTAGCGGAGGGATGGATTGCGCAAGGTTTTCAGGATTAAAATAAAGGCAAAAAGAATTACTCTTTGGTGTTTCGGCCAGTAATTTTTTTACTTTGGAAATTACATTGTCATTCTCAGGTGAACCGGTATGCGCTTGATTTTCAATGACAGTAGTGCAATTTCCTGTCATTCCTCCCTTCTGACTGACCAAAGATACTACTTTATCGTTTAGTCCATTAAATAGCAAATCAGTAGCTATATCAAATACCAAATGTCCGCCAATATCAGCCAACATTATCACATCCTTTGCTGTATTTGTTGCTCCAAGTACTTTTTCAATTTTTTTCGGTTTCGGGATTAATGAATGACCCGGTTGAATAATTTCATTTTCACCGGAAAACGTTTCCCATATTTCCTTTACTGTCTGGTATTCAATGGTAGTTATAGTGTGCGAAGGGGCAGTTCGAAAATTGCGATGCAATCCGTTAAGTGTACCGGTAATCTCAGGGCTGTTTACTCGTAAGTTGTCAATTGCTCCATCTGCGCACGCTCTTCCTGATGCGTTAGTGATAAGGGTAAGAGGAATTATATGATTGCATAAAATGTCGGCGGTTTGGGTATAGTTTTCTGAGAATTTTTTCAGAAAATCAGCTACTTGGGAACCTGAATGAGGAGTGTTGAGTGTAATTAACTTATGAAATCCATATTCAAAGGAATCCCCCTGTAAATATAATCTTCCCAAAATCCCACCCATACTGTGTCCAATATAATCTACATTGCCTGCAGCAATTCCTGCATTGCTTAATGAATTAATCAGTAGATTGATTTCTGACTTTATTTTTGGGACGTTGATGGAAAAACTATGACTGTTGGTAGTTGAGTAATCTGCACGACGGAAAAATTTGGGTGTAGAAGGATATAAATCCGGTGTATTAAGTGCTGATTCCATCTTGGCAAATGTTTCAGAGCCGGACCATAATCCATGAACCATAAGTACAGGAGAGCGATAAATCGTAATTGGGATTTCATTTATAACTAAACCGCTTATAGATACTGACAAAGTCATTTTTACTTCGCTTCGATTCTCCGGAATCCAACTTGGATGACGATAATGTATAATTAAACTATCCGAAGTATGTTGGCTAATCCTTAGTCGTCCGCTTATTAAAGTATCTGATGAAAGTGGAATTATACTGGCAGATACACGTCTTAAATCAAAGTCGGTGGTTTTAATTTTAAAAACAGAACTCTCTGAGCCATCAGCACAGACCTTTATCTCGTTTGTTGATAAAAATTTGAGAGGCGATTGGATATTGCCGCCTGTTTTATGAAAGTGTTCCAATTTAGGTGGAATAATTAATTTTAATTTTCCTTTATAATTTGTATATGTACCAGAAATTATATTATTATGATAAGAAGCACTGTAACTTTTTAAAGATTTCCATTGCATACCGTATTCTGATGTGGATTGTGGGATATTAATAATTAAAGAAAATTTATAGAATAGAGGAGAATACTCGGCATGTAACTCTTCGGTAGTCATGGGTTTGACTGATGTTACCTTGCAACCGCGCCGAAAATTATAACAATCTGAACAGGTATTATAACAACTTAGACAAAAATTACTAAAGTCATTATAACCATTAAAGCAGAACTCAGTAAATCCTTTATAAAGTATGGGTGCGCCTGTCCAAACAATATCTACCGGTTTATCTTCATATGTAGCAAAGCCGAGAGAATAAATATCTCTATGGATATTATGAAAGTCTGATTTTTGGATATAATTAAAAATATTGGCTTCTGTTATGATTTTATCATTTCGGCGGCTCCAAGGAATTATATATGTGTCATCATAATTATCTAAACGAAATAAATATGTGCTGTCACTCTCAAATATTAAATCATTAAAGAAAACTCTCTTTTCATTTTCCACAAATTGGCTGTATGTGGGATAGTATATAAGAAATATTAAAATCGCAAAGTTGATTAAAGATTTCATATCAGTAAAGATTACTCATTGAATAGATGTAAAAGCAAAATAGGGATATTTCTTCCGTGGTTAACTATATTGTTGTTTTCATTGGTGACAAATTATTCATTTTACTTCACTTATACTAATTAAAAATTATTATGTCGTATTTTTTAGATAAGGGAAACAGGTTATTGAAGTAATCTTTCCCTCCTCATGAAAAAGCGCTTTTACAACTTTTTGAATACACTTTTGGGCAAATTCTAGCGTTTCAAAAACTTTGTTTTTCAGGCTCTTACGTATTTTCTTGAACAGGCGCTCCACAGGACGGTTGGCCGTTGCCATTAAGTTCTGGACAAGCAGTGGGTAGTTTTTCAAAGACAATTTTTTGTTTATCAAAGAGTTCTTCTTTATGAGCAGTTGCTCCGTCGGCAATAAAAAGGGCTTTTTGTGACAAGCCTTTTTCGGTTAATTCTTGCTGAATTTTAGCCACAAACCATGCAAAGCATTTGCTGTTAAGTCTGGGTAAAAAAGCCCCAAACCCTTCCCCTGTAAATGGACAAATCGTTAGATATAGATAAGTGTTTTCATACCCTATCTTCACAGGAGCAATAGGTCTATGGCCTATCGGAGCCCATTTACGACTCAATTCTGTGTGTGTACCCGCCCTAAGTTCATCATGGAAAAATATGAGCTCATCAGCGTAGCTTTTCCTTAGATATTTGATTTTTTTTAAATTCTTCTATGGCTCTAGGTTGCTGACGAACATTGACTGGACGACCAGTTTTTGACTTGATTTTTAGACGTTTACACAAATCGCTCACGCCGCCAATAGTATAACTTACCCCCAAATTGTTTTTTAAATAGGCCTGTATATCGGCTAGTGTTTCAGCTTGGTCATCTAGTAAAAATTGACGAAGTTGAGCGATTTGAAGACTGCTCAATTTACCCCAATAACCCCATGCTGGCTTTTTTTGCAAGCCTGCAAGTCCTTCTTGTTGGTAGATACGCCAAAGACGTTGGGACTGACGTTCACATAAACCGATGACTTGACCAGCAGTGGATTGTGTTTTGGCTTCGCCGCTTTTTAGCAGACGAATAAAACGTACCCGGTCTCTAATTAGCGCTAAGGTGCTTTTGCGCTCTTGTTCTAACAAGTAGTCTATACTTTCTTCTATCTTTGAATCGTAGTTCATAATACAAATATACGACTATCTACTTCTGAATTAGTATAACAAGTAGGTAGTACCAGATTCACAACGAAAATAGCTATTTTTTAGCTTTTTATGCCCTTCTCTCTCGTTTTTTTCCTAATTTGTGCCACAAACAGGCTTCTTTTGCCCTAAACCTGAAATCATTATGTTTCCTATTTCCAAAATGCTACATCCGTAGTAGGCACTTTGAGTGTCTTACTTCCTTTGAAAATCTCTAAATCATCATATCCGCAAACCTAACTTATACATCAAAAACCAACACTTCATGAAACTAAACATTACTACCAAAATTGTCATTGGCTTCGTTCTCGGGGTAGTTATCGGGCAAATTTTGCACAGCACGATGGACGCCGAGCAGGCAGCTGAAATATCCAAGAAATTCCAGATTCTTAGTAAAGTCTTCCTCAAACTGATCAAAATGATTGTGGGGCCGCTGGTATTTTGTACACTTGCGGTGGGAGTTGCCAAACTCGGTGATTTTAAAGTCGTAGGTCGTATCGGTATCAAAACCCTGTTGTATTTTTATTTTGCCACTATCTTATCCCTGCTTGTAGGTCTATTGGTCGTGAATGTAACTCGTCCTGGTGAAGTGCAACAGTGGCCTCGTCCTGCTGCGGGTACTGACACGGGCGTGACGGGCAAGTCGATGAAAACCGTCGAAGATTTTATTTTGCATATTTTCCCTGATAGTTTCTTTAAAGCCCTTTCCGAAAACGAAATCCTCCAAATTGTGGTGTTTTCGCTATTTTTTGGGATTGCTTTGGGCGCTGTAGGAGAGCACGGCAAAAAACTCATCAAAGCCATTGAAAGCCTTTCGGAGGTAGTATTCAAAATTGTTGGATACGTGATGGAATTGGCTCCTTTTGCCGTTTTAGGGGCAATGACGGGCGTAGTAGCCATGAAAGGACTCGGCATTTTGATTTCGTATGCCTACCTAATGGTATGCTTCTTCGGAGGTTTGCTCTTCTTTATTTTTGGGGTATTGTGGGCTATTTGTCTTGTCATGAAAATCCCGTATCTCAAATTGTTGGCACACGTCAAAGATTCGATGATTTTGACTTTCAGCACGGCCAGTTCAGAGGCTTCTTTGCCGCAACAAATCACTGCTTTGGAAAAATTTGGTTGTAGCCAGCGTATCATTGGGTTTGTCTTGCCGCTGGGTTATTCTTTCAACCTCGATGGCTCAATGATGTATATGACCTTTGCAACGGGTTTTATTGCTCAAGCTTACGGCATTCCGCTCACCATTCAGCAACAAATAGCCATGCTCCTTACCCTAATGATTACTTCCAAAGGAATTGCAGGTGTACCACGTGCCTCGTTGGTGGTGATTGCGGGGACGTTGGCACAATTTAACCTACCCGTCGAAGGGTTGGCACTGTTACTTGGTATTGACCCTTTCTTAGACATGGGGCGTTCGGCAACTTCGGTCGCTGGAAATGCGGTGGCAACAGCAGTTATTTCAAAACTTGAAGGAGAATATACCGAAAGCTAATAAAAATAGCTGTAACTCCTTGATACTTTGATTGAAAAGGATTAGGTTCGATAAATTTTTTTCCTATACCTAAAATCTATCACCTCATCCTTTTCAATCACATGGCACAATCACTTCCCCTCGAAAACGAAATCGCAGGCGTTTTTGCAAAATTCCCGCAACTGCCTGACAACGTCAAAGAAATTCTGGTTAAAATCTCTCCCTTCCTCTGTATCATCGGGCTCATTTTTGGTGGGCTTGGCCTACTTGCCGTGCTGGGCATTGGTGCAAGTGCAACGGCCATCGGACTAGCTTCGTTTGGTAACATGGGAGTTTATTGGATTTCGATGGCTATTTTGGCTGTTATGGTACTTATAGAAGGGCTGGCCATTTCGCCACTGATGAAACGCCAAAAGAAAGGCTGGGATTATATGTACTATCTTTTCTTGTTGAGCTTGGTGAGTGGAATTATCAATTTAGCAGGAATAGGAAGCTTATTCAGCAACTTGATTAGTCTCGCGCTGTCGTTTTTGATTGGAGGATGGTTATTATTCCAAATTCGAGAAAAATACGTGTAGTAAATACCAATGCAAAAATAGACTTTCCACGTTTTAGGCTTATAAACTTGGAAAGTCTTTTATTTTGCCGCTTCTACTATTGCCAATAACCCATCTAAACCCGTTTCTCGTTCATTGAGAAACAACGGTTTATGAAAAAAGTGCAGTTTTTGAAGTAAGTGTAACAACTGCATTTTTTCCGCTTCATTGAGCGTTCCTGAAATAATCAAGCTCGCTTTTCTCATTTCTTCAAACGTCCCGAAAAGTACCCCCATTCCTTTTCCTGTAATCAATAAGCGTTTACTTCGGCGGTCTTTTGGATCGTCCGTTTGTTCAATGAGGCCATTGTTCAATAACCGCTTGATGACTTCCATCCCCGTCGTTTTTTCGTGGATGTTCATGTCGATAATCTCCGTTTTGGTGCAGCCGCCCGTCTGCCAAATGCCCGCCAAATACGAAAAATCATCAATCGTAATCAGGTGAGCAGAGTCCAGCGCTTTTTTGATATACCCTTTGGCATAGCGATACAAAAACGCCACCAACTGCGATATCAGTACCTCTACCGTTTCTCCATTTTCAAATTTCAACTCGGGGTCAGACGATTTGGCGAAAACTTGTTGATTGAGGTACGCCACAAACCCCTCCATGTCCTTCCGTTGAAGCGGCGAACGCTGCGCTTCGTAGTTGGCTAAGTGCCCAATCAGCTCTTGTAATAGTGCGTAGTTCATTTTTTAGTAGTGAAAACATTCTAAAAAATGAAAAATATTTTGTTTTCGTACAAACAATAATTCATTTGGAATGTTATCGTAGTAATTAACACAAATCCAATCATAAATGTTTTTTACTGCTCATTTTAAAATTCGCATGAAAACACACCTATTCGCTCTACTACTCATCGTTAGTTTCACCAATGCGTTCGCCCAAAACACAGGAACCATTTTGGGGTCTGTGCGCGACAAACGTACCCAAGAAACGCTCATTGGGGTTACGGTACAGATTGAAGGCACCACCCAAGGCACTACCACGGACGTGGATGGGAAATTTAAACTTACCTTGCCCGTAGGAAGCTACAACCTCAAAGCATCTTTTGTAGGCTACAAAACCGCCAGTAAATTCAACGTCGTACTCACGTCGGGAAATGCCCAACAAATTACGTTTGACCTTGAAGAAGAAGCGGTGCAATTGACCGAAGCCAAAGTCGTCTATAACCGTTCTATTTCGGTGGCCTCGGTCGAAACCCCTAACTCCATTCAAAAACTGACTACCGAAGAAATAAAAAACAACCCAGGCGGAAACTTTGATATTTCGCGCGTGATTCAGGTACTTCCAGGCGTTGGCGGGACGGCAGGGTCGGTGGGAGGTTTTCGTAACGACCTCATCATTCGTGGTGGTGGCCCCAACGAGAACGTATTTTACCTCGACGGTATCGAAATCCCCGTCATCAACCACTTTGCTACACAAGGCAGCTCTGGAGGCCCCACGGGGATTTTGAACGTATCGTTTATTGAAGACGCTACCTTGAGTTCGAGTAGCTTCAATGCGCGTTACGACAATGCTCTTTCGTCGGTACTGCAATTCCGTCAACGTGAAGGCAACCCCGAACGCCTACAGGGTAACTTTCGCGTCAGCTCCACTGAGGTAGCAGGCACATTTGAAGGGCCACTTTCGCCCAAAACTACCTTTTTGGCATCGGTGCGTCGCTCGTATTTGCAGTTTTTGTTCAAAGCCATTGACCTCCCTATTCGTCCCAACTACTGGGATTTTCAATACAAAGTCACGCACAAACTCAACAAAAAAACTACATTAACAGCCATTGGAGTGGGAGCTATCGACGAATTTTCGTTTGCAGTTCCCAAAGAATCTTCCCCCGAAAAAGAGTATGTGCTTCGTTCTAACCCGACCATTAATCAGTGGAATTATACCACAGGGTTTTCGCTTAAACGATTGTTAGAAAACGGCTACCTTAACGTTTCCTTGAGCCGAAATATGTTCAACAACCGTCTCGACCGCTTTGAGGATAACCGCCAAGGTGACGAGAATTATCGGGCACTCAAGAGTATCTCCAACGAAATTGAGAATAAACTGCGCTTGGATGTGAATAAGTTTGTGGGTAAGTGGGAATACAGCTACGGGGCAATGCTTCAGTATGTTAAGTATAACAACGACTTCTTCAACGTACTGCGCCGTGAAGTCAAAAATACCCAAGGAGAGGTGGTTCAACCTGCCGTGAACATTGCGTTCAACACGGCCATTGATTTCTTCAAGTTCGGGGCTTTTGCGCAGGTCAATCGTAAACTTTTGGACGACCGCTTGAATCTTTCGGCTGGTTTGCGTACTGATATGAATTCGTTTACCTCGGACGGTAACAACCCGCTCGAAACCATTAGTCCGCGCCTTTCGGCAAGTTATCAGTTGAGCGACAAATGGCGTTTAAATGCGTCGGTAGGGCGTTATTTCAAAACGCCGATTTATACGGTTTTGGGGTATAAGCAAGACGGCAATTTTGTCAATAAATCAAGCAAATACATCCGTTCCGACCATTTGGTAGCAGGCTTAGAATTTATCCCAACGCCTACCACTCGCATCACGCTCGAAGGATTTGTGAAGCAATACGACAACTACCCCGTTTCGGTACGTGATGGTATTTCGTTGGCCAACCAAGGCGGGAACTTCGGAGCCATTGGCAACGAAGCTGTACTAAGCACAGGCAAAGGACGTAGCCGCGGGCTTGAGTTTTTCTTCCAACAAAAGCTGACCAAAAATTTCTTTGGGGTCTTTAGCTACACGCTCTTCCGTTCTGAGTTTTCGGGAAAAGATGGAAAGTATGTGGCTTCTGCGTGGGATACGCGCAACCTAATTTCAACACAATTAGGGTATAAATTTAAAAAAGGCTGGGAATTGGGTCTTAAATGGCTCTACCAAGGGGGCGCACCTTACACGCCTTACGACTTGGCCGCTTCGCAGCGCAACTACCTCACCACGGGCGTAGGTACCGAAGATTATACTCGACTTAATAGCCTACGATTGAAGTCATTTAGTCGTGTAGATTTTCGTATTGATAAAAAATGGAATTACAAGAAAACCTCCATTGATTTGTTTTTTGACTTACAAAACGCCCTATTAACAGCCAACCCTGCTTTACCTCAATACACTTTTGAGCGCTTAGCTGATAATTCTGGATTTAGAACTACGGATGGGCAAGCGTTACGAAGCGACGGCAGTAATGGTATCCCGCTCATTCTTGCGAACGAAGACGCCAATTTCACCCCTGCGCTGGGTTTTGTGATTGAGTTTTAGAGAGTGCAGAATGTTGAATTGCCGCGCCTAGTGCTCATATTCGGCCGAAATATCGTCTTGTTTTTTATCGCTTTCAAAATCGTAGCGATAAATGGGCGAAATTTCGGCCCCAGGCAAAATCTCTACCGTTGGGTTGATAAGCCCCGTATGTAGGTCAAATACCCATCCGTGGAGTTGGGGGTAGTTCCTTTGGTGCCAAGAGCGCTGTATGATGGTTGTTTTGGCTAAATTATTGACCTGCTCAATCACATTCAGCTCTACCAATCGGTCAAAACGTTTTTGTTCTTCTGCAATCCCATTGAGTTCGGTCTCGTGCTTCTCATATACTTCTTTGATATTGCGCAACCACTTGTTAATCAGTCCGTAATCTTTGTTTGTCATTGACGCTTTTACACCACCACAGCCGTAGTGGCCCACCACCAAAATATGTTTTACCTTGAGTACTTCCACGGCATACTGCAACACACTGAGCATATTGATGTCGGTATGAAGTACTAAATTTGCCACGTTTCGGTGAACAAACAATTCGCCAGGGGCAGTGCCTGTCACTTCGTTGGCGGGCACGCGACTGTCGGCACAGCCAATCCACAAAAACTCAGGCTTTTGATCAGCGGCCAACTCGTCAAAATAGTGTTCGTCGAGCATGAGCTTTTCGGCCGCCCACGCTTTATTTGCTAATAAGAGTTTTTTGTATGCTTGCATCGAGTTTTCGTTTTGTTATTTTCCGACGTGTAATTCCTTTAAAGTCCACCTGAATACCGCGCAGTGGGGCATCTTTTCGGAACTCTTTGAGGGTAGTATAAATATCATGATCTATAAAATGTGCTCGCGCTCCGTCAATAAATACCGTATCGCCTGCTTGCAACGCCGCCAATTCTTCTTTTAATCTGGCCTTATTGAGAAACGAAATGTCTTTTCTAAACCAAATAAGCACGGTATCCTTGTCGCGAACCACACTCATTGCCGATTGATGGTTGGTGTACATAACATAGGCGATTCCGACGAGCCAGCCCAGAATCATGCCTACCAACAAATCGGTCAAAATAATCCCCAGTATAGTCACCATAAACGGTACAAATTGGTCTTGCCCTTCGAGGTACATTTTGCGAAAGATGTCAATTCTCGCCAGTTTATAGCCGACCAGTATGAGCAGTGATGCCAGACTGGCTAAGGGAATGTGGTTGAGGATTTCGGGAAAAGCCACCATCGCTAACAGCAACAAAATACCTTGGATAAACGCAGAAAGGCGCGTTTGGCTATCGCTATATACATTCAATGAAGTGCGGACTACTACTACTGTCATTGGTAGGCCGCCAAGCAACCCTGACAGCACATTGCCAACTCCTTGGGCTTTGAGCTCCTGATTGGGTGACGAAATACGCCGCTGCTTGTCGAGCTTGTCGGCGGCTTCTAGTCCAAACAAGGACTCGATGCTCGCAATCATCGCCAAAGTAAAAGCAGTTAAGTACACCGCAGGCTTGGTCAAGGCGTCGAGAGATGGAAAATGAAGTACCGATTGGAGGTCGGACAAGGTACGAAAACTCGGCATTCGCACCATGTGATCGTTGGACTCACCAAGGTAAAGGGTAGGGGCAAACCATCTAAATGCTTGATTAATAACGACACCCACCACGACCACGACCAAGGCGGTCGGAATGGTTTTGAAGAATTTGATACCTTGCTCGGCTTTTTTATCCCACCAAAGTATCAGAAGCAAACACACGACACTGATAATGCCCGCGCCCCAAGTTGGATGTAACACCGCTTGGATAATTTCACTAAAGGTATTTCGCTGATTGTTTTGGAAAAATTCAAATTCGCCTTCGTAGTCGGCATCCCAGCCAAGGGCATGGGGGATTTGTTTGAGAACGATGACAATCCCGATGGCAACGAGCATTCCGCTGATGACACTCGATGGCACAAAACCGCTCAAACGCCCCGCTTTCAACCAGCCCAGCAACCATTGGAGGAGGCCTGCCAAGACAACTGCTGTCAGAAAATGGGAGTAGTCACCTAACCCGTGGATGGCATCAAACACAATGACAACCAGTCCTGCGGCGGGGCCACTAATGGCGATTTCAGACCCTGAAAGCAAGGCTACCACCAACCCACCGATTACCCCCGAAACTAAGCCAGAAAAAAGCGGCGCTCCCGATGCCAAGGCAATGCCTAAACACAGCGGGAGCGCTACTAAAAATACCGAAAAACCTGCTGAAAAATCTTTGTTGAGGTACTTAAAGGTCATTACGGTTCGATTTTATGAGTTATACAAAAATAGCGAAACGCTTTTACACCTTTCACCCAACGGGGTATTTTTCACTAAGCCAAGGCTAATTCACGCAGGTTCGCTACTGTAAAGTCGGGGTTTTGGGCATCGCGGATGTACATCACATCGTCATAAAACTCTACTTCGCCCGTTTCAATATTGTACATAGCACCTACCACGCCAATTTCTCCGTTTTCTACCATTTGTTCTAAAATGAAGCTCCGCTCAATGATGTTTTTTACGTTGCGTTTTACGTTGATTTGAGCTACATTTTCAACAAATTCTTTATTCTTAGACGTGCGGTTTGATTTTGTCTCTTTTTCTTGGTAAACCGAGGGTTGAAGCTTTGCCAAAAGCTCAGTTAAGTTTCCCATTTCTACGTGGTCGCAAGCCCCTTTTACGGCGCCGCATTTGGTGTGTCCAAGCACGACAATAAGCTTAGAGCCTGCGATTTTGCAAGCAAACTCCATGCTTCCCAAAATATCAGTATTGACGATGTTGCCAGCGATACGAATCGAGAAAATATCACCTAAGCCTTGGTCAAAAATTAATTCGGATGACGTACGGCTATCAATACAGCTCAAAATGGTGGCAAATGGCCATTGTCCTTCGCGCGTGTCGTTGACTTGTTCCAACAAATCACGTTGAACTTTGAGGTTTTTGATAAAGCGCAGGTTTCCTTCTTGTAGTATTTCAAGCGCCTTTCTTGGCGTTAAGTTAGCTTGGGTTTCTTTTGTGTGTGCTTTCATTTGCTTGGGTTAAAATATTGGATTGAGATGATGCCTTCAACTAATGTCCTGCGACTCCTTGGAACTCGGGGATTCCTTTTAGTTCAAGCTGAATGCCCTTCAAAAGGGCGGTTTCTTTAAAATTGTGGATAATCTCAAGAACGTCAATGTCGATAAAACGTGATTTGCTGCCGTCGATGACCACTTTGGCATCATTGGGCAATTTATCGAGGGTAAGTGTAATCGCTCCTTTGTTGATAAAAGTCACATCTTCTACCAACTGAATCGTAATCTGTCGTTTGTCGGGCGTTCCTGCTTCGTTGAAATGATACGCTTGTTTGTAGTTGTTGCGCAAAATAAAAAAGATAGAAACCGCCATCCCAATGCTGATACCTTTAAGCAGGTCGGTCAATAAAATAGCAACGACCGTAACGACGAAAGGCAAAAATTGGCTCCAACCAAGCTTGTACATGGATTTAAACAATGAAATTTTGGCTAGTTTATATCCCACAACCAATAACACCGCCGCCAAACACGCCAACGGAATTTTGTTTAACAAACCCGCAAAAGCGACCACACTTATCAATAAAAACACGCCATGAATGAAGGCTGAAAGTTTGGTTCTGCCACCTGCATTGATATTGGCAGAGCTTCGCACAATTACTGCTGTCAATGGCAATCCGCCCAACAGACCTGCTATGACATTGCCTGCTCCCTGCGCAATAAGTTCTTGGTTAGTAGGTGTATTGCGCTTAAAAGGATCGAGTTTGTCGGTGGCTTCGACGCTCAGCAACGACTCCAAACTTGCCACTATCCCAATCGTGAAAGCGGTAATAATAACCTGTGGATTTGAAATGGCTTGAAAGTTGGGGAAGGTAAAATGCCCAATAAACGCTTCCACTGAACCCGATACAGGGAGGCTCACCAAATGGTCGTTTTTTAGGGCGAGTAGGGGAGAAAACACCTCAAAATAGCTGTTGATAAGTACCCCCGCAACAACGGCCACAAGTGCCGCTGGAACTAGCCGAACAATCGCATATTTTTTTAGAAAAGGTTTGTCCCAAAAAATGATAATCAGCAGCGATATTGTTGAGATAATCACTGCGCCTGGGTGTAAAAAGTTAATGGCGTTTAGAAGCTCCGAGAATGTATTCTCACCATCTACTTGGACAAATGAAAAATCTCCTTCGCTGTCTTTGTCATACCCAAATGCGTGCGGAATTTGTTTGAAAACCAAAATCAAACCAATTGCTGCGAGCATTCCTTTAATGACACTTGAGGGGAAATAATGGCCGATGATTCCCGCTTTCATTACCCCCAATACAATTTGAATGACTCCAGCAAGCACAACGGCTAGTAAGAAGGCTTCAAATGAGCCAATTTGCTGGATAGCGTTGAGGACGATGACGGTTAAACCCGCTGCTGGCCCGCTCACGCTTAGTGCCGAACCACTGAGCATCGACACGACCAAGCCACCTACAATCCCCGTAATAATTCCTGAAAAAAGTGGCGCTCCCGACGCAAGTGCAATCCCAAGGCACAGCGGCAATGCGACCAAAAATACCACCAAACCCGCAGGTAGATCGTACTTTATATCTTTGAATAAACCCTTCATTTTCTTTTACTTACATTTAACCTGATTGACCCACAGCTCATGTAGTATTTTTTCTCGCTCCATGAGCGAAAGCAAGAAATAAAAAAATTAGACAGAAGGGAGAAACTCGGGAGGGGGGAGGCTAATGGCAGCTACGTGTTCGGAGAAATGAACCAAATATAAAAAACTGCTGGATGCTTTTGAAGGTAATGAAATGGAAAAGCCTACGACGGAAGGAGTCCAAAATTCGTCGTTCCATTCGGCATTTTCTTCAATATTTTCTTTGGCTGTTTCTTTACAACCTTCTTCGTCACATGATTCAGGACAAGAGGTTTCTTGTTGTTCCTGTTGCTCAGTAAGGTTATTTTTTTTAGGAGAACTGACCAAAGGTTTGACCACTGCCATGAAACAAATCATGACACTGAAAAAGGTCAACACAAAGGTTTTATAGCGATTCACAGCACACTTGAATGGTTGAATACTCCCGAAATTTATACTAATTTAATTATAAATAAAATGATATTTACAAATTATGCTCTTTACAAAGTACGATTTGTCAGACGATTTAGGCGTTTTTTAGTTCGGTTTCGATACTTGATTTGGCCAACTCAACAATCTCGTCTATCGTTTTTCCTTTGGGTTCGATGGGCGCAAGCACCGTCCACGAGAGACTTTCAAAGCTACTAAGCGGAAAAATGCCTTTTGGGTTCAATTTACCCGTGTTTTTTATGGCGATTGGTACAACGAGTGCGTTGGGGGCTTTCTTTACCAGAATAGCTACGCCTCCTGTGGCAAAGGCTTTTAGCTCGCCTGTTCTTGAGCGAGTACCCTCTGGAAAAATAGCCGCCGAAAATTTCGTTTCTTCAATCAACTTGGCCAATCGAGCTATTTCCATAATGGCTTGTTTGCCATCTTGACGGTCGATGAGGGCCGCGCCGCTTTTTTGGAGATTATATGAAATGCTAGGTATGCCTTTTGCCAACTCAATTTTTGACACAAAAATGGGGAAGTTCTTGCGCAAATACCAAATCATTCCGACGATGTCGAACATACTTTGGTGATTGGCAATAAAAATCACGGGGCGGTCAGTGGGTAACGTAGCTTTTGCTTTAAACCCCAAACGCGTCCCTAAAATATAAAGCCCGTGCAACAAAAAACCATTCAGTACGTGTACTGATTTTTGGTGAACACGCCGCCCAAATAAATGAAAACATACCATCTGAATGGGGTGGAAAATCACTAGAACTAACCCAAAGTACAACAGGTAAAGGCTACCTAAAACGTAATCGATTATTTTTTTCATGCCACGCTAACGGGGATTTTGAACGCCAAAATTACGCAAACATTTGCCTGTTTTCGTAACCCAAGGCCAACATCTCACCAACTTTCCTAAAATTCTTGCTACCTTCGGGAAATTTTCTCAGACACTTATTTCATAATCTTAGTTTTATGCAACTTCCCTCCACTCGGATAGAGGTAATGAAGTTTATCGGTCAAAAGATTGATTCCATCTACGACGAATTTCTGAAGCCTGTCGAGACTTTGTGGCAGCCTGCGGATTTTTTGCCTGATTCGACCAAAGAGAGCTTTTTTACCGAAGTAAAGCTTCTTCAAGAGGCTGCTCGCGAATTATCGTACGATTATATTGCTGTATTGGTAGGTGATACCATTACCGAAGAGGCATTGCCTACGTATGAGTCGTGGTTGATGACCGTTGAAGGAATTAACCAGCAAGATTCTGAACAAAGCTGGACAAAATGGGTACGGGCCTGGACCGCCGAAGAAAACCGCCACGGGGATCTTCTCAACAAATATTTGTACTTGTCGGGGCGTGTCAATATGCGTGCCATGGAAGTTTCTACGCAGTATTTGATTTCGGATGGCTTCGATATTGAGACAGGGACAGATCCTTATCGTAACTTCATTTATACTTCGTTTCAAGAACTAGCGACCAACATATCGCACCGACGCACGGCCACCTTGGCCAAACAATGCGGTAATCATTTGCTTTCTAAAATGTGTGGCGTGATTGCCGCCGACGAAATGCGCCATGCCAAGGCGTACAAGTCGTTTGTAAACCGCATTTTTGAAGTCGATCCTTCGGAAATGATGCTGGCGTTTGAAGACATGATGCGCAAAAAAATCGTCATGCCTGCGCACTTCTTGCGTGAAACAGGGGTCAAACTTAGCGAGACATTTAGCCATTATTCGGATGCCGCCCAACGGTTGGGGGTTTATACAACCCACGATTACATTGAAATTATGGAATCGCTTTTGGAAGAATGGAAAATTGACAAAGTACCTGATCTTAATGATGCTGGCGAACGCGCGCGTGACTACCTCATGGCACTTCCTGCGCGGCTTCGACGCGTGGCTGACCGCACAAAAGTACCTGAGTTAGCGTATAATTTTAGCTGGATTTCGGCCTAAGTGCTTCATAAACCAATGAAAAAGGGAGGTAAAACCTCCCTTTTTCACTATAAAATATACTAACTTAACTAAACTTATTGTTTACTAAACATTAAGCCATTTCTACAAGCGATTTGCGCAAATGCTTGGGCAAACGACGCGCTGCTAATGGATGCTCCGACAAACTTTCGTGCAAATCCAGTCCTTTGAGCGACAATACTCCTCCTGCGGCTTCAAACTCTCTTCTAAAGTTATTCAGGTTGTCGGCTACTGTGTGGTCCACGTACGCTGCCTTTGAGAAGTCAATAATCAATGAACTTCCTTGCGGTACTTTCGCTAATTGTGCTTTGAGTTTGAGATAATTGGCAAACACCGCTGCATTTTTCACGCTTAGGTGATATACGCCTAACTCTTGCTCTGTTAATTCAAAACGAGACTTGATTATATCTTTTAGCTGTACTCCAAAAGCCAACTGAATAAGAAATTTGGTCAAAATACCCGCCGCAATACCTACCAATAAGTCGGTGGCAATGGTAGCAATAATGGTAATCAAGAAAATGGTTAATTGCTCTTTCCCAATGTGATAGACGTGCGCAAACTCTTTGGGCGAAGCCAAACGGAAGCCTACAAAAATCAACATTGCGGCCAAAGAAGCAACGGGAACCATTTTGATGATAGGCACAAGCATCACCACAAACAACAATAAGAAAATGCCGTGGAAGAAGTTGGCCCAGCGACTTTTGGCGCCGTTGTTGATATTGGCCGAACTACGGGCTACTTCCGAAATCATGGGCAAACCACCCAAAAGACCTGATATTGTGTTACCGATACCTACCGCTGTAAGGTCTCTGCTTAGATCTGACTTCCGTTTTTCAGGGTCAATCAAGTCAATGGCACGGCCCGTCAAAAGTGATTCTAATGAGCCAATCAATACAAACATTAAAAGGTATTTGAAAAAGATAGGAAGCAGCTCGCTGTTGGTAAGTACCGAAAAGTCGGCGTTGAGGTTAATCGAGAAATCACCAGGGCTTACCAATGGTTTTAAGTTCTTGTAGGTGGGCTCCGTCAAGTGAAAATATTGTCCCAACAAGACTCCTACAATCAATACGACCAATGCTGGCGGGACTTTTTTGAGGGCTTTGATTTGAAGATAAGGCCAACCGAACAAAATCAATAAACTGATACCGCCAATGATGGCGATGTGGTATTCCATGTGCATGAGGCTATGAGGAACCATTTCGAGCAACTCAAGGGGCTCTTTGCCTTTCATTTCGGAAGGGGCAATGCCTACGGCCAAGTGCAACTGCTTCGACATGATAATGATACCAATGGCGGCGAGCATTCCGTGGACGGCCGAAAGGGGGAAAAAATCGGCGAGTTTGGCTACTTTCAATAGACCCAATACGATTTGGACTAACCCTGCAACCACTACTACCCCCAGTGCTAGTTTCCAGCCTACTTCGTTGTCTCCTTTTCCTAGTTCTTCAACAGCACCTGCAACAATGACAATCAGACCTGCGGCAGGGCCTTTGATGGTCAACTCTGAACCCGCAAAAAATGCCACCACAATTCCCCCAACAACGGCGGTCATTACGCCCATGATGGGTGGGAAATTACTGGCACCCGCGATACCCAAACACAGTGGTAGGGCAATCAAAGACACCAAAAAACCTGACAATAAATCTTTTGCCCAATGCGCTTGAAGACTGTCAAAAATGTTATTCTTCGATTTCATAAGTCTGGTTTATTAACTTGAGAAATAATAGTAAAAAGGAGACGATTAACTGTTTGCAAAAGTCTTACAGGCGAATTAAAGGGGAGTTAAGGCGGTATTAAAAACGGGTTAAAACCGTTTTTTACGAAGAACGATAGGCCGTTTCGTGGTAATGTTTGGTGTGTGGACCAAGGAAGACACGCCCGTAAATGCGTACAATTGCAATCCCTTCAAAGACAAAACCAATGGAACATAAAAACGCAAGCACAATCTGGTCTTCGTGGATGTGACTAAACACCAAGTCTTCGCCAATAAACGTGGGCGTAATAGGAAAACCCATAAGCCCCATCGCGGCCAGCAAAAACACCAAAGTCAGCTTTGGGTGCTCATATACGTGCCCAGCAAATTGGTTTAAGTCCACCTTGGGTTCGAGCAGCTTGAGCCGTCGCAAACAAGCATAACCGACCCCGCCCGCAATCACCACACCACTGAGGTAAAAAATTACTTCTTCAAGTATAAAGTGCTCATTGAATGAAATCGCTAAGGCTACCCAAAAGTGGTTCATAATCAGCAACAACCAGCTCATTTGTGGGCTTTTGCGCTCTGAGTAAGATTTTAATACCATCAATAGCCCAATGGCGGCAAACAAAATCGGTAAGTACAGGTGGCTTTGGGCTGAAAGCTTGTCTTGAAAATTATAGGCAATAAGTGCCAATAAAAAAGTAGGCACAAACAGCATAAGCAAACGATTGTGGGTCAAAAAGTCTAGTTTACGACCTACGCGGCGGAGTGGTTTCCACACAATGTGGTTCATAAACGAGTCGAGATTCCACTCTTTGAGGCTTAACAAATACACGGTATATTCCAACTTTTTAGGAAGAGAGTCTTCAAAAGTATGTTGGCGTGGAACGTAATTGTAAAACTGTTCGCGTATCAAATAACTCACTACCGAAGGAGAGACCAATAGCTGATAGGTGCGCAAAAAGGCGTTTCCAGCAAAGTGGATTAGGGCAATTACTTCAAGCCCCGCCGCAATTTCAACGAAAATCAGCCCAATCTGGGCAATAGAGGCGTAAGCTATTTGGCTCTTGACCGACGACTGCACCCGAGCAATGGGCGTAGCAATGGCGCTGGTGATGATTCCCAAAAGCGCAATCAAAATCCGAACGGAAGTTTGTTCTTCCCAAAAAGGGAAAGTGCGTAACAACAAAAACGCGCCAAAATGAACCGACAACGAACCGTAAAAAATGGCACTAGAGGGCGTGGGGCCTTCCATGGCACGGGGCAACCAAGCAGAAAAGGGTAATTGAGCCGATTTGGCCGCTGCGGCTAACAATATCATCAACGAAATAAAAATACCTACCCAACTGTGGTTTTGGAGATGTTCGTGTACCAATTCGTGGTTGCTTAATTTGAGAAATGTAATGTTCTCGTGCCACAAATGGTGACTTGCCCACATTGCCAAAATAAGTCCTAAGTCGCCAATACGATAGACCGAAAATACCTTAATGGCATTTTTAACGGGCAGATAACGATCGCGATAGAAGGCAATTAAAAGAAAGGAAGAAATCCCTAAAATTTCCCAGCCGACAAACAGCGTCTCGAAGTTGCCCGAGACAATGACGACGTTGTACCCTAAATAAAAAAAGAGGATGGTATTGAAAAAGCGTTTGTAGCCTGCTTCGCGGTGGAGATACGCACGGCTATAAATGGTCACTAAAAACGATAAAAATGCGCCTACCAACAGATAAACGGCGGTGATTCCGTCAAAATAAAAGGTAATAAAAAACTCATAGCCTGGCGAACTAAAGAGTGAAAAGTCTTTGACTTCAATCGTTGGGGTGTGTTGAAAGAGCCAATAGGCACAAAAAACAACGGCCGTTAGTAGCTGAAGCCCCACCGTGAAGATAGCCGAGCGCGAAATGGCGACTTCGTTTTTGGGAGGCAATAACAAACTAACTAGAAAACCTAAAAGCGGAATCAGTATGAAAAAATGAAGGATAGATGTCATGAAAATAATGGTTTATCGACTACTGAAGAAGGTAAATGGGGAGGTTTTCCTCGTGGGCTTCGACCAAGGAGGGGACATTTTCTACCACCTCTATGGCTTGTTTGATGGGTTGATATTCGACAAACTCGCCGTTCTTGAAAAGATAGAAGGCTTGGGTCGTAGGTTCTACCACGATTAAATGAATCCACTGGTTTATAAACCACTCATAGGTAGCGGCCGATTTCTGAATAGAGCGCAGTACTACCGATGGAAAATGCTCCACAATCACCATGAGCCGAACAGGGTCATGTACTTCAATCATTTGGCTCGGAAGCCCTGGACGTAAGTCACCGTCGATACCGTTGGCCACCCCAAACAGCCCCATTACGTTGTGGGCAAGTTTGGTTCCTGCACCTAGTTTTTGGTTGTCAACCCGTGAAAAATAATACTCCAAATTTATACCTCCCGCTACGGGTGCCACCGCGTTGAGAATCGTCGTTAGGTAGTTGCCTTCTGGGTCAACGCGGTAGTCGAACGAATTCATAAACGAACGGCGGTCGAGGAACAAGTGCTTAGAAATATCGCGACGCCCTACAATACAAAGGGCATTGGTGGCATGGTTGAGTTCGGGACGTGGTTCAAACAAAGACACCGAACGGCGGCGAATTTTTTCGTGTACTTTTTCAACGGGTAAGTGAGAATCAATCGACTCAAAACGGCGCGAGCGTTCTTTGGCGTTAAAATCCAGTGCTTTGTTAAAATTAACTTCGTTTTGTTGGTGCAAAGCTGCATTGGTTGCCGAAAGCGACGTAGTATCGTAAAAAGCAATTTCGTCGCGAGTGGTATCGTGCAGTGCTCCTAAAAATTGGGTTGTTTCAGGAATATCAATCCCCCTTTCTCGCAGCAATAAACGCACTTTGGGGTGATTGGCCATGTAGCTAATGACGCGGGCATTGACCGACCCTGGGCGTCCCGAACACGCTCCGCAGTCATAGCCTGCATAGTGCGTATTGTTGACGCTCGTAGAGCCATGCCCTACAGCATACACCAGCGGCGCAAAATTATTGACCAAGCCAATACTACGCAGCAAGTTTTCGACCCGGGTTGCCATTTCCTCAACCGTAAACCCAATTTGCAACCCATTTTCTTTGTCGTCAGGGTTGGTATTTTCAATGGTTAATTCCGAAAATTCGTCCATGTGCTTGAACGATGAACTTGTGGCAGGACTTAAAGAAGGTTTAAAAACGGTAAGCGCCAAACGCATTGCCGACCAAAAACCCAACGTTTGTGAAATCAGCCAGCCTCTTAAAAGCGTATGTGAATGTTTGGTAAAATGGAGGTCGCGTTCTCGATTCTCCTTTTCGTTTGTTAACTCTTTTATCAAGTAAGTTGGTGTAACTGGCGCGGGGCACTGTTTGGTAATAGAATTGGCGTGTTTGGGTTTGTAATAAAACTCAACGCCAAAAAAACCAGGCGTACCAAACGTCTGACAGAGAGGGTCATGCTGCTCCACATAACGGCGAATAGAGCACTCACGGTCATCCATACAAAACATGGCCTGAAACGTCTTAGACGCAGGCGCATTGGTGCTCGAAGTCCCCTGTTTCATTCCTGCCAGCACTTGGTCGTAAAAACTCCACTCGAAAGCCTCTTGCCAAATCTCAATCACTTCGTGAAATTCAGTGTAGGGTACTTTGGCAAAAATTGGGGTTGGGGGAGTTTCTAAGCGAGATGCCAATGGTGCCCAGTTGCCCTGATACTTGTCGTCGAGGGCGTCTATTTCTAGCAGTAACTCAAAGATAATCAACTCTCTAAGGCTGATTTTTTTGCGGTCAAGCAACAGTTGAGGCTGATCTTCCAAGACCGACACGATTCCCGACCATCCTTGGTGGGCAAACTGTAGGTCGTAGAGGTATTGTTTGTACAATGATTCATCACCGATAAGCAATTTCAACAAATCGCTGATTTGGCAGTTTTCGTTGAAGAGCAATTTTTTCGCCCGTTCTGCCTTAAAAAAACTGGCGAAAGTATTCCGTTCCATTTCGCGTATCGACGAAAGGAAACCTTTGTGTGCCACTGGAAACCCCCAAATCGAAATTCCTTGGTCTAAATAACTACAAACCACGCGAAAAAAAAGCGGGTGTACCAGTAAGTCTAAGTCGATGCGGTACTGTTTTTTCCAGTTGTCGCGCAGGAGCCCAATTCTTCCCGAAATAGTAGGGTCGTAGTTGCCTGTGAGGGCTTTACGTTTCCAAACACCTACTTCTTCTTTTCCTTTTCGTTCTGCAATAACCCGTTCAAGGACTTCCTCGCTAATGCGATTTTGCATGTACCGTTCACGGTATTCGTCCAGCGTCAGCGTTACTTTGTATCCAAAAAATGCCGACGCATTTCTCAATGCTTGATAAAAATTCTGGTGCTGAAATGCGTGAAGTGTATTGTGGTGGATAAAATCTTTGAGCGGCGCTTGGGCTGGCAAAAAGTGTTTTAGTTCGTGAAGGACTTCATGCTCATCGAAGAGGGGATGATGCGTTTTGGCTTTCATACAAGGGAGGTGGCGTTTATGTCTCACAAAGCTCCCTTTCTTCGATTAAAAGCAGGTTAATTGCCTATTAAAACAAGATTAAAAAGGCAGTGTAACAATAAAATGCGTGCCAACACCCAGTTGTGAGCGCACCCGAATGTCGCCTTTGTGTAGTTTGATGATGCGCTCCGTCAAGGCAAGACCCACGCCATGCCCTTTGATGGATTGGGTAGCTTCGGCGCGGTAAAAGGGCTCAAAAATATGGGGTAGGTCTTTTTCGGCTATTCCCACTCCGCGATCGACAAAGACAATCCGTATTGCTTTTTCTTGAATATAAAGCGTCACGTTTACCCGATTATCTTGGGAATATTTACAACCATTTCCCATCAAATTCATAAAAGCAGTTTGCAGTAAAGATGCATCCCCTTCAATTTCTAAGGCTTCTTCGTCTTCGGGAAACTGGTCAAACTCAATGTGAACGTTGTAGTTGGGCATGTGAGTCAGTAATATTTCGCGCGCTTGCCAAAGGAGCTCATCCACCCGCAGGGGATGCACAAAAAACTGAGAAGAATCGTCATTGAGGCGGGCGAGTTCTAGCAAGCCGTTGACCAAATCCCGCATTTTTTTTACTTCTTCAATCGTCTCTTTGATGGTATCTTGGTAAGCTTCTGTTGTTCGCTCTTGCATGAGCGATACGCCCAATTGCCCCATCATAATCGCCAATGGGGTTCGTAATTCGTGAGAAGCGTGCGAGACAAAACTGCGCTGGGAAGTGAAAGCAACTTCTAAGCGTCCCAAGAGCTCGTTGAAGGTAATGGCCAATTGTGCCAACTCATCTTTTTCTCGACCAATCGTCAGGCGCTCATGGATGTTGCGGGCAGAGATATTTTTTACTTGTTCTATGATTTCGGAAACAGGCCGAAGGGCATCGCCTGCAAACAGCCACCCAGAAAATAGTACCACAAATAAACTGATGGCCCAACCCGTTACGAGGATACTTCGAAGTCGTTCTAGTTTGCTAAATCCGTATAAATCAACGGCATAAGCGATTACGACGAGTACCTCTTTGCGTCGGTCAATGTAGCGTATTCCGATGATTTCTTTTTCGCCATCTTGCTCCCTAAACGACTTGCCATCCCGTATGCTTTGCAGTATTGCGGGGCTTACCGAAAAGGGCTCTTTGCCGCTGTCATAAATAATTTTATTCTGGATGTCGTAAATTGTCACCTCTTCTTTGTGCATGGCCGTAAGGTTATTACGGTCGATGGCGTGGAGCAAAGGCTCGGTGATTCCACTGACATCTTCCAACAGGCGAACTGTCGTTTTTGCTTTTTCTTGGAGTCGTTTGTTAAATTCTTGTTCTCGAAATTGGTCATACAAATAATATACCGACAACGAAAACACAAGCATAATGGAGGCTACCAATATGGCAAAAAGAAGGGTCAGCCTCAGACGGATATTCATGATTCTTTTGGTTCTTTCATGATATAACCCATTCCTACCACGGTATGAATAAGTTTTGCAGGGAAATTTTTATCTACTTTTTTGCGGAGGAAATTCACATACACGTCTATTGTGTTGGTGCCAGTATCGAAATGGATATCCCAAACTTTCTCCGCAATGTCCACCCGTGAAACCACCCTGCCTCGGTTACGCATCAAGTATTCCAACAGGCCAAACTCCTTGGCCGTCAATTCAATGCGGCTTCCTGCTCGGCGGGCTATCCGCTCATTGAGGTCTAATTCCAAATCAGCAATTCGCAGCACGTTTTGCGTTTGCTTATGGTCGCTAGTACGTTTTTGAAGTGCCCTCAGCCGAACAATAAGTTCTTGAAATTCAAATGGTTTGACCAAATAATCATCAGCTCCTGAATCAAACCCATTTAGTTTGTCTTTGAGCGTGCCAAGTGCCGTGAGCATCAAAATGGGGGTCGTTATGTTTTCTTTGCGCAACAAAGACGCGAGCTCAAACCCGTTTATTTTGGGTAAATTGACGTCGAGCACAATCACATCATAATGATTTGACAATGCAAAACTGCTGCCTACTTGTCCATCATAAGCTACTTCTACTTCCCAAGACTGTTCCTCAAGACCTTTCTTGATAAACCCTGCGAGCTTAGGCTCATCTTCAACGACTAAAACTTTCATAAAGAATGTGTTGCGTGGAATTACTCACTTGATTGATGCCCAATGTTAAATATAAGTATTTTTTTATTGAAATATCCTCAATGATTTTAACTAGGATTTAATGCTCATTCTTCGGTAAGAAAACGCCACTCGTCGGCAACTTAGTGTTTTTTATCTATTGAACCCCGTTGATACAAAGAATGAAAAGTACATTTGATGGTATAAGTTCAACTTTCTATAAAAATAATTACAAGACTAGCCTTTTTTTCGATGAAGCAACTTTCCTACCTATCCCGTCTCTCTGCCGTGGGGTTGATTGCGAGTGCCGTTGTCATAACCGCACAAGCCCAACAGCCTACTCCTCCCGACGAAAATCGTTTCACCAAAAGTGTATTGACCGAAAAGCTCGATGAGCCGATGGAAATAACGTTTCTGCCCGACAAGCGGATTTTGTTTGTGGAGCGAAAAGGGAATTTAAAAGCGTATGACCCTAAAACGAAGGAAGTGAGTGTCTTGGCCACGATTCCTGTCAACACCAAATATACCAACCGACAAGGACAAGTGCGTGAGGCAGAAGAAGGGCTAATGGGGCTCATTGCCGACCCAAATTATGCCAAAAACAACTGGATATATATGTACTATGCTGATCCCAGTGAGAAAAAACACGTGTTGGCGCGCTGGGAGTTGAAAGGCAATGAACTGGTGGAAGCGTCTAAAAAAATAGTGCTGGAAGTACCTACGCAGCGCGAAGAATGCTGCCATACGGGTGGTGGAATGGTGTTTGACAAAGCGGGGAATTTATACTTAACGACAGGAAACAACACAAGTAATAGCAACTCCGATGGCTACGCACCCATTGATGAACGCCCCAACCAAAGTACTTGGGATGACCAACGGGGCGCTGCCAACACCAACGACCTTCGCGGAAAAATTTTGCGTATCAAACTGCTAGCCGATGGCAAATATACGATTCCAGAAGGCAATCTATTTCCCAAAGGTACTCCTCAGGCTCGTCCCGAGATTTATACAATGGGGCACCGCAATCCTTGGCGTCCAACGCTCGATAGTAAAACGGGCTTTTTGTATTGGGGAGAGGTAGGGCCTGATGCCTCCAAAGACTCGGAACGTGGGCCGCGTGGGTACGACGAACTAAACCAAGCCAAAGGGCCAGGGTTCTTCGGTTGGCCTTATTTTATTGGGGATAATAAAGTATATGGCGATTGGGATTTTGAAACCAATAAACTGAAAGTTGATTCAAAATTTGATCCAGCCAAACCCATCAATGACTCGCCCAACAACACGGGCTTGCGTGAGTTGCCACCTGCCCAAAAAGCATTTATTTGGTATCCTTATGCCAACTCGCCCGAATTTCCACTGGTGGGTAGCTCGGGACGAAGTGCCACGGGTGGGCCTGTATTTCGCAAAGCTGATTTCAAAAATGCGCCTCGTCCTTTCCCAGATTATTACGAAGGAAAATGGCTCGCGGTTGACTTTATGCGCGGCTGGATTATGGCGATTACCATGGACGAAAAAGGCGATTATAAATCAATGGAGCGTTTTATGCCCAGCGAAAACTTCAGCAGCGCCATCGACATGGACTTTAGCCCCGACGGAGATTTGTACGTACTCGAATACGGAAGTGCTTGGTTTAGAGGAAATGACAATGCACGTCTAGTAAAAGTACAGTACAACGCAGGCAACCGCACGCCTGTTGTTCAGGCCACTGCCGATCGCAAAGCAGGCGCGGTACCATTCAAAGTGGCATTCTCATCCGAAGGTACCAAAGACGCCGATAACGATAAACTCAACTATGAATGGAAAATTACCTCAAAAGCAGGGGTGTTGAAAACGTTAACGGAAGCCAATCCCACTGTTACTTTCGACAAACCAGGTACTTACAAAGCTACCTTGACAGTTACGGATGCCAAAGGAGCTAAAAATAGCCGTTCGATTGAAATCAAGGCAGGAAACGAAGCCCCAGAAGTGGTGTTTGAGGTAACAAAGGGCAATAGATCGTTTTTCTTTCCCAACGAACCCATCGAATACCAAGTAAAGGTCAATGACAAAGAGGATGGTAGCTTGGAAAACGGAAAGATTTCCTCCAATCAAGTCGCGGTAAACTTGGATTATATGCCAGATACCTTTGACCCCGTGGAAATCGCAGCCAACTACCATACCACCGACGCCTCCGTTCGATTTAACACAGGTTATAAACTGATGAACGCCAGCGATTGTAAGTCGTGCCATATTGTGGATAAAAAATCGGTGGGGCCAAGCTACCGAGACATTGCTCAAAAATACAAAGGTGATGCGGCTGCCGTAGAGAAGTTGGCCCAGAAAGTTATATCGGGTGGGGGAGGCGTATGGGGCGACCACGCCATGAGTGCGCACCCACAAATTTCGCCCAATGATGCCACAACGATGGTGAATTATATCATGAGTTTAGGAGAAAAACCGCTCCAAGCTCCATCTTTTGCGACCAAAGGAGCGCATACGCCAGCCGTTCCCAAAGGAGAAAATGGCCGTGGTAGTTATGTATTGCGGGCTGCTTATACCGATAGGGGCACAAAGTTACTTTCGCCGTTGATGTCAGAAGACATTGTTCATTTACGCAATTCGTCGCTCGACCCTGCCAAGGCAGACAAAACCAAAGGTTCGGAGCTTTTGATTACGCCAAGTAAATCGTTTAACCTCATTGGGACGGATTCATACATTGCTTATAACCACCTCGACCTGACGGGTATCAAGCAAATCGAAGTGTTGGCCCAAGCAACGACCCGCGTTGGAGCAGTAGGCGGAACGATAGAAGTGCGTTTGGGCTCACCTACGGGAAAGCTAATTGGAAAATCTACGCCAGTTGTGGTAAAAGACCCAGTGACGGGGCCACCACCTGCCGCCACCAACAATGCCACGACTGCGGCGGGCGGAGCCAATGCCCAGCGCCGTCAAGCACAAGGAGCAGGTGGTTTTGATATGAGCGCCTTGATTCGTCGAGGTGCTCAACAGGCTGTGGCCAAAATTGAGCCCACAGAAGGGTTTCAAGACGTGTATTTTGTCTTCAAAAATCCTGACGCAATGCCCCATCAAATTCTGATGTCGGTCATTATGATTCAATTTCAAAACGCAATACCTAACCAATAACCCCCACCATCGTTAAGCATTTCTCACATTGCCTATGAATTTTGTTTGTCAAGCGCTTCGGCGTTGAATCGGTACACAAAAGGGGGTTTATGGGCTTTGCCTGTAAACTTCTTTTTGACCCGTTCCAAAATTCCTAAATTCAACATCTTGCGCTGAAAATTTGCTCGTAACAATTTCTTATCAAGCACCGTTTCGTACAAAGACTGTAATTCGTTCATCGTGAACGTCTCCGAAAGCAAGTTGAAGCCCACCAATTTATGATCAATGGTGAGCTGTAATGTTTCGAGGGCTTTGGCAACAATACGATTATGGTCCAAAATCAAGGGGGGAATGTCGTGTACATCGTACCAGTCGCCCACGTCCGAAAAAATATCGGGGGTGGGTTTTACTTTAGAAAAGTCCACCAAGGCATAATAACCAACCGTAATAAAACGCTGCAATAGCCAGTGCTCCTGCGTTAAGTCAAACCCGTGGGAGGCCATGGTTGCTTTGTGGACATCCCAGTTGCCGCGATTGGGTTCTCCAAACGTGTAAAATTGCTCCAAATAAATATCTTTAACCCCTGTACGTTCCCACAAAATTCGTTTGGCGGCCTCGGCGGTGCTTTCATTTTTAAACACAAACCCGCCAGGTAAGGCATGGGCTTTGGTTTTTTTAAATTCGAGTAAAAGCACCTTTAACTGTTGTTCGTGAAACCCAAAAATGACGCAGTCCACCGACACACTTGGCAGGTATTCGGGGCCTTGGTCTAAAAAATCTTTTATGTTTTCGCTAGGAAGCATACGCGTAAATTTTGCACAAAAAAAAGAAAAAATTTGGAATATCGACGGCAACCCAATAAGTTTGTATCATAATGATATATACCAGTAAGCTGAATTCTTTACAATAACGTTTCAAAACTCTAAATCAAACAAAGACGCTCATTTTTCTTTCTTGGAATAATCCATTTTAGAGGTAAATAATACGTTCCTCTGAATAACAATCGATAAAATTAAGAAAAATAAATGCACTAATTATCAACATGATACTTAGTAAGAATGTGTTTGATTTAGCCAAAAACAAAGATTTTTATTTTTTTGTAAGTATATAGTCATTTATAAACTCTTTTTAGTTGGATTAGCAGAATTGTTCGTTTGTTAGTACCTATTAGTTGGCCGTAAGGCTTTTCTCCACACATTCGTTATCTATTTACTGAGTACGTTTCTAGAAGCAACCCAAAAGGTGGCTTTTGGGTGTTGCACAATTTCCCACGCATTATTGTCAATTTTTGAAACATAAACTGTGTACGTATGTAGCGTATTATTATGTTTTTTTGCGCCTAGAAAATTTGTATTTTTTTTATATTTTTTGTTCACTTTTTAACCTATCAGTTTTTTTCTTATGAGAACAAAGTTCTACTCACTGTTGACGTGTGTGGTTGCTTGGATGTTCCTACTCCTCCTTGCGCCAGACCCAGCACACGCCCAAGAACGTAAAGTATCGGGGAAAGTAATGGCGTCTGATGGCCCTATTCCAGGAGCCACCGTGTTGTTGAAAGGTAGTAACGTCGGAACGTCAGCAGATGCCGAAGGCGCTTTTACTATCAGTGTCAGAGGTGCCAATCCTGTATTAGTCATTTCGGCGATTGGTTACAAATCATTGGAAGTGCCAGTCGGAAATCAAACAACGGTTAACGTTAAGCTTGAGGATGAAGCGAATGCTTTGACTGAAGTGGTTGTAACAGGTTATACTGTAGATAAGCGCCGTGAGTCAACGGGGGCTATTTCTACCGTAAAAACCAAAGACCTTACTACTGTTCCTTCTTCAAGCGTTGAGCAACAATTACAAGGGCGCGTAGCAGGTGTAACTGTTGTGACTACCAGCCAACCAGGGTCAGGAAGCCAGATTCGGGTTCGTGGTTTTGGGGCATTTGGTGGTAACGAGCCTCTCGTTATTGTGGATGGATACCCAGTTGGTAACGTAAACTTCTTAAATCCAGAAGACATTGAATCTACAACTGTGTTGAAGGATGCCTCAGCAGCTTCTATCTATGGAGCAAGAGCGGCCAACGGAGTAATTGTATATACCACTAAGAGAGGTAAAAAATCGGCCAAAAAATTGAGCGTTACTTATGATGGTGTATATGGTCTTACGGATCCAGGCAAAGGCCAAAAAATGATGAACCCACAAGACCAAGCAGATTGGACTTGGACGGCTCTTAAAAACTCTGGTTCGCCTCTTTCTCACCCTCAGTATGGTTCAGGTCCAACACCAGTGTTGCCTGATTACCTTAAAGTAGGTAACAGAAGTGGTGTCATTGGAACGGTTGATTTGGCCGCAGAAAAACTAAAATATAACATTACTGGGCCAACTATCGGTGATTTTTACCAAGTTATCAAGGCTAATAAAGCAGGAACTGACTGGTATAAAGCATTGACCCAAACAGGTACAATCAGCCGCCACAGCTTAGGTTTTGAAGGTGGTGGAGATGCTTCTCGTTTCTATGTGGGCTTATCTATGCAAGATCAACAAGGTATTTTGCCAAGCCAGCGCGCAAAGCGTTATGCCATGCGTGTCAATACGGAATTTGATATTTTCAAAAACGTAAGAATTGGTGAAAACATCCAACTTACTTACCTCCAAATCTTAGGTCGTCAGGGAGGTAATGAAGGGTTACAATCATCACAAGATGAAAACGATATTTTAGGTGCGTTTAGATCTCCTACCATTATCCCTGTTTATGACGAATTTGGTGGATATGCGGGTACTACGGCCTTAGGTTTCGGTCAAGGTTCAAACCCTGTTGCTAACCAACAGGCTAATAAACTCAACAAAAACTATAATGCTTTGGCATCAGGTAACTTCTACATCGAAGTTGATCCTATCAAAGATTTGACGTTGCGTTCATCAATTGGTGGAAACTTTGTGAATTTCTACGGTTGGGGATACGGTCGCCCAATTTATGAAACCCTTGAAAATAAAGGTGTAAACTGGTCTTACAACGAAAGTGGTGGATTCAGATTAGGCTGGACTTTCACGAATACTATTTCTTACAAGAAGAAGTTCGGTATCCATAATTTGGATTTATTGGTTGGACAAGAAGCCCTTAACACAGGCTTTGGAAAAGATTTACGCGCCGATGGTCGTAACCCATTCTCTGGAGATCCTAACTATATTACCATTTCTACGTTGGATATTAGAAACCCAGCAAACAGTACCAAAGACAACGGGATTACGTTTAACTCCTATTTTGGTAGAGCGATTTACAACTTGAAAGATAAGTATATCATTACTGGGGTACTTCGCCGTGACGGTTCTTCGCGCTTTGGTGCCAACACAAGATACGGGGTGTTCCCTGCGGTGTCTGCGGCATGGAGACTTTCGGATGAGCCATTCATGAAACAATTTGCTTGGGTGACTGATTTGAAAATTCGGGGAGGTTATGGTTTGATGGGTAACTCTAACAACGTTGCTCCTACCAACCAATTTAATCTTTATGCACAAAGTGTAGAAAACTCATCGTATGACATCAACGGTACAAATGGTGGCGTAGTAGGAGGTTTCAGACAATCACGCATCGGTAACCCTGACGCAAGATGGGAAACAAGTATTACCAAAAACATTGGTATTGATGGTTCATTCCTCAACGGAAAATTGGATGTTATCCTTGATTTGTGGCAAAAAGATACCAAAGACTTGTTGTATCGCTTACCAATTACTCAGACAGTGGGTGGTGCTACACCTCCTTCGGTTAACGTAGGTACAATGGTTAATAAAGGCATTGACATTCAGTTGATTACTCGTGGTAAATTTGCAGGAAAAGTAGGCTACGAGTTTGACGTTACGGGTAGTTTCCTTAATAACAAAATTACCGAAATCGGTGGCGGTCTTACTTATTTGCAAGACGTAAACCCAGGCTTTAGAGGTGTAAACCCTATTCGTAACCAATTGGGCTACTCTCTTTCTTCTTTCTATGGATACAAAGTACAGGGACTTTTCCAAAGCCAAGAAGAAATCAAGAATGCTCCTGCCCAAGACGGAGCTGGCGTAGGTCGTTTCAGATATGTTGATGTGGATGGAGATGGTAAAATAACTGCTGGAGACCGTACGTATTTGGGTAGTCCAGTGCCTAAGTTTACGGGTGGTTTGAACTTCCGACTTACTTACAAAAACTTTGAAGTATTGTCTTACTTCTATACATCAATCGGAAATAAAATCTTTAATATCTCAAAAAGATTTACTGATTTCTATCCATTGTTTGCAGGTTCTGCTATCTCAGAGCGCGTAAAACAATCTTGGACTCCGCAGAACACAGGTGCTACTATTCCAATCTTTGAAGCAAATGATGGTTTCAGTACTGGTTCTCAATCTAGCGACTTTTACGTAGAAGATGGTTCTTATTTGAGATTCCAGAACCTTTCATTTGCTTATAACTTCCCAATGGAAGTGGCAAATAAACTACGATTGAGCAGACTTCGGGTTCATGCCGCTGTCAATAACTTATTTACAATTACCAAATATGGTGGATTAGATCCTCAAGTAGCAGGTGCTGCGGATACTAACTTTGGGGTGGATTTAGGAAACTTCCCAATGACGCGTCAATTCACTTTCGGTATAAATGTTGGATTTTAATAGATGAACAACAAAATGAAAAAAATAATCTTTTCAACAGCAAGCATCATTCTTTTATTAGCGGGATATGCCTGTAAAGATAGCTTCTTAGAGGTGCCTCCAACGGGCTCACTTGCTAAAGAACAACTTACCAGTAAAGCTGGTTTGGACGGAAGTTTAATTTCTGCGTACGCTCAATTGAGCGCATTAGGTCAAACCCACTCAGGTCCTTCAAACTGGCTGATTGGAAGTATCAGAGGGGGAGATGCCAACAAAGGTACTGACCCAGGGGATGGTTCTGAAATGAACCCTATCCAAACATTCCAATACAACTCGACGGATCCTGTAGCCGCCAACGTGTATCAAAGTTATTTTGAAGGTGTTTCGCGCGCTAATGCTGTGTTGGCTTTGTTGAAAGAAGCACAGCCAAGCGTAAAAGCGGAAGATATCAAGTTGATAACTGCGGAAGCACGTTTCTTGAGAGGCCACTTCTATTTCCAATTGAAAAGAAACTTCAACCTAGTACCTTATGTTGATGAAACCAAAAATCTTTCAAACGGAATCGACAAAGTGAAAAACGATGTTGAGCTATGGCCAAAAATTGAGGATGATTTCAAAACGGCTTACAACGATTTGCCAGAAACATCATCTGCTGTTGGACGTGCCAACAAATGGGCAGCGGCTTCTTACTTGGCAAAAGTGTATTTGTATCAAAAGAAATACGCAGAAGCCAAAGCGTTGTTTGATTTAATCATCGCTAACGGTAAAACAACAGGTGGCAAAAAATATGCTTTGCTTCCTAAGTATTCAGATCTTTATCGTGTAGCAAATGACAACAATGCGGAGTCGGTGTTTGCAGTTCAAGCAACTGTTAAATCAGGAAATGGAAACAATGCCAACGCTGATTTGCAATTGAACTTTATTCAAGGATCTGATCCAGGTACTTGCTGTGGGTTCTTCCAACCGTCTTTTGAATTCGTAAACTCGTTCCGTACCGATGCAAAAGGACTTCCACTTTTGGATGGTACTTACAATGCTCCTGCCAATGCGGTTAAAACGGATATGGGTATTAAATCTGACGTGGCTTTCACGCCAGATGCAGGACCACTTGATCCACGCTTAGACCACACAGTAGGCCGTAGAGGTATTCCATTCTTGGATTGGGGCCCACACACAGGCTTTAGCATGATTCGTAACCAACCAAACGGTGGTCCATACTCTCCTAAAAAATACTTGTTTACCAAAGCTGAAAAAGCAGCGGGCTTAACTGAAACAGGAGGTTGGGGACACCAAACTTACAATGCTTACAACGTTACCATTATTCGTTTTGCTGACGTACTTTTGATGGCGGCTGAAGCTGAAATTGAAGTAGGGTCTTTGGCTAAAGCACTCGAATATACCAACATGGTAAGAGGTAGAGCAGCCAATGCGTCTGACTACGTAATGATTGATGGCAAACCTGCCGCTAATTATAAAATTGCGTTGTACGATGCTTTCCCAACAAAAGAATATGCTCGTTCAGCAGTTCGCTTTGAAAGAAGAATTGAGCTAGGAATGGAAGGGTACCGTTTCTATGACTTGGTTCGTTGGGGTGAAGATGTAGCGGCTATTAACAAGTATCTCCAATACGATCAGGTATTGTTGCCTGGCGCATTAGGCGGTGCTAAATATGAAGCTAAATATGCTTTGTTCCCTATACCTCAAGGGCAAATGGACTTGTTGAATAGCAAAGAACAAATCTTAAAACAAAACCCTGGCTACTAATCCTCGGTTATTTCTTGCAACTCAAAATCGGCAAGTCGTTCGACTTGCCGATTTTGTTTAAATAGAACCAGTTGAAATCTTGTATTTTTATCCAATCATTCACATAAAATCTGAGCGTATGGTTGTCGCGCGCCTTGCTGTTATTAGTTTGTTGGGTCTCTTCTTGTTGAGCTCTTGTAAAGACAAACCCCTCTTTTCGAAATTAGAAGTTAGTGATACAGGCATCGACTTCTCGAACCGAATCGTTGAAAACGATACCCTGAATATTCTTGACTTTGAGTATGTCTATAATGGTGGGGGAGTTGGGATTGCGGATATGAACGGCGATAGCTTACCCGATATTGTTTTTTCGGGAAACCAAGCCGATAGCCGTATTTACCTCAACAAAGGCAATATGAAGTTTGAGGATGTTAGTAAAAAAGCAGCATTTTCAAATCTAGGACGCTGGTGCTCGGGGGCAAGTTTGGTGGACATAAACGCCGATGGTCGCATGGATATCTACCTCACTGCCACCACAAAAGGCATAGAATCCCAACGCACCAATCTGCTCTTTGTGAATCAGGGAAATGACAGCGACGGTGTACCTACATTCAAAGAAATGGCGCATGAATACGGCATCGATGACCGTGGACATTCGATGAATGCCGCTTTCTTTGATTATGACAATGATGGAGACTTGGATTTGTACGTTTTGACGAATACCATTGAAAGCAATCCCAATCAGTTCCACGAAAAACGCCGCGATGGCTCGTCGCCCACTACCGACCGCCTATACCGCTGCGATTGGTCTGAGGGCTCCAATCACCCTGTTTATACCAACGTGTCGAAAGAAGCGGGTATTCAAATTGAAGGGTATGGGCTGGGGATTAACATTTGCGATTTTAACCGTGATGGATTCAAGGATATTTATATTACGAATGATTACCTGACCGACGACTTGCTGTACATCAATAACGGAAACGGTACTTTTACCGACAAAGCGGCAGACTATTTTAAGCATACCAGCAACTCAGCCATGGGAAATGACGTGGCTGACATCAACAATGATGGCCTCGTTGACATTGTGGCAGTGGATATGTTGCCCAAAGACAATGCCCGCAAAAAACGCCTCATGGGCCCCAACAGTTACCAAACGTACCTTAACAACGATTTGTTTGGTTTTACGCATCAATATGTTCGCAATACACTTCAACTTAATCTGGGAAATAAACCCAATAGCAATGAGCCTGCTTTTGCCGAAATAAGTATGCTTTCCGACGTGGCAGAAACGGACTGGAGCTGGACGCCTATGCTTGCTGATTTTGACCACGACGGTTTTCGTGACCTCATTATTACCAACGGTTTTCCAAGGGATGTGACCGACCGTGATTTTGGGCAGTTCAGGGCAGAAAGCAGTTCTATTGCGCCTAAAAGCTATTTGTTGGGTGAAATTCCCATTGTTAAAATTCCTAATTACGCTTTTAAAAACAACGGTGATCTTACCTTCAAAGATGTTTCAGAAACATGGGGGCTAAACCAAGCATCGTTTAGTAACGGTGCCGCTTATGCTGACCTCGACCGCGACGGTGACCTCGACCTCGTGAGCAACAACATCAATGATTCTGCTTTTGTATATCGTAACAATTTGGTAGAATCTACACCCGAAAAAGCCCACTATTTGCGGGTCGTTTTCAAAGGGGAGGGGCACAATCTCAACGGGCTTGGTGCTAAAATGACGCTTTATTACGACGGAAATAATACCCAAGTGTATGAACATTCTCCGTACCGTGGTTATTTGTCAACGGTAGAGCCCGTAGCTCATTTTGGTTTGGGCGACCACCAAACGATTGATTCTGCTACGGTCGTGTGGCCTAATGGAAAACAACAAGTGTTGAAAAACATTAAGGCTGACCAAGTTCTGACCGTGTCGCAGTCGAACGCAACGCAAAACTATGTGGCGCCTGTTCAGAATCAGAGGTATTATTTTACGGACTTAAACGATTCGTTACACCTCAACTGGAAGCACGAAGAAGTAGAGTACATTGACTTTAACGTTCAAAAACTACTACCTCATAAGCTTTCTCAATACCCACCAGCCGTATCGGCGGGTGACATCAATGGCGATGGCCTTGACGATTTCTTTGTGGGCGGTTCGCGCCAGTACAAAGGGCGTTTCTTTTTACAAAATCCTTCGGGTAGCTTTGCCCTTGCCGACCTCTTGCCCGACAAAGAAGGAACAGACAAAACGTCAGAAGATTTGGGTACGTTGCTTTTTGATGCCGATGGCGATGGCGACAATGACTTATACATTGCAAGTGGTGGAAATGAATTACGTCCCAATGATTTAGGTTATCAAGACCGCCTCTACATCAACGACGGCAAAGGCCATTTTTCGCTTGCGCAAGGTGCGCTACCTGCATTACTAACCAGCAAGTCTTGCGTACGTGCGGCCGACTATGACCGTGATGGAGATTTGGACATGTTTGTTGCGGGGCGGGTCATTCCTGATCAGTATCCAGCGCCTACCAGCAGTTATATTTTACGTAATGATACCAAAGAAGGCTCGGTGAAGTTTACTGACGTGACAGCCCAAATTGCGCCTGCGTTGCAAAACCTTGGTCTTGCCTGTGATGCCCTTTGGACTGATGCCGACAATGACGGCTGGCTTGATTTGTTGATTGCGGGAGAATGGATGCCGTTGACTTTGCTCAAAAACCAAAAGGGTAAATTCGACATCTTACACTCCGAACTCGATACTAAAAAAGGATTTTGGGGAAGCTTAGTAGGCGCTGATTTCGACCACGATGGTGATACCGACTACATTGCAGGAAACCTTGGGCTGAATACACTCAACAAAGCCTCTGACACCCATCCGTTGAGTATATTAGCGGGCGATTTTAACCAAGATGGTAGCTACGACGCCATTCCATTTGTGTATTTCCCAAATCCCGAAAACCAGCTTGTCCGCGTGCCTTTTCACGGACGCGAAGACCTTATCAAGCAGTTTATTCAAACAAGAATGCGCTTTCAGAAATACGCTGATTTTGTCAATGCAACGTTTGATAATATACTGACGGAAGAAGAACGTAAAAAAGCGTTGCAATTGGATGTTACCTATTGTCAATCTGTCTATATCGAAAATACAGGGAATGGAACGTTCAAAACCAAGCCTCTACCAATATTAGCCCAAATCGCTCCAATTAACGGGATGATTGTTGAAGATTTTGATACCGATGGTTTCTTGGATGTTTTGTTGGTGGCCAACGATTTTGGAAATGAGACAAGCTCTGGCCGATACGATGCTTCTAATGGACTGTTGCTCAAAGGAAATGGTAAAGGCGATTTTACGCCAGTACTTCAAACTCAAACGGGCTTTTATGTACCAGGCAATGCCAAAGGATTGGCGCAGTTGACCAACAAAGCAGGGCGTAGAATTTTGATTGCTACGCAAAACCGTGGTTCATTGCGGAGTTTTGGCCAAAACGGTGCTTCGCTTAAATGGGTAGCACTACAACCCCACGATGCGTACGCGCTCATTCGTGACAAAAAAGGAACGGTACGTCGCCAAGAACTTTATTATGGCGCTTCGTTTTTATCACAATCGGCGCGCAAGTTGGCACTAACGACACATGATGCTTCCGTCGAAATTGTTGATTTTCAAGGGAAAAAGCGGAAGGCTTTGTAGAAGAATAAAAGGCAGGCCAACCAAAACAAATCCGGTAAGCCTGCCTTTTGAAAAATATCATTTAAGGTTTTCTAAGCCTTTGGCGTCAAAAACCTAACCTTGACAAACTGCCATACCATTGGCAATACCGAAAGGCCAATAATACCAAATATCACTAATTCAAAGTTTTTCTTCACAATGGGCAAGTTACCGAAAAAGAAGCCCAACATCGTCAAAGTCGGTACCCACAACAAGGCCCCCACAACGCAGAAAAGAATGTAACGCGAGTAAGTCATGCTTCCTGCCCCTGCCACAAACGGCGCAATCGTACGGACAATCGGGATGAAACGCGCCATAATCACCGTTTTGCCTCCGTGTTTTTCGTAAAACGCTTCGGTTTGTTCTAAATATTCACGTTTGAAAAATAAAATCCGTTCTCGTTTTTTGATGGTTGAGCCTAAAAATTTACCCACAAAATAATTGACGTTGTCGCCCAGCAGCGCTGCTACAATCAACAACGGAATCACGATCCAAGGATTTAGCGCCCCCGTAGAAGCCGCCAATGCCCCCGTGGCAAATAGCAACGAATCGCCTGGAAGCAAGGGCATTACCACCAAGCCTGTTTCGGTAAATACTATCAAAAACAAAATCAAGTACGTCAACGTGCCGTATTCGGTAATAATGTCAGCAAGGTGCTTGTCGAGGTGCAGAAAAAAATCTACTACTTGTGCGAGAAATTCCATTTTTATCGTTTTTGGTTACATTTTTTTTAGGTGACCACATAGTCCATTTAGATTTATCACAGAGAAAACAAAGCGATTTTCTCTGTTTTCTATGTGATAAATCTATTGTGTTCTATGTGTTTTAAAATGGTCGTCTGTCAACTATTTCGACAACTTCCAACGCTTGCGGGTTTTGTCGTTGAGGTAATTGGCGAACGTATCCCCACGTAGCCCCAAACGAATGGTTTCGAGCGGAATGATTTCGTTAGGAGCGATGTTTCCAAGGTTGACATTTGCACCTATCAATTTGACAAACCATACCTGTTGGGCTTTCTGCGGTGCTTCCCAGATGATGTCTTTGTTGGGAACTTGGGTCAAAATTTCTTCTACTAACCCTTGGCGAACCTCTCCGCTTGAACGGAAAAGACCTACGTTGCCCGATTCGCGTGCTTCGCCGATTACCTTCCACGCTCCTGCTTCCAGTTCGGCTTTCATGAGCTGAATCCACTTGTAAGGTGGAATAATCTTGGTTTCGTCTTTGGAACCTACTTCCGACAATACCTTCACTTGCTCGGCCAAAACGCGAATGAAATCACACTTAATTTCGGCAGGCATTTCGATTGATCCATCCGATACTTCGGCGTACTCTAATTGGTATTCGTCGATAAGGCGGCGATAGTCTTCAAATTGATTTCTTACGACAAAAGCCTCAAACAACGTCCCGCCAAAGTAAACGGGAATACCTGCACTTTTATAGACGGCGATTTTATCTTTGAGATTAGGCGTAACAAAGGAGGTAGCCCATCCGAGTTTAACAATATCTATATGAGGAGCCGAAATGTCGAGCATATCTTCGACTTGACGAATGCTCAACCCTTTGTCCATGACCATTGTTAATCCATACTGACGTGGTTTGGAAGTGCGGTCGGGGACTTGCGATAGTTTGAAATTCATATCGTTTGGTTAGGTATGTCTTTGAAAGTAAACCGCAAAATTAGCGATTCCAACCACAACCTACTAAAGTGCCGAAGAAAATAACCTGACTTTCATCAATCTTTAACAAAAAACCCGCAGAATAGTCTGCGGGTAAAAGCGTGGGGTTTGGAAGTCAATATAGGTCAGTACAGCGCTGGAAATTGCTGTGGATTTGCTTCGTGAAGGAGGCTATACGCTGCCTCTACAATGTCTTCAACATTGGGTTTTGAGTAATAATCACCGTCTGAACTGTAGGCTGGGCGGTGAGGTTTGGCCGATACACATCTTGGGGCCGAATCAAGCCATTGATAGGCATTCTGGCCGTCCAAAACTTGTTGCATCATGTAAGCCGACGCCCCTCCTGGCATATCTTCATCGGCAAATATCACCCGATTAGTTTTCTTGATAGAATCCACAATCGAATGATGAATATCAAAAGGTAAAAGTGTTTGAATGTCAATTACTTCTACGCTTATGTCAAGCTGAGAAAGCTGCTCGGCTGCCTCTTGTACAATACGACACATCGAGCCGTAGGTAACAATAGTGAGGTCGGTACCTTCCCGCAATACTTCGGGCTCGCCGAGCGGTACACAAAATTGCCCTAAATTAGAAGGAAGGTATTCTTTGAGGCGATAGCCGTTGAGAGGCTCGACAACGAGGGCGGGGTCATCGCCGCGCAGTAGCGTATTGTACATTCCTGCGGCTTGTGTCAAATCGCGCGGTACGCAAACGTGCAAACCGCGCAAACTGTGAATCACCGAACCCATTGGCGAACCTGAGTGCCAAATACCTTCTAAGCGGTGCCCGCGTGTACGAATAATAAGCGGTGCTTTTTGCCCACCTTTGGTACGATAATGTAGCGAAGCTAGGTCGTCGGTGAGGGTAGCTAGTGTATAAAAAATATAGTCAAAGTACTGGATTTCAACAATAGGCTTGAGACCTCGAATGGCCAAACCAATGCCTTGGCCAATAATGCTTGTCTCTCGAATGCCCGTATCCGTAATGCGAAGTTCACCGTATTTTTCTTGAAGTCCCGCAAAACCTTGGTTAACGTCGCCGATTTTTCCTACATCTTCACCCATCGCAACGATGCGCGGGTCTTGTTCAAACAAGGCATCAAAGTTGGCGCGAATAATTTGGTAGCCATCTAATAGGGGAGAGTCTTCGAGGTATTGGGCAGCTACGGGCGTAACTTTCAGGGGAGATTCGGGCGATTCGCTGTATAAGTGCGAGCTAAAGCGGTCGTGGTTAACTTCTGCATTTTTGGCCAACCATTCTATCAGGGAGTTTCGAGTAGCTGAAGGTTCAAAGCGTAAAAAACGAAGTGCTTTGCGTATGGCTGATGTATTGTGGCGGTGCAGTGGAACAATTTCTCGTTTTAACTCGTCGCTTATTTTGAGCAGCTCAGAAGTGAATCGACTTTCGTGAGCGGCTGCTTGTAGCAAGGTTACTACTTCATTTTGTTCGTGGAGGATTGCTTCACTATATACTTTCCACGCATTGTTTCGTTCTTGACGAATGAACTTTTTGGCATTATCGTCGATTTCTTCCAGTTCGTCCGCAGAAGCGTAGCCATTTGTTAAAATCCACTCTTTAAACTTCAGATTGCAGTCACCTTCTTGTTCCCATTGGAGGCGCTTGGCCGATTTGTAACGGGTGTGAGAGCCTGAGGTAGAATGGCCTTGCGGCTGGGTGACTTCCTCTACGTGTACCAATACTGGAATGTGGTGGGTACGACACAGCTCTGCGGCTTTTTGGTAGGTTTCTATCAGTCCTACATAATCCCAAGCTTTGACTGTAAAGATTTCAATGCCGTTGGTTCCTTCTTCTCTTTGCAGCCCACCGAGTGCTTTAGAAATACTGGCTTTTGTGGTTTGATATTCGACAGGCACCGAAATCCCAAAGCCATCGTCCCATACCGACATTAAAAGAGGTACTTGTAATACCCCTGCGGCGTTCATTGTTTCCCAAAACATTCCTTGGGAAGTAGAAGCATCTCCGATGGTTGCAAACGTTATTTCATCGCCATTGTGCGAGAAATCCGTCATTCCATGCAAACTTTCGTTGCCACGGTAGAGTTTTGAAGCGTACGCTAACCCTACTGAGCGCGGAATTTGTCCAGCCGTAGGAGCAAGGTCATTGATATGATTATAGGTAGTTGTTTGGGGTTTCCACAAACCATTTTCGTCCAAATAACGCGTGGTATAGTGGTTGTTCATCGAACGGCCTGCGGTGTGCGGCTCAAATTCGACGTCGGCATGGCCATAAAGTTGGGAAAAAAACTGCTGCCACGTGAGTCCTCCAAGGGCTGCCACGACGGTTTGGTCGCGATAATAGCCCGAACGAAAGTCACCTTTTCGGAATGCCTTGGCCATGGCAACTTGGGCCAATTCTTTTCCATCACCAAAAATTCCGAATTTCGCTCGACCTCCCATCACATCTTTTCTTCCCAACAAGCTTGCTTGACGACTCTCACATACCAAACGATAGTCGTCCAGAATATTTTGGCGCGTTAGCGCAATAAGGTCGGTGGCGAGTTCGTTTTCTATCACGTTTCTTGATGAGTATTATTTTGTAAGATTTCGTTGTTTTGGCAAGTAAATATACAGGAAAACAACGGATGTTTCAAAATACAACTTTTTTGAGTTTCTTTGTTCTAAAATTTTGAACAAAAATAACATTTGGCAAAACTTTTGCTCCTACAATTTTTGTTAGACTAGCAACCAACTTTCACAAAACTTAATTTTACACACAACATGAAAAAGGTTTTTTCACTATTCGTAGCAATTTTAGCATTTAGCGCAGTTAGCTTCGCCCAAAAAGGAGTAATCAAATTCGCTAAGAACGAAAATGATTTCGGTAAAATCGAGCAAGGAAAGCCAGTGACTTACGTATTTGAGTTCACAAACACAGGTACAGACCCAATCGTATTGGGTAACGTAGCGGCTTCTTGCGGATGTACAACTCCTGAATGGACGCGTGAGCCAGTGATGCCAAACAAAAAAGGAACGGTAAAAGCTACGTTCAACGCTGGCGTGATGGGACCTTTCAACAAGACCGTGACTGTACCAAGCAACGCTGAAAACGGAACTGTTTACTTAACACTCAAAGGAGAGGTGGTTGCCAATAAAACAGCTGCCCCTGCGAAAAGCGGTAAATAATCGTCCTTGAAAGTGTTCTTCAAACGATAAACTTTCATTCCTAAAAAGGCTTTGGCTTGGCTGCCAAAGCCTTTTTATTTATATTCACCCCGCTCGTTAACCCACTTTAGAATGATTAGAACCATTGCATTTCTCGCCTTAGTGGTTGTTTTTTCATGTAACAACACCAGCGATAATCAACACCAAGCATCCAATCTTCTTCACGCCTCAATCGACTGTGTTTCGGATAAATCGCTTTCTCCCGAAAAACTTTCCGAAGTAAAAAAACGTATCAAAGCCGATGAAAAAGCTAGGCGTTTGGATTCGCTCTTTCAGCGAAAATTCAAATTAGAACGGTTCAACGGAAATGTGCTCATTGCACAACAAGGCGTTGTTTTGTACCGTAATTCCAACGGATACGCCCAAGTGGAGAAAAAAGATACCCTTCGACCTGATTCAAAGTTTCAGTTGGCCTCCCTTTCAAAAACCTTCACTGCGGTAGCTATTCTCAAACTTTATGAAGCGGGTAAGCTTAGTTTGGAAGATTCCGTCAAGAAATTTATTCCTCAGTTTCCGTATTCGGGTATCCAAGTCAAAAGCTTGCTTTCTCACCGTAGCGGTTTGCCCAATTATGCTTATGTACTCACCGACAGCGTGCGTAAACGCAATCCTTATCCGACCAACGATGACATCGTGCGCTGGTACTGCGCCGTAAAACCAAGACCTTATAATACCCCCAATACGTATTTTAGTTACAGCAATACCAATTACGCTTTGCTGGCCACCATTGTGGAAAAAGTGTCAGGAAAAACTTTTGAGGCGTTTCTTCATGACTCGATTTTTAAGCCCCTAGGCATGAAAAATACGTGGCTGATTACGACCCAAAACGATTCCCTAAACCAGTTGCGCACCGCAGGCTATCAGCACAATCGCCGCTTGCCCAAAGACAATTTTGACGATGTCATTGGCGACAAAGGGGTGTATTCTACCATGGATGACATTTTTCGTTGGTATGCAGGACTAAGTGGTGGCTGTGTGTTACGCCCCGAAACGTTGAAAGAGGCTTTTACGCCTCGTAGCTTTGAGAAAAGAGGCATCCGAAACTACGGCTATGGTTTTCGGATGCACGTGGACGAAGCAACGAAACAACCCAAATATGTCTATCATACGGGTTGGTGGAAAGGCTATAATACCTTGATGTGGTTTAGCCCCAAAGACAAATTTGTCATCATCCTCCTGAGCAACCGCTACAATCGAAGCATTTACCAAATCAAACCTATCTTGCAGATTTTGGAAGGAAAAGGCGAAGTCGATGCTGAAATTGAGGAAGGGATGTTTTGAGTAACTTTCAAAAAAAACAAGTAACTTGTATCCATCAACGCGATAAAAGGAATAAGAATAATGGAAACGGTAGCCGAAAAAAAGTTTAGCGTGGAGGAGTACTTTGCTTTGGAAGAAAAATCCGAAATCCGCCACGAATTTTATTACGGAGAAATCATTGAAATGCCAGGAGAAACAACCATCGCCAATCTAATAGCAGGCAATATTTATGTATTGTTGCGTATTTTGTTTAAAAAAACACCTTTTATGGTGTTTGACCATGACATCAAACTGATGGTTCATAAAAAGAGCTATCGTTACCCTGATTTAGTGGTAATTCACCAAAAAGGCGACCATAAAAAGTACGTAACCGATCCTGTGTTGATTGTAGAAGTGCTTTCTGAAAGTACCGAAGATATTGACAGAGATAAAAAACGCTTAGAATATTTTGGGTTGTCGTCTTTACAATACTATCTCACGATTCACCAAGATGAACCTGTTGTGGAGATTTATACCCGCAGTGGTAAAAGTTGGCAATTTGACTTTTACACGGATATAAACGAAAAGGTGTCTCTCCCGTTTTTTGATACTCAAATCTCCCTGCAAGATATTTTTGAAGGCGTGAGTTTTGAGAAAAAGGGAGAATAGGCTGTAAACTCGGTAAAAATAAGGCATTAAGTAGGCTTCCCTTTATAGGTTTAACTTGCTGATATACAGTTTTCTACAAATAAACTAACCCCGAAAAAGAGCCAAAATTGGCAATTTTCGGGGTTTTTGTGTATTTTGTTTTTACCACAAAACTGAAATA
>Ga0209794_1000359_pt1 | contig 79334 bp, 69 predicted proteins | sample EBPBio232013_DNA_FD_185869 | JGI IMG/M metagenome (GOLD analysis project Ga0209794, IMG submission 185869) | Wastewater treatment Type I Accumulibacter community from EBPR Bioreactor in Madison, WI, USA - Reactor 1_5/23/2013_ DNA (SPAdes)... | ecosystem: Engineered > Bioreactor > EBPR >...
TTCGCTGCGCAGCGCCTGGTCGCGCTGGCGCAGGCTGCGCTCGACGCGGTAGCCCAGCTCGCCCCACAACCCGGTGTCGCGCGGCGCGGCCTCGTCCTGCGGGCCGCGCAGCCACTGCAGCAGCCGGCCGGCGCGCCAGGCGTCCTGCGCGCCGAACAGCGCCAGCCCCAGCACCGCGCCGGCCAGCACGCCGGGCGCCGCCTCGTGCCAGGCCTGGCCCGCCCAGCCGCCCAGCAGGCCGCCGGCCAGCACCAGCGCCAATGCCAGCAGCGCGCGGGCCAGCAGGGGATGCATCGTCGTCGGCGCCGTCGTGATCTTCGCGATCGTCGGTGCGGCTTGCTCAGGCGGCCTGCCGCGGCAGGTCGGCCTGGGTCAGCCGGTAGCCCACGCCGCGCACCGTCTCGATCAGCGCCGCGGCGCCGGCCGGCGCCAGCGCCTCGCGCAGGCGCTTGATGTGCACGTCGACCGTGCGCTCCTCGATGAACACATGGTCGCCCCAGACGCGGTCGAGCAGTTGCGCACGGCTGTGCACGCGCTCGGGGTGCGTCATCAGGAAGTGCAGCAGCCTGAACTCGGTGGGCCCGATCTTCAGCTCGCAAGGCTGGCCGTCGATCTGGTGCGACAGCCGGCGCGTGGCCGGGTCCAGCCGCAGGCCGGCCATCGCCACCGCGTCGTCCAGCGTGTTGGGCGCCTTGCGGCGCAGCAGGGCGCGGATGCGCGCCAGCAGCTCCTTGGTCGAGAAGGGCTTGGTCAGGTAGTCGTCGGCGCCGGCGTCCAGGCCGACGATCTTGTCGCCCTCTTCGGCGCGCGCCGTCAGCATGATGATCGGCAGCTCGCGCGTGCGGGGGTCGGCGCGCCAACGTTTGGCGAGCGCCAGTCCGCTGTCGCCGGGCAGCATCCAGTCCAGCAGCACCAGGTCGGGCAAGGCGCCACCCACCGCGTGCTGCGCCTGCTCGGCCGTCGCCGCCACGGTCACGTCGTGGCCGGCGTGGCGCAGGTTGATGGCGATCAGCTCGGCGATCGCCGATTCGTCTTCGACGACCAGGACACTGCTCATGGCGCCCCCTCGGCCCTGCGGGCCGTCCCCCCGTGGGGGAGCGAGCGCCTCCGATGCGATCGTGCGGCGCTCATTTGACCGCGCTCTCGACGTTCTTCAACGAGGTGTGCCGCACATCCGTGCCCTTGACGACGTAGATGATGGCCTCGGCCAGGTTCTTGGCGTGGTCGCCGACGCGCTCGATCGCCTTGGCGACGAACACGAGGTCGATGCTGGCCGAGATGGTGCGCGGATCCTCCATCATGTAGGTGATCAGCTTGCGCAGCAGGCCGTCGAACTCCTGGTCGATCTGGTCGTCCTGCTTCAGCACTTCCAGCGCGCGCGCGGTGTCCAGCCGCGCGAAGGCATCCAGCGCCTTGCGCAGTTGCGCGGTGGCCAGCTCGCTTTCGAAGCTGAGGTCGGCCACCGGCAGCCGCAGGCGGCTGGAGACGCCGGTGTTGATCAGCCGCTGCACGGTGCGCGCGATGCGCGCCGCCTCGTCGCCCACGCGTTCGAGGTTGGCGATCGACTTGCTCACCGCGATCAGCAGCCGCAGGTCGCGCGCGGTGGGCTGGCGGCGGGCGATGATGCCGGAGAGGTCGCGGTCGATCTCCACTTCCATCTGGTTGACGCGCTCTTCCTGGCGCAGCACCTGGGTGGCGGTCTCGCCGCTGAACTGCGTGAGCGCTTCGATCGCCTGCGCCACCTGCGATTCGACCAGCCCGCCCATCTCCAGCACGCGCGCCGAGATGCCGGACAGCTCCGCGTCGAACTGGGTCGACAAATGCTTGTCGCTCATCTGCACTCCTTTATCAACCGAAGCGGCCGGTGATGTAGTCCTCGGTGTCCTTCTTCTTCGGCTTCATGAAGAGCTCCGAAGTCGGCCCGAACTCGACCAGGTCGCCCAGGTACATGTAGGCCGTGAAATCGCTGCAGCGCGCCGCCTGCTGCATGTTGTGGGTGACGATGACCACCGTGTACTCGCTCTTCAGCTCGTGGATCAGTTCCTCGATCTTGCCGGTGGAGATCGGGTCCAGCGCCGAGCAGGGTTCGTCGAGCAGCAGCACCTCAGGCTTGATGGCGATGCCGCGCGCGATGCATAAGCGCTGCTGCTGGCCGCCGGACAGGCCGGCGCCGCTCTGATCGAGCTTGTCCTTGACCTCGTTCCACAGCGCCGCCTTCTTCAGCGCCCATTCCACGCGCTCGTCCATCTCCACCCGCGGCAGCCGCTCGAACAGCCGCACGCCGAAGGCGATGTTGTCGTAGATCGACATCGGGAACGGCGTGGCTTTCTGAAAGACCATGCCGACCTTGGCGCGGATCAGCGACACGTCGTCGCGGCTTTGCAGGATGTCTTCGCCGTCGAGCCGGATCTCGCCCTCGGCGCGCTGCTCGGGGTAGAGCTCGAACATGCGGTTGAAGGTGCGCAGCAGCGTGCTCTTGCCGCAGCCCGAGGGGCCGATGAAGGCGGTGACCTTCTTCTCGGGGATGTCGAGGTGGATGTTCTTCAGCGCCAGAAAGCTGCCGTAGTAGAAGTTCAGGCCGCGCACCGAGAGCTTCGGTCGCCCGGCCGGCGATAGGTCGATGACGGCGCTCATGGTCGTTGCCTCGTCAATGCTTGTCGCGGAACAGCACCCGCGCCAGGATGTTCAGCGCCAGCACGCCCAGCGTGATCAGGAAGACGCCGGCCCAGGCGAGCTGCTGCCAGTTTTCGTAGGGGCTCATCGCGAACTTGAAGATCGTCACCGGCAGGCTGGCCATCGGCTGGCTCATGTCGCTGCTCCAGAACTGGTTGGACAGCGCGGTGAACAGCAGCGGCGCCGTCTCGCCCGCGATGCGCGCCACCGCCAGCAGCACGCCGGTGACGACGCCTGCCCGCGCCGCCTTCAGCGTGACCGCCAGGATAACTTTCCACTTCGGCGTGCCCAGCGCGTAGGCCGCCTCGCGCAGCGCGTTGGGAATCAGGCCCAGCATGTTCTCGGTCTGGCGGATGACCACCGGAATGACGATCAGCGCCAGCGCCAGCACGCCGGCCCAGCCCGAGAAGCCCTTGAACGGCGCCACCACGACGGCGTAGATGAACAGGCCGATGACGATCGACGGCGCCGACAGCAGGATGTCGTTGATGAAGCGCACCGTGTGCCCCAGCGCACTCTTCTGGCCGTACTCCGCCAGGTAGATGCCGGCCAGCACGCCGATCGGCGTGCCCAGCAGCGTGGCCAGCGTCACCATCGTCAGCGAGCCGAAGATCGCATTGGCCAGGCCGCCGCCGTCGGCCTGCGGCGGCGGCGTCATCTGCGTGAACACGGCGAGACCCATGCCGCCCCAGCCCAGGCGCACGGTCTCGACCAAAATCCAGATCAGCCAGAACACGCCGAAGGCCATGGCCGCCAGCGACGCCGTCAGCGCGATGGCGTTGATGCGCTTGCGCCGGCGGTGCATGGCCAGCCGTGCCGCGTGGGCGGTGCCGCCGCTCACGAGCGCGCCCCTTCGGCGCGGCGCAGCCGCGCCAGCAGCAGCTTGGACAGCGCCAGCACGCAGAAGGTGATGAAGAACAGCACCAGCCCCAGGTAGATCAGGCTGGCCTGGTGCAGCCCGGTGCCGGCCTCGGCGAACTCGTTGGCCAGCGCCGAGGTGATGCTGTTGGCCGCCTCGAACAGCGACAGCGAGTTGAGCTGGTTGAAGTTGCCGATCACGAAGGTGACCGCCATCGTCTCGCCCAGCGCGCGGCCCAGGCCCAGCATGATGCCGCCGACCACGCCGGTCTTGGTGTAGGGCAGCACCACCTTCCACACCACTTCCCAGGTGGTGGCGCCCAGGCCGTAGGCCGACTCTTTCAGCATCGCCGGCGTCATCTCGAACACGTCGCGCATCACCGCGGCGATGAAGGGAATCACCATGATCGCCAGGATGATGCCCGCCGACAAAATGCCGATGCCCACCGGCGGCCCGCTGAACAACGCCCCCAGGCCCGGCACCTGGCCGAAAGCCGCTTGCAGCGGCGCCTGCACGAAGCGCGCGAGGAGGGGCCCGAACACCAGCAGCCCCCACATGCCGTAGACGATGGAGGGCACGGCGGCGAGCAGCTCGATGGCGATGCCCAGCGGCCGCTTCAGCCAGCCCGGCGCCATCTCGGTGAGGAACAGCGCGATGCCGAAGCTCACCGGCACGGCGATCAGCAGCGCGATGAACGAGGTCGCCAGCGTGCCGACGATCATCGCCAGGCCGCCGAACTTCTCCTGCACCGGATCCCACTCGGCGCTGAGCAGGAAGCCGAGGCCGAACTTCTGGATCGCCGGCATCGCGCCCATCACCAGCGAGGCGATGATGCCCGCCATCAGCGCCAGCGTGAGCCAGGCCGCGCCGTGCGTCAGCAGCGCGAAGACGGTATCGGCCCAGGGCGCCACGCGGCGCCGCGCCGGCGGACGCCCGCGGGGCGTGGCGCGGGCCATGCTCGGGGGGCTGGGGTAGGAGGTGGCGGGCAGTGTAGCGGCCATGGCTCGGGCTCTCGGTCGCGGCCGGGGTGGCGCGTCAGCGCGTCACTTCGCGTCCTTGACCTGCTCGGCCCACAGCCGGCGCACCTGGTCCTTCAGCGCGGCGGGCAGCGGCACATAATCCAGATCTTCGGCGGCCTTGTCGCCGTTGGCGTAGGCCCAGTCGAAGAACTTCAGCGCCGCGGCGGCCTGCGCCGGCTTGTCGGGCGACTTGAAGATCAGGATGAAGGTGGTGCTGGTGATCGGCCAGCTCTCGCGGCCGGGCTTGTCGGTCAGGTCCTGCGCGAAGCTCTTGCTCCAGTCGGCGCCGGCGGCCGCGGCCTTGAAGGTGGCGTCGTCGGGCGAGACCCAGGCGCCGGCCTGGTTGCGCAGTTGCACGAAGGCCATGCGGTTCTGCTTGGCATAGGCGTATTCGACGTAGCCGATGCTGCCCGGCAGCCGCTGCACGAAGGCCGACACGCCTTCGTTGCCCTTGCCGCCGGCGCCGGTGGGCCAGTTGACGGCCGTGCCCTCGCCGACCTTGGCCTTCCAGTCGGCGTTGCTCTTCGAGAGGTAGCTCGTGAAGACGAAGCTGGTGCCCGAGCCGTCGGCGCGGCGCACCACGGCGATGGCGCTGTCGGGCAGCGGCGCGCCCGGGTTCAGCGCGGTGATCGCCGCGTCGTTCCACTTGGTGATCTTGCCCAGGAAGATGTCGCCCAGCACGGCGCCGGTCAGCTTCAACTGGCCGGGCTTGATGCCGGCGACGTTGACCACCGGCACCACGCCGCCGATCACGGTGGGGAACTGCACCAGGCCTTCGCGGGCCAGTTCGTCGTCCTTCAGCGGCGCGTCGGTGGCGCCGAAGTCCACCGTCTTCGCCTTGATCTGCTTGATGCCGGCGCCCGAGCCCACCGACTGGTAGTTGATGCGCGCGCCGCTGGCCTTGTGATAGGCGTCGGCCCACTTGGCGTAGACCGGCGCCGGGAACGAAGCGCCGGCGCCGGTGACGTCCTGGGCCAGCGCGGCGCCGGTGGTGAAGGCCAGCGCGGCCGCGGCCAGCACGGAGAATCTGCGCAACATGGGTCGTCCTTTCGCGGTGAGGGTCTGCATGCGAAGGGACTCTAGGCAACGGTCGTGACGGCTCTGTGACAGCCGCCGGGCGGCCGTCGTCTTGGTCATCGAACCGTCATCGGCGCGGCCCGTAGGGCCGCGGGGCCACGCGCGCGGCCTGGCTCAGGCCACGGCGGCGGCGGCCAGCCGCTCGGCGCAGCGGCGGCCGATGTCGGCGTCGCGCGCTTCGACCATCACGCGCAGCACCGGCTCGGTGCCGCTGGCGCGGATCAGCACGCGGCCGCTGTCGCCCAGCTCGCGCGCCGCGCTGTGCTGGGCGTCGTCGAGGTGGCCGTTGCGCTGCCAGTCGCTGCCGTCGCGCAGGCGCACGTTGATCAGCGTCTGCGGGAACAGCGTCACGCCGTCCAGCAGCGCGGCCAGCGTCTTGCCGCTGCGGCGGATGGCCTGCATGATCTGCAGCGCGCTGACGATGCCGTCGCCGGTGGTGTGGCGGTCCAGCGCCAGCAGGTGGCCCGAGCTTTCGCCGCCCAGCTGCCAGCCGCGGCGCGCCAGCTCTTCCAGCACGTAGCGGTCGCCGACCTTGGCGCGCACCAGCGCGATGTTCAGCCGCTTGAGCGCCAGTTCCACCGCCATGTTGGTCATCAGCGTGCCGACCACGCCGGGCACCGTCTCGCGCTTGAACAGGCGGTCGGCGGCCATCACGTAGAGCAGCTCGTCGCCGTTGTAGAGCCGGCCCTGCGCGTCGACCATCTGCAGCCGGTCGGCGTCGCCGTCGAGCGCGATGCCGTAGTCGGCCTGGTGCTCGGCCACGGCCTTGACCAGCGCGCCCGGCGAGGTGGCGCCCACGCCCTGGTTGATGTTGATGCCGTCGGGGTGCACGCCGATGGGCACCACCACCGCGCCCAGTTCGTGGAAGACGTCGGGCGCCACGTGGTAGGCGGCGCCGTGCGCCGCGTCGACGACGATCTTCATGCCGCGCAGCGACAGGCTGTGCGGCACCGTGCTCTTGCAGAACTCGATGTAGCGGCCGCCGGCATCGTCGAGGCGCCGCGCCTTGCCCAGGCCGGCCGAGTCCACCCACTGCGGCTCGCGCGCCAGCGCGGCCTCGACCTCGAGTTCCCAGTCGTCGGGCAGCTTCTCGCCTTGCGCCGAGAAGAACTTGACGCCGTTGTCGGCAAAGGGGTTGTGCGAAGCGCTGATCACCACGCCCAGGTCGAGCCGCAGCGCGCGCGTCAGGTAGGCCACGCCGGGCGTCGGCAGCGGGCCGCTCAGCAGCACGTCGACGCCGGCCGACGCGAAGCCGGCTTCCAGCGACGATTCCAGCATGTAGCCCGAAATGCGCGTGTCCTTGCCAATCAGCACCGTCGGCCGCGCGTCGGCGCGCCGCAGCACCTGGCCCACGGCATGCCCCAGGCGCAGCATGAAGTCGGGCGTGATGGGCGGGCGGCCCACGGTGCCACGGATGCCGTCGGTGCCGAAATATCGTCTGCTCATGCGGTCGCTCTCCTCGCGCATTGATTGTCGGCGCGCCGCTGCGCCGCGTCGGCCGTGGCTTGAAGGGAATTCGTGACGAGTTGAACGGCGCTTGTTACGTCCGACACCGCTCGGCAAAACGGGGCCCGCAGGCCCCGTGTCGAGAGAAAGTCGCCTGCGGCGACGGGGTCAGGCCGCGGCCGGCGCCCCGTCGGCATGCGCCGGCGGCGTCGGGCCGCTGGGCTTGTTGGTCGGCGGCGTCCAGTCTTTCGGCGGCCGCGGCGGGCGGCCGGCCATGATGTCGTCGATCTGCTCGGAATCGATCGTCTCCCAGTCCAGCAGGGCCTGGGCCATGGCGTGCATCTTGTCCTTGTGGTCCTCGATCAGCTTGCGGGCCACGCCGTACTGCTCGTCGATGATGCGGCGGATCACCGAGTCGACCTTGCGCATGGTGTCCTCGGACATCGTGGTCGTCTTGGTGACGCTGCGGCCGAGGAAGACCTCGCCTTCGTTCTCGGCATAGACCATCGGGCCCAGCTCGTCGGTCATGCCGTAGCGGGTGACCATGTCGCGGGCGATCGAGGTGGCGCGCTCGAAGTCGTTGCTGGCGCCGGTGGTCATCTGGTTCATGAACACTTCTTCGGCGATGCGGCCGCCGAACAGCACGCTGATGGTCGACAGCATGCGCTCCTTGTCCATGCTGTAGCGGTCGCCTTCGGGCAACTGCATGGTGACGCCCAGGGCGCGGCCGCGCGGGATCACCGTCACCTTGTGCACCGGGTCGGTCTTGGGCAGCAGCCGCGCCACCAGCGCGTGGCCGGCCTCGTGGTAGGCGGTGTTGCGCCGCTCTTCCTCGGGCATGACCATGCTCTTGCGCTCGGGGCCCATCATGATCTTGTCCTTGGCCTTCTCGAAGTCGACCATCTCGACCACGCGCGCATTGCGCCGCGCGGCGAACAAGGCCGCCTCGTTGACCAGGTTGGCGAGATCGGCGCCGCTGAAGCCGGGCGTGCCGCGCGCCAGGATGTCGGCGCGGATGTCCTGCCCCACCGGCACCTTGCGCATGTGGACGTTCAGGATCTGCTCGCGGCCGCGCACGTCGGGCAGCGTCACGTAGACCTGGCGGTCGAAGCGGCCCGGGCGCAGCAGCGCGGGGTCGAGGATGTCGGGCCGGTTGGTGGCCGCCATCACGATGACGCCGAGGTTGGTCTCGAAGCCGTCCATCTCGACCAGCATCTGGTTGAGCGTCTGCTCGCGCTCGTCGTTGCCGCCGCCGAGGCCGGCGCCGCGGTGGCGGCCGACGGCGTCGATTTCGTCGATGAAGATGATGCAGGGCGCGCTCTTCTTGGCCTGCTCGAACATGTCGCGCACGCGCGCCGCGCCGACGCCGACGAACATCTCGACGAAGTCGGAGCCGCTGATGCTGAAGAACGGCACCTTGGCCTCGCCGGCGATGGCCTTGGCCAGCAGCGTCTTGCCGGTGCCGGGCGGGCCGACCAGCAGCACGCCACGCGGGATGCGGCCGCCGAGCTTCTGGAACTTCTGCGGGTCCTTCAGGAAGTCGACCAGTTCCTTGACCTCTTCCTTGGCCTCGTCGCAGCCGGCCACGTCCTGGAACGTGGTCGTGTTGTTGCTCTCGTCGAGCATGCGCGCCTTGCTCTTGCCGAAGCTGAAGGCGCCGCCCTTGCCGCCGCCCTGCATCTGGCGCATGAAGTAGATCCACACGCCGATGAGCAGCAGCATCGGCCCCCAGCTCACCAGCAGGCTCATCAGCAGGCTGGGCTCTTCACGCGGCTTGACGTCGAACTTGACGCCGTTGTTGATGAGGTCGCCGACCAGGCCGCGGTCAAGGTAGGTGGCGGTGCTGCGCAGCTTCTTGTCGTCGGTGGTGGTCGCCAGGATCTCGGTGCCGCCGCCGGGGCTTTCCTGCAGCGTGACCGAGCGGATGCGCTTGGCGCGCACCTCTTCCAGGAAGTCGGAGTAGCCGACCTGCGAGCCCTGGGTGACGCCGCGGTCGAACTGCTTGAACACGGTGAACAGCACGAGTGCGATCACCAGCCAGACAGCGACCTTGGAAAACCATTGATTGTTCACTGCGACTCCTAGGGGCCGCGCCGGCGGCGCTAACCCCGTTCCATATGGGCGCGATTCTATTTCAGTCAAGCCTGCGGGGCCCCTGAAACAAGGGGATTTCCCCCCGCATACTCAGGTCGAGGCGGCTTTCAGACCGATGCCGACGAGGAAGGTTTCCGCCGAGCGGTCGCGCGAGGCCTTGGGCTTGTGCGGCTTGACGACGCGAAAGCTGCGCTTGAAGCGCTCGACCAGCTGGCTGTAGCCGCTGCCGTGGAAGACCTTGGCGACCAGCGCGCCCTCCGGCCGCAGCCGGGCCTGCGCGAAGTCGATCGCCAGTTCGACCAGGTCGGCCATGCGCGCGGCATCGGCGCTGGCGATGCCCGAGAGGTTGGGCGCCATGTCGGAGACCACCACGTCCACCGCGCGGCCGGCCAGCGCCGCTTCCAGCGCGCGCAGCACGGCCTCGTCGCGGAAGTCGCCTTGCAGGAACTGCACGCCGTCGATCGGCTCCATCGGCAGCACGTCCAGCGCCAGCAACGTGCCGCCGAGCTCGCCGCTGGCCGCGCCGCCGCTGCCGGCCACCTTGGGCGCGAAGCGCCGCCGCAGGTACTGGCTCCAGGCGCCGGGCGCCGAGCCGAGGTCGACCACCACCTGCCCGGGCTTGATGAGGCCGAAGACCTCGTCGATTTCCTTCAGCTTGTAGGCGGCGCGCGCGCGGTAGCCCTCGGCCTGCGCCTGGCGCACGTAGGGGTCGTTCAGGTGGTCGTGCAGCCAGGCCTTGTTGACCTTCTTGCTGCGGGTCTTGATCTTCATCGGGCGGCGATAATAGACGCCATGCCCACCCTCACCCTGACCCCGGCCGAGCGCCGCCAGCGCCGCGGCGAGGCGCACCACCTCGACCCGGTGGTGATGATCGGCGCCGAGGGCCTGACGCCCGCGGTCGAGCGCGAAGTCGACGCCGCGCTCAAGGCGCACGGCCTGATCAAGGTGCGCATGCTCAGCGACGCGCGCGACGAGCGCGAGGCCACGCTGCAGGCGCTGGCCGACAAGCTCGACGCCGCGGCCGTGCAGCACATCGGCAAGCTGCTGGTGCTGTGGCGGCAGCCGGCCGACAAGGACAAGGCCGAGCGCGAAGACCGCAAGCCCGGGCCGCGCATCGTGCGCGTGACGCAGCCGCCCAAGCATCCGGCGCGCTCGCCGGTGTCGCGCAAGGTCAAGCTGCTGGGCAACCAGCGCGTCACGGCCGGCGGGCTGATCAAGCGCGCCAAGCCGCCGGCGCAGCGTTCGGCGAAGAAGAAGGCCGGCGGCTGAACACAGATGGCCGGCGGCCGATCAACCGCCTGATCAGCCGCCTGATCAGCCGCCGCTCGGCGCCGCCTCGCCGGTGATCACCTCGGCGTAGTTCAGCATCGGCAGCGGCGGCGGCATTTTCAGCTTGTGCGCCGCGGTCATGCGGATCTGATACGAGAAGCGCTTGAGCGCTTCCACCGGCACCTCGGAGACCTTCTTCCTGCCGATCAACAGCTGCTCGGCCTTGTGCGCGGTGAACTGGCCGATCGAGTAGTAGCGGCTGACGAGCCCGCACAGCGCGCCGGCCTGCATCAACTGCTCGGTCGACGCGAAGGTGGGCAGGCCCTGCTCCATCGCCGCCGGGATAATCACGCCTTCGGACAGCGTGCCCAGGAACGAGTCGGGCGGCAGGTACAGCCACTGCGCGCCGGCGTCCTTGATCTCGCGCACCAGCTCGGCCGCGCCCTCGGCGGTGGGCTTGCGCTGGGCGTCCAGTCGGAAGCTGCGCTCCACGGTCTGGAAGCCGCGCTCGCGGCCGATGCGGCGGATCTCGTCGAGCACCACCACCGAGTTCTTCTCGGTCGAGGTGTAGAGCACGCCCAGCGTCTGGAACGGCCGGTAGGCGGCGATGGCGCGCATCTGCGCGTCGGTCGGCACCACGTGGGTGACGCCGGTCACGTTGCGCTGCGGCGCGTCGACGTTCATCACGATCTTGGCCTGCGCCGGCGCCGCCACCAGCGTGAAGACCACCGGGATGTCGGTGATGTGCTGGCCCTTGACCACGGCGTCGTAAGGCCCCACCACGCCCAGCGTGACCGAGGTGCCCCAGGTGTAGACCAGGTCGGGCCGCGTCGCGCGGATCTCGTCGAGGAAGCCGGCCATGCGGCCGGCCTCGCGGTTCAGGTCGCGGAAGGTGATGTGCACCGGGATGCGGCGCGAGGCGAAGTACTCCTCGAAGCCTTTCTCCACCTCGGTCATGCCGCGGAAGGTGATGGCGTAGATGCGCAGCGGCTTCGCCGCGGCGGCCAGCACCGAGGGCGCGGCGGCGCCGGCCAGCGTGCCGCCCAGCGCAGCGGCCATCCATTGGCGGCGGTTCAGTTCGAGCGTCATGTCGGGTCTTCCGTTTGATTCCTGGGTTAGCGGCCGGCCTTGGGACCTGGCCTTCAGGCCGGCACCGGCACCGGCGTCGGCGGCCGCCGCGTGGCCAGCACGAACAGCAGCCCGCAGCAGCAGACGAAGCCGCCCAGTGCAATGAAGCCGGTGCGGTAGCCGTAGGCCATCACCAGCGCGGCGCCGAGCAGCGGGCCGGCGGCGTTGCCCAGCCGCTCCAGCAGCCGGTAGACGCCGAACACCGCGCCCTCGCCCAGCTCGGCGATCGAGCGGCCGCAGTGCTCGCTGACCAGCGCCGCCTGCGCCGAGATCGACATCGCCTGGCCGGCGCCGATGAGCACCATCGCGCCGAAGACGAAGGCGATGTCGGGGCCGATCAGCAGCAGCAGCCCGCCCAGGCCCGACAGCATCAGGCCGCCGCCGACCAGCCACTCCATGCGCTCGCGCGACGACGCCCAGCGCGCCGCCAGCGGCGACAGCAGCACCACCATCACGCCGTAGGTCATCAGCACGCGGCCGGCCATCGCCTGGCTGCCGCCGGCGCTGGTGACGTACAGCGGCATCAGGTAGAAGCACAGCCCGGTCAGCAGGATCTTGGCCGGCATCGCGGCCAGCGCGGTCAGCGTCAGGAAGCGGCGGTTGGCCAGCAGCCGGCCCACTTCCGACAGCTTGGGCACGCGCGCCGGCGGTCGCGCCTCGGCGCTGCCGTCGGCGCCGGCGGCCGGGCGGTCGGGCAGCTGCTGGATGCTCAGCAGCGAGGCCGCCGCCAGCAGCGCGGCCAGCGCCAGCGTCCAGCGCTCGCCCAGGTTGTCGGCCAGGATGCCGCCGATCGACGGCCCGCACACCGTGGCCACCATGATGGCGCCGACGAAGGTGGCCATGTTGACCGCCCGGTTCTCGGCCGTCGAATGCTCCAGCACGTAGCCCTGGGCGGCGACGAAGACCATCGCATAGCCCAGCGCGCACAGCGAGCGCCAGGCCAGCAGGTCGATCACCGAGGCCGCCAGCGCCGAGGCGACGAAGCCCACCGCGGCCACCGCGGCGCCGCAGAACATCAGCCGCCGCGTGCCCCAGCGCTCGGACAGCACGCCGAAATACGGCTGGCCGACGGCGACGATCAGCATGAACAGCGCGATCGGCAGCCCCACCACCATCTGCGGCGACAGCCCGGGAATCGGCACCAGCAGCTCCTGCACGTAGCCCGGCAGGAACGAACGCGTCAGCTCCTCGGCGAGGATGAAGATGAACAGCGGCGCACGCACCTTGGCCAGGCTGCCGTCGGCCGGCCGTGCGCCGTCGGCCCCGCCAGCGCCGAAGCGAAAGCGCCGCCCCAGTGCCTGCAGCCGCCCCTGCGCCGCGGCCAGCCCCGGCGGGCGCTCGTGCGCCGGGCGCTTGCGCGCCGCCTCCAGCTCGCCGGCCAGCGCCAGGTAGGCGGCATTGACGCGCGCGAGCGTCGACTCCAGCAGCCGGATCACGCTGCCGAAGGCCAGCTCGGCCTTCGGCGGCCGGCCGGCGGTGCCGAAGTCGCCCGCCGCGCCGCGCTTGAACACGTCGCCCAGCGCCGCCAGCGCCTGCTCCAGCCGCGCGCCTGCCATGAAGTGCAGCAGCTCCAGCGTGAAGAACAGCGAGACCACCAGCACGACCAGCAGGTCGTACATCATCTCCAGCATCACGTCGTCGACGAAGCGCACGTCGACGCCCAGGTGCAGCATGCCCAGCGGCTTGCCCTCGCCGACAATCGGCAGCGAGACGATGTAGTGCGAGCCCACGCGCACCGACAGCGGCACCTGCTCGGGCGCGCGCATGGCCGCCAGCACCGCCGGCGAAGCCAGGTGCTGGGCGATCACCGCGGTGGTCGACGGCCGCTGGTACAGCACCTTGCCCTCGGTGTCGGTGATGCTGAAGTAGGTGACCTCGGGGATGTCGTCGTCGACCTCGGCGAACTTCTCGTCGACGCCGTAGAGGTCGCGAAAGTCGATGCCGTTTTCCACCGCCTTGAGCACCAGCACGCGGATGCTGTTGCCGACGATGGCCACCTTCTTGTTCATCTCCGGCACCAGCGCGCGCTCGAAGGCACGGTGCGACAGCACGGCGTTGGCGGCCAGCGCCAGCACCACGGCCAGCATCACCACGCCGGCCAGGCGCAGGTAGATGCGGCGCAGGTAGTTGGCTTGCGGCGCGCCGCTCATGGCGCCGCCCCGCGCTGCAGTTCCAGCCTCGCCGCGGTCAGCTCGGCCTCGGCCTCGTGCACCGTCTCGCCGAAGCTCTGCAGCGCCGTACGGAAGGGCCCGCTGCGGCCGCCGCCGATGCCGCCGATGCCGCCCATGCCGCCGAGGCCCGCTACGCCACTGCCGCGCGACGGACCGTCGTTGCGCAGCGCGCCTTCGACGCGCAGCATGTCGTGCGCCTGGCGGCGCATCACCGCCACCAGCGCCAGCGAGGCCAGGCTGGCCGAGACCCCGAACAGCACGGCCGAGTTGACCGCCAGGTCGCGCGCCACCGCCTGCGCGGCGGCACGCACGCGCTCGTCGGAGTAGCGCAGCGCCAGGTGGCCGATGGTCAGCCCGAAGTTGTTCTGGATCGCGATGCCGACGGCCGACTCCTCGTCGTCGTGCACCACCCAGTTGTGATTGCCGGCCTTGCGCGCCGCGGCCACCCAGGCCGCCGGCGCGGCGCGGTTGCCGCGCAGCCGGTCGGTGCTGTAGAGCGGGCGGCCGTCGGCGTCGAAGACGTCGATGCCCAGGATCAGGTCGTCGGTGGCGCGCTCGCGCTCCATCATCGCCGGCAGCGTGGCCAGGTCGGCGAACTGCAGGCCCAGCGACAGCGACGACTGGATGCTGCTCTCGATCGACTTGCCTGTGAAGGTGAGCCGCTGCTCGATGATGCGGCCGGCCGTCGAGCGGTACTTGAAGTAGTTGAGCAGCCCGGCCATGCCGACGGCAAAGGCGCATACCGCCACCGCGACTCCGACCATGCGGCGCTGGGTTGAATCCACGATTGCTCTCCTCGGGGTCGTGCATCGCGCAGCCCCGCTGCAGGTTTATCGGCGCGAACGGGCATGGGTGAAGTCCTGACAAGAGGTCCAAATGCCGTTGTTTTTTGGCGTCGGGAATCCTCAAACCATCTAAAGACGTAACCCAGAACTGACGAAACAGGCTCACAACGAGCGGCCGCCCAGCGGGGTAGCCGACGAGGGAAGGACCGTCACGTTCCATGGCTACCGCTTCGACCCCCTGCCGGCGCCGCCGCGCCGCCCACCGCCGCAGGCCCGCATGAAGGCGCAACTCGCCGTCGTGCCGCGCGAAGCGCTGGCCGGCGACACGGTGCCCGCCGAGCTGTTCGGCGCCGCGGTCGACCCCGCGTGGGAGCCGCGACTGCGAGGCCGCCGGCGCGAAGCGCGCGACTGGGACCAGTACATGGCCATCGCCAGCCAGGTGGTGGGGCGCTTCCACGGCCAGTTCCGGCTGGAGCGCTTCGACTACGAGCACCCCGTGAGCCTGCAGCCGCTGACGCCGCGGCGCCTGCGCAAGCCCTACCAGACCAGCGTGGCCTACGCCGAATGGGGGCCTGTCGATGCGCCGGTGCTGCTGTGCTGCGGCGGCGTGGCCAACGTGGCGATGCGCTTCAACTACCTGGCCGCCGACCTGGCCGACCGCTTCCGCGTGATCTGCATGGACTGGCTGGGCCGCGGCCGCTCGGGCTGGCTGGCCGACGAGGGCGACTACTCGCTGGCCACCTACGCCGAGCAGTTGCGCCAGATGATCCTGCACCTGGGCGGGCGGCCGGTGGCGATGCTGGGCTCGTCGATGGGCGGCAGCGCGTCGATCGAGCTGATCGCCCGCAACCCCGGGCTGGTGGAACGGTTGATCCTCAACGACGTCGGCCCGCACATCCCGGCGCGGCGCCGCAAGCGGCGCGCCGAGACCATCGCGCGGCACTACGTCTTCCGCACGCCCAGCGAGCTGCTGCGCAAGGTGGGCGCGTCGCACAAGAACGACGGTCCGCTGGCCGACGACATCCGCTTCAACCTGACCTTCCACCAGACGCGCTGGTCCGACGACGAAGGCGGCCGCATCTACCGCCACGACGTGCGCGCGCTGCAGGCCTACCGGCGCGACGCCGCGCGCAGCTTGCAGCAATGGCGCCAGTGGCAGCACGTGAGCTGCCCCATCCTGCTGATCCACGGCCTGCTGTCGGACGCGCTGCTGCCGCCGACCATCGAGCGCATGCAGCGCGGCAAGCCGATCACGGTGATGCACGTGCCCGACACCGGCCACACGCCGCTGCTGGCCGACCGCCACCAGACCGCCTTCATCCGCGACTGGCTGCTCGGCTCGCAGCGCGCCGCCGGCCGCTGGAGCGTGCTGCACGCGCCGCCGCGCGAGGCCTTTCCCGGCACGCCGGTGCCCTTCGCGCCGGCCAGCGCGCTGCGCGTCTGAACCGCCAGCACACCGCCAGCGCACCGCCCGCACACCGTTCGCCACCCGTCCGCCATGGCCGCCTCCGACCCCACCCCGCCGTCCAGCCCCTTGCGGCTGCTGTTCGCCCGCCACGGCGCCACCGCGCCCAACCTGGCCGGCCTGCGCTGCGGCGGCGACCTCGACCCGCCGCTGGTGGAGGAAGGCCGCCGCCAGGCGATCGAGCTGGCGCGCCACGTCGCCGCGCGGCGGCCGCGCATCGAGCTGATCCTGTGCAGCGACCTGCTGCGCGTGCGCGAGACCGCGGCCATCGTGCGCGCCGCGCTGGGCCCCATGGTGCTGCACGTGCTGCCGGGCTGGCGCGAGCGCTACCTCGGCGGCTGGAACCGGCGCCCGATCGCCGAGACCCAGGACGAACTGGCCGCCGGCGTCACGCCGCCGGGCGGCGAGTCGGTGGCCGAATTCCGCGCGCGCATCGAGCGCACGCTGCTCGACGCCGCACCGCTGCTGCGGCGGCAGGCGCTGCTGGTCGGCAGCAAGGGCGTGGGCCGCGTCCTGCGCGAGTTGGCCGGGCTGCCGCCGCAGCCGCCGCTGCGCAACGCCGAGCTGATGGCGCTGAGCTTCGACCATCTGCGCCAGGCTGAAGAGCCAGCGCCGGTGCCGGGGCCAACGCAACCGCAATCGCTATTGCAACCGTTACCGACCGGGGCCAACGCATGACACAGCCCGCCTTCCTGCGCCCGCTGCTGGCGCTGTTCGGCCATCGGCGGCCGGCGCCCGCGGCCGCGTTGCCCGCGCCGGCCGCCGAGCCGCCGGCGCATGTGCTGGACGTGCTGCCGGTGATGGCCGCGCTGGTCGACGCCCAGGGCCGCTGCAGCAAGCTCAGCCGCCGGCTCGCCGATTGGCTGGGCATCGACGCCGAACGCGCGCAGGGCCAGCCGCTGGAAAGCCTGTTCGCGCGCAGCCAGGCCGAGGCCACGCGCGCCCACCTGGCGGCCGCGCTGGCCGGCACGCCGGCGCGCTGGCACAGCAGCCACACGCGGCTGGACCAGCCCGACCGCTGGCTGCAGCTCGAACTGCTGCCGCGCTGCGACGCCGAGGGCCGGGTCAAGGAATGCCACCTGCTGGCGCACGACGTCACCAGCGAGCAGCACGCGCTGGACGCGGCGCGGCGCTCGGAGCGGCGACTGCGCATCATCATGGACCAGATCCCGGTGACGGTGTCGTACATCGACGCCGGGCTGAACTACCGCTACATCAACCGCGCGCAGGAGCAGTGGCTGGGCAAGACGCTGGCCGAGATCGACGGCCGCAACGTGCGCGACCTGGTGGGCGACGAGGTCTACGCCGACATCGAGCCCAAGCTTCGCCGCGCGCTGGCCGGCGACGAAGTGCCGCTGGAGCGCGAGCGCACCGACCGCAGCGGCAACATGGTGTTCCACTCCGGCCGCCACGTGCCCGACTACAACGACGAAGGCCAGGTGGTCGGCGTCTACACCGTCTTCTTCGACATCACCAACCGCGCGCTGGCCGAGCAGGCGCTGCTGCGCCACGAGCAGGACCTGCGCGTCGCCAAGGAGGCGGCCGAGAACGCCAGCCGCGCCAAGAGCGAGTTCCTGGCCAACATGAGCCACGAGATCCGCACGCCGATGAACGGCGTGCTGGGCCTCACCGAACTGCTGCTGGAGACGCCGCTCGACAACCAGCAGCGCCCCTTCGTCGAGACGGTGCGCAACTCGGGCGAGGCGCTGCTGTCGATCATCAACGACATCCTCGACTTCTCGAAGATCGAGGCCGGCAAGCTGGAGACCGAAAGCCTCGACTTCGATCTCTACCAGGCGGTGGAAGACGTGGTGCAGTTGCTGGCGCCGCGCGCCCACGCCAAGCAGCTGGAGCTGGCCTGCCGCATCGACGAAGCCATTCCCGGCGCGGTGCGCGGCGACCCCTTCCGGCTGCGCCAGATCCTCACCAACCTGATCGGCAACGCGCTGAAGTTCACCGAGGGCGGCGAGGTCGTCGTCAAGCTCGACCAGGTGGATGCGCGCACGCTGCGCTTCTCGGTGCGCGACAGCGGCATCGGCATCGCGCCGGAATCGCTGCAGCGCCTGTTCAAGCCCTTCGAGCAGGCCGATGGCTCGACCACGCGGCGCTTCGGCGGCACCGGCCTGGGGCTGGCCATCTCGCGCAGCCTGGTCGAGCTGATGGGCGGGCAGATCGGCGTCGACAGCGTCATCGGCCAGGGCTCCAACTTCTGGTTCACGCTGCCGCTGGTGCCCGCCAGCGCGCTGCCCTCGGTGCCCACGCCGGTGGTGCTGGCCGGCCGCCGCGTGCTGGTGGTCGACGACAACGCCACCAACCGCGAGATCGTCGAGCACCACGCGCAGGCCGGCGGCATGCGCGTGGAATGCGCGATCGACGGCGTCGACGCGCTGGCCCGCGCGCGCCGCGCGGCGGCCGAGGGCCGCCCCTTCGAGCTGGCGGTGATCGACATGAAGATGCCGCGCATGGACGGCATCGAGCTGGCCGGCCACGTGCAGGCCGACGCCGCGCTGGCCGGCATGGGGCTGGTGCTGGTGACCTCGCTGCACTCCACCGACGAGATGGCGCGCGCGCGCTCGGTCGGCATCGCGGCCTACCTGTCCAAGCCGGTGCGGCGGCAGGAGCTGTTCCGCGCGATGGCGCAGACGCTCGGCGACCACGGCAGCGCGCAGCAGGCCGCCGGCCCCGAAGGCGACCGCGTGTGCTTCCGCGCCCGCGTGCTGCTGGCCGAGGACAACGGCGTCAACCAGGTCGTGGCGCGCAACATGCTCAAGAACATGGGCTGCGATTTCGAGATCGTGCCCAACGGCCAGCAGGCGCTGGCCGCGGCGCGACGCGGCGGCTTCGACCTCGTGCTGATGGACTGCCAGATGCCGGTGATGGACGGCTTCGCCGCCAGCCGCGCCATCCGCGACTGGGAAGACGGCCTGGGCGAGCCGACGCGCGTGCCCATCGTCGCGCTGACGGCCAACGCGCTGGTCGGCGACGCCGAGGCCTGCCTGGCCGCCGGCATGGACGACCACCTCGCCAAGCCCTACACGCGCAAGCAGCTGGCCGCCAAGCTGGCGCGCTGGCTCGGCGCCGACCGCGTGCTGCGCCCGGCCGAGCCCGAGGCTTGGGCCCACGCCGCGCCACCACCGCCACCCGCGGCCGACGCGCCGCTGCTCGACCCGGCGGCGCTGGACAACATCCGCAGCATCGACGAAGACGGCAGCGTGCTGGCCGAGGTGATCCAGATGTACCTCGACGAAGCGCCGCCGCACCTGGCGCGGCTGCAGCAGGCGCTGGCCGGCGGCAACGCCGCCGAGCTGGGCGCGACGGCGCATGCGCTGAAGTCGGCCAGCTTCAACGTCGGCGCGATGGCGCTGGGCGACACCTGCCGCCGGCTGGAACGGCTGGGCAAGTCGGGCGAGCTGGCCGGTGCCGCCGAGCTGGTGGCCTCGATCGAGCGCCAGTACGCGCTGGTGGCGCCGGCGCTGCAGGCGCAGATCAACGGCGCGGGAGTGCTCGCATGAAGCCGGCGCTGCAACGCATCCTGGTCGTCGACGACGACAGCGCCGGCCGCCGCCTGACCCGCGCCACGCTGGTCAAGGCCGGCTTCGAGGTGGCCGAGGCCGCCAACGGTCGCCTCGCCCTGGAGCTGCTGAACCAGGGACTGCCCGACCTCGTGCTGCTGGACGTCAGCATGCCCGAGATCGACGGCTTCACCGTCTGCGCCGAGCTGCGCAAGCTGCCCGGCGGCACCCGCGTGCCGGTGATGATGATGACCGGGCTCGACGACGTGAAGTCGATCGAGCGCGCCTTCGAGGTGGGCGCCAGCGACTTCATCACCAAGCCGATCAACTGGGCCATCCTCGGCCACCGCGTGCGCTACATCCTGCGCGCCAGCAGCGCCATCAACGAGCTGGCGCAAAGCCAGCGCCGGCTGTCCAACGCGCAGCGCATCGGCGACATGGGCGACTGGGAATGGGACTCGCGGCGTGACCGCGTGCTGTGCTCCGACCAGGCCGCGCGCATCTTCGGCCATGCCGACGCGCCGGCCGCGGCCGACTTCGCCGGCTTCTTCGCCGCCGTGCACGAGGACGACCACGCCAGCTGGCAGCAGGCCTGCCGGCGCGCGCTGTCGGAAGACCACGCCTTCGCGCACGACCTGCGCGTGCGCCGCCGCGACGGCAGCCTGCGCCACCTGCACCAGCAGGTGGAGGTGATCGAGTACGACGCCGCCGGCATCCCCGTGCGGCTGGCCGGCGCGGTGCACGACGTCACGCGCCACAAGACGGCCGAGGCCGAGATCCGCCGCCTGGCCTATTACGACCCGCTGACCGGGCTGCCCAACCGGCTGCTGTTCACCGAGCAGCTGCAGCGCACGCTGGCGCACTGCGAGCGCCACGGCAAGCCGCTGGCCATCATGTTCATCGACCTCGACAACTTCAAGCGCGTCAACGACACGCTGGGCCACACCTGCGGCGACGAACTGCTGCGCACCGCCGGCGACCGCCTGGCCGGGTCGCTGCGCGCCTACGACGCGCTGACGCGCACCGCCGGCGACGGCACGCACGCCATCGCGCGGCTGGGCGGCGACGAGTTCATCGTGATGGTCTCCGACATCCAGCGCCCGGCCGACGTCGGCGTCATCGCGCAGCGCCTGGTGAAGACGCTGGAGCAGCCGCTGGTGCTGCAAGGCACCGAGGTCTTCGTCGGCGGCAGCGTCGGCGTGGCCATCTACCCCGACGACGGCCGCGACATCGACACCCTGCTGAAGAACGCCGACACCGCGATGTACCGCGCCAAGGAGGCCGGGCGCGGCGGCTTCCAGTTCTACGACGCCTCGATGAACGCGCGCGCGCTCGACCGGCTGATGATGGAGACGCGGCTGCGCCGCGCGCTGGAGCGTGACGAGTTCGTGCTGCACTACCAGCCGCGGGTGGACGTGGAAAGCGGCCGCATCGTCGGCGCCGAGGCGCTGATCCGCTGGCAGCACCCGGAGAACGGGCTGCTGCCGCCGGCCGAGTTCATCCCGCTGGTCGAGGACGTCGGGCTGGTGATCCCGATCGGCGAATGGGCCATCGACGTCGCCTGCCGCCAGGTGGCCGTGTGGCAGGGCATGGGGCTGGGCACCATACCGGTGGCCGTGAACCTGGCCTCCACCCACCTGCGCGAGCGCGCGCTGCCGGCGCTGGTGGCGCGCGCCATCAAGGGCCACGGCCTGCCGCCGCAATGCCTGGAGATCGAGGTCACCGAATCGATCCTGCTGGCCGACTCGGCCGTCAGCGGCGAGATCGCCGACGAACTCAACCGCATGGGCGTCAAGCTGTCGATCGACGACTTCGGCACCGGCTACTCGTCGCTGAGCTACCTCAAGCGTCTGCCGATCGCCAGCCTGAAGATCGACCGCAGCTTCGTGCGCGACCTCGTCACCGACCCCGACGACGAGGCCATCGTCAGCGCCATCATCGCGCTGGCGCACAGCCTCAAGCTCAAGGTGGTGGCCGAGGGCGTGGAAAGCGAAGCGCAGCTGGCCATGCTGAAGGCGCGCCGTTGCGACGAATACCAGGGTTATCTGACCAGCCGCCCGGTGGACGGGGAGGAGTTCGCGCGCGTCGTGCGCAAGCTGCTCAACGGCGGCAGCGTGATCAGCCTGGCGGGCCTGCCGGCACCGCTGTTGGCGGCGCCGCCGCACGCCATGCCAGCGTGGCGACCAGCAGCAGCTTGACGGCGTAGAAGCCCACGCTCACGGCGTGCAGTTGGGCGAAGCCGAGGGCGCCCTGCCCCAGCCGCGCGGCCGGCAGCAGCGCCTGCACGATGAAGTAGCCCAGCAGCGTGCACAGCAGCGTGGCCAGCAGCAACACCATCTCGGTGCTGAGCACCGAGCCGCGGCCGGCCGCCGCGGCACGCAGCGCGCGGCCGCGCTCCAGCATCCACAGCAGCAGCGCCACGACGATGCTGAACCACGCTTCCCGCAACAGCATGCGGCCGGCGACGCGGCCGGCGACGTCGCGCGCCAGTTCGGCAAAGGGCGCCGGCGTGCCGATCAGCGCGACGGCCGCCAGCAGCCCCAGCCACAGCGCCGGCAGCAGGCGGCGGATGCGCTCGGCAACGGCGATGCGCGCCATCCTCAGACGTAGCGAACGTCGACGATCTCCCAGCTCTTCAGGCCGCCGGGCGCCTGCACCTCGGCCACGTCGCCGGCGGCCTTGCCGATCAGCGCGCGGGCGATCGGGCTGCTGATCGAGATCAGCCCCAGCTTGAGGTCGGCCTCGTCGTCGCCGACGATCTGGTAGGTGACCTGCTGGCCGCTGTCTTCGTCCTCCAGCGCGACGGTGGCGCCGAACACCACCTTGCCGCCGGCGTCGATGCCCGCGGGGTCGATCACCTGCGCGGCGGCCAGCTTGGCTTCCAGCTCGTTGATGCGGCCTTCGATGAAGCCCTGCTTGTCCTTGGCGGCGTCGTACTCGGCGTTTTCCGACAGGTCGCCCTGCGCGCGCGCCTCGGCAATGGCCTGGATCACCGCATGGCGCTCGACGGTCTTCAGGCGCTGCAGTTCGGTCTTGAGCTTTTCGGCACCGCGGACGGTGAGGGGAATGGTGGGCATGACGCGGCTCGGCTGAGGCAAAAGTGATTCCGCCGCAGCGGACCGAAGGGCCGGCTGCGGCGGAAGGGGCGAGTGAGGCCGGATCTTAAGCCAGTTCGGCGTGCATTTCCTGCACCGAGATGACGGCCAGCCCGCTCTGGTGCTTGAGCGCTTCGGTCGCCGCCTCGCAGCCGGCCATGGTGGTGTAGTAGGTCACGCGGTTGGCCAGCGCCGCGGTGCGGATGTGGCGCGAATCGGCGATCGCCGCGCGCGTCTCGTCCACCGTCGTGAAGACGAGCTGGATCTCGCCGGCCTTGACCATGTCGACGATGTGCGGCCGCCCGTCCTTGACCTTGTTGACCACCTTGACCGGAATGCCGGCGGCCGCGATGGCCGCCGCCGTGCCCTTGGTGGCCACCACCGAGAAGCCCAGCGCCACGAGGTCGCGCGCCACCACCACGGCGCGCGGCTTGTCGCTGTTCTTCACCGTGATCACCACCGTGCCCTTGCGCGGCAGGCGCGAGCCGGCGCCGAGCTGGCTCTTGAGCATGGCCTCGCCGAAGGTCTTGCCGACGCCCATCACCTCGCCGGTGCTGCGCATCTCGGGGCCCAGGATGGGGTCGACGCCGGGGAACTTGTTGAACGGGAACACCGCCTCCTTGATGCTGAAGTAAGGCGGCACCACCTCGGCCGGCGGCCGGCCGCGCAGCGCGCGCTGGTCCTGCAGGCGCTGGCCGGCCATGCAGCGCGCGGCGATCTTGGCCAGCTGCTGGCCTGTGGCCTTGCTGACGTAGGGCACGGTGCGCGATGCGCGCGGGTTGACTTCCAGCACGTAGACGACGGCGGCGTCGCCTTCGCCCTGGATCGCGAACTGCACGTTCATCAGGCCGACGACCTTCAGCGCCTTGGCCATCGCCACCGACTGGCGGCGCATCTCGTCCTGCAGCGCCTTCGACAGCGTGTACGGCGGCAGCGAGCAGGCCGAGTCGCCGCTGTGGATGCCGGCGGCTTCCACGTGTTCCATGATGCCGCCGATGATCACCTGCTCGCCGTCGCTGATGCAGTCGACGTCGACCTCCACCGCATCGTCGAGGAAGCGGTCCAGCAGCACCGGGCTCTTCTCGCTGACGCGCACGGCCTCGCGCATGTAGCGCTCGAGGTCCTTGTCGCCGTGCACGATCTCCATCGCGCGGCCGCCCAGCACGTAGCTGGGGCGCACCACCAGCGGGTAGCCGATCTCGTTGGCCAGCACCAGGGCCTGCTCTTCGGTGCGCGCGGTGCGGTTGGGCGGCTGCCGCAAGCCCAGCTTGTGCAGCAGCTGCTGGAAGCGTTCGCGGTCTTCGGCGATGTCGATGCTGTCGGGGCTGGTGCCGATGATGGGCACGCCGGCGCGTTCGAGGTCGAGCGCCAGCTTCAGCGGCGTCTGGCCGCCGTACTGCACGATCACGCCGCTGGGCTGCTCGGTGGCCACGATCTCCAGCACGTCTTCCAGCGTCACCGGCTCGAAGTACAGCCGGTCGCTGGTGTCGTAGTCGGTCGACACGGTCTCGGGATTGCAGTTGACCATGATGGTCTCGTAGCCGTCCTCGCGCATCGCCAGCGCCGCATGCACGCAGCAGTAGTCGAACTCGATGCCCTGGCCGATGCGGTTGGGCCCGCCGCCCAGCACCATGATCTTCTTCTTGGCGGTGGGCTCGGCCTCGCACTCCTCGTCGTAGGTGGAGTACATGTAGGCCGTCTGCGTCGAGAACTCGGCGGCGCAGGTGTCCACGCGCTTGTAGACCGGCCGCACGCCGTGCTGCCAGCGCGCCTCGCGCAGCGCGTGCTGGTGCGTGCCCAGCAGCTTGGCCAGCCGCTTGTCGGAAAAGCCGCGGCTCTTCAGCGCGCGCAGGTCGGCGGCCGTCAGCTCGGCCAGCGCGCGGCCGGCCAGCGCCTGCTCGATGCGCACGAGCTGCTCGATCTGCGCCAGGAACCAGGGGTCGACCGCGGTTTCCTCGAACACCTCGTCGAGCGTCAGGCCGACGCGGAAGGCATCGGCCAGGTACAGGATGCGCTCGGGCCCCGGGTTGCCGATCTCGTCGATGATCTCGTCGCGGTCGGTGCTGCGCTCGTCGAGCCCGCTGATGCCGGTCTCCAGCCCGCGCAGCGCTTTCTGGAAGCTTTCCTGGAAGGTGCGGCCGATCGCCATCACCTCACCCACGCTCTTCATCTGCGTGGTCAGCTTGGGGTCGGCGGCGGGGAACTTCTCGAACGCGAAGCGCGGGATCTTGGTGACGACGTAGTCGATGCTGGGCTCGAACGAGGCCGGCGTGGCGCCGCCGGTGATGTCGTTCTTCAACTCGTCGAGCGTGTAGCCGACGGCCAGCTTGGCCGCCACCTTGGCGATCGGAAAGCCCGTGGCTTTGGAAGCCAGCGCCGAACTGCGCGAGACGCGCGGGTTCATCTCGATCACGATCATGCGGCCGGTGTTGGGGTCGACCGAGAACTGCACGTTCGAGCCGCCGGTGTCGACGCCGATCTCGCGCAGGATCGCGATCGACGCGTTGCGCATCAGCTGGTATTCCTTGTCGGTCAGCGTCTGCGCCGGGGCGACGGTGATGCTGTCGCCGGTGTGGATGCCCATCGGGTCGAGGTTCTCGATCGAGCAGACGATGATGCAGTTGTCCGCGCGGTCGCGGACCACCTCCATCTCGAACTCTTTCCAGCCGATCAGGCTCTCTTCGATCAATAGCTCGTTGGTCGGCGAGAGGTCCAGCCCGCGCTTGCAGATTTCTTCGAACTCGCCCGGGTGGTAGGCGATGCCGCCGCCGGTGCCGCCGAGCGTGAAGCTGGGGCGGATGACGACCGGAAAGCCGGTGCCGCCGGTCAGCGCCGCGATCTGCTTCTGCACGGCCTGCGCTTCTTCCCAGCTGTGCGCGATGCCGCTCTTGGCCGAGTCGAGGCCGATCGAGGTCATCGCGTCCTTGAACTTCAGGCGGTCCTCGGCCTTCTCGATGGCTTTCTCGTTGGCGCCGATCATCTCCACGCCGTATTTCGCCAGCACGCCGTGCTTGTGCAGGTCGAGCGCGCAGTTCAGCGCCGTCTGGCCGCCCATGGTCGGCAGCACCGCGTCGGGCCGCTCCTTGGCGATGATCTTCTCCAGCACCTGCCAGGTGATGGGCTCGATGTAGGTGACGTCGGCCATCTCCGGGTCGGTCATGATGGTCGCCGGGTTGCTGTTGACCAGGATGACCTTGTAGCCCTCCTCGCGCAGCGCCTTGCAGGCCTGGGCGCCGGAATAGTCGAACTCGCAGGCCTGCCCGATGACGATGGGGCCGGCGCCGATGATCAGGATGCTCTTGAGGTCGGTGCGCTTGGGCATTTACTGGGCCTCCATCGAGGCGACGAAGCGGTCGAACAGGTAGCCGATGTCGTGCGGGCCGGGGCTGGCTTCGGGGTGGCCCTGGAAGCAGAAGGCCGGCCGGTCGGTGCGTGCCAGGCCTTGCAGCGTGCCGTCGAACAGGCTCACGTGCGTGGCGCGCAGCGTCGGCGGCAGCGTGGCCGCGTCGACCGCGAAGCCGTGGTTCTGGCTGGTGATGCTGACGCGGCCGCTGTCCAGGTCTTTCACCGGATGGTTGGCGCCGTGGTGGCCGAACTTCATCTTGAAGGTGCGCGCGCCCGAGGCCAGCGCCATGATCTGGTGGCCCAGGCAGATGCCGAACACCGGCTTGCCGGAGGCGATCAGCTCGCGCGTGGCTTCGATCGCGTAGTCGCAGGGCTCGGGGTCGCCCGGGCCGTTGCTGAGGAAGACGCCGCCAGGCTTCATCTTCAGCACCTCGGCCGCCGGCGTGCGCGCCGGCACCACGGTGACGCGGCAGCCGCGGCTGGCCAGCAGGCGCAGGATGTTGCGCTTGACGCCGAAGTCGTAGGCCACCACGTGGTGGCGCGCCTCGGCCAGCGTGCCGTAGCCGGCGCCGAGCTGCCAGGCGGTCTCGGTCCAGTCGTAGGGCTGGGCGGCGCTGACCACCTGCGCCAGGTCGAGCCCGGCCATCGACGGCGCGGCGCGCGCGGCGGCCACGGCGTCGTCGATGTCGGCCTGCGTGATGGCGTGGCCGGCGGCGTAGGCGGTGATGCTGCCGTTCTGCGCGCCGCCGCTGCGCAGCACGCGCGTCAGCCGCCGGGTGTCGATGCCGGCCAGCGCCACCACGCCTTCGCGCGCCAGGTAGCCGGCGAGGTCGTCGCTGGCGCGGAAGTTGGATGCGCGCAGCGGCAGGTCTTTGATGATCAGGCCGGCGGCGTGGACCTTGGCGGCCTCGACGTCCTCGGGGTTGACACCGGTGTTGCCGATGTGCGGATACGTCAGCGTGACGATCTGCCGGCAGTAGCTGGGGTCGGTGAGGATTTCCTGGTAGCCGGTCAGCGCGGTGTTGAACACCACTTCACCGACCGTGCGACCGGGCGCGCCGATCGAGATGCCGCTGAAGGTCGTGCCGTCTGCGAGGGCGAGGAGTGCGGGCGGCAGCGCACTGTGCAGGATGGGCAGCAAGAGAAAAGCTCCGGGATTCGCGCGCCCAGCTCCACCCGGCGGGGTGGATCCGAGGGAAAACCGAAGTCGGGGTTCGCTAGGCTGCGGTGTTGGCGGGGTAAACCTGCGGAGTATAGCCGCCCTGCCGCCAGGCTAGCATCGGCGACCCATGTCCCCGACCCTGTCGTCACCCCATCGGGCGCTGCCGGTCGCCGCCGCGGCACTGGCCGCGGCCTGCTTCATCGGCATGGACGCCAGCGTCAAGCTGCTGTCCGCGCGCTACGACGCCTGGCAGCTCACGTTCTGGCGCTTTGCCGCGGGCAGCCTGTTCGCGCTGCCGCTGTGGCTGTGCTTTCGCTCGCCGCTGCCGCGGCGCGGCGCCTGGTCGCTGCACCTGCTGCGCGTGGCGCTGCTGCTGGTGGCGCTGCTGACCTGGTTCCACGCGCTGTCGCTGCTGCCGCTGGTACAGGCCGTGGCGGTGGGCTACACGGCGCCGCTGTTCATCTCGCTGCTGGCCATGCTGCTGCTGCGCGAGCGGCCCTCGCGCTGGCTGTGGGCGGCGCTGGCGCTGGGCGCCGTTGGCGCGGGCGTGGGCCTGTGGCCTGAACTGCTGGGTCGCGGCGCCGCGGCCGGCGACGGCAGCCGGCTGCAAGGCATGCTGTGGGCCGGGCTCTCGGCGCTGAGCTACTCGGGCGTGGTGATCCTGGCGCGCCACCAGGCGCAGCGCGACGCGCTGTGGACCATCCTGCTGGTGCAGAACCTGCTGCCCGCGGCGCTGCTGGCGCTGCCGATGGCGCTGCGCTGGCAGCCGCTGCACGACGGCGACGCCGCCACCGTGCTGCTGATGGGCGCGCTGGCCACCGCCGGGCTGCTGGCGGTGACCTGGGCCTTCACGCACCTGGAGGCCAGCCGCGCGGCGCCGGTGGAGTACACCGGCTTCGTCTGGGCCGCGCTGCTGGGCTACGTGCTGTTCGGCGACCTGCCCAGCGGCTGGACGCTGGCCTCGGCAGCGCTGATCGTCGGCGGCTGTTTGCTGCTGCTGCGGCGCTGATCAGGCACCGAGCGCGGCGATAGCAGCACGCCCAATCTGCGCATCCTCGGTGCTCTTGACGCCGCTGACGCCCACGGCGCCCAGGCACTGCCCGTCCACCATCACCGGCACGCCGCCTTCGAGCATGCCTTGCAGCGGGGCGCTCAAGAACGACTGGCGGCCGGCGTTGATCATGTCCTCGTAGACCTTGCTTTCGCGGCGGCCCAGCGCCGCGGTCTGCGCCTTGGCCGGGGCGATCTGCGCCGAGATCGGCGCCGCGCCGTCCAGGCGCTGCAGCCACAGCAGGTGGCCGCCGTCGTCGACGATCGCAAAGCTCACCGCCCATTGGTGGGCCAGCGCTTCGGCCTCGGCGGCGGCGGCCATGCGGCGGGCATCTTCGAGCGTGAGCAGGGGCTTGGTCTTCATGGGCTTGTGGTTCCGCTTGGTTTCGACGAGGGCGACACCATATCCGAAGCCAAGGCCCAAGGGGACAGGCGCGGTGGGGTCATCCGGGGCGGCGCAGGCCGCGGCCTACAATTTCGCGCCATCGAGCTACTGGTTCGTCATCCTCATCAAGGAGATCGCATGAACACCAACATCGAAGTGCTGGGCGGCGGCGCCTCCACCGTCGCGGTCGGCGCCGCCGAGCGCCAGCGCGTGCTGCGCAACACCTATGCGCTGCTGGCGCTGTCGATGCTGCCGACGGTGCTGGGCGCCTGGATCGGCCTGCAGACCGGCATCGCCACGGCGATGTCGCCGATGCTGGGGCTGGTCGTTTTCATGGCCGGCGCCTTCGGCTTCATCTTCGCCATCGAGAAGTTCAAGAACTCGGGCGTCGGCGTCGGGCTGTTGCTGGGCTTCACCTTCTTCATGGGGCTGATGCTGGCGCGCCTGCTCGGCTTCGTGCTCAGCAAGGGCAACGGCGCCGGCCTGGTGATGACGGCCTTCGCCGGCACCAGCGCGGTGTTCTTCGGCATGGCGGTGCTGTCGAGCACGGTCAAGCGCGACCTGTCGGGCCTGAGCCGCTTCCTGTTCATCGGCGCCATCGGGCTGCTGGTGGCGATGATCGCCAACGTCTTCCTGCAAAGCGGCGCGCTGATGCTCACGCTGTCGGTGCTGGCCATCGGCATCTTCTCGGCCTTCATCCTGGTCGACCTCAAGCGCGTGCGCGACGGCGAAGAGACCAACTACGTGACGGCGACGCTGGGCGTCTACCTCAGCCTGTACAACGTCTTCCAGAACCTGCTGGTGCTGCTGGGGGTGTTCGGCGGCGACGACTAGGCAGAGCCGATCCGGCTTGTCGACCAAGGGCCCTGCGGGGCCCTTCTTCTTGGGTCAGTCCGCTTCGCGGTCGAAGACCGCCAGGCTCTCGACATGCGCCGTGTGCGGGAACATGTTGACCACCCCCGCCGCGCTGCAGCGGTAGCCGGCCTGGTGCACCAGCAGCCCCGCGTCGCGCGCCAGCGTGGCGGGGTTGCAGCTCACGTAGACGATGCGCCGCGGCGGCTGCCAGCCTGCGCCTTCCGCACCTGGCCCCGCGCCCTGCCCCGCGCTTTGCCAATCCGCCAGCGCCTTGGCCAGCGCGAAGGCGCCTTCGCGCGGCGGGTCGACCAGCCAACGTTCGGCGTCACCGGCTGCCTGCACGTCGGCCAGGCCGATCTCGAACAGGTTGCGCGCCTCGAAGCGCGTCTTGGCGCCCAGGCCGGCCGCGGCGGCGTTGTCGCGCGCGCGCTGCACCAGCGTCGGGCTGCCTTCGATGCCCAGCACCTGGCATGCGCGCGTGGCCAGCGGCAGCGTGAAGTTGCCCAGGCCGCAGAACCAGTCGATCACGCGCTCGGCCGGCTGCGGGTCCAGCAGCGTCAGCGCGCGGCCGACCAGCACGCGGTTGATGTACGGGTTCACCTGCGTGAAGTCGGTCGGCTTGAAGGGCATGCGCAGGCCGAACTCGGGCAGCGCGTAGTCGAGCGGCGGGCCGCCCTCGTCCAGCAGGTGCACCGAGTCGGGCCCCTGCGGCTGCAGCCACCACTGCACGCCGTGCGCGGCGCCGAAGGCGCGCAGGCGCCCGCCGTCGGCGGCCGACAAGGGCTGCAGGTGGCGCAGCACCAGCGCGGTGACGCCGTCGCCCACCGCCAGCTCGATCTGCGGCAGCCGGTCGCGCTGCTCCATCGCGCCGATCAGCTCGCGCAGGCGCGGCAGCAGTGCGCTGACTTCGGGCGGCAGCACCGGGCACACCGTCATGTCGGCCACGTAGCGCGACTTGCGTTCGTGGAAGCCGACCAGCACGACGCCCTTCTTGGCGACATGGCGCACCGACAGCCGCGCCCGCCAGCGGTAGCCCCAGGCCGGGCCTTCGATGGGCCGCAGCATCAGCGCCGACCGCACCTTGGCCAGGTGCTGCAGGTTGTCTTCCAGCACGCGCTGCTTGACGGCCACCTGCGCGGCGGGGTGCAGGTGCTGCATCTTGCAGCCGCCGCAGGCGGTGGCGTGCAGGCCGAAGTGCGGGCACGAGGGCCGCACGCGCTGGCTGCTTTCGCGCGCCAGCGCCGAGAGCTGGCCCTGTTCCCAGTTGTTCTTCTTGCGCGAGACGCTGCACTGCACGCGCTCGCCCGGCAAGGCGCCCTCGATGAAGACCACCTTGCCGGCGCCGGCCCCGTCCACGCGGTGCGCGACGCCCTGCGCTTCGAGGTCGACCGACTCGACCTCGAGCCATTCCTGTCCATCACTCATGGGCCGGGATTATCCCGGCCCGCGGTGCCGGCTCAGGGCTTGACGTACTCGGAGACCACCTTCCAGCGGCCGTCGACGATCTGCGACAGCCGCGACGAGTCGCTGCCCAGGTGCTTGGTCGGCGAGTAGGTGGCCTCGGCCGAGCCGAACATGTCGGGCGCGAACTTCATCGTGTCCATGGCCTTGATGAAGCTGTCGGTCGTCAGGTTGGCGCCGGCCTTGGTGGCGGCCTGGGCGAAGGCGTCGATGATCACGTAGCCGTAGACCGAGAACACGGTCGGGTCTTCGTTGAACTTGGTCTTGTACTTGTTGGCCCAGAAGCGCAGCGGCTGCGAGGCTTCGTCCAGGTACGGGTGCTGCGCGCCCATCGTCGCGTACAGGCCGTTCATCGCCGGGCCGCCGAGCTTGTGGATCAGGTCGGTGTAGGCCGCGCTGCTGCCGATGAACACCGGGTTGAAGCCGGTCTTGCGCGATTCGCCGATGGTGCCGATGGTCTCGCGGATGATGGTGCCCAGCACCACCAGGTCACAGCCCGCGGCCTTCATCTTGGCGACCTGCGACGAGAAGTCGGTGGCGCCGCGCTTGTACGAGGTCTTCTCGGCCAGCGCGACGTTGATGCCCTTCAGGCCGTCTTCCGCGCCGCGCAGCACTTCCAGCCCGAACTCGTCGTCCTGGTAGATGGCGCAGGGCTTCTTGGCGCCCTTGTCCTTGACCATCTTGGGCACCATCAGCTTCATCTGGTCGTAGTAGGGCACGGCGAACGAATACTTCAGCCGGTTGAACGGCTCGTACATTTCGCGCGCCGCCGTCACCGGCATGAAGTTGATGATGTTCTTCTCGAACTGCACCGGCATCGCCGCGTTGTTCTGCGCGGTGCCGATGTGGCCGGCCATGATGAAGATCTTGTCCTGGTTGACCAGCTTCTGCGCCGCCAGCACGGCCTTCTTGGGGTCGTAGCCGGAGTCTTCGACCAGCAGCTTGATCTTGCGCCCGCCGATGCCGCCCTGCTCGTTGATCTCCTCGGCGCGCAGCATCATGCCCATGCGCACCTGCTTGCCGTAGCCGGCCAGCGGTCCCGACAGGTCCTGGATCGAACCGACCACGATCTCGTTCTTGCTCACGCCCTGCTGGGCCTGGGCGGCGCCGGCGCCCAGGGCCAGGACAGCGGCAACGGCCATCGCGGCCCGTACACGTCGATTCATCATTCGTCTCCTTGGGTTGAGAGGCCTTGGGTCAGGCCTGGTACATCGCGTCGATCTGCGCCGCGTACTTCTGCTGCACGAGCTTGCGTTTGAGCTTCATGGTCGGGGTCAGTTCCTCGTCCTCGGCCGTGAGCTGCGCCTCCAGCAGCCAGAACCTCTTCACCTGCTCGACCCGGGCGAACTTCTTGTTGACCTGGTCGATCTCGCCCTGGATCAGCGCGCGCACCTCGGGCGCGCGCGTCAGGCTGGCGTAGTTGCTGAACGGCACGTCGTGGTCCTGCGCGAAGCGCTCGACGTTCTCCTGGTCGATCATCACGATGCACACCAGGTAGGGCCGCTTGTCGCCGATGACCACCGCGTCGGTGATGTACGGGCTGAACTTCAGCTCGTTCTCCCACTCGCTGGGCGTGATGTTCTTGCCGCCCGCGGTGATGATGATGTCCTTCATGCGGTCGGTGATGCGGAAGTAGCCCTGCTCGTCCACCACGCCCACGTCGCCGGTGTGCAGCCAGCCGTCGACGATCGTCTCGGCGGTCTTCTCCGGCAGGTTGAGATAACCCGCAAACACGTTGGTACCGCGCACCAGGATCTCGCCGGTGGCCGGCTCGATGCGCACCTCCACGCCTTCGGCGGGCGGGCCGATGCTGCCCATGCGGATGGCGTCGGGGCGGTTGAGCGTGCCGATGGCGCAGGTCTCGGTCATGCCCCAGCCTTCGAGCATGGGCACGCCGAGCGACAGGTACCAGCGGATCAGCTCGGGCGAGATCGGCGCCGCGCCGGTCAGCAGGTAGCGCGAGCGGTGGATGCCGATCAGCTTGCGCACGTTGTCCAGCGCCAGCCAGCGCGCCAGGCGGAACTGCAGCTTCAGCGCCGCCGGCACCGGCTGCTTGGCCAGCACGAGGTCGGCCACGCGGCCGCCGACGGCGATCGACCAGCCGTACGCGAGTTGCTGCACGCGGCCGGCTTCCTTGACGCCGATGACCACCGCCGAATAGAACTTCTCCCACACCCGCGGCACCGCGAAGAAGATGGTCGGCGCGATCTCGCGCACGTTCTCGGGCACGGTGTCGGGGTTCTCGACGAAGTTGAGGATGGAGCCGGCGTAGATCGACGAGAAGGCACCCACCATGCGCTCGGCGATGTGGCACAGCGGCAGGAAGCACATGCGCTCGTCGCCTTCCGCCTGCGGCAGGCCGAGGTTGGACTGGCGCAGCGTCCAGGCCAGCGCGCCGTGCAGATGCATGGCGCCCTTGGGCCGCCCGGTGGTGCCCGAGGTGTAGACCAGGATGGCCAGGTCCTGCGGGCCGCGGCTGGCGGCGCGGCGATCGAACTCGCCCGGGTTCGCCGCGTCGTGCGCGCGGCCGCGCTCGCGCAAGGCGGCCAGGCTGATGACCTGCGGGTCTTCGAACTGCTGCAGGCCTTCCATGTCGAAGACCACGATCCACTGCAGTTCAGGCAACTGGGCGCGCACTTCCAGCGCCTTGTCGAGTTGTTCCTCGTCCTCGACGAACAGCACGCGCGTGGCCGAGTCGCTGCACAGGTACTGCACCTGGTCGGCGCTGTCGGTGGGGTAGATGCCGTTGCTCACGCCGCCGGCGCACAGCACGCCGAGGTCGGCCAGCACCCATTCGACGACGGTGTTGGACAGGATGGATGCCGTCTGCCCCGGCTGCAGGCCGAGCGCGGCCAGGCCCATGCCGATCTCGCGCACCGCGGTGAAGGCGCCGTTCCAGGTCCATTCGCGCCAGATGCCGAGCTTCTTCTCGCGCATCCACACGCGATCGCCGCGCGCCTTGACGGCGTTGAGGAAGATCTGCGGGATGGTGTCGCCCGCGGTCAGCACCGCGGGGTTGCGCTCGTAACGGCTGAGTTCCCAGAGTCCGCTCATGACAACCCCTCGTCCGCCGCAAGCGTCGGCCGGTCCCCCGAGGGGACCCGGGCCGGCTTGGGAGCGGCCCGGCGCTCGGCCCGGCTCGTTGAGCGATGCGTCAGTGGCCTCATCATCACCGCCACGTCTTCTTCTTCTTCCAGCGCCGCTCGCCGCGCACGCCGGCTTCCTTCATGCCGAGGTAGAACTCCTTGACGTCGTCCTTCTCGCGCAGCACGGCGCAGCGGTCTTCCATCACGATGCGGCCGTTCTCCAGCACGTAGCCGTAGTCGGCCACGTTGAGCGCCATGTTGGCGTTCTGCTCGACGACGAGGATGGTGGTGCCGCGCTCGCGGTTGATGCGCACCACGATCTCGAAGATCTCGCGCGTCAGCTTCGGGCTCAGGCCCAGGCTGGGCTCGTCGAGCAGGATCATCTCCGGCGCAGCGACCAGCGCGCGGGCGATCGCCAGCATCTGCTGCTGGCCGCCCGACAGCAGCCCCGCCTCCTGGCGCTGGCGCTCGCGCAGGATCGGAAAGTAGGCAAAGGCCTGCTCGATGTCGCGCGCCACGCCGTCGCGGTCGGCGCGCGTATAGGCGCCCATCAGCAGGTTGTCGTGCACGCTCAACAGCGGGAACACCTCGCGCCCCTCGGGCACCTGCAGCAGGCCGCGGCGCACGATGGCGGCGGGGTCGTTGGCGGTGATGTCGGCGCCCTTGAACTGGATGCTGCCGCGTCGCGGGTCGATGATGCCGGAGATGGTCTTCAGGATCGTCGTCTTGCCGGCGCCGTTGCTGCCCAGCACGGTGGCGATCTCGCCCTTGCGCACCTTCAGGCTGACGCCGCGGATCGCGCGGATCGGCCCGTACGCGCTTTCGACGTTGGACAGCACGAGCAGTTCGTCGCTCATGGCGCCGCCTCCCGCCGCAGGCTGGACAGGTCCGCCGAAGATCCGAGGTAGGCCTCGATCACGCCCGGGTGGCCTTGCACCTCGGCCGGGCTGCCCATCGCCAGCACCTCGCCCTGGTTCATGGCCAGCACGCGGTCGGACACCTTGGACACCAGCCCCATGTCGTGCTCGACCATCAGCACGGTGATGCCGAACTCGCGCCGGATGTCGTTGATCCACCAGGCCATGTCCTCGGTCTCCTCGACGTTGAGGCCCGACGACGGTTCGTCCAGCAGCAGCAGCCGCGGCTCGACGCACAGCGCGCGCGCCAGCTCCACCACCTTGCGCACGCCGTAGGGCAGCCCGGCGATCAGCGTGTCGCGGTGGTGCTGCAGGTCGAGGAAGTCGATCACGCGCTCGACGTGCTCGCGGTCTTGCAGCGCCGCGCGGCGCGCCGCCGGCGTGAAGAACAAGTCGGTCCAGAAGCCGGTGCGGCGGTGCGTGTGGCGGCCGATCAGCAGGTTCTGCAGCACGCTGGCGTGCTCGAACAGCTCGATGTTCTGGAAGGTGCGCGCCACGCCCAGCGCCGCCACCTCGTGCGGGGCGCGCTCGGTCAGCTCGGCGCCGTCGAAGCGGATGCTGCCGCTGGTGGGCGTGTAGATGCGGCTGATGAGGTTGAACACCGTCGTCTTGCCGGCGCCGTTGGGGCCGATCAGCGTGAACACCTCGCCCGGGTGGACGTCGAAGCTCACCTTGTTGACGGCCAGCACGCCGCCGAAGCGCACGCTGATCTCGCGCGCCGACAGCAGCGGGGACGATGCGGCGGGCTGGTTCATCGCAGGCGGTCCGACTTCTGGAACGATTTCTGCCGCTTGAACATGCCCTTGCGGTAGAACGGGAAGATGGTGAAGAAGGTGCGGATCTTCAGCCAGCGCCCGTACAGGCCGAGCGGCTCGAACAGCACGAAGGCGATCAGCACCAGCCCGTAGACGGCGGCCTTCAGCCCCGGCGCCTGGCCGATGACGTCGGGCAGGAAGTCCTTGCTGGCGTTGATGGCCTGCGGCATGACGATCAGGAAGATCGCGCCCAGGAAGGCGCCGTGCACCGAGCCGAGACCGCCGATCACCACCATCAGCAGCAGGTCGATCGACTGGATGATGTCGAACTGGTCGGGGCTGAGGAACTTGATCATGTGCGCATACAGCGCGCCGCCCAGCCCGGCCAGCGCCGCCGACACCGCGAACGACAGCGTCTTGTAGCGCGCCAGGTGGATGCCCATGCTCTGCGCCGAGATCTCGCTGTCGCGGATGGCGACGAAGGCGCGCCCGGTCGGCGAACGCAGCAGGTTCAGGATGGCCAGCGTCGACAGCACCGCCAGCAGCAGGCACAGGAAGTAGAACTCGGTGGCGCTGTCGAGCTTCCAGCCCAGCAGCGCCGGCGCCTTGACGTGCAGACCGGCGTTGCCGCCGGTCATCGACTCCCAGCGCGCGAAGACCTCGGCGACGATGAAGCCGAAGGCCATGGTGCTGATGCCCAGGTACATGCCCTTGACGCGCAGCGCCGGCAGCCCCACCACCACGCCCACGGCAGCGGCCAGCAGCGCGGCGCAGGCCAGCGCGATGGGGAACGGCACGCCCTGGTTGACCAGCACCGCCTCGGTGTACGCGCCGACGCCCAGGAAGGCGGCGTGGCCGATCGAGAACAGCCCGGTGAAGCCGGCCAGCAGCATCAGCCCGAGGCCGACGATGCCGTAGATCAGCACGAAGGTGAGCTGCGCCAGCCCGTACTCCGACAGCAGCCACGGCGAGGCCAGCAGCAGCGCCAGCAGCAGCCCGTACCAGAAGCGGTGGCCGCCGTGCTTGGCGAGGTCGACGTCCTGCGCGTAGCTGGTCTTGAAGATGAAGCGCATGGCGGCGTCAGACCTTCTTGCGCATCGTTTCGCCGAACAGGCCGTTGGGCTTGACCATCAGCATCAGCAGTACCACCACATAGGCGGCTATGTCCTTGAACCCTTCGGGCAGGTAGAAGCCCGACAGCGCCTCGACCACGCCGATGATGAGCCCGCCGACGATGGCCCCCGGCAGGCTGCCGAAGCCGCCCACCACCGCCGCCGGAAAGGCCTTGAGCCCGATGAAGCCCATGTTGGCGTGCACGAAGGTGATGGGCGCCAGCAGCAGCCCGGCCACCGCCGCCACCGCCGCCGCCAGCCCCCACACCAGGCCGTTGAGCCGCTGCACCGGAATGCCCATGTAGTACGCGGCAAGCTGGTTCTGCGAGCTGGCCTGCATCGCGATGCCGATCTTGCTGTAGCGGAACAGCGCGAACAGCGCCGCGCACAGCGCCACGGTGACGCCGATCACCACCAGCTGCTCGACGTTGAGCACCAGCTCGCCCAGGCGCCACACCTGGTCTTTGTAGGGCACCGGCAGCGTGTGCGTCTCGGTGCCGATGGCGGGGATCATGGTGATCGCGCCGCGCGCCACGTAGCCGATGCCGAAGGTCAGCATGACGATCGAGAACGCCGGCTGCCCCAGGATGGGGCGGATCACCACCCGCTCGGTGACCACGCCGAACAAGCCCATCGCCGCCACCGAGCACAGCACCGCGGCCCAGAAGGGCCAGCCGGCGAAGCTCATCAGCGCCAGGCCGAGGAAGGCGCCCAGCATCATCAATTCGCCCTGGGCGAAGCTGACGGTCTCGGTGGCCTTGTAGATGAGCACGAAGCCGAGCGCGATCAGCCCATAGATGCAGCCTTGCGCGACGCCGCTGATCAGGAGCTGCAAGAGCTGCAAATGGGACCTCGGTGTTGGGGGCTGGCTGGAATGGCGGGCGATGCTAGCCCGCGTGCCGGCCCTCACACCTCATCGGAAGCCCTAGGAAGACGGCCGCATCCACCCCAGGCCGCGGGGGGTGATTTGTCGCGCAGGTGACTCGCGTGCGGCGCCAGCGGTCGTCGCGCGCGGCCGCCGCTGCCGCTGCCGCTGCTGCTGCCGTTCAGCGCGGCGGCAGCAGCTTCAGCGGGTCGATCGGCACGCCCAGGCGGCGGATCTCGAAGTGCAGTTGCACGCGGTCGGCGTCGCTGGAGCCCATCTCGGCGATCTTCTGGCCGCGGCGCACCGGCTGCTCGTCCTTGACCAGCAGCGTCTGGTTGTGCGCGTAGGCGGTCAGGTAGGTGGCGTTGTGCTTGATGATCACCAGGTTGCCGTAGCCGCGCAGGCCCGATCCGGCGTAGACCACGCGGCCGTCGGCGGCGGCATACACCGGGTCGCCCGGCTTGCCGGTGATGGCCACGCCTTTGCTGCGCGCTTCGTCGAAGGGCGTGGCCACCGGGCCGGCCGCCGGCCACAGCCAGTTGATGTCGTCGTCGCCTTCGCGCGCCGGCGGCTTGCTGCCGACGGCGGCGGCCGGGCTGGCCGTCGGCGCCGGCGCCGGGGCGGCCGACGCCGCGGCGGCCGCGACGCCGTTGCTGCCGGCCGCCGCCGGGGCGGTGGCCGCCGCTGGCGCTGCGGGCGTTGCCGAAGTGGCCGGCGTCGCCGACGGCGTGATCGCACCGGGCGCAGCCGCGGCCACCGGGTTCGACGCCCCCGGCTTGCCCGCATCCAGCGGCTTGGATTCGACGCGCCCCGCCGGCTGCACCGGGCGCGCGATCACGCCGCCGCCGGCGTCGGGCGGCGCGACGCGCAGCACCTGGCCCACTTCGATGAGGTCGGGCTTGTCCAGGTTGTTCCAGGCCTTCAGGTCACGCCAGCTCTGGCCGTTGTCGAGCGCGATGCGCGTCAGCGTGTCGCCGGGCTTGACCGTGTAGAAGCCGGGCTTGCCGGCGTTCTCGCTGCCGGGCAGCGGCTTGGCCGCTTCGGCGGCGCTGGCGGCGCTCGCCTGGCCGACCGCGGCGGCCGAGGCCGCCGGCGCCGCCGACCGCGGCGGCGGCTTGCGCTCTTCCACCGGCGCGCGGTTGGGCTTGTTGGCGCAGCCGGCCAGCAGCACCGGCACCACCAGCAGCATCAGCCACGACCGAGCGCCCCCAGCCAGGGGCCATTGCATCCATGCCTTCATCGAGAATCCATCCGTGCTGCGGAGTCCATCCGTGCTTCGTGGGGGCGGGCGGTCGCTTCAGGCACGACCGGATTTTAGGGGGACGAAGTGCACCGCCCCCAGCCGCTGCTCGTGCCAGCCCTGGGTGCTGCGGTCCACCACCACCAGCACCTGGCCGCCCGAGCGGGCGTCGTGCATCGGCGCCACCAGTCGGCCGCCGACGGCCAGCTGGTCCAGCCAGGCCTGCGGCAGCGCCTCGCCGCCGGCGGCGGCCACGATGTGCTGGTACGGCGCCCACGGCGCGTGGCCGAGCTGGCCGTCGCCGTAGACCAGGCGCAGGTCGCCGCGCCGCCAGCCGTGCAGATGCGTGCGCGCCTTCTCGTGCAGCGGCCGCAGCCGCTCGATCGACAGCACCGAGCGCCCCAGCAGCGACAGCAGCGCCGCCTGGTAGCCGCAGCCGGTGCCGATCTCCAGCACGCGGCCCAGGTGGCCGGCCTCGCGCGCGGCGGTGGAGTCGAACAGCAGCGCCAGCATGCGCGCCACCACCGAGGGCTTGCTGATGGTCTGCTGCAGGCCGATCGGCAAGGCCGTGTCTTCGTAGGCCTGGGTGGCCAGCGCGGTGTCGACGAAGCGGTGGCGCTCGACCTGGCCGAAGGCCTGCAGCACCGGCTCGCAACTGACCCCTTCGGCGCGCAGCCGCTCGACCATGCGCGCGCGCACCGCCGCCGAATCGAGCCCCAGCCCGCTGGGCGCCGCCACCAGCGCCTGCTGCGCGGCATGCGCCACCGGGCGCTGCGGGCGCAGCAGCTCGCGCGGCGCCGGCCGCTCGGCGTCGCGCGGCAGCGCTCGCTCGACGCCACGCGGCAGCGCGTGCACGTGGTCCAGCGCCAGCGGGAAGCGCGCGCCGCGCGGCGGACGGCTCACGGCTGGCCGAAGCGCGCCGCCCATTGCGGGCGCGCGGCATGGTCGGTGAGGTCCACCTGCAGCGGCGTGATCGAGACCTCGCCGTTGGCGGTGGCGTGGAAGTCGGTGCCCTCGCCGGCCTCGCGCGCGTCGCCGGCGGGGCCGATCCAGTACACCGTGTCGCCGCGCGGGCTGGTCTGGCGCACCACCGGCTCGCTGGCGTGGCGGCGACCGAGCCGCGTCACGCGGCGCGGCCGGTCGGCGGCATCGGCGCGGTTGGGGATGTTCACGTTCAGCAGGAAGGGCTTGTCGGGCAGCCCGCCGGCCAGCACCTGGTCGACGATGGCGCGCGCCGCGGCGGCGGCCGCGTCGAGGTGCGCCCAGCCGTGCTGGACCTGCGAGAACGCGATCGCCGGGATGCCGAACAGATAACCTTCCATCGCGGCGGCCACGGTGCCGGAGTACAGCGTGTCGTCGCCCATGTTGGCGCCGTTGTTGATGCCCGAGAGCACGAGGTCGGGCCGCCGTTCGAGCAGCCCGGTGAGCGCGACGTGCACGCAGTCCGACGGCGTGCCGTTGACGACGCGAAAGCCGCGCAGGTGCTCGCCGCGCGCCTCGAACACCGCCAGCGGCCGCGACAGCGTCAGCGCATTGCTGGTGCCGCTGGCGTTCTGCTCGGGCGCGATGACGTCGATGTGCCCCAGGCCCTGGCAGGCCTTGACCAGCGCCGCGATGCCCGGCGCCAGGTAGCCGTCGTCGTTGGCGATCAGGATGTGCATCGGCGCGGATTGTAGGAGCGGCGCTGCGTGCGCCCCGTGCCTCCGTATCATCGTCGCAGGGCCCCATGCCAGCGGGCCGGATGCGGAGACCGAAGATGCATGCCTGGATGTGCGAAACCCTCGACGGCGTCGATGCCCTGAAGTGGCGCGAGCTGCCCACGCCCGAGCCGGCGCCCGGCGAGGTGCGCGTCGCCATCCAGGCCGCGAGCCTGAATTTCCCCGATTCGCTGACCATCGTCGGCAAGTACCAGTTCAAGCCCGAACTGCCGTTCGTGCCGGGCTCGGAATTCGCCGGCCGCATCGACGCCGTGGGCGATGGCGTCAAGCACCTGAAGCCGGGCGATGCGGTGGCCGGCATCGCCTCCAGCGGCGGGTTCGCCACGCATGCCTGCATCGCCGCGGCGCGCGTGCTGCCGCTGCCGCCCGAGGTCGATTTGGTCGACGCGGCGGCGTTTGCCTTCACCTACGGCACCTCGCAGCACGCGCTGCTCGACCGCGGCCAGCTCAAGGCCGGCGAGACGGTACTGGTGCTGGGCGCGGCCGGCGGCGTGGGCACGGCGGCGGTGCAGATCGCCAAGGCCGCCGGCGCGCGCGTGATCGCCGCCGCCGGCAGCGACGCGAAGTGCGCCTTCCTGGCGCAGTTGGGTGCCGACGCCACCATCAACTACGCCAGCACGCCGCTGCGCGACGCGCTGAAGACGCTGACCGACGGCAAGGGCCCCGACGTCGTCTACGACCCGGTGGGCGGCGACCTGGCCGAGCCGGCGTTTCGCGCCATCGCCTGGCGCGGGCGCTACCTGGTGGTCGGCTTCGCCGGCGGCGGCATCCCGGCCCTGCCCTTCAACCTGGCGCTGCTGAAAGGCGCGGCGGTGGTCGGCGTCTTCTGGGGCGAATTCACGCGCCGCGAGCCCAAGGCCTTCGCCGCCGACATGGCGCAGCTGCTGCAGTGGTACCGCGAAGGCCGGGTCAAGCCGGTGATCGACCGCCGGCTGCCGATGCGCGAGCTGCCGGCGGCCTATGCGCGCATGGCTTCCCGCCAAGTGCAGGGCAAGGTGGTGCTGGTGAACTGACGGCCCCCGGCCGCTGGGGCGGCCGCCCCCAGTCCCAGCAAGGGACCCTACGGGTCCTGGGGCACCGAACCGGACCGGGGGACCCGGATCCGGTTCGGCCCGCTGGCCACCGCCACTCCCCCTGGTCGCCTGCGGCGACCTGTCTCCGAGGGGAAGTCGGTTTGAACCGGGCGGTGCACCCATCACCATCTTCCGCTGAGCGGCTGCGCTAGCATGTCCCCCGTCGGGCCTCGACGCACAACAAAAGGGACAAGGCCATGGCCGTCAAAGTGCTGATCATGGAAGACAACCCCGTGGCCAGGAACTTCCTGTGCCGCGTGGTGCGCGAGAGCTTCAGCGACGCCCAGCAGATCACCGAGGCCGGCGACCTGGAAAGTGCGCGCCGCCACATCGCGCTGGCCGGCGGCCCCACCGGGCTGCACGGCGTGGACCCGTTCCGGCTGATCCTGGTCGACCTGGAGCTGCCCGACGGCAACGGCCTGGAGTTGCTGGCCGAGCTGTCGCAGTACCCGGCCACCAAGATCGTCACCACGCTGTACTCCGACGACGACCACCTGTTCCCCGCGCTGCAGCACGGCGCCGACGGCTACCTGCTGAAGGAAGACCGCTTCGAGGTGCTGGTGGAAGAGCTGCAGAAGATCGTTCGCGGCCAGCCGCCGCTGTCGCCGGCCATCGCGCGGCGGCTGCTGACGCATTTCCGCGGCAGCGGCGCCGACGCCGCGGCGCCCGAGGCCGGCCTGCGCGCCAGCGGCAGCGGCAGCAGCGGCAGCACGCGGCCGATGCCGATCGACAAGCCGGTCGACCACGAGCGGCTGACCCCGCGCGAGACCGAGGTGCTGACCTTCCTGAGCAAGGGCTTCACGATCAAGGAGATCGCCAGCCTCATGGGCATCAAGTGGTTCACCGTCAACGACCACATCAAGTCCATCTACAAGAAGCTCAACGTCTCCAGCCGCGCCGAGGCGGCGGTGCTGGCCAGCAAGCAAGGCCTGGTGTAGCGGCAGTCCCCGGCCGCGGGAAAAGGGGCGTCGGTGGCGGGCGGCGATTCGCACTTCGACGCCAGCGCCTTCGAGCAGTCGCTGGAGCAGCGCCAGCCGCGGCGCTGGATCGGCTGGCGCTTGCGCGCCATGGTGCTGGCGGCGATGCTGGGCTGCGGCCTGGTCTTCGTGCTGATGCGCTCGCTGGCCGCCAGCCCGCACCTCGACGCCACCTGGCAGCCCACGGCGCGCGGCCAGCTCACGCTGCTGGCCAGCCCGGTGCCCGCGCTGGCGGACCGGGCCGGGCTCACGCTGGAGCAGTTGTGGGTGCCCGGCCATGCGCCGCTGGCGCTGGACGAACTGCTGCTGCAGCGCACCGGCCGCTGGCTGGTCGACGACGAGCAGCGCGAACGCTTCCTGCAGCAGCAGCGGCAACTGTCGGCGCTGCTGGCGCAAGGGCAGGTGCGGCTGGCCTTCAGCGACGGCAGCAGCGTCACGGTCGACACGCCGCCGCGCGGCACCGGCGGGCTGGGCCTGCTGTTCTGGCCGTTCACCGCCTTCGCGCTGCTGCTGTACCTGGTGGGCTGGGGCGTGCTGCTGCTGCGCCCGGGGCTGCGCACCGCCCTGTATGCGCTGATGGTCTGGTGCCAGGGCTTCAACCTGCTGCTGATCGGCGCCGAGAACGTGCGCGGCCTGGGCCTGCCGCCGGGCTTCGGCGGCATCGACCTGATGCTGCGCCTGACGCTGGACGTCGTCACCGCCGGCGCCGCCGCCTGCGCCTACGCCGTCTACCCGCGCAGGCTGCCCGAGGCGCGGCCGATCTTCGCCGCGGTGGCCATCGTCGTTGCCGCCTGGACGCTGGCCGCCTACGCCGGCTGGCTGCCGCAGCTGTGGCGCGCCACGCAGGCGGTGGTGCTGGGGCTGGGCGCGATGGCCACCGCGGTGGTCGCCTGGTCGTACCGTCTCGCCGCCGACCCCGTCATCGCCGTGATGCGGCGCTTCACCTCCATCGCGGTGGGCACGCTGGCGCTGGTGTCGATCGCCGTCGCGCTGTCGCAGCACCTGGCCGGCGCGGCGCCGGCCGTGGCCGCGGTGGCGGCGGTGATCTGGTACCTGTTCCTCGCCTCGCTGCTGCTGCTGGTGCCCTTCCTGTCGCGCTCGCGCCAGGTGCTGCGCGAGTTCGCGCTGGTGGCCGGCATCGGCACCGTGGCTTCGTCGCTGGACCTCATCTTCGTCGCGCTGTTCGCCCTGGGCCCGCTGGCCTCGCTGGTGCTGGCGCTGGGCCTCGGGCTGGGCGTGTACGTGGCGGCGCGGCAATGGATCCTCAACCGCATGGTCGGCGCGCGCGTGCTGACCACCGAGCGCACCTTCGAGCAGCTGTACCGCGTGGCGCGCGAGGTGCACGACCACCCCGAGCACACGCCGCAACTGCTGGCGCGGCTGCTGCGCGACCTGTTCGACCCGCTGGAGATGCTGTGGCTGCCGCACCGCCTGCCGGCGGCGCGTGTGGTGGGCGGCGGCGCCGCGCTGTACGTGCCGCTGCCCGACGAGCCCGACGCCGCCGAGCCGGCGCAGGTGCTGGTGATGCGCCACGCCAACCACGGCCAGCGCATCTTCACCGAAGACGACGCGCAGCTCGCCGCGCGCGTGGTCGAGCAGGTGCTGCGCGCCGTGGCCTACGACCGCGCCGTCGAGCGCGGCCGCACCGAGGAGCGCCAGCGCATCGCGCAAGACCTGCACGACGACATCGGCGCGCGGCTGCTGACGCTGATGTACAAGGCCGGCGACCGCGACATCGAGGACTACATCCGCCACACGCTGCAGGACCTGAAGACGCTGACCCGCGGCCTGGCCGCCACCGAGCACCGGCTGTCGCACGCCGTCGGCGAATGGAAGGCCGACCTGCAGCAGCGGCTGCAGCCGGCGCAGCTGCAGTTGCACTGGAGCTTCCAGGCCGACCGCGACCTGCCGCTGACCGTGGGCCAGTGGTCGGGGCTGACGCGCATCCTGCGCGAACTGGTCAGCAACGCCATCTACCATGCCGACGCCACGCAGGTGGACGTGCAGCTGCAGCTCGAAGCCGGCACGCTGCACCTGCGCGTGGCCGACGACGGCAAGGGCGGCGACCCCGCCGCCTGGACGCACGGCCTGGGCCTGGGCGGCGTGCGCAAGCGCGTGCGCGCGCTCGGCGGCCAGGTGCAGTGGCTGGCCAACGGCGAGCGCGGCATTGCCTGCGAGGTGGTGTTGCCGGGCTTCGACGGCGCCGCGCCGACCTGACCCGTTGGTTGAACGGCTTCAGGCCGGCTCGATGCGCAGCCGCCCGTGCTGGGCCGCCAGCGTCTGCTGCAGCAGCGCGGCCATCGCATGCACGGCCTCGATGGTCGGCGTGGCCACGCCGGTGATGCGGCCGAGTTCGAGCACCGCGCCGACCAGCGCCTGCAGTTCCAGCGCGCGGCCGTGTTCGACGTCCTGCAGCATCGAGGTCTTGTGCGCCCCCACGGCCTCGGCGCCGGCGATGCGCTGCTCCAGGCTGACCTTGAACGCCACGCCCAGCGCCTGGCCCACGGCCTGCGCCTCGGCCATCATCGCCGCGGCCAGTGCGCGCGTCGGCGCGAAGCGGCAGATGTCCTGCAGCGTCGCGTGGGTCAGCGCCGAGATCGGGTTGAAGCTCAGGTTGCCCCACAGCTTGACCCAGATCTCGCCGCGGATGTCCTTGGACACCGGGGCCTTGAAGCCGGCTTTCATCAGCGCCTGCGCCAAGGCTTCCACCCGCGCGCTGCGCGTGCCGTCGGGCTCGCCCAGCGTGAAGCGGTTGCCTTCGATGACGCGCACGACGCCGGGCTCGACCAGTTCGGCCGCCGGGTAGACGACGGCGCCGATCACGCGCTCGGGCTCGATCGCCGCGGCGATGCGGCCGCCGGGGTCCACGCTCTCCAGCGGCCGCCCCTCGTAGGGCCCGGCCAGCTTGTGGAAGTACCACCAGGGCACGCCGTTGATCATGGTGACCACGGCCGTGTGCGGGCCGGTCTGCGGCCCGAACAGTGCGCGCAGGTCGGGCAGCAGGTCGGCCACCTGGTGCGCCTTCACGGTCAGCAGCACCGCGTCCTGCGCGCCGGCATCGGCCATGCGCTGCACGGCGCGCACATCGGTGGCGGTGCGCTCGCGGCCGTCTTCCTCGATCAGCTTGAAACCGCGCGCGTTGATGGCTTCCAGGTTGCGGTTGCGAGCGATGAAGGTCACGTCCTCGCCGGCCAGCGCCAATCGGGCGCCGAGGTAGCCGCCGATGGCGCCCGCGCCCACGACGGCGATCTTCATCCCGCCAGCCCCAGCTTGGCCGCCAGGCCGATGCGCTGCAGCTTGCCGGTGGCGCCCTTGGGAATCTCGTCCATGATGAGGATCTTCTTGGGCACCTTGAACTCGGCGGCGCGCGCCGAGACGAAGGCCTGCAACTCGCGCTCGCCGCAGCTCATGCCTTCGCGCAGCACCACGCAGGCGGCCACCTCCTCGCCCAGCTTGGCGTGCGGCATGCCGAAGCACACCACCTGCGCCACGGCGGGATGGTCCATCAGGATCTCGTCCACCTCGCGCGGGCTGACCTTCTCGCCGCCGCGGTTGATGATCTCCTTGAGACGGCCGGTCAGGCTGAGGTAGCCGTCGGCGTCCAAGCGGCCCTGGTCGCCGGTGCGGAACCAACCATTCACGTAAGCCTCGGCGTTGGCGGCGTCGTTGTTCTCGTAGCCGCGGGTGACGTTGGCGCCGCGGATCACGACCTCGCCGACCTCATCGGGCTGCAGCAGCGTGCCGTCATCGGCCATCACCGCCACCTCGGGGCCGGCCGCCAGGCCCACGCTGCCGGGCTTGCGCACGCGCGGCGGCAGCGGGTTGCTGCACATCTGGTGCGTGGCCTCGGTCATGCCGTAGGCCTCGATCAGCGGTGCGCCGAAGATCGCTTCCAGCTCGGCGATGACCTGCGGCGGCATCGACGACGAGCTGCTGCGGATGAAGCGCAAGGGGTGGCGCGCAATCACCTCGCGGTTCTTCGCGGCGCGCGCGACGATGGCCTGGTGCATGGTCGGCACCGCGGTGTACCAGGTGGGCGCGGCCTCGTCCATCCAGGCGAAGAACTTCAGCGCGTTGAAGCCCGGCGTGCAGAACACCTGCGAGCCGGCGGCCAGCGGCGCCAGCACGCCGGCAATCAGCCCGTGGATGTGGAACAGCGGCATGATGTTCAAGCCGCGGTCGGCCGCCGTGAAAGCCAGCGTGCGGCCGATGTTGGCGGCCGACGCCGCCAGGTTGGCCTGCGACAGCGGCACGATCTTGGGCCGGCTGGTGGTGCCCGAGGTGTGCAGCACCATCGAGACGTCGTCGGCCTGCGCATACGCCGCCGCGCCGCCAGCGGCCTGGCCAGCCAGGCCGGCCAGGCTGAAGCTGCCGGCCGCCTCGCCGGGCAGCAGCTCGATCACGCGCACGCCTAACTTTCGTGCCACGTCCACCGCCGGCGAGGGGCTGCCCTGCTCGACGATCAAGGCCTTGGCGCGCAGGTCCGACAGGTAGAACTCGAACTCGTCGGCGCGGTAGGCCGGGTTCAGCGGCGCGCTGGCCACGCCGCTGGCGCAGGCGATGAAGCAGCTCGCCATCTCCGGGCCGTTGGGCAGCACGATCGCCACGCGGTCGTTGCTGACGATGCCCTGGCCGTTCAGCGCCGACAGCGTGGCGGCGATCAGGCGGCGCAAGGCGCCGTGGCTGAGCGGCGCGCGGCCGGGGGCGGCGATGGCCGGCGCGTCGTCGGCGCCCGCGGCCAGCAGGTCTTTCAAGGTGGTGCTCATGACATCGTCCGTTATTCGTGGGCATGGCGGCGCGCGCGGCGCACGGCCATGAAGACGGCGCCGGCCAGCAGCGGCAGCGCCACGCCCACCACGAGGTCGGGGTCGAGGTGCAGGCCCAGGGCCTTGGCGCCCTTGGCCAGATAACCCAGCAGTCCGGCGGCGTAGTAGGCGATGGCCGCGACCGAGAGCCCTTCCACCGTCTGCTGCAGCCGCAACTGCAGGTGGGCGCGGCGGTCCATCGACGCCAGCAGGCTCTGGTTCTGGCGCTCGCGCGCGATGCCCACGCGCGTGGCCAGCAGCGAACTGGCCTGCGCCACGCGCTCCGACAGCTTGCGCAGCCGCTGCGCCACCGTCGCGCAGGTGGCCACCGCCGGCGAGAAGCGTCGCGCCATGAATTCGTCGATGGTCTGCAGCCCGGGCAGCCGGGTCTCGCGCAGCTCGGCGATGCGCGTGGCCACCAGCTGGCTGTAGGCGCGGCAGGCGCCGAAGCGGTACTGGCTGGCGGCCAGCGCCTGCTCGACCTCGGCGGCCAGCCGCGTCAGCTCGTGCAGCAGCGCTTCCTCGCGGCCGTCGTCGCGCGCGATGCCGGCGGTCAGCTCGGCCAGCGCCGATTCGATGGCCAGCAGCCGCGGCGTGAGGCCTTGCGCCACCGGCAGGGCCAGCAGCGCCAGCAGCCGGTAGACCTCAATCTCGAACAGCCGCTGCAGCACGCGCCCGGCCTGGCGCGGGGTGAAGCCGTCGTCCAGCAGCACGAAGCGCGAGCAGCCGTCGGCGTGCACGCGAAAGTCGGTGTAGGCGCAGCCGGCGCCGTCGGCCACCTGCGAGCCGATGGCCACCGCGCCGGCGCCGAACCACGCGGCCAGTTGCTCGGGCAGCGCCGGGCCTTGGCGGCCGCGCAGCAGCAGGGCGTGGCCGGCCATCAGCGTGTGGCCGGGCACGGCGGCCAGCCAGCCGGCGGGCAGCCGCATGGCCGCCGTGTCGACGAAGGGCGCGGCGACTTCGCCGTCGGCAAAGACGGTGTAGCCGGAGAACTCGCCATGCCGCTCCCACTTCAGGCGCAGGCCCGGCGCCAAGGTCAGCACCGCGTGCGCGGCGTCGGGCGGCGGCGCCGCCACGCCCAACGTTTGGCACAAGCCGGCCAGGTGCGCGGCCTCGGCGGCGCGCTGCTCGGCCATCACCAACACCGCCAGGTGGCTGGCCTGCGCGGGGCATTGCAGCGCCTCGGGCGGGCGCGCATGCACCTCGTCGGCCACGGTGCGGCGTTGCGAGTGGTCCGGCGGCAGGCTGAGCATGGGAGCCGCAGTATCGCAAACGCCCTGCGCGGCGGCTGCGGTAGTCTGGCGCGACGATGAAGATCCAATTCCTCGGCGCCGCCGACGGCGTGACCGGCTCGCGCCACCGGCTGGATTTGGGCGGCCAGCGCGTGCTGCTCGACTGCGGCCTGTTCCAGGGCTTCAAGCTCCACCGCGAGCGCAACTGGGCGCCGCTGCCGCCGGCGCTGACCGAGGTCGACGCCGTGCTGCTGAGCCACGCGCACCTGGACCACAGCGGCTTCCTGCCGGCGCTGGTGAAGCACGGCTACCGCGGCGCCATCTACGCGTCGGCCGCCACCTGCGCGCTGGCCGAGGTGATGCTGATGGACAGCGCCCACCTGCAGGAAGAAGACGCGCGGCGTGCCAACCGCTACGGCTATTCGCGCCATGCCAAGGCGCTGCCGCTGTACACGCGCGCCGACGCGATGAAGGCGCTGGCGCGCCTGCGGCCGCTGCCCACCGGCAGCGAACAGCGCATCGGCCGCCTCGGCGTGACGCTGACGCCATCGGGCCACCTGCTGGGCGCCTGCAGCATCACGGTAAGCGCCGGCCGCGGCGGCGAGCGCCTGGTGTTCAGCGGCGACCTCGGCCGCCGCAACGATTTGCTGATGCCGCCGCCGCAGACCGTGCCGCGTGCCGACGTTCTATTGGTGGAATCGACCTACGGCAACCGCAGCCACCCGGCTGAAGACCCGGGCGCGCGGCTGGCGGAAATCATCCAGCGCACCATCGCCCGCGGCGGCTCGGTGCTGCTGCCCAGCTTCGCGGTCGGCCGCGCGCAGGCCTTGTTGCTGCTGCTGCAACGCCTGCGGCGCCGCGGCGCGATTCCCGAGCAATTGCCCATCTTCGTCGACAGCCCGATGGCGCAGGCCGCCACCACGCTGTACCGCCGCCACGCGCCGCTGCTGCGCGTGCCCGCGGCCGAGACCAAGCGGCTGACCGACGGCGTGACGATGGTCGAGACGCCGCAGCAGTCGATGCGGCTGGCGCGGTCGCGCTGGCCGGCGGTGATCATCTCGGCCAGCGGCATGGCCACCGGCGGCCGCGTGCTGCACCACCTGAAGGCGATGGCGCCCGAGCCGCGGCACCACATCTGCTTTCCCGGCTTCCAGGTCGGCGGCAGCCGCGGCGCGCGGCTGATCGCCGGTGCCACCGAAGTCAAGATCCACGGCGAGGACGTGCCGGTGCGCGCCGAGGTCAGCCACCTCGCCAGCCTGTCGGGCCACGCCGATCGCGAGGAACTGCTGGCCTGGCTGCACGCCTTGCGCGCCCCGCCGCGCCAGACCTTCGTCGTCCACGGCGACCCCGACGCCGCCGACGCGCTGCGCCTGCGCATCAAGGACGAACTGGGGTGGACGGTGCGCGTGCCGCAGCACGGCGAGGCGGTGGAGGTTTGAGCCTCGTAAGGGGCCACGCGGCGGCGGCCCGCTGAAGCGCCTGGGCAGCAACAGGGCCCGGCGCCGCGCAGGCCTCGGCCGACTTCAGCCGGCGGCCTCCGCGATCAGCACGTCCGCCGGAATGCCCAGGCTGCGGTGCAACCTGCGGATCATCGCCAGGGTCAACGGGCGCTTGCGGTTCAGGACCTCATAGACCCGGTTGGGCTTGCCGATGATCGGCTCCAGATCCTTGACCGACAAGCCGCCCTGATCCATGCGGAACTTGATGGCTTCCACGGGGTCGGGCGGACCGATCGGATGGTGCTTGCGCTCGTACGCTTCGATCAACGTGATCAGCGCCTCGAAGAACGCGCCTTCTTCGCTGTCGGGGTCGGGCTCCTCCGGCGCATCGAACAACCGCCCCGCGCGCGCAAGCGCGGCTTGGTAGTCCTCTTCCGTGCGAATGGGGTGCAAGGTCAATGCGGCTTTCTTCATGGCGAAGGTTCCACGGTGAGGGCGTCGATGGCGTCGTACTGCGCATGCGTGCCCACGAACTTGATGTAGACCGACTGAAACTTGTAGGCCACGGCCACGACGACGCGGAAGTCGTTGCCCTTGACGTTGAAGACGACGCGGCGCGCTTTCAGGATGCTGGCCGAACGGAACTGGGCCTTGATGTCGGCCGGCTGCCGCCACTGGGCGCTGTGCACTTCTTCGAGCCATGCCTTCAAAGGCTGTTCTGCATCGGGACACAGCGCCCAGAACGCTCTCAGGGTGGACACGGCGACGACACGCACCGATCGAGTTTAGTCCCAATTTGGGACTGATGCCAGCCATGGGTCCCCGATGGACCTGCCTTTCCAGCGCCCGGCGGCGCTACTCGAACCGCCCCTCGCGCATCCACTTGGTGGCCACCCATTTCTCGCCGGCCAGCACCGGGGCGCCGCCGTGCAGCGTGCCGGTGGACGGGTGCGGGCGGTCGTAGCTGAAGAGCAGCGCGTTGCCCTGCACCGGCGCCACTTCCAGGCCGGCGTCGGGGAAGGTGGTGGCGCCGCCGCCGGCCGGGCTGTTGAGGTAGATCACCAGCGTGCCCACGCGCTGGCCGCCGCGCTGCAGCACCGGGGCGGTGCCGGGGCGCGCGGGGTCGAAATAGTCGTAGTGCGGCAGGTATTCGGCGCCGGGCCGGTAGCGCAGGATCTGCAGCCCCTCGCCGCGTTCGACCGGCCAGCGCAGCAGCGTGGCGATGCGCTGCTCGATGCGCGCGATCAGCGCCGTTTCGCCGCGCGCGAAAAACATGCCGTCGCTGGTGCGCGCGGCGTTGACCTCGCTGCCGCCGGTGTCGATGTCGACGGTCTCGCTGCGCAGCAGCCGCGGCGCGGCCAGCGCCATCAGCGCCTCGCACTCGGCGGCCGTCAGCAGGCCGCCGAAGACCACCACGCGCGGCCGCCGCAGGCTCACCAACACCTGCACCGCATGGCCGTCGGCCTGCAGCAGCGGCGGTGCGCCGGTGAGGTCGGGCTCGGGCACCGGGCCGGCCGGCTCGGCGGCAGCGCGGCGGTCGGCGGCGATCTCGTCGAGGCGCTCGCGCAGCGTCTGCTCCAGCGCCTGCAGGGCGACCGCTTCGTCCCAGCCGCTGTCGCGCATGGCCTGGATCACGTCGTCGGGTGGGCGGCCGGCCTCGGCCTGGGCGACGATCCAGCGGCGCAGTTCGGGCGTGATGGCCTGCGGCGCTTGGGCCGGGGGCTGGGTTGATCCGGGCATCTCAGTACCGCCCGATCGTTCCGAAGGTACCGAGCGCCCCAGGACCAGTAGCGTCCCCTGCTGGGACCGGGCGCAGCGAGCGCAGTGAGCGTGGCGGTTCCATTTCAGCCGTTGGCCGCGGGCAGCGCGGCCCGCAGGCGTTGCAGGCCCTGCTCCAGCGCCTGGATCAAATCGTCGGTCAGCGGCTGCAGCACCGCGGGTGCCACGTCGCCGCGGTCGATCGCGCCTTCCAGCGCGCCGGAGGCGGTGTCGATGTCGACCAGCCCCAGCGTGGCGGCGGCGCCGCGCAGGCGGTGCGCCAGCATGCGCGCCGCGGCATGGTCGCCCAGCTGCAGCTGGCGCTGCACCTCGCGGCCCTCGCCGCCGTGCGTCTGCGCGAAGACGCGCAGCAGCCGGCAGTAGACCTCGGGCTTGCCGCCCACGGCGGCCAGGCCGGCCACGGCGTCCAGCCCGGGCAGGCGCAGCAGCGGGTGCATGGCTTGCAGGTCGGGGCCCGGCGCAGCCGCAGCCGCGGCCGGCGCGGTTGCAGCGCCCGCCCCCGGCTTGGCGGGCGCCGCCGCCCCGCCCTGCCCCTGGTCCAGCCAGCGCAGCAGGCAGGCGGCCAAGGCCGGCCCTTCGATCGGCTTGGCCAGGAAGTCGTCGATGCCGGCCTGGCGACAGGCCTGGCGGTCTTCGCTCGACAGCGGCCGCGCCGTCAACACCACCACGGGCGTGCGGGCCTGCATCGGCAGGCGGCGCAGGGCGCCGGCGGTGGCCGGGCCGTCGAGGCGCGGCATGTGGTAGTCCAGCAGCACCAGCGCATAGGGCGTGCGGGTGGCCATGTCGACGGCCTCGTAGCCGTCGGTGGCCAGGTCGGCCTGCAGCGCCAGGCCGTCCAGCCATTCGAGCGTGACCAACTGGCCGATGGGATCGTCCTCGGCCAGCAGCACGCGCGCGCCGGCGTGCCGGCGGCGAATGGCTTCGGCGGCTGCGTCGGCCGGCAGCGGTGACGCCATGGCAACCGCCCGCTCAGCCGTCGCTGCCGTCGATGACGCCCATGCGCACGGCCACGCGCACCAGGTTGGCGACGTCGTGCACGCCCAGCTTGGCCATCAGGCGGCTGCGGTAGGTGTCCACCGTCTTGGGGCTGAGGTGCAGTTCGTTGCCGATGGCGGCGCTGGACATGCCGGTGACGACCATGCGCATGATCTGGCGCTCGCGCCCCGACAACGCGGCCATGGGGTCGGGCACCTGGCCGGCGGCGGCCTCGCCGGCGCGCGCGGCCACCGCGTCGCTGAAGTGCTTGCGGCCCTGCAGCACCTCGTCGATGGCCTTGACCACTTCTTCGCCCGAGGCGCCCTTGAGCACGTAGCCGGCGGCGCCCAAGCGCATGGCCTCGGCCACGTGCCACGGCCGCTCGGACACCGTCAGCACCAGCACTTTGGTGGGTAGGTCGCGGCCGCTCAGTTGCTGCAGCAGGTCGAGGCCGGAGCGTTCGCGCAGGCCGAGGTCGAGCAGCACCACGTCGGGCACCAATCGAACGATGTCGGCCAGGGCCTGCGTGACGTCGTCGGATTCGCCGACGACCGACAGGCCGCCGGCTTCCAACACCGCGCGCAAGCCTTCGCGCACGATGGTGTGGTCTTCCAGTAGATACAGGCGGGTCATCAGCGTCGTCTGTGGCGCCGCGGCTGCATCGACGACCGACGGCAAGCGGCTAACGCTCTAGTCTATGCAGAAAAACCGGGCCGCCAAAGCGAAAAAACGCGGTGGACGCCGGTCAGTCCAGAGGAAGCATCGGCTCGATTGTCGAGGCTTCCCGACTTCACCCGCCCGGCGCCGCCGCCGAAATGGGGGCATCCGCAACCGCCAAGGACCGACATGCGATTGAACCAGCCGGTCAGCGGCCACGAGTACCCGTTCCCGAAGGGCGACAGCCTGGTGTCCACCACCGACACCAAGGGGCGCATCACGCATTGCAACCCCGCCTTCATCGAAATCAGCGGTTACGCGCGGGAAGAATTGCTGGGCCAGCCGCACAACCTGATCCGCCACCCCGACATGCCGGAAGAAGCCTTCCGCGACATGTGGGAGACCATCGCCGGCGGCCAGCCCTGGTCGGGCGTGGTCGTCAACCGCCGCAAGAACGGCGACCACTACTGGGTGCTGGCCAACGTCACGCCGCTGCTGGAAAACGGCCAGGTCACGGGCTACTTGTCGGTGCGCACCTGCCCCGACCGCAGCGCCGTCGACGCCGCCACCGCCTTGTACGCGACGATGCGCGCCGAGGCCGCCGCGGGCCGGCTGCTGCACCGCCTGCAACGCGGCCGCGTCGTCAAGGCCGGCCGCATCGGACGGCTGCGCGAAGCGCTGCGCATGGACTTGCCGGGCTGCACGTCGACCGTGGCGCTGGCGCTCGCGGGCTGCGGCTACGCCACCGGGCTGGCGGGCCTGCATCCGGCCATCGGCGGCGCGCTGACGCTGGCGCTGGCGGCCGCCGGGTCGCTGGCGCTGCGCCGGCTGGCCACGCGGCCGCTGGAGGCCATGCTGGTCATCGCCAACCGCATGGCGGCCGGCGACCTCAGCCAGCGCCTGGACGGCAGCCGCTGCGACCTGGTGGGCCGGCTGACGCGGGCGCTCAACCAGCTCAACGTGAACCTGGCCGCCGTGGTGCGCGACGCGCGCGTGCAGACCGAGCAGATGCACGGCAGCATGAAGGAGATCGCGGCCGGCAACCAGGACTTGTCGGCGCGCACCGAAAGCCAGGCCGCCAACCTGGAGCAGACCTCGGCCTCGATGGAAGAGATCACCGGCACGGTGCGACAGTCGGTCGACCACGCGGTGAACGCCGCCACGCTGGCGCGCGACGCCTGCCAGGTGACCGAGCGCAGCAGCGTGACGATGCACGAGCTGTCGGCCACGATGGCGGCGATCCGCGGCGCGTCGGACCGCATCGCCGAGATCAACGGCGTGATCGAAGGCATCGCCTTCCAGACCAGCATCCTGGCGCTCAACGCGGCGGTCGAGGCGGCGCGCGCCGGCGAGCACGGCCGCGGCTTCGCGGTGGTGGCCTCCGAGGTGCGCGCGCTGGCCGGCCGCACCTCGGCCGCGGCGCGCGAGGTGAAGAACCTGATCGACGATTCCACCGCCAAGGTGGCCGAAGGCGCGCGCCTGGGCGACCTGGCCAACCGCACGCTGGACGATTCCCTGGCCGCGGTGCGCCAGATGGGCGCGCTGGTGGCCGGCATCAGCACCGCGTCGCAAGAGCAGCTCAAGGGCATCTCGCAGATCAACGAGGCGCTGACGCAGATGGACGGCATCACGCAGCAGAACGCCGCGCTGGTGGAAGAAGTGGCCGCGGCCACCACCGCCCTGGCCAGCCAGGCCGCCGTGGTGGCGCACACCGTTCAGCTGTTCAAGCTGGCCGACGCCCCCGCCGCGCCGGCCGAGGACGCCGTGAGCCTGCGCCGCCGCATGAAGGCGGCGCGCCGGCCAGCCGAGCCGCAGCCGGCCTGAAGGACCTGAAAGGTCTGATCGCCGAGCGGCGGCCGCCGCTCAGCCCAGCGTGCGGCCGAAGAAGCGCAGCGTGCGGTCCCAGGCCAGCTGCGCCCAGGCGGCGTCGTACTGCGTGATGGCAATGCGGCCCGGGCCCACCGCCGTCTCGTTGGCGAAGGCGTGGTGCGCCAGGTAGCGGTGGCCGCGGTAGTTGGTGCCGGCCGCCTTGAGCTTTTCTTCCAGCGCGTCGACGCCGCTGATCGCGAAGGCCTCGTCCTGCGTCGCCCAGTGGGCCAGCAGCGGCGCCTTGATCTTGGCGGCGTCCACGTACTCCAGCGGCGGCATGCCGTACCAGACGACGCCGGCATCGGCCTCGGGCACCATCGTCATCGCCAGCAGCGTCAGCGCGCCGCCCATGCAAAAGCCCGTGACGCCGACCTTGGCCGCGCCGCTGCCCTTGAGGTACTGCACGGCGCCGCGGATGTCCTGCGCCGCCGCCTGGCCGAAGTCCAGGCCCGTCATCAGGTGATGCGCCTCCTCGGCTTCGACGGTCGACTTGCCGCGGTACAGGTCGGGCACCAGCGCGCGGTAGCCGGCGCCGGCCAGGCGGTCGGCCACGCCGCGGATCTGGTCGTTCAAGCCCCACCATTCCTGCAGCACGACGAGCGCCGGCGCGTCGGCCGCGCCATCCGCCGGTTCTGCGAGGTAGCCCGGAACGGCCTGGCCGTCGGGGCGCTTGAAGCTGATCATCTTGCTCATCTCGGTGTCTCCTGCAGTTGGACAGTCACTCGGCACCGTCGAGCCGGCGGCGGAACACCAGCCGCTCGGCGGTGGAAGCCTCGGCCGCCAGCGCATAGCCGTCGGCCGTGAAGTCGCGCAGCCGGCGCGGCGTGGCGGCGCGCTGCTCGACCGCCCAGCGCGCCATCATGCCGCGGGCGCGCTTGGCGAAGAAGCTGATGACCTTGTAGCGGTCGCCCTTCCAGTCTTCGAACTGGCAGTCGATCACCCGGGCGCGCAGGCTCGGCCGCAGCGCGGCGCGGGCGTATTCGACCGAGGCCAGGTTCACCACCACCGGCGCGCGCTCGCCCTGCAGCCTTTCGTTCAGGTGCTCGGCGATGCGTTCGCCCCAGAAGGCATACAAGTCCTTGCCGCGCGCGTTGGCCAGCGCGGTGCCCATCTCCAGCCGGTAGGGCTGCAGCCGGTCCAGCGGGCGCAGCACGCCGTACAGGCCCGACAGGATCACCAGGTGCCGCTGCGCCCAGTTGAGGTCGGCCTGGCTCAAGGTGGCGGCGCGCAGGCCGTCGTAGACATCGCCATCGAAGGCCAGCGCCGCGGGCTTGCTGTTGGCCGCCGTCGCCTGGGGCCGCCACGCCGCATAGCGCGCGACGTTGAGCTGCGCCAGCGCGTCGGACAAGCCCATCAGCGACGCCACCTGCGCCGGCGTGCGCCGGCGCATCAGCGCGATCAGCTCGGCCGCCTGCTCGACGAACAGCGGCTGATCCGCCTTGCGCCAGGTGGCCGCCGGCACGGGGGTTTCGTAGTCCAGCGACTTGGCGGGGGAAAGCAGGTAGAGCATGACCTCAATCGTCGCGATCGTCTGGATCACCGCCGCCGCCGGCCGCGCCCAGTGCAGCCTGCCAGGTGCGCAGCGGGATGTGGTTGCGCAGGCGGAACAGCGCGCGGTCGATCAGCACCGGGTGCAGTTCGTGGCCGACGCCGTGGGCGATGTCGATCGTGGCGTCGCCATGCTGCGCGCCGAGTTGCGCGAACTGGCGGCGCACCTCGTCGGGCGGGAAGACGTCGTCGGCATCGCCGTGCAGGAAGTGCAGCGTGGCCAGGCGCGGCGGCTGCGGCGGCAGCTCGACGAAGCGGCCGCCGAAGGCCAGCACGCGGCCGGCGATGCCGTCGCGCCGCGTGGCCAGCTCCAGCGCCAGCAGCGCGCCTTGCGAGAAGCCGCCCAGGCAGGTGGCCGGCGGCGCCACGCCCAGGCGCTGCTGCTGGGCGCGCACCCAGTCTTCCAGCGGGCCCAGCGCCGCCGTCACGCGCTGCGGCCACACCTCGGGCTGCTTCTGCAGGCCCTGGATCGAGTACCACATGCGGCCGCGGCGCGGCGCATCGGCCAGCAGCGGCGACTGCGGCACCAGCACCGCGGCCTGCGGGAACTCGCGCCGCAGCGCGTCGGCCAGCGGCGCCAGCGCCGCACCGTCCTGCGCCCAGCCATGCCACAGCAGCAGCAGTTGCTCGGCCGGCCCGTGGGCGGGCCGGTGTTCGATCACCAACTCCATGGCGGCATTGTGCCGGCTGGGCCGGCAGTGTCCGTCCGCCACGCTATCGGAAGTCGCGGCTGCGCGTGCTCAGGCCCTGCAGCAGCGGCGTGTGGTCGACCAGCCGGCGCGCCACCAGGTGGCGCACCTCGCCCTGGCATTGCCAGACGCCGTAGACGGTGAGCAGCTGGCTGGCCAGCAGCGGCCGGCGCTGCGCCTCGGCCACGCGCGGCCAGACGATGACGTTGACGGCGCCGGTCTCGTCTTCCAGCGTCACGAAGATCACGCCCTTGGCCGTCTCGGGCCGCTGGCGGTGCGTGACCAGGCCGCTGGCGCGCGCCAGCCGTCCGTCGGGATAACGGTGCAGCACGGCGGCCGGCTGCACCTTGAAGGCGGCCAGCTGCGGCCGCAGCAGCGCCAGCGGGTGGGCCTGCAGGCTGAGGCCGGTGGCGCGGTAGTCGGCCACCAGGGTCTGGCCCAGCGCCGGCGCGGCCAGCTCGGCCGCCGCCTCGTGCGTGCGCGTGTCGCGCAGCAGCGCCACGGCGCGGGTGTCGACGCCGGCCGCCGCCCAGGCGGCCTGGTGGCGGTGGCCGCTCAAGCCGTGCAAGGCATCGGCGCGGGCCAGCAGGCCGAGCTGGTGCTCGTCCAGCGCGGCGCGGCGCGCCAGGTCTTCGACGCTGGCAAACGGTGCTTCATCGCGCGCCGCCACCAGGCGCTGCGCCGCCGCTTGCGGGAAGCCGTGGATGCGGCCCAGGCCCAGCCGCACGGCGCGCAGCAGCGGGCCGCCGGCGGCCCCGGCGGCGCCTTCCAGCTCGCTGGTCCAGGCGCTGCAAGTCACGTCGACCGGCAACACCGCGACACCGTGCTCGCGCGCGTCGCGCACCAGCTGCGCCGGCGCGTAGAAGCCCATCGGCTGGCTGTCGAGCAGCGCGGCCAAGAAGGCGTCCGGGTGGTGGCACTTGATCCAGGCGCTGGCGTAGACCAGCAGCGCAAAGCTGGCGGCGTGGCTTTCGGGGAAGCCGTATTCGCCGAAGCCCTCCATCTGCTTGAAGATGCGCTCGGCGAACTCGCGCTCGTAGCCGCGCTGCACCATGCGGCCGACCAGCCGTTCATGGAAGGGCCCGAGGCCGCCCCTGCGCTTCCAGGCGGCCATCGCGCGGCGCAGCTGGTCGGCCTCGCCGGCGCTGAACTCGGCGGCGATCATCGCGATCTGCATCACCTGCTCCTGGAAGATCGGGATGCCCTTGGTGCGTTCGAGCGCCGGCTTCAGCTCGTCCCTGGGGATGTCGATCGGCTCCTCGCCGTTGCGCCGCCGCAGGTAGGGGTGGACCATGCCGCCCTGGATCGGCCCCGGCCGCACGATGGCGACCTCGATCACCAGGTCGTAGTAGCAGCGCGGCCGCAGCCGCGGCAGCATGCTCATCTGCGCGCGGCTCTCGACCTGGAAGACGCCGACGCTGTCGGCGCGGCCGAGCATGTCGTAGACGACCGGGTCTTCCTGCGGCACCTGGTGCAGCTCCAGCGCGCGGCCGAGCTTGGCGCCGACCAGGGCCAGCCCGCGGCGCAGCGCGCTGAGCATGCCGAGGGCGAGGATGTCGACCTTGATCAGCTTGAGCGCATCGAGGTCGTCCTTGTCCCACTGCACGACGGTGCGGCCTTCCATCGCGGCGTTCTCCACCGGCACCAGCATCTCGATGTGGTCGCGCGCGATCAGGAAGCCGCCCGGGTGCTGGCTGAGGTGGCGCGGGAACCCGATCAACTGCTGCGTTAGCTCGACCCACTGGCGGGCGACGCGCGAAGCGGGGTCGATGCCGTGTTCCAGCAGCCGCTCGGGCGCGATGCGGCGGCCGTCGAACCAGTGCTGGCCCTTGGAGACGGCGGTGATGCGGTCGAGGTCCAGCCCCAGCGCGCGGCCCACGTCGCGCAGCGCCGAGCGCGGCCGGTAGCTGGTGACCACCGCCGTCAGCGCGGTGCGGTGGCGGCCGTACTTCTGGTAGATGTGCTCGATGACCTCTTCGCGGCGCTGGTGCTCGAAGTCGACGTCGATGTCGGGCGGCTCGTTGCGCTGGGCGCTGATGAAGCGCTCGAACAGCAGCATCTGGTTCTTCTCGGGGTCGACCGCGGTCACCTCCAGGCAGTAGCAGACCACCGAGTTGGCGGCGCTGCCGCGGCCCTGGCACAGGATGTTCTTCGAGCGCGCCCACTGCACGATCTCGGCCACGGTGAGGAAGTAGGCTTCGTATTCGAGCTGCTTGATGAGCGCCAGCTCGTGCTCGATCAGGTGCCTGACGGCCTTCGTCAAGCCGTTGGGGAAGCGCCGGCGCGCGCCCTGCTCGGTCAGCTCGCGCAGCCAGCTCGTCGGCGTGTGGCCGGCGGGCACGACCTCGCTGGGGTACTGGTAGCGCAGCGAATCGAGCGAGAAGCGACAGCGCTCGGCGATGGTCAGCGTGTGCCGCAGCCACGCCGGGTCGTGCTGCATCGACAGCCGCAACCGGCTGCGCAGATGGGCCTCGGCATTGGGCTGCAGCGCCAGGCCGGCCTCGGCCACGGTGCACTTCAGGCGCGTGGCGGTCAGCACGTCCTGCAACGCCTTGCGCGAGCGCACGTGCATCAGCACGTCGCCCAGCGCGGCGATCGGCAGGCCCGTCTGCGCCGCCAGCGCGCGCGCCTGCGCCACCAGGCGGGCATCGTCGGCGCGGCGCTGCAGCACCAGGCCCAGGCTGCAGCGCTCGGGCCCCACCCAGTGCCGCAGCCACAGCGCCTGCGCCAGCAGATCGGCCGGCGCCGATGCCGCCTCGTGGTCCAGCACCAGCAGCACATGGCAGCCGGGCAGCCCGCCGAGTTGCGGCGCGTCGGGCGTGCGGCCTTCGACGTCGGCCGTCTCGGCGCGGTAGCGGCCCTTGGGCGCGCGCCGCCGCGCCACCGTGATCCACTGCGACAGCATGCGGTAGCCCTGCGCGTCCTGCGCCAGCAGCAGCAGGCGCAGCGGGGCCTCGGGCAACGGCGGCTGCCGGGCGGCGGCCTGCGCGGCCAGCGCGCGGTCGTCCTCGTCGTCGGACAAGGCCAGCAGCGATGGCGCCGGCGGCGACAGGTCCAGGCGCATCTGCGTGCCGATGATCAGCTTGAACGGCAGCGCCTTCGCCGCGACGTGCGCGCGCACGATGCCGGCGAAGGTGCACTCGTCGGTGATGGCCAGCGCCGCATAACCCAGCACCTGCGCACGCGCCACCAGTTCCTCGGGGTGCGAAGCACCGGTCAGGAAGCTGAAGTTGCTGCGGCACAGCAGCTCGGCGTAGCCGGGCAGATCGGCGGCACGGCGGGGGGGACTGGAGGGATGCGGCATGACGCGCGGCTTGCGCTGGAAACTGTGTTTTTATACAGTATTCGAAGCGCCATCCAACGGCAAGCCCCAATGTCCACTTTGCTGCTCGCGCCTGCCCTGCCGGGATTCGAGGCGCTGCCTCATCGGTTTGCCGCCGACGTCGACCTCAAGCGCCCGCGGCCGATGGGCTACGGCTTGTGGCTGGCGATCTCCCCGCCGCCCGAGCTGGCGCAACACATCGCCTGCCGCGCGGCTGCACACCACGCTGCTGGCCATCGCGCCCATCGCATGGACCGCCGACCGCGTCGTGCTGGTGCTGAGCCGTGTCGGCGCGACCCATCATCAATGGATTCGCCAATGGCCGCTGCGCTGAACCCGCGACCGCCGGCTGCGCAGACGGGCGGATAAGACGCCGCACGCCGCGCGAGCGCCGGCGAACCGCGCAGAACGGCTGGCTCCTGCTGCCCCTTCACCCCTTCACCCCTTCACCCCGTCACCCCCGCAGCGCCGACGCCGCTTTCGCCAGCCGCGTGATGCGCGCCCAGTCGCCGGCGGCCAGCGCGTCGGCGGGCGTCAGCCACGAGCCGCCGCAGACCTTGACGTTGGCCAGCGCCAGGAACTGCGGCGCGGTCTCGGGCGTGATGCCGCCGGTGGGGCAGAAGCTGACGTCGGGGAACGGGCCGGCCAGGGCCTTGAGCAGTGCCGTGCCGCCGACGGCGGTGGCCGGAAACAGCTTCAGGAAGTCGTAGCCGCCGGCGGTGGCGGCCATGACTTCACTGGCCGTCGCCACGCCGGGCAGCAGCGGCAGGCCCAGGTTGCGGCAGGCGTGGCCCAGTTCGGCGCCGTAGCCGGGGCTGACGCCGAAGCGCGCGCCGGCGTCCAGCGCGGCTTCGGCATCGGCCACGCTGCGCAGCGTGCCGGCGCCGACCACGGCCTCGGGCAGCGCGCGCGCGATGGCCTCGATGCCGGCCAGCGCCGCCGGCGTGCGCAGCGTCACTTCCAGCACCTTGACGCCGCCGGCCAGCAAGGCCTCGGCCATCGGCACCGCGTCCTGCTCGCGCTGCAGCACGATGACGGGGATCACCGGGCCCAGCGCGGCCAGGTCCAGCGGGTTGATCGGCTTGCTGCGGATGCTCATGGTCGGCCTCGTCTCGAACAATGGATGCGGCTGGAGGGTCTCACGCCCAGGTCACAACCAAGTGACAGCACCCTGCTCGGCGCCTTGCACGCTGCGCCGCATGGCGGTGAACAGGTCGCGGCCGAGGTCGTGGGCATGCGCCTGGACTTCGGCGGCGGGGCGGACGGCGGGTTCACGCGCCGCCCACTCGGCCTCGTCGACCAGCACGTCGAGCGTGCCGGCCACGGCGTCGAGGCGGACCACGTCGCCGTCGCGCACGCGCGCCAGCGGGCCGCCGGCCACCGCCTCGGGGCTGACGTGGATGGCCGCCGGCACCTTGCCCGAGGCGCCGCTCATGCGGCCGTCGGTCACCAGCGCCACCTGCCGGCCCTGGCCCTGCAGCACGGCCAGCGGCGGCGTCAGCTTGTGCAACTCGGGCATGCCGTTAGCCTGCGGGCCCTGGAAGCGCACGACGGCGACGACATCGCGGTCCAGTTCGCCGGCCTGGAAGGCCGCCAGCAAAGCCTGCTGGCTGTCGAACACGCGCGCCGGCGCCTGCACCACGTGGCGATCGGCGGGCACCGCCGAGACCTTGATCACCGCGCGGCCCAGCCGGCCCTGCAGCAGCGCCAGCCCGCCGGTCGGCGAGAACGGCCGCGCCGCCGGACGCACGATGGCCGCGTCGCCGCCGGCCGGCGGCGGCTCGCGCCATTGCAGGCGGCCGTCCGCCAGCGCCGGCACGCGGGTGTAGGCGGCGATGCCCTCCTCGGCCATCGCCGCCGCGTCGGCGTGCATCAGCCCGGCGCCCAGCAACTCGCGCAGCACGAAGCCGGGGCCGCCCGCGGCCTGGAACTGGTTGACGTCGGCTTCGCCGTTGGGATAGACGCGGGCCAGTAGCGGCACCACGGCCGAGAGTTCGGCGAAGTCGCTCCAGTCGATCACCAGGCCGGCGGCGCGCGCCACCGCCACCCAGTGGATCAGGTGGTTGGTCGACCCGCCGGTGGCCAGCAGCGCGACCATCGCGTTGACGATGGCGCGCTCGTCGACGAGGCGGCCGATCGGCAAGAAGCGCTGCGCGCGCGTGCGCTGCAGCACCAGGCGCACGGCCTCGGCGGTCAGCGCGTCGCGCGCGCCGTCCTGCGGGTGGATGAAGGCGGCGCCGGGCACGTGCAGGCCCATCGCTTCCAGCAGCATCTGGTTGCTGTTGGCGGTGCCGTAGAAGGTGCAGGTGCCGGGGCCGTGGTAGGCGGCGCTCTCGGCGGCCAGCAGTTCGTCGCGCCCGGCCAGGCCTTGCGCGGCACGCTCGCGCACGGCGCTCTTGGCGCTGTTGGACAGGCCCGTGCCCATCGGCCCCGCGGGCACGAAGACGCAGGGCAGATGCCCGAAGTGCAGCGCGCCGATCAAGAGCCCCGGCACGATCTTGTCGCACACGCCCAGCAGCAGCGCGGCGTCGAACACATCGTGGCTGAGCGCGATGGCCGTGCCTTGCGCGATCACGTCGCGCGAGAACAGGCTCAGCTCCATGCCCGGCTGGCCTTGCGTCACGCCGTCGCACATGGCCGGCACGCCGCCGGCCACCTGCACCGTGGCGCCGAGCGCGCGCGCCTGCTCGCGGATGAGCGCCGGGTAGCGCTCGTACGGCTGGTGGGCCGACAGCATGTCGTTGTAGGCGCTGACCACGCCGATGTGCGGCGCGCGCTCGGCCACCACGCGCAGCTTGTCGTTGCCGGGCAGCGCGGCGAAGGCATGCGCCACGTTGGCGCAGCCCAGCCGGTCGCTGCCGCGCGGGCGGGCGGCCAGTGCGTCCAGCCGCTGCAGGTAGGCGGCGCGGCCGGCGGCGCTGCGGCGGGCGATGCGCGCCGTCACGGCGACCAGCGCCGGGTGCAGGGAAGGCCTGGATGCGGGCGTCGGGGTCGTAACCATGGTCTCGATTATGAAGTAACTGGGTTACATGATCAAATCGAAATGCCAATGTCCGACCCCGCGCCGTTGCCGCCCCTGTCGACGTCCCTGTCGACGTCCCCGTTGCCGTCACCGTTGTGCGCTGCCCCCGCGGCGCGCGACCCCGCGGCCCTGCTGCAGGCGCTGCGCGCGCAGTGGACCAGCCGCCACGAGCTGTGGGTCTTCGGCTACGCCTCGCTGATCTGGCGGCCCGAGTTCGACGCCGTGGAGCGCCGCGACGCCGTGGTGCACGGCTGGCACCGCGCGCTGCGCATGCGCTCGCGCATCAACCGCGGCACGCCTGAGCGGCCGGGCCTGGTGTTCGCGCTGCTGCCCGGCGGCAGTTGCCGCGGCGTCGTCTTCCGCCTCGCCCGCGAGCGCGCGCACGACGAGTTCGACCGGCTGTGGGCGCGCGAGATGCCCACCGGCGTCTACGACCCGCGCTGGCTGCCCTGCCGCACCGCCGGCGGTGCCGTGCAGGCGCTGGCCTTCACGCTCAGCCGGCGCAGCGAAGCCTGCCTGCCGCGCCTGGCCGACGAACAGGTGCTGCAGGTGCTGCGCCACGCCAGCGGCCGCTACGGCACGACGCTGGAGTACCTGGCCGAGACCGCGCGCGCGCTGGCCGCGCACGGCGTGCGCGACCGCGAGATCGAGCGCCTGATGCGGCTGGCGCGGCGCGAAGGGCTGTGCTGATGGCCGGCTGACGGCGGCCGCTCAGGCGGCGCCCGAGCGTTCCGCCAGCGCGCGCAGGTCGCCGCCGCGCGCCTGCGCCAGGTCGTCGGGCGTGTCGATGTCGATCAGCACGCCGGGATCGTCGACCACCACCGCGTGCGCCGGGTAGCGCGCGACGATGCGGCGCGCGCCTTCGTCGCCTTCCAGCGCCGTCAGCTCGGAGAACAGCTCGGCCGCGAAGCCCACCGGGTGCCCGCGCCGGCCGCGGTATTGCGAGAAGGCCACCGGGTGCTCGGCCAGCGCATCGTCCACCGCCAGGATGCTGTGCGGGCTGATCATCGGCATGTCGCCCGGCAGCACCAGCCAGCCGTTGGCCAGCGGGCGCTCGGCGACGCCGGCGGCGATGGAGTGGCCGACGCCGCGCCGCGCCTCGGCGTCCGACACCACCAGCAGGTCGCGCCGCGCCGCCAGCGTGCTGGCCAGCGGCACCAGCCGCGCAGTGGTGACGACGACGAAGGGGCAGCCGCTGGCCAGCACGTGGCCCAGCGTGGTGCCCAGCACGGTGGAGGCGCCCAGGCCCTGTTCGAGCTTGTGCACGGGGCCGCCGAAGCGGCTGCCCTGGCCGGCAGCCAGCACGACGACGGTGGCGCGTTGCCTCATTGGCGGATGAGCGAAGACGGATGAAGGATCAAACCGCCAACCGACCGGCGCAGATAGTGGGGCCATCACTTACGGCCTTCCACGTAAGGGTGGCACCCCTGTCGTCGCGCGAGCGCTTCCTATACTCGACGCATGGACCTCGCCGCCCTTCGCAAGAGCTACGAGCGCGACGCGCTCGACGAGCAGGCCTCCGCGGCCGACCCGCTGGAGCAGTTCGACCGCTGGATGCAGCAGGCGCTGCAGGCGCAGCTGCCGGAACCTAACGCGATGACGCTGGCCACCGTGGGCGCCGACGGCCGGCCCTCGACCCGCGTGGTGCTGATCAAGGGCTACGACGCGCGCGGCATCGTCTGGTACACCAACTACGACAGCCGCAAGGGCCGCGAGCTGGCCGGCAGCCCGTTCGCGGCGCTGCAGTTCCACTGGGTCGAGCTGGAGCGCGTGGTGCGCATCGAAGGCCGCGTGGACAAGGTGGATGCCGCTGAATCCGACGCTTATTTCGCCAGCCGGCCGCTGGACTCGCGCATCGGCGCCTGGGCCTCGCCGCAGAGCCGGGTGATCGAGTCGCGCGCGGTGCTGGTGGCCGCCGCGGCCAAGTACGGCGCGCAATACCTGCTGGCGCCGCCGCGGCCGCCGCACTGGGGCGGCTACCGGCTGCAGCCCGACGTCTGGGAGTTCTGGCAAGGCCGCAAGAGCCGGCTGCACGACCGGCTGCGCTACCGGCGCGACGAGGCCGGCGCCGGCTGGCGGCGCGAGCGGCTCGCGCCCTGAGCGGCCGGCATCGAGAGCGCGCCGGGCTCGCCCCGCGCAGCGCGGCCGCTACAAATCCACCCGCAGCCCGGCCAGCAGCGAACGCCCGCCCTGCGGCGCCAGGCCGCGGATCGTCGGCACCGCGGTCGCGTCGTAGACCAGCCGGTTGCCCAGGTTGTCCAGCCGCACGAAGGCGGTGACGCGCTGGTCGGCCAGCGGCAGCCGCCAGCTCGCCCACAGGTTCCACACGCTGGACGACGGCGTCGGCTCGTCGCCGGGGCTCACGCGGTCCTGGCGCGCGGCGTGGCGCAGGCCGAGGCCGAGCGTCCAGGCGCCTTGCGCGAGGTCGGCGCCCAGCCGCAGCCGCGCCGGGGCAATGCGCGGCAGCGGCTGGCCGTCGTCCAGGTTGGTGGCGCGCACGCTGTCGCCCACCAGGCTGAGGTCCAGCCGCCAGGGCTGCTGCAGCACGCGCCAGCGGCCGTCCAGCTCCACCCCCTGCAGCCGCGCGCGCACCGGCGTGAAGCGGTAGACGGGCACCGTCTCGCCGCCGCCGGCGTCGGCCGTCTCGCCGGTGGCGGCCAGCGCGATGAAGCGCGCGAAGTGCGTGCGATAGACGTCGAGCTTCAGGTGGTCCGCGCCGCGCTGCCAGCCCACGCTGGCGCCGAGGTTGTCGCCGCGCTCGGTGCCGAGCGTGGGGTCGCCGCGCTCGAAGGCCGCGGTGGCCACGTGCAGGCCGTTGGCATACAGCTCGTGGAAGGCCGGCGCGCGTTCGGCGTGGCCGGCACTCCAGCCCAGCGACCAGTCCGCCGCCGGCCGCCAGGTGGCAGCCAGCGAGGCGCTGGCGGGGCTGAAGCGGCGGCTTTGCGCGGCGCCGAAGCGCGGCGCGTCGGCCGCGGCGGCATCGTCGCCGGCGGAATCCACGCGCACGCGCTCGCCGCGCACGGCCGCCTGCACCTGCCAGGCGCCGAACTGCGCTTCCTCCAGCACGAATGCGGCCTGCGAGCGCGTGCGCGTGTCGGGCACGAAGGCTTCGTCGCCCAGCGCCGAGAAGCGCAGCCCCTCGGCCTGCACGCCCAGCACGCCGCGCCAGGGCCCCAGCGCCACGTGGTGGGCCTGCAGGCGGAAGTCTTCGCCGCGGCTGCTGAAGGTGGTGCCGACGGCGCCGCCGGCGTCGAGTTCCTGGTGGCGGTAGCGCGTGGTGGCGGCGTTCAGGCTCAGCGTGTCGAACCAGCCGGCCAGGTGCCGCCGCTCGCCGGCCAGCGCCAGGCGTTCGCGCCGCATGTCGATCAGCACGTCGGGCTCGACCGTCACGCCGTAGCGGTTGTCGTAGCGGTCGACCGCCAGCCCGAGGTAGCCCTGCTCGTCGACCGCCGACACGCCCAGCGCGCCGCCGCCGCCCTCGGCGGCCGAGTTGCGTACGCGCTCGGCGGCGGGCAGCGCCTGGCCGCCTTGCATGGGCACGAAGCGCGGTGTGCGCAGGTCGGCGGTTTGGCGGCCAAAGGCGTCGGCGTGCCAGGCCAGGCCGCCCTGCCCGCCGTCCAGCGCCAGCGCGCCGCTGCGCTCGTCGGCGGCGCCGCCCACGCGCAGCTCGGCGCGCCCGCCCAGGCCATCGGCCGCCACGCGCGGAATGCGGTTGTCGATGCTGTTGACCACGCCGGCGGCGGCATTGCCGCCGTACAGCAGCGCCGCCGGGCCGCGCAGCAGTTCGATGCGCTCGACGACCAGCGGGTCCAACGCCACCGCATGGTCGAAGCTCAGGCTGGAGGCGTCGACCGTGGCGCCGCCGTTGTCGAGCAGCCGCACGCGCTCGCCGTCGAGCCCACGCATCACCGGCCGGCTGCTGTTGGGCCCGAAGCGGCTGGCGGCGGCGCCGGGCAGGCCGTCGAGCGTGTCGCCCAGCGTGCCGGCGCGGCGTTGCAGCAAGGCGTCGCCAGCCAGGCTGGCGGCCGGCTGGGCGAGCGCCTCGCGGCCGAGCGGGTTGCCGGTGACGACGATGGTCTCGCTGTCGCCATCGGCCTGCTGCGCCAGCGCCGGGCCGGCGGCGGCGCCGGCGGCCAGCAGCGCGGCCAGGGTTCGAAAAGAGGACTTGGACATGGGTCGGTTCGGGACAAGCCCGCGGTGCCCGCGCGGGTGGCGCGGCAACGCCAGGCGGCACCGGGCGGCACCGGGGCGGTGCCGGGCGTCACCGGGCGTCACCAGGCGGTACAGGGCGTCACCAGGCGATGCCTGGCACAGCGGGCGGATCAGTCGAAGCGCCGGGCGCGGGGCGCGCCGGTCAGGCGCGGCCCCGCGGTGGCGGGCGGCGGAAAGCGCTTCAGCCGCGCGGCGGCGCGCGCGCTTCGTAGGGCCGCGGGCGGTACGTGGCCGGCGGCTGCGGCGGCGCCACCGCGGGCGCCGCGCTGGCGATCAGGACCGGCGGTGCGCCGGTCGTCGAGCAGGGGCCGGCGGCGCTGCCCAGCGCGTCGTACAGCCGGCACTGGCCTTGGTCGGTGACGGCGTGGCCGAAGACATCGGGCTGCGCCTCGGCGGCCTGCCGGGCGGCGGTCTGCCAGGCCGCGGTCTGCCAGGCCGCGACCGCGGCGCCGCCGCTGGCCGCGGCATGCGCGATGCCATGCCACAGCCCCAGCGCCTGCGCGTGCAGCAGCGCCAGCGCCAGCAGCCACGCTGGCCACGACGCCGCGCGCGGCCGGCGGCGGCTTACAGCGCGCGCGACTCCAGCGTGTTGCACTGGTTGGGGTCGCCGCTTTGCGCGCCGCGCTGGAACCAGCGCACGCGCTGCTGGCTGCTGCCGTGGGTGAACGACTCGGGCACCACGCGGCCTTGGGCCTTGCGCTGCAGCGTGTCGTCGCCGATCTGGGTGGCGGCGTTCATCGCCTCTTCGAGGTCACCCTGCTCCAGCCAGCCCTTGCCGCGCTGCGAGTGGAAGGCCCAGACGCCGGCCAGGCAGTCGGCCTGCAGTTCGATGCGCACCGACATGTCGTTGGCGCGGCTGGTGCGGCGCGCCGCGTCGGCCTTGTCGGTGATGCCCAGCAGGTTCTGCACGTGGTGGCCGATCTCGTGCGCCACCACGTAGGCCTGCGCGAAGTCGCCCGGCGCCCCGAGGCGGCTGCGCAGCGTATCGAAGAAGTCCATGTCGAGGTAGACCTTGCGGTCGCCGGGACAGTAGAACGGCCCCATCGCCGATTCGCCCAGGCCGCAGGCGGTGTTGGTGGCGCCGCGGAACAGCACCAGCCGCGGCGGCTGGTACTGCGCGCCGCCGGCGCGGAAGACGGCCGTCCACACGTCTTCGGTGTCGGCCAGCACGGTGGAGATGAACGCGGCCTGCTTGTCCTGCGCCGGCGGCTTGGGCGCCGGGCCGGGCTGCGGCTGCTGGGCCACCACCTCGGAGCCGTCGCCGCCGCCGGACAGGATGCCGAGCACCGTGAGCGGGTTGATGCCGAAGATCCAGCCCGCGGCCAGCGCGACGACGATGCTGCCGATGCCGATGCCGCGGCCGCCGATGCGCATGCCGCCACCGCCGACGCCGCCGCCTTCGTCGCGGCGGTCTTCCACGTTGTCGCTTTGTCGCTGGCCTTCCCACTTCATCGACGTCTCCCGTCAGGTCTTGGGCAGCGTGACCCCACGCTGCCCCTGATATTTGCCGCCGCGGTCCTTGTAGCTGGTCTCGCACACCTCGTCGCTCTCGAAGAACAGCACCTGGGCGCAGCCTTCGCCGGCATAGATCTTGGCCGGCAGCGGCGTGGTGTTGCTGAACTCCAGCGTGACGAAACCTTCCCATTCGGGCTCGAACGGCGTCACGTTGACGATGATGCCGCAACGCGCGTAGGTGCTCTTGCCCAGGCAGATGGTCAGCACGTTGCGCGGGATGCGGAAGTATTCCAGCGTGCGCGCCAGCGCGAAGCTGTTGGGGGGAATGATGCAGACGTCGGCTTCGATGTCGACGAAGCTCTTCTCGTCGAAGTTCTTCGGGTCGACCACGGTCGAGTGGATGTTGGTGAACACCTTGAACTCGGGCGCGCAGCGGATGTCATAGCCGTAGCTGCTGGTGCCGTAGCTGACGATCTTGTGGCCGTCGGCCGCGAAGCGCACCTGGCCGGGCTCGAAGGGCTCGATCATGCCGTGCTCCCGGGCCATGCGGCGGATCCAGCGGTCGCTCTTGATCGTCATGTCTTGGTCGCTCGCGAAGGCCGCGCCGGGGGCGGCCGCAAGGCCGGGGTGGCGGATTATTCCACCCCCTCGCGCCCGGCATCCGCGCTAGCATGCACGGCATTGCCGCGCCCGGAGAACACGCCCATGGCCAGCCCCTTTCGCCCGGCGGTCGAACTGCTCAAGCAGTACGCCGAACACCACCGCGACCGCCGCAACATCCTCACGCACTTCATCGGCGTGCCGATGATCGTCTTCGCCGTCGGCGTGCTGCTGTCGCGCCCGGCCTTCGTGCTGATGGGGCTCACGCTGTCGCCGGCCTGGCTGGCCTTCGCCGCCGTGGCGCTGTGGTACCTGACGCGCGGTGAACTGCTGCTGGGCCTGGCCGTCAGCGCCGGCACCGCGCTGCTGATGCTGGCCGCGCACCGCGTCTCGGGCGACGGCTTCGGCCCCTGGCTGGGCTGGGGCCTGAGCTTCTTCGCCGTCGGCTGGGCGATCGAGTTCATCGGCCACTACTACGAAGGCCGCCGGCCGGCCTTCATCGACGACCCCGTCGGCCTGCTGGTCGGCCCGATGTTCGTGGCGATGGAGATGCTGGCGATGCTGGGGCTGCTCAAGCCGCTGGTCTCGGAAGTCGAGCGCCACGCCGGCCCGACCATGCTGCGCAACCTGGCGCACCCGGCCTGAAGCCGCGCCGCGGCCCCGCGCCTCCTGCCGACTCTGACGACCGCCGACTTGCCGCGCTCCGAAGCCAAAGCGCAGCGCTGTGACGTGCTGGTGGTCGGCGGCGGCATCAACGGCGCCGGCATCGCGCGCGAACTGGCCGGCCGCGGGCTGCAGGTGCTGCTGTGCGAGCAGCACGACCTGGCCAGCCACACATCGTCGGCCAGCACCAAGCTGATCCACGGCGGCCTGCGCTACCTGGAGTACTACGAATTCGGCCTGGTGCGCAAGGCGCTGGCCGAGCGCGAACGGCTGCTGCGCAGCGCGCCGCACATCATGCGGCCGCTGCGCTTCGTGATGCCGCACGATCCCTCGATGCGGCCGGTGTGGATGATCCGCGCCGGGCTCTTCCTGTACGACCACCTGGCGCGGCGCGAATGGCTGCCGGCTTCGCATGCCGTGCGGCTGGCCGGCCACGCCGCCGGCGCGCCGCTGCAGCCGCGCTTCAAGCATGGCTTCGTCTACAGCGACGGCTGGGTCGACGACGCGCGGCTGGTGGCGCTGAACGCCGTCGACGCCGCCGCCCGCAGCGCACGCGTGTACACGCGTTGCGCCTGCACGCAGGCGCGGCGCGGCGCCGACGGCTGGCACGCCACGCTGCAGCCCGAGCACGGCGCCGCGTTCAGCGTGCAGGCGCGCGCGCTGGTCAACGCCGCCGGCCCCTGGGCGGCGCGGTTCCTCGCGCACCAGGTCGGGCAGCCGCGCCCGCGCGCGCTGCGGCTGGTGAAAGGCAGCCACATCGTCGTGCCGCGGCTGTTCGATCACGACGACGCCTACCTCTTCCAGAACCCCGACCGGCGCATCATCTTCGCGATTCCCTACGAAGGCGACTTCACGCTGATCGGCACCACCGACGTCGAGCACGACGGCGCCGTCGGCGAAGCCCGCATCAGCGCCGCCGAGACCGAGTACCTGTGCGTGCAGGCCAGCCGTTATTTCCGCCGCACGCTGCAGCCATCCGACGTGGTATGGAGTTATGCCGGCGTACGCCCGCTGCTCGACGACGAAGCCGGCGACGCCGCCGCGGTGACGCGCGACTACCTGCTCGAACTGGATGCCGAGCCCGGCGCGCCGCTGCTCAACGTCTGGGGCGGCAAGATCACCACCTTCCGCAAGCTGGCCGAGGAAGCCGCCGACCTGCTGAGCGCGCCGCTGGGCGTGCCCATACGGCACTGGACCGAGACCGCGCTGCTGCCCGGCGGCGACCTCTCGTCGCTGGTGCCGCACCCGACGCGGCCCGACCGCGACATCGCCGCCTTCGACGCCGAACTGGCGCGCCGCCACCCCAAGCTGCCGCCGGCGATGCGCCAGCGCTGGGTGCGCAGCTACGGCTCGCGCGTGTCGATGCTGCTCGACCAGCCGCTCGGCGCCGAGGTGGCGCCGGGCCTGCACGAAGTCGAACTGCGCTACCTGCACGACCACGAATGGGCGCGCAGCGCCGACGACGTGCTGTGGCGCCGCAGCAAGCTGGGCCTGCACTACAGCCCCGCGCAGCGCGAGGCCGTGGCGCGCTGGTGGGAGCGCTACAGCAGCAGCAAGACCAGGCCGACGGCGGCCGGAACGGCTTGAATGAAGAGGATGCGCTTGTTGGCGGTGGCCGCGCCGTAGACGCCGGCGACCAGGACGCACGACAGGAAGAACACCTTCACCGCAAGGCCGGCGCTCCCCAGGGACGGTCCCCAGAACAGGCCAGCCGCCAGGAAGCCGTTGTAGAGGCCTTGATTGGCCGCCAGCACCTTGGTCTGCGCCGCGAACTCGGGCGTCAGGCCGAAGGCCTTGCGCCCCTGCGGCTTGTCCCACAGGAACATCTCCAGCACGAGGATGTAGACGTGCAGCAGGGCCACCAGAAGAACCACGACGTTGGCGACGGTAGACAAGGCAGACCTCCATGCGCGGACCGGCCCAATGGTAGGCGCGCTGGCTCTTTGCGTCAGCCGGCTTCGCCGGGTCATTACGTCAGCCGGCGTCGCCGGCGTCGGCCGTCACCCCGCCGGCAACGCCAGCTTCAGCCGCAGCGCAGCGCCGGCGGCCATCGTCGGCGCGGCCAGGCGCGTTTCGGCGACGCCGCGGCCTTGCAGGTGGGCGCGCACCTGCAGGCCACGCTGGCGCGCGAGGCCGGCGTTGGGTGTGGGGTCGTCGGGCGCTGCCAGCAGCGTCAGGCGCAGGTGGCGGCGGCGGCGCAGGCTCTCGGCCACCTTGTCGAGCACGGCGGCCAGCGGCGGCTTGACGGCGCTGTGCGCGGCGTCGAAGCAGAAGTCGCGCGGCACCTCGACGGCCAGCGCGCCATCGGCGCCCAGCGTGATCGCCACCGGCGTCTGCGCGAACCACGACTGCAGCCATTGCCGCTCCAGTTCCAGCACGCCGGGCCTGGCGGCGGCCGGCGGCGCACTCGGCATTGCTGGTTCCGGCGCGCGTCCAGCGGCCGGCGGCCGCGACGGCGTGCCGCAGGCCTGCAGCAGTGCCAGCGTTGCCAGCCCCAGCAGCGCGGCGGCGCGCATTCAGAAGACCAGCGTGCGCCAGCGCGGATCGCAGGCGCGGGCCATGAACTGCACGGCGCCGCCGCGGCGCGTGCATTCGGGGATCAGCGCCGCGTCGCCCAGGCCTTGCGCGTGCAGCGCGTCGGTGCAGGCCAGCAGCACGGCGCCGTGCGCCACCGCTTCGCGCAGCGCATCGGCGATGGTCTTGTCGTGGCGGCTGCTGGCGCGCAGCGCGTCGGCGACGCCGGGCACCAGCAGGTGCACGCTGCGCGCGCTGAAGTAGATCTCCACCGGCACGTCCATCGCCGCCGCGGCGGCGGCGTGGAAGAAAGGCGTGGCCAGGCGCTGCGGCGCTTCGGGCTCGCAGGCCCACAGCAGCAGCGCCACGCCGGCCACCGAATCGGCTTCGAACCCCATGTTCAATCCTCGCGGTGCAGCCAAGCGTAGTGGGCCATCGCCGGCGCCACCGCGTCGCCATGCAACAAGGCCGCACGATCGGCATCGAAATCGCTCAGCCGCAGCCGCGCCAGCCAGCCTTCGCCATGAGGATCGCGGTGCACGAGCTGCGGCCGATCGGCCAGCGCCTCGTTGACCGCCACCACCGTGCCGCTGACGGGCGACTTCACCGAGACGATGGACTTGGCCAGTTCCACCACCGCCACCGATCGCCCCTGCGCCACCGCCACGCCCACGCCCTTGGGCCGCGCCATGTAGATCTCGCCCGCCAACCGGATGCCCAGCCCCGTGATGCCCACCGTGGCCGTGCCGTCGCCATGCAGCCGCGCCCACACCTGATGCTCGATCAGGTAGTACAGTTCCGCCGGATGCACCAGTTCCCCTTTCACGCAGACGCACCTCCTCGGGCGTGCGTCCCGCGTCGCGAGCGGTCGCAGCGTGGTTCGAGAAGCGCAGCCGTACGCCGGTACGGCGAGGATCGCGGGGTCGCGATGCGCCCGCGCAGCAGCGGGCCGCATGCCCGAGGGCGGAGGGGCGTGGGAGTCGAACCCACCCAGCGACGCATGGCGCCACCCACCGGGTTTGAAGCCCGGCCGACCCACCAGGATCGTTCCCCCTCCATCAAAACCGTCTTCGCCTTCATGCCTTGCCGTCCGCCATGAACAGCCGGCAATCGCCGCGCAGCCGATGCTCGTCGCCGACGCGGCGCAGCAGCCCGATGCGGTCGAAGTATTCCAGGATCTGGATCGCCCGCTTGCGGCCCAGGCCCGTGGCATCGCGAAAAGCCGCCGCGGTGACGGCGCCGTCGGGCCCGGCACCGATGCGCCGCGCCAGGCCGGCCAGCCGCGCCACCGTCGCGTCGGCGTAGTACAGGTCCTTCACCACCTGGTGCAGTTCGCCGCGCTGCGCCAGGCGCGCCAGCGTCGTGCGCACCAGCGCTTCCGATTCGCGGCCGTCGCGCGCCAGGTCGCGCACCCAGGCGCCTTCGAAGCCGCCTTGCGCCAGCAACGGCGCCACCTTCTGCGCCAGCCGCTGCTCGGTGGCCGACAGCCGCACGCCCTGCTCCGGCAGGTGCAGGAAGGCGCCGGAGCGCCGCAGCAGCCCCTCGGCCAGCAGCGCGTTCAGCAGCGCCTGCCACAGTGGCTCGGCCAGCCGCGGCAGCGCCAGGCGGCGCAGCCGCGCGGCGTCGGGGCCGGGGTCGTCGGGGGCGCGGCGGTGGTGGGCGGCCAGCGCGTCCAGCACTTGCTGGCGCGCGGCCGCCGCCTGCGCGGCGCCCAAGGCCCAGTCGAAGCCGCTGCCCTGGGCGCGCAGCGCCCCCGCCGGCAGCGGCAGCGCCGCCGGCGCCAAGGCCGCGGCGCCGGCGCCGGCGGCCACCGCCAGCCGCGCCAGGTCCACGCCGCCGGGCGACAGCGCCAGCAAGGCCAGCGCGCGCGCGGCGACATCGGCCTCGGCCAGCGCGGCCAGTTCGCTCAATCGTTGGGGCGTGCGGCGGTAGCGGGCCGGCGCGAACGGGTCCAGCACGGTGCCGCCGGCCAGCGTGCGCGAGGCCGAGGCGTCGCGCAGCACGACGCGGTCGCCCCACCAGGCGGCCACCGGCTGCTGCAGCACCAGTTGCACCAGGCCTTGGGCGCCGGGCGCCAGGCTGTCGGCGCCGCCCTCGTCGGCGGCCAGCACGGCCACCGAGGCCAGCACGTCGGCCGCGCCCAGGTGCAGGTGCACCACGGTGCCGCTGCGCAAGGCCTTGGCCTCGCCCCGCCACAGCGCAAGCCGGGCGTCCAGCCGCGTGGTCTGCAGCGCCGCGGCCGGCGCCACCAGCCATTGGCCGCGGTGGATCTTGTCCTTGGCGACGGCGGCCAGCGCCAGCGCGCCGCGCTGGCCGGCGGCGGCCGCCGGCACCGGCCGGTTCTGCGCATGCAGGCTGCGCACGCGCGCGCACTGGCTGCCGGGCACGAGCTGCAACTCGTCGCCGACGGCCACGCGGCCGGCGTGCACGGTGCCGGTGACGACGGTGCCCACGCCGTCCAGCGTGAAGGCGCGGTCCACCGCCAGGCGGAAGGCGGCGCTGCCGGCGCTGCGCGGCGGCCGCGTGCGCGCGGCCTGCAGCAGCAGGTCTTTCAGCGCCGCAATGCCCGCGCCGCTGGCGGCCGACACTTCGCAGATCGGCGCGTCTTGCAGCCCCGAGCCCTGCAGCAGCGCCTGCGTTTCGGCGCGCACGGCGGCCACGCGCGCGGCGTCGACGCGGTCGCACTTGGTGATGACGACGGCGCCTTCGCTCAGCCCCAGCAGCGACAGCACGGCCAGGTGCTCGCGCGTCTGCGGCATCGGCCCGTCGTCGGCGGCCACCAGCAGCAGCGCGTAGTCGATGCCGGTGGCGCCGCTCAGCATGGTGTGCACCAGGCGCTCGTGGCCGGGCACGTCGATGAAGCCGATGCGTTCGTCGCCGCCACCCGACGCCGGCGCTGGCACCGGCATGAAGGCATAGCCCAGCTCGATGCTGATGCCGCGCTTCTTCTCTTCCGGCAGGCGGTCGGTGTCGACGCCGGTGAGCGCCCTCACCAGCGTGGTCTTGCCGTGGTCGATGTGTCCGGCGGTGCCGACGATCATGCGGTGTTCAGGCGGTGAGCTCGCGCGCGGCGATGGTGTACTTGAAGGTGTCGGGCGACAGCTCGTCGAAGCGGCCGGCCGCATTCTCGCCATTGGGGTACATCAGGAAGGGCAGCGTGGCCTTCGACACCGTGCCCGGCAGCACCAGGTCGTGCGCGGTGTTCCAGCCGACCCAGTTGCCCTCCCACTGGCCGAACAAGCCCTTCATCACCGGCGCCACCAGCGGGTTCGCGGGGTCCTTGATCCAGTCGCTGCCTTCCTGGCGCGCCACCTTCAGCACGTCGGCCGGGTCCATCGCCACCCAGCCGTGGCCGGGCAGGTAGGCCTCGGCGCGGCAGTGCTGCGCGCCTTTCAAGTTGGCCGGGTTGGCGCCCAGCTCGCGGTAGCCGAAGGCCGAGGGCGCCAGCCGCAGGCCGTAGACATCGCGCGCCGGCACGCCGACGGCGCGGCACAGGCCGACGAAGACGGCGTTGAGGTCGGCGCACTTGCCGCCGAGGTTGCCGGTCTCCAGCATGGTCTTGATGTCGCCGGTGCCGCAGCCGCGGGTCTTGGGCTCGCGGTAGGCGTTGGCCACCACCCATTGGTAGATGGCGCGCACCTTGTCGACGTCGCTGCGCGCGCCCTGCGTGGCCTGCAGCGCGGTCTTGCGCACGATGCCGTCGGTGGGCAGCAGTTCGGTGGGCTGCAGGTTGGCCTTCAGCAGCGCCGGGTCTGCGGCCGGCACGTTGCGGTGCTGCCAGTCGACGGCGCGGTTGCGCGTCTGCAGCCGGCTGCTCAGCGCCAGCACCGGGGCCTTCACGCTGTCGGCGAAGCGCGCGTGCAGCAGCCGCACGCCGCGCGGCGCGTCGGCGACGATGCGCGCCTCGGCGGCATTGCCGCTCCAGTCGTGGCCCAGGCTGCGCTGCCAGTCGGTGGCCAGGTCGGGAATGGGCAGCCACAGCTGCGTGGCGCCCTTGACCTCGGCGACCTGCACGGTGGTCGTCAGCTCCCACGTGCGCCAGGGGCCGGGCTGGGGGTCGAAGCGACGCTCTTGGGCGCGCGCCGCGGCCAGCGGCAGCGCGAGCGTGGCGGCGCCGGCTTGCAGCAGCAGGCGGCGGCGCGGCAGGATGGTGTTCATGAAAGTGCTCCTCGAACGTTAGGAAAGGGCGGCCGCGATCCAGCCGCGCGCCGGCTCGGCGCCCCAGTCGGCTTCGCCGCGCACCGAGAACAAGGGCCGGCCGTCGCGGCCGAAGACGAAGGTGGTGGGGAACAGCCGCACGTCCCAGGCCTTGGCGGCGGCGCCGTCGACGTCGCGCGCCAGCGGCAGGCCGATCGGCATCTGCGCCAGGAAGCGGCGCAGCGTGCCTTCGGTCTCGCGGAAGTTGATGGTCACGACCTGCAGGCCTTGCGCCTCGTGGCGCGCGGCCAGCAGTTCCAGCGACGGCAGCTCGGCGCGGCAGGGCTCGCACCACGTCGCCCAGAAGTTGGCGACGACGAGCTTGCCGCGCGACTCGGCCAGCGCCCAGCGGCCGCCGTCGAGCAGCGGCAGCACGAGCGGCGGCGGCAGCGGCGCGCGTGGCGGCCAGGGCCGGCGCTCGGGTCCGGCTGCGCGGGCGATGCCGTGCAGGCCCAGCCCGCCGATCCCGACTATCCCGCCGATCCCGCCCCAAGCCGCAGCGGCACCGAGCCTGCGCAACGCGCCACGCCGCCCGTTCATCCGAACATGTCCTCGAACTTCAGCCCGGCCCAGCGGAAGTTCTCGGCCACCAGCTCGGCGCGGCGGTCGTTGTCGTCGATCTGCGTCTGCTCGATCACGCCTTGCGCGTTGAGCGTGTAGTCGAACTGCACGCTGACGGCTTCGCGCGGGCCGGCGTTGACCATCATGTAGCACAGGTTGTCGGGCAGCTTGGTCGTCGGGCGGCGGCCCGCCAGCCGCTCGGCCAGGTAGCCGGCGACGATCTGGCCGTGCGCGTTCGCCACGTGCGCGCTCTTGGGGTAGAAGCGAAAGCTCGGCGCCACCACGCCGACGGCGTCGCCGATCACGTAGACGCGGTCGTCGCCGCGCAGGTGCAGCATCTGCGGGTCGACGTCGGCCCAGCCGCTGGCCTTGCCCTCGGGCGTGCGGCCGATCGCGTCGGCCTTCCAGGCCAGGTCGCCGGCCTGGTGCGGCGCCATCAGCACGGCGTGGTCGAAGCGCATCTCGCCGGCCTTGGTCTTGATGCGGCGGTTGAAGGGGTCGACCTCCAGCACCGCGGCGTTCGGCACATAACGGATGTAGTCCTTGTACAGCTCTTCGAACGCGGCGCGAAAGCCCGGGCCGATGGGCGCCACGCCGCTCTTGTGGTCGAGGATGGTGACGCGGCCGGGGATCTTGTTGGTCTTGAAGTGCCAGGCCACCATGCAGGCGCGCTCGTAGGGGCTGGGCGGGCAGCGCTGCGGCGGCGGCGGCAGCGTCATCACCCAGTCGCCGCCCTTGAAGCTTTTCAGCGCGCGCTTGAGCGCATGGTGCTCGGCATTGGGCACGTAGGCGGCCGGGAAGCGCTGGCGCGCCGCGTCGGCGGCGCGGCGGTCGTTGCCGAACCAGGCCTCGTAGTCGTAGCGGATGCCCGGCGCCAGCACGAGGTAGTCGTAGTCCAGCCAGCCGGCGCTGCTGTGCACGCGGCGCGCGCGGCGGTCGACCGCGGTCACCTCGCACTGCACGTAGCGGTAGCCGTGGCGGTCGGCCACGCGCAGGTAGTCGTGGGTCAGGAAGGCGTCGTCGACGACGTCGACCAGCCACTTGTTGCTCAAGGGGCAGGAGAAGAAGACCGGGTTCTTCTCCAGCAGCACGACCTCGGCGCCGGGCGCCAGGCGCCGCAGGTGCTTGGCCGTCGTCAGCCCGCCCCAGCCGCCGCCGGCGACGACGACGCGCGGCGCGCTGCCGCGCGGCAGCAGGGCCT